>Ga0172377_10006070_pt1 | contig 12431 bp, 13 predicted proteins | sample Pumphouse3metaG_FD_119749 | JGI IMG/M metagenome (GOLD analysis project Ga0172377, IMG submission 119749) | Leachate microbial communities from a municipal landfill in Southern Ontario, Canada - Pumphouse #3 metaG | ecosystem: Engineered > Solid waste > Landfill > Unclassified | place: Canada... | reverse complement strand
TAGAGAATATGTGTTTGATTTGCATGTATGTTTCCTTTTGTATAGTTTTGTGTGGTAACTCTATTATACAAAAAAAGAGAGCTGAGTAAAGCATTTTTTTAAAATGCTACTCAGCTTTTTTTATATTATAAAAAAATTATTATTTTATAAATCCACTTGCAAGAACTTCATACAAATTATCATATAGAACGACACCTTGACCAGGTGTCACTGCTCTAACTTGATCCTCTGTAAATAAAACTTTTATTTCATTTTCATTTAAAACTTCTATTTTGCATGGATGAAATTTATCTCTAGACCTAGTTTTAGCCATACATTCAATTCCATTTAAATCATTTAAAGAAGGAATTTTTAAAAGATTTATACTATCTGCAATAAGGAATGATTTAAATAATTCTTCATTATTTCCAAGTACAACTTCATTTTGTGCTCCATTAAATCTAAGAACATAATAAGGAGATTCAGCAGATATTCCAAGACCTTTTCTTTGACCTATTGTATAAAAAGCAAGTCCTTTATGTTTTCCTAAAACTTTCCCATTTGTATCAACAAAATTTCCAGGTTTTATAATTTTCCCATTAGTTCTCTCTATTAAAAATTCTTTTAATTTTCCATCTTCAACAAAACAAATCTCTTGAGAATCTTTTTTAGAATAAACTCTTACTCCTAAATCTTTTCCTATTTTTCTAACTTCATCTTTATTTATTCCACCAAGTGGAAAAATAATATATTTTAATTTTTCCTTTGAAACTTGTGAAAGAAAATAAGCTTGATCTTTACTTAAATCATCACCAATTTTAAGAGTTCCATCATTAACGTTGCTATAATGTCCAGTTGCCATAAAATCAGCACCTTTTTCTAAACAAAAATCAATTAATGCACCCATTTTTATGTACTTATTACAAATCATACAAGGGTTAGGAGTTCTTCCATTATTATATTCATTAACAAAGTAATTAATTACCTTGTTAGAAAATTCTTCGCTAATATCTAATATGTAATGTTTAATTCCCAAATCATCACAAACTTTTCTAGCATCTTCATCAACATCATTTTCAGTAGTTTTCATAGTAACACCAAAAATGTTAAAACCTTTTTCTTTTAGGAGATACGCAGTTACAGAACTGTCAACTCCCCCACTCATTGCCACAGCAATAGTAGTATTTTTATTTAAGTTTTCTAATATATTCATAACCTACCTTCTATTTAAATAAAATATATCCTAGAGATACTATTCCAAAAGTCAAAATAATAAAACTAGAAATTTTAGACAATTTAACAAGTAATTCATCATTAATAAATCTTTTAAAATAAATGATTATTTGTACAGTTAAAAACCAAGAGACAAAACCACTGATTCCAATACCAAGAGCAAGTAAAAAATAATTATCAGAATCTCCAACTACACTTAAAAGAGTATAGATGAAAACAATAGTTACGATACCTGCAACATTTAAAAGAGAAAGCAATAACCCGTAAAAAAAATTTTGAATATAACCATAGTTACAATCATAATTATTTGATTTTTTAATAACAACATCAGTATTCAATTTTTTAATTCCCAAGGCAACAAGACAAATTCCAACTAGCCCTTTAAAGATAATTTCATATCTCAAAATGAAGACTTCAGCCTGATTTATAAAGAAAAAAGCAAGCAATCCATATATAACATCAGAAGTTATCATTCCCATAGCAGTAGTGTATCCTTCTTTTTTTCCTCCTATTAAGGTTTTTTCCATACAATAAAAACCAACAGGACCAAAGGGAAGAGATAGAATTATTCCAGTTATAACACCCTTAAAAAAAGTAATGTTCACTATTCCACATCCTTAAAATTTATAAAGTTATAATTTTTTCCCACAATTATGACAATAAGTATCCTTAGGGTCACCCTTAGCTCCACAATTAAAGCAAATGAAACCATTGCTAATTATTCCTTCAATATCATCATAATAAACATTTTTAGTTTTTAAAATATTTTTAATTGATTCGTTTTTCAGTTTGTAAATACTATTACATTGACTACAAACAATAAAATATTTTTTTGAAAATTTAAATAACGGTATAAAAAATAAAGAAAAAGAATCAGCTTTCTCGATTAATTTAGCATTTTCATTAGTACAATTAACACATTTAAATTTAACATTTTCAATTATATTTTCTTTGTTTCCAAATCCCATAAGGAAAAACATAAGCCCCTCCAAGTAGTTTTAACTAATCAGTATTTAATTTTAATACAGAAACAAATGCTTCTTGAGGTATTTCCACATTTCCTATTTGTTTCATTCTTTTTTTACCTGCTTTTTGTTTTGAAAGTAGTTTTTTCTTTCTAGAAATATCTCCTCCATAACATTTAGCAATTACATTTTTTCTATAAGCTTTAATAGTTTCCCTAGCTATAATTTTAGCACCAAAAGCAGCTTGAATTGGAATTTCAAATTGTTGTCTAGGAATAACATCTTTTAATTTATCACAAATTGCTCTACCCTTTAAAACAGCATTATCTTTATGTGCTATAAATGAAAAGGCATCTACAATTTCTCCAGAAACTAGAATATCAACTTTTACAAGTTCTCCAATTCTATATTCAATTAACTCATATTCAAAGGAAGCATAACCTTTAGTTTTAGATTTTAATTTATCATAGAAATCTAAAACAATTTCAGCAAGAGGTAATTCATAGGTAATCATAGCCCTTGTTTCATCTATAAAGCTCATTCCAATATAAACTCCACGTTTTTCTTGACAAAGTTCCATAACTGGCCCAACATAATCTTTAGGTACAATTATATTACCTTTAATAAATGGTTCTTCTACTATGAATTTCCCTTGTCCTGCCTCTGGGAATTCACAAGGATTATCAATTATATAAGTTGGTTTTCCTTCTTTAGTTATTCTATATTCAACTGATGGTGAAGTCGAAATTAAGTCAATATTATATTCTCTTCTAAGTCTTTCAACTATGATTTCCATATGTAAAAGTCCTAGGAATCCACATCGAAATCCAAAACCTAAGGCAAGGGATGTTTCAGGAACAAAATTTAAAGAGGCATCATTTAATTGTAATTTTTCCAATGAATCTCTTAAATCTCCATAATCATCAGTTGATAGTGGATATACTCCAGCAAAAACCATTGATTGAGCAGGTCTAAATCCTTGAAGAGGTTCTTCACATGGCCTCTTAGAATGGGTAACAGTATCTCCAACCCTAGAATCTTTAATAGTTTTTAATCCAGTTATAATATATCCAACTGAACCACTTGATAATTCTCCAGTTGATTTCATTACAGGTGAGAATATTCCACATTCAAGGATTTCAACTTCCTTTTTTGTGGACCAAATTTTAACTTTATCTCCCTTTTTAATTGTTCCATCTTCAACTTTTATATAGGTTATAACTCCCCTGTAGTCGTCAAATTTAGAATCAAAGATAAGAGCTCTTAAAGGAGCTTCCTCATCATAATTAGGAGCTGGAATTCTCTCAACTATAGCCTCTAAAAGTTCAGGTATTCCAAGGTTTATTTTAGCAGATGCTAAAATGGCGTTATCAGCTGGAAGACCAATAATGTCTTCAATTTCATTTTTAACTTTTTCTGGATCAGCTGCAGGTAAGTCTATTTTATTAATAACAGGTATAATTTCAAGATCATTTTCCAAAGCTAAATATACATTTGCTAGGGTTTGAGCTTCTACACCTTGAGCAGCATCAACAACAAGAAGTGCTCCTTCACATGCAGACAAAGATCTAGATACTTCATAAATAAAATCAACATGACCAGGTGTGTCTATAAGGTTTAATTCATATTGATTTCCATCTTTAGCTGGATAAAGTAATGTAACTGCTTGTGCTTTTATTGTAATTCCTTTTTCTCTTTCTAGTTCCATAGAGTCTAAAAGCTGTGATTTCATATCTCTCCCACTAACTGTGTGAGTTAATTCCATAAGTCTATCAGCTATAGTAGATTTTCCATGATCTATGTGAGCGATTATCGAAAAGTTTCTTTTAAATTTTTGTAACACTTGAACCTCCAAAAATAAATAATATAGTATATATTATTATAGAAGAAAATAGCGAAAAAAGCAATAAATACTTAATTAAAAGGCCCAGTTGCCCTTAATAAATATATTTTCTTTTTTCATATTTTTAGCTATTCCCAAAATATTTAAATCATCTGTTCCAAACATGAAATCAACATGTGTTAAAGAATCATTAACACCATTTTTTTCCATTGTTTCAGAATCCATTTTATCCCCATCTTGTATACAACTAGGATAAGCTTGTCCAATTGCCAAATGACAAGATGCATTTTCGTCAAATAAGGTATTATAAAATAAGATATTTGAATTTGAAATAGGAGAATTAAAAGGTACAAGTGCAATTTCTCCTAAATATTTAGAACCTTCATCTGTATTAATAAGACTTTCTAAAGCTTCTTTTCCTTGAGCTGCTTTAAAATCTATAATTTTTCCATCTTTAAATGTAATGGAAAAATCTTCAATTAAAGTTCCTCCATAATTCAAGGGTTTTGAAGCATAAACAATACCATTTACTCCATATTTATGAGGAAGAGAAAAAACTTCTTCAGTTGGGATATTAGCTACAAATTCAATATTGTTTTTTGTAACATCCTTACCAGAAGCCCAAATATGATTTTTAGGCATTTGTACAGTTAAATTAGTCCCTAAAGAATTTGTAATTATAAGTTTTTCAAATTGTTTACTGTTTAAGTAATCCATTTTTTCTTTTAAAGTATCCAAATGTTTTTTCCAAGTTTTTATAGGATCAGGAGTATCTGCCTTTACAGAGTAAATAATAGCATCCCATAATTTTTGAACTGCCTTTTCTTCACTACAGTTTTCAAATATTTTTTTAGCCCAAGATTTAGTTGGAACAGATAGGATATTCCATTGTATTTCATTTCCCATAACTTTATCATAGTATGGTTTAAATTTAATATTTCTAGTTTTTTGAGAAATAGAAATTTTTTCAGAATCAATTCCCTTTAAAAGTTCAGGATCATTTGCAGCAATACTTAAAAAAGCTGCTCCTTTATTTGCATAGGACATAAGAGAATCAAGTTGCCAATCAGGAATATTTTCAAATAACAGTTTATCCTTATAAATAAAATCCATTTTTTTACAAAAATCATCTGACCAATGAACAATAACTTCACTAGCTCCAATTTCATAGGCTTTTTCAACTAATTTTCTAGTAAAGTCAGCTGTTTCAACAGGGGACATAATTACTAAACATTGATTTTTTTGTAAATTAATTCCAATTTTTAAAGCAAGTTCAACATAGTTTTCTAAAAATTCTTTATTCAAATTAATTACCTCCAAAAAGTAAATTATAAATCTATAGTAATTTTATCATAAAAAACATCAAAATAACACAAGTTCTTAAACAAAATTAATTAACAAGAAGATAGTGTAATAGCACAATTTATCTTCTTAATCTTGATAAGATTAGGAAAGTATGCTATAGTTTATTTGTTATGTAATACTACTAGGGGAGCGAGAGCTGAGAATTACCCTTAATTACCTGTTCTAGATAATGCTAGCGAAGGGAAGTGGTTAAGCTTTATATCATTTTCTTTTACTGACTATTTAAGTAAATTAAGAAAATGATTTTTTTTATTTTAGGGGGAAAAATATGTTATTTACAGATGAACTATATTCACATGTTGAGAAAATATGGGCAAGTTATTACAATCATCCATTTGTTGATGAACTTGGAAGTGGAAGATTAGATAAGGAAAAATTTAAATATTATATGATACAAGATTATTTATATTTATTAGATTATGCAAAGGTATTTTCCCTTGGTGCTATAAAAAGTGATGATGAGGAAACTATGGCTAAATTTTCTAGTTTAGCAGAGGGAACTCTTCATACTGAAATGGCAACTCATAGAAAATACATGAAAAAATTAGGGATAACAAAGGAAGAAATTGAAAATTCAAAACCAGCATTGGCAAATTTATCTTACACTCATTATATGCTAGCAGTTTCTTATTCAGGTGGAATAATAGAAATAGCAGTTTCTGTTTTAGCATGTCTTTGGAGTTATGAATGTATAGGAAGACATCTTTATGAAAAATATGGTTTGCAGGATAATTTTTACAAAGAATGGATAGAGTCATATATTTCAAATGAGTATCATGATTTAACTCTTTGGCTTCTTGAATTAGTTAATAAGCATGGAGAAGGGGTAGGAATAAAAAGAAAAGAAAAATTAATTGAAATATTTGTAAATGCAAGTAGATTTGAATATTTATTTTGGGATATGGTTTATAAAATAGAAGATTAAGGGAGATTATAATGAAGGTTTTAGAAATAGATGAAGTTTCCTTTTCATATGAAGAAGAGGAAGAACTTATAAAAAAAATATCATTTTCATTAAATAAAAATGAATTCTTGTCAATTATAGGAAGTAGTGGTTGTGGAAAGTCAACTATAATAAAAATTATAGGGGGAATAGAAAAGGAAACAAGTGGGAAGATAAAAAGTTTAAAAACTGCATATATGCCACAAAAAGATTTACTTTTACCATGGAGAACAGTAATTGATAATATACTTTTACCTATAGAATTAAATAAAACATCTATAAGTGAAGGAAGAAAAAAAGGAAAATTTTATTTGGAAAAACTTCATTTAAAGGAATATGAAAATAAATTACCTCAAGATCTTTCTGGAGGAATGAGACAAAGAGTATCATTTATAAGAACCCTTTTAACTGAAGCAGATATATTATTATTAGATGAACCTTTTTCTGCTCTAGATGCAATAACTAAAGGTAAGTTGCAAAAATGGTTATTAGAAACTTTAAGTGAGTTTAATAAAAGTGTTATTTTTATAACTCATGATATAAACGAAGCTTTGTATTTGTCAGATAGAATATTAGTTTGTCAAAATAGACCACTTGATTCATTTATAGAATATAAATTACCAAAGGTAAAAGATGAGAAGTTTATAATAGAAACTAAGAAAAAAATATTATTAAATATAGGAGGGGAAGAGGAATGAAAAAACCTTCATTAGCATTTTACTCTTCAAGTATATTTTTTATAGTCTGGGAGGTATTTGCAAGATATTTAAATTTGAAATTTGTTTTGCCTTGGCCAACTGCTGTTTTAAAAAGAATGTGGGAATTAAGAGTACCTTTATTTAAATACCATATGTTTGCAACCTTAAAAATAGCTGGAGTTTCAATTGTTTTATCCTTTGCTTTAGGAATATTTTTAGCAGTAATTATGGATAGAAGTAAAAAGGTTGAAGAAGCTATATATCCAATAATAGTAACAACTCAAACTATACCAACACCTGCAATAGCACCTATATTTATTCTTTGGTTTGGGTATAGTATTTGGAGTAAAGTGTTGGTAGCTGTGTTAATTGCTTTTTTTCCAGTTACAATTAATTTACATGATGGGTTAAAATCAACAAAAAAAGATTATATAGAACTTTTCAAAAGTATGCATGCAAGGGAATGGGATATATTTTGGAAATTAAAAGTTCCATCAACTATACCATATTTTTTCTCATCTCTAAAAATGGCAATTCCTTTAGTTTTAATAGGAGCAGCAATTGGAGAATGGTTAGGAGCAACAGCAGGACTTGGATATTTCAGTAAAAGAATGATGACACAACTAGATGGAGCAGGAGTTTTTGCACCAATAGTTTTAATTTCAATTATAGCTGTATCCTTTGTTAATTTAATTTCTTATTTAGAAAAGAAATTTTTAAAGTGGAGGGGAAATTAATTATGAAATTTAAGCATTTATTAATTATTTTATTAATTGTTGTTTTTTCAGGCTGTGGAAATAAATCTAGTGAAAATAAAGGGATTAATAAATTAGAAACTATAGATTTAGTTTTAGATTGGTATCCAACATCTTCAAGTGTTCCAATATATGTGGCCTTAAAAAAGGGATATTATAAGGAAGAGGGAATAAAATTAAACATTCATATACCTTCAGGTGTTTCAGATCCACTAGCGTTAGTAGCTGCCAAAAAGGCTGATTTAGGTTATTATTATATTCATAATACAATTATATCAATTGTAAATGATCGCATACCTGTTAAGGCTATAGCTACTACTTTACAGGGATCAGTTAATACTGTAATGTTTTTAAAAGAAAGAAATATAAATCGTCCAAAGGATTTAGAAGGAAAAATAATTGGATATTCAGGTGGACCTTTATCAGAAAAAATGATATTTACAATGATGAAAGCAGATGGAGGAGATCCTAAAAAAGCAAAATTAATAGATGTAGGTTTTGAATTATTAACATCTCTAATGACTAAAAAAGTTGACGCTATATTTGGAGGACTTGTAACCCATGAGGTTCCTCTTCTAGAAGAAAAAGGTTATAAAGTTAATTATTTTTTTCCAAGGGATTTTGGAGTTCCTGAGTACCCAGAAACATTAATAATTGCAAATAATGAACTAATAGAAAAAAGAGGAGATATTTATAGTAAATTTTTAAAGGCAACAAGAAAAGGTTTTGAATATGCAAAGGGTAATCCAGAGGAAGCTGTCCAAATTCTTTTGTCTAACCAAGCAGAAGATCAATTTCCTTTAAATGAAAATGTAGAAAGAATTGCAACAAAAAGATATATTGAAATTATGGAAAAATTTGGACCATTTCTATCCATAGACAAAGAAGTTTTTCAAAAAAATGTTGATTGGTTATATGAAAAAGGTTTTATAAAAAGAAAAGAAAAACTTGAAAATTTATACAAAAGCTTGATTAATTAACAAAAAGATAATAAAATAAAAAAAGGGGAGAGGGAAAATGAAGAAGATTAAATTATTAGTATTGTGCATGTTAATATTTACTATTGGATGTGGAAGCAAAAAAGTTAAGGAAAAAGAATTAACAAATGTTTCCATAGTTTTAGATTGGTATCCAAATGCTATTCATAGTTTATTTTATGTTGCAATGGAAAAGGGCTATTTTGAAGAAGAAGGGATTAAATTAGATATAAAATATCCTGCTAATGTATCAGATCCAATAGCTTTACCAGCAGCTGGAAAAGCAGATTTTGGATTGTTTTATCCTCAACAAATGATAATGGCAAAAACTCAAGAAGATATTCCAATAGTTGCAATTGGAGCATTGACTCAAGGGCCTTTAAATGTTGTAGTAGCTCCAAAAGAAACTGGAATAACTAGACCAAGAGATTTAGAAGGGAAAACAATTGGATATTCTGATGGACCATTAACAGAGGATATACTAAAAACAATGGTAGCAGAGGATGGGGGAGATATTTCAAAAGTTAAAGTTTTAGATGTTGGCTTTGATTTATTATCTTCTATGATAACTAAAAGAGTTGATGCTACTCTAGGGTGCTTTGTAAATCATGAAGTTCCAGTTATGAAGGAAAAGGGTGTAGATGTAAATTATTTCTATCCAACAGACTTTGGAGTACCATATTATAATGAACTATTAATAGTTGCAAATTCTAAAAAAGTTAAAGAAAACAGAAAATTATACATAGGATTTTTAAGAGCTTGTGAAAAAGGTTTTAGAGATGTTAAAAATAATCCAAAAGAGGCTTTGGATATATTGTTAGCAAATCAAGAGGCAGACCAATTTCCATTAACTAGGGGAATAGAAAAACAAAGTCTAGAAACTTTAATTCCAATTATGGAAAAAGACAATGCTCCTTTTTTAGATCAAAAAGAAGAAATGTGGAAAGAAAATATAGAATGGCTATATGATAAAAAAATAACTAACAAAAAAATTAATGCAAAGGACATGTTTATAAATTTATATAAAGAAATATAAGTTATTTAATTTAATTTGATAAAAAAGGAAAGTGATATTTTTGGAAGAAAGATTATATGAAAAAGAAGAGGTATTAGAAGCTTACTTGGGAACACCTGATAAATATGATTGGTATAAACATGCTTTTGATAAATATGAAATTAACGGTGTTGAAAAATTTGCTTGGAACTGGTCATGGTATTCATTTTTATTTGGTTATGTGTATTTAGTTTATAGAAAATGTTATATTGAAGCTATACTGCTATGGGTAGCTCAAATGATTATTGCAGGTCTATTTGGAATAACTGGAATAGTTGTTATGATTTTATGTGGGGGACTTTTACCATATTTAGTTTATAAAAGATATAAGAAGATAGCTTTGGAAGTAGAAAATATTGATGGAAATTATATAAAAAAATTAGAAACAATAAAAGAGCTAGGTGGAGTAAATATTATAGCTAGAAATATAATGATAGGATTATTTGTTATTTCTATTTTTAGCATTTTAGGATTAATGACATTTTTAGCAGCAGTTTTATAAAATATATAAATTATACTGATAAATTATAGATAATGTATCAGTATTTTTTATTTACATAAAAATTGCTAAATTAGAAAATATCTAGTATAATAAGATTATAGATTAGGGAAATAGTTAGGAGGCTTTTTTATGAAAATTGGTATACCTAAAGAAAAAAAGAATAATGAAAATAGAGTTGGCTTAACAGATGCAGGAGTAGGGCAACTAGTTCTTGACGGTAATGAAGTCTATGTTCAAAAGGGAGCAGGATTAGGAGTAGGAGTATCAGATGAAGATTATATTTTAAGTGGGGCAATTTTAGTTGAAACAACAACGGAAATATTTAAAAAAGCAGAGCTTATTATAAAAGTTGAAAGACCTATAGAGTATGAAAGAAGATTATTAAGACCTCATCATATTCTATATGGATATTTACACTTAGCAGCAGATAAGCATTCAACAGAACAATTAGTAGAATCAGGTGCGACTTGTATAGGTTATGAAACCATTGTTTTACCTGATGGATCAATTCCTTTATTATCTCCAATGTCAGAAGTTGCTGGAAAAATGGCAGTTCAGGTTGGTGGATTTTATTTACAAAAAACAAAGGGAGGAAAAGGAATAGTTTTAGGGGGAGTTCCTGGAGTTGAAAGGGGTAAAGTTGTAGTTTTAGGAGCAGGAGCAGCAGGGCAAAGTGCTATAAAAACAGCAGTTGGATTAGGAGCTGAAGTTATTGCTATAGATATAAATACAAATAAACTTAGATATTTAGATGACATCTATAAATCTCAAGTAACAACTTTATATTCTACACCAAGAAATATAGAAGAAGCAGTTGCTTCTGCAGATTTATTAATAGGAACAGTACTTATACCTGGAGGGAAGGCTCCTTGTTTAGTAACAAAAAAATATATTAATAATATGGGAAAAGGAAGTGTTATTGTTGATGTGGCAATAGATCAAGGGGGATGTTTTGAAACTTCAAAAGTAACTTCTCATGAAAGACCAGTTTATTGTATAAATGGTGTACTTCACTATTGCGTTAGTAATATGGCAGGTGCTTATCCTATAACATCTACATTATCCCTTGAAAATGCATCATTAAAATATGCAAGGGCGATAGCAAATAACGGGTTAAAGACAGCTTGTGGAAAATATCCAGAATTAGTTAGAGGGATAAATATAATGAATTATAGGGTAACTTGTAGAAAGGTAGCTGATAGTTTGGCAATGGATTATGTTGGAGTAGGATTTTAAAAAATTTAAAGTAGGGGGCAAAATAATGGTAAAGAAAGATTTTATTCAATTATATTCAGAAGTAAATGATGTGAAAGATTTAAAATGTGCCAAGGAAGATGTTGAACGTTTTTTAAATACTTTAAAAATTGCTTTAACTAAAGAAAAAGAATTAGTATTTAGAAATTTTGGTTCATTTGAAGTTAGAAAAACAAAGGAAAGAGATGTTGTTGATCCAAAGGATTCAAATAATATTATAAAAGCAAAACCTAGAAAATATGTTAAATTTAAAATAAGTAGAAAAATAGAAGATGATTTGGCAGATTAGAAAATTAATAAAAGAGGATTGAATGATAACATTCAATCCTCTTTTTTGTTTATAAGTTATATTATAATTTAAATAATAAGTCTTCATAAATAGGGAAAGGCCAAATATTTTTTTCACAAATTAACTCTAAAGTATTAACCCAAGTTGCAAGGTGATCAACTTTAGGAGTTATATCAGTGTGATAAAATACAGCTCTCTCATATTGATCCTTTATATTAATAGCAGTATCAAAGGCTTTTTCAAGTTCTCCTAGGGAATTTCTCAAATGTTCTTTAGCATTTAAAACTTTAAGAACATGTTTTTTATCCCCTTCAATTAATTCATTATTTTCAGAACCAATAACTGATTTTATGTTGTTAATAGCAGTTGAAAGGTTATTTAAATGCTTCATAACAGCTGGATAAATTTCATTTCTAGCCATTCTAATAGCAGTTGAAGTTTCAATATGTAGTTGTTTGTTATATCTTTCAGTATAAATAACAAATATTGAATTTAATTCTTGCTCATTTAAAACTCCATTTCTTTGGAAAAGGTCAATAGTTTCTTGTTTTTTATAAGTTGGAAGAGCTTCAAC
>Ga0172377_10006066_pt1 | contig 12433 bp, 11 predicted proteins | sample Pumphouse3metaG_FD_119749 | JGI IMG/M metagenome (GOLD analysis project Ga0172377, IMG submission 119749) | Leachate microbial communities from a municipal landfill in Southern Ontario, Canada - Pumphouse #3 metaG | ecosystem: Engineered > Solid waste > Landfill > Unclassified | place: Canada... | reverse complement strand
GCAGAGTCATTCAATTCTAAAATCAAACTCTTTAGAGCTAATCTAAGAGGTGTGACTGATACTGACTTTTTCCTATTCAGACTTTATAAACTTTTCGCTTAGTCCCCAAAAAATTAATGTGAGCCTTTTAATTTGTCTGTTTTGCGGGCTTGTTTTCATGAATAGTATTAGAAAATTGGAAACGAAATTTTGCGTCTTAACTCTTAACCCTTTTGTTATTATAAATGCTCTTTCAACTTGCCAAAGCTCACTGTATTGTTGATATGGATATCATCATTGACTTACAAGTAATCCTAAAACTATTTGAGCGTGGGAGCACTTAGGGGTCTATTTGATTATTTTCGTATATACATGCAGCAAAATAAGTGATTTTACTTTGCGACACACTAAAATGTGTCGCAAAAGATATAATAATCTGATATGGCAAATTAATACAAAATATAGTAAAAAGATTTGTCAAAGTCAGGAGAATTGTCAAGGATGTTAAATCAAACTAAGCTTCTTCTTCTTGTTTCATATTGTGGAAAACATTAACCACATCATCATCATCATCCATTCTGTCAAGTAATTTTTCTACCTCTTTTTGTTCTTCAGCGTTAAGTGATTTCATTTCATTAGGAATCCTGTCGAATTTAAATGACTTAATCTCAAATCCATTTTCTTCAAGGTATTTTTGAATAGGTCCGAAATTTGAGAACTCAGCATAAATATGTATTTCCTCATCTTCCAAAAAACAATCCTCCACACCATAATCAATAAGCTCAAGTTCCAATTCCTCCATATCAACTCCTTCTTTAGGCATAAGAGTAAAATTGCATTGACGATCAAATAAAAAATCACACATTCCGGTAGTTCCTAATGAACCACCATACTTATTGAAATAACTCCTAACATTTGCAACTGTTCTGGTTGTATTGTCTGTTGCTGTTTCAATAACAACAGCAATTCCATGTGGAGCATAACCTTCATAAACAACTTCTTTGTAATCGGCAGTATCTTTTTCAATTGCACGTTTAATTGCACGCTCAACGTTGTCCTTAGGCATATTCTCACTCTTCGAAGTCTGAATAAGTAATCTAAGTTTAGAGTTAGTTGCTGGGTCTGGTCCACCTGATTTAACTGCCATTTCAATTTCACGTCCCAAACGAGTAAATACTCTTGCCATATTACCCCAGCGTTTCATCTTCCTTGCCTTGCGGAACTCAAATGCTCTTCCCATAGTATAAAAAGTTTATGATTTATTAATTTCTCTTTAAATATTCGAATGCAAATTTACAAAATTTTGGTTGAAAATAAGATTTTTCTATCCAATTATTTTTCTGCAGAGCCTAAAGCGATAACCGAAATCTCAATATCCTTAACTTTACTTATTTCTTTTACACATGAATTTATTGAAGCACCAGTAGTAATAATATCATCTACTATTAATACATGTTTGCCTTCAAGCTTTTTCTCATCACAGAGCTTAAAAATATTCTTAACATTTTCCCATCTATCTTGCGCGTTTTTTTTGACCTGACTCTTATTATGCTTTATTCTTTTTATAGCCTTGGTCTCAACTTTTATATTAAAAATCCTTCCAATTTCATTCGACATTACCTCCGATTGATTATAGCCTCGTTTCCATGTTTTCTTCCAATGAAGAGGAAGTGGAATAATTAAATCAATATCATTTATCCAGTCAAGTTTGCTTACTTCATAAGAGAATATTTCCATTAAATACTTTCCTATAACCACATCGTCATTATACTTGAATTTATGTATTAATTTGCTTGAAATTGTATTTTTTTGGTAGAAAATAAATGCCCCACAGTTCTTTACAGGATAGTATATTGATATTCTTTTTCGTAGGTTAGCTTTGTCTTCAAACACATTGTAGCATTGACCTAATTCACATAAACATTCTATACAGATAACATCCTCTTGATCGTTCATAATATTCTTGCATCCAGAGCAATAACGTGGAAAGAGAAAGTTAGTGAGTGAAAAAAAAGTTCTAATCATACCAATACTCAAATTAATAGCGTTATCTTTGCAAATATATATATATTTAAATGAGAAATCTAAACATAGGCAATTTAATTGTAAAATATCCAATCATTCAAGGTGGAATGGGAGTAGGAGTATCCCTTTCTGGTTTAGCGGCAGCAGTTGCGAACGAAGGTGGTGTAGGTGTTATTTCTGCAGCAGGCTTAGGGCTTTACTATATGCAAGAGGCTAATAACTACATAGATGCTTGTATCTATGGTTTGAAACAAGAAATAAGAAAAGCGAGAGCAAAAACAAAAGGGATAATAGGTGTTAATATTATGGTTGCCGTATCAAATTTTTCTGATATGGTTAACATATCAATTGAAGAAAAGGCTGATATTATTTTTTCTGGAGCAGGACTTCCACTCGACCTTCCTTCTTATCTTAAAGAAGATAGTATAACTAAATTAGTTCCAATTGTGTCTTCAGCAAGAGCAACTAAAATTATTTGCGAAAAATGGCAGGCTAATTACAACTATTTACCAGATGCAATTGTAGTTGAAGGACCAATGGCTGGTGGTCATTTAGGATATAAATTAGAAGATCTAGACAAAGAAGAATTTTCTTTAGAAATAACACTTCCAAAAATACTTAAAGAGGTTCGTATTTTTGAAGAGAAATATGGGAAAACCATTCCTGTTATAGCAGCAGGAGGAATTTACTATGGTGAGGATATCTATAAAATTATGGCAATTGGAGCTTCAGGAGTTCAAATGGGGACACGTTTTGTAACAACCACGGAATGTGACGCCTCTATAGAGTTTAAGCAAGCTTATATTAATGCTAAAGAAGAAGATGTAGTAATTATCAAAAGCCCTGTTGGAATGCCAGGAAGGGCAATTAATAATGCTTTCCTAGAAAGTGTTAAAAGAGGAGAAAGACACCCCACAAACTGTACTCACCATTGCATCAAAACATGTGATGTTGAAAATAGTCCATATTGTATTATGAAAGCACTTCTTAGTGCATATTATGGTAAATTAGATAGAGGGTTTTGCTTTGCAGGAAAAAATGCATATAGAGCAAAAGAAATAATCTCTGTAAATGAAACATTTAATAGGATAAAAGAAGAATACGAAATCTACGCTCAAAATCAACCAAATAGATTTGATGTATAAATTATAGTGTAAAGTCAAAACTTATTCTTAATTTTGCAGATGTTCTGTAAGCAATTAAAAACACTATTTTTTATTTTGAAATGAGACCTAAATTTTTATTTTTATTTCTAACCCTATTAACCCTTTTAAGCTATAATAACTTACTAGCACAATGTCCCAAAGGAAAAGTAATTTGTGAGGGAGAATGTGGAAGATTTGTTGATAAAGATGGTGATGGATATTGCGATATTCCTCTTTCTGGTAAGGAAAACCCGAAGAAACAAGAAGCAAAGATACCAACAAATGATAGCTCTTCTAAGGAAGATATTATCGATAGTCTTAATAATGAAATAATTGTTAATGGTGAAGATACAGTTGTTGAGGCGGTAGTAATGGAAATTGTTAATTCAAATAAGATTGATTCCAGAAAGAATAAAGAAATAGAAGATGAGGAAGAAGCAATTGAATCTTCCGAGAAACTCAATACACCCAAGCCATATCGATTAATAGGAATAACTTCAATAACTCTATTAGCCTATTTCTTCACTCTGATCTTAGTAAGGACAGGAAAGATGAAAAGGCTTTACCATAGGAAGCTATGGAACACTATATTACTTGTGACCTTCTTGATGTCATGTTTATTAGGCTTTCTTTTAGTAATTCAAATCAATTATCACGTATTTCAATCCCTATTTCTACTCAATTTAAAACTCCATGTAGAATTTGGGATAGCGATGACACTCGTTGCAGTCATTCATATATTTTGGCATCTTACTTATTTTAAAAAACTTTTAAGATCTCCCAAAACTCCTATTAAATAAAAAGATGAATAGGCGAATATTAAGCTTAGCTCTACCTAATATAATAACCAATATAACAGTACCGCTACTAGGCTTAGTTGATACTGCAATTGTAGGACATCTCGACACCCAAGGTTCAAGCCTCGACTATATTGGAGCAATAGCAGTAGGGACAATGATAATTAATTTTATTTATTGGAACTTTGGATTTCTAAGAATGGGAACAAGTGGTTTTACTGCCCAGTCTTTTGGGAAAAGAGATCTTAGAGAATCAATACACATATTAACAAGAGCTTTATTAATTGCAATCATAATATCAATTGGATTAATCCTACTCCAATACCCAATAGCCTTATTAGCAAGGCAGTTTATAGAAAATAAAAACGAAGTCCTAGACCTTGCCATTAGATATTTCCTAATAGTAGTTTGGGCTGCACCAGCAACGCTTGGAATGTATGCCATTAAAGGATGGCTGATTGGGATGCAAGATTCCAAAACCCCAATGTATATAGCAATTATTATTAATATAATGAATATAGTATTAAGTCTATTCTTTGTATTGAAGCTCAATATGAAAATAGAAGGAGTAGCTCTCGGAACTGTACTCTCACAATATATAGGATTAATTGCAGTAGTTATAATATGGTTTGCAAGATATTCTAAACTCAAAAAATACTTCAACCTAAGAGCAAGCCTCGATATTATAAAAATGAAAGAATTCTTTAGGGTCAATTCTGATATATTTCTAAGAACAACCTGCCTAATCCTAGTAACCACCTATTTCACAATTGCATCTTCTAAAATGGAATACCCACTTTTGGCAGTAAATGCTATCCTAATGCAACTTTTTACCCTTTTTTCCTACTTTATGGATGGTTTTGCCTATGCCTCAGAATCACTTTGTGGAAGATACTACGGAGCCAAAGATAATCGTAACCTTAAAAAAAGCGTCAAATACATATTAGTTTGGGGATTAGGAATAAGTATAGTCTTTATGAATCTCTATTATTTCTTTGGTCAAAACCTAATAGGGCTACTTACCGACCAAGAGCATGTTCTTGAAGCTACCAAACCCTATATGATATGGGTTTTATTAATTCCAATAACAGGATTTGTTGCCTTTCTTTATGATGGAATACTAATTGGAATGACCAAGACCGAAATAATGAGGAATGCAATATTTATAGCCACTGCAGCGTTTTTTCTGCTCTACTTCCTTCTCCAACCGCTACTTGGTAACACTGCTCTTTGGATATCCTTTATCTCTTACCTATTAGGAAGGAGCATATTTATGGCAATACTTTCACATAAATCAATATTTGGAAAATCAAATGAAAATAGCACACGTTAAAATAACTGAAAAAGAGAAGATGAATGCTGTAAAAGAAATCCGCATGCAAGTCTTCGTAATTGAGCAAAATGTACCTAGTAATGAAGATTGGGATAAAGAGCCTTCAGAAAATTATCTAATCTATAACGATCAAAACCTTCCAATAGGAACCATGCGTTGGAGAGAGGCAGAAGGTAAAATCAAGATAGAAAGAGTATCGGTTTTAAAAGAATATCGAAACCAAGGTTACGGGGAACAATTAATGAAATTTGTATTAGAAGATATAAAACGTCTAAATATCACAAAAAAACAAATTATCCTCCATTCCCAACTTCTAGCAATTCCACTCTACGAAAGACTGGGATTTGTAAAATATGGCGAAATATTCTACGAAGCCGAAATTCCACATTATGCTATGCGATTGGTTTAATATAGATTTCTAGATCTTCGTTTCATTTTTCTAGATCTTCGTTTTAATTTCCTGAATCTTTGTTTTAATTTCCTGAATCTTTGTTTTAATTTTGTAGATCTTCGTTTCAGTTTATTCTTTCTTGATTCAATTTTATCTCTTGTATAAGACAAATAATAAAAACATGAGAAGTTATTATTTTATAGTTATTTGTATTTAAATTATGCATATTCATTTATTCATATCCCTATATAATGAATGAATGCATAATTATTCAGATGAATATCACCCCAACTTAATGTTGGGGGATAATACAGATATTTTCAAGTGTATTAGAATTTATGCACTTTTGTTTTCTTATTGATAAAATAGAATATAAGGAAGAAGAATTGGTAGGCTATTAGGTTATAGGTTAGGTATATGACAAATCCTAATCCGTAGAAAAAAAGTATGGATAGGATTTGCAGTATGATTACTAGCCAAAAAGTGCGAATTGCTGATTTTATTAGGATATAGTATTGGTCTTTTGGGGTGTTTTTGTATATTGACCATACTATTAGGCTTAGTCCTAATATGTAAAGTATCATCATAAGTTCTTCTATAATATTGGTTTGTATTATTGTAAACCAATTGCTTTCAAAGAAGGTGGAGTTGATGGCTAGTACTTTTGTATCTATCCTAAGGTCTATGCTTATATATAATATTGTTAGAATTAGGGCTATTAGAGTTAGTGATAGTCCGTAATATCTTAATTTATAAGATGATTTTTTTAGTATTTTATTTGTTGTTTTCACTTAGTATGATTGGGAAATTTGCTATTGTACCATCTGTGAACTTGAGTTCAAGACCTACCATTCCCCAATGGTGATTTGCCCAATAGGTTACTTTTGATAGTCCATTTTTTTGTTGTATATTTTCTTCTACCTTAATGATTTTGATATTCATACCATCCCAAAAATAATCGTTATCAACTGATTTTTCAGTTACCGTTCTTTCATTTCCTGTTTTTGTATAATACTTATCCCCAACCTCTGAGCTGTATTTTACGATAATTCCTGGATCAAAACCTTTAACACTTTCAAATCCTTCATCTGTTGCTTTTATTTTTACGTCAGTGACTGTTGCAATATCGCCATTAAACGTTACTCCTGGAAGATTGGATATAAAGTTTTTAAGTGTTGTGTTGGTAACGTTTGCAGTTGCAGTAATAATACTAATTCCATCCTCATTAGTTGTAACGGATCCTGTAATGTCGTCAACTCCAGGAACGTTAATCGCTGTTGCAGTACCTGTTGCTCCAATTTCCCCCATAGTGGCTGGTGTTCCTGTTATTTGTTCAACAATTTTGTCCTCTTCTTTATCTTTCTTGCATCCTACGGTAAGGATTAGAAAACAAATTAATAATAAGTATTCAAATTTTTTCATATTGATTGGTTTTTGGTTAATTAATTTTCACTTTTATTTTTTCACTTTTTGTTTGATTCCTTATTAGTTCTATGAATAAATAGACTATTAGGAATATTGATATCATTATATCTCCTATAGCTATGGCTTGTTTTCCCATTACGAGGATTGGTATTATAATGGCACAGGTTTGTGCTATTAAATAGGAATAGTATCCTGTTGTGAATCCTCTATGGAGGGTGACGAAGCTGAGTAGTATAAATGTCTGGATTATTGCTATTACAATAAAGTAAAATGGGCTATAGGATATGATTTCTAAGATCTTTAGGCGGTAGAAATACATGTAGTTTGGAAGGTTGGGGCTGTTTATGAGGTCTTGGGCATAAGTATTGAATAATCCAATAAAGGTGTTGATTGATATTAACAATGTATAGGTTATTATACAGATAATAAGTATTATCTTAGTTAGTAGGCTTGGCTTATAGCCTTTCTCAAACTTCTTTACCTTTAATATTTTCATTGTTTTCTTTTATTCTACTGTTATTTCGTCCGCAAAGCAATGTGCCTTGTATCCATATCCACTATGTCCTTCGGGACAGGTTTTTATGGCTTTAGCTTCTATTTTAATGTATCTTACGTTTGTTATTTCTTTTGTTACGTATTTTGGAATATTTTCACATCTAGTTTTGCCTATCTCGTTTTCTATTTTTGAGTTAAAGGTATAAATGCTATTATTTGGTTTTATGTCCTTGGTATATATGGTGTTTACTTTCTTATATTCTTTACCGTCTTGAGATATGTAGAAATCAACTTGTGTTGGTGCAAAGATCCATGAGTCTATTTGATCTAAGAAATTGATAGCAATATTTTGTATTGAGGTTGTTTGGTTTAGGTCTAATTCTACAATGTAATCGTTTCCGAGTGTTCCTACCCAGCGATCATATGTTTGTCTAGTTCCGAATATCCCATCGGTTAGCGTGTATTTGGATGTTCCTGAGTACTGTGGATTTATATTTTTTATTTTATATTCCTTACCTGTGGTTTTGTTTATTGTATATTTTTGCTGGAATAATGGGCTTTGGAGTTTCCTTTCGTTATTTCCGGAGTTTTTCTTTTTTCTTATTGCTCTTGCTTTTATGGTAGTTGGTCCTTTTAGTATGATTGGTTTTGTGTATTTATTTGTTTTTAAGGAAGGCTCTTCTAAGTTTGTGCTATAAAATATATTTGCATTCTTCATTGGAGAGGAGAGGGTTAGTTCAACTTGTTTTTTCTTATTATTCCAATGGGTAGAGGATTTTACTGCATAATGGGATGTTGCATAATTATATCCTAAGATATTGTATCGGTCGAGTTGGCTTTCTATTCTATTAAGGAAGTCTTCATAGTCTTTATTTTCTTTCTTTGTCCATGCAATTTCGCTAAGAGCTGATAGGCGTGGTAGATCCATATATTGAAGTTTTTCGTAGGTTGGGATATATTCTGTCCAAGTGCATGCTTGAACTCCCATTATATTCTTAACTTCTTCTTTGTTTAGTTCACTTGGTACTGGTTCGTAGTCATATACTTTTTTAAGGGTTGTGAATCCTCCTATTGCAAGAGGTTCTTGGTCGGCTACCCCTTGGTAATTATTAAAGTACAAATAAGCTGATGGGGTCATTATTGCATCATGTCCTAGTTTTGCAGCATCTATTCCTCCACTCTCTCCCTGCCATGACATTATTATTGCATCGTCCACATCTTCTCCTTCCAATATTTCATCCCATCCAATTGTTCTTCTACCTTTAGTTTTAAGGTAGTTTTCAATTCTTTTGGTAAAATAGGATTGTAGGGCTTGTTCGTCTTTAAGGTTGTTATTTTTAATTACCTCTTGGCATTTAGGGCATTCTTTCCAACGTACTTTAGGGCATTCATCGCCTCCGATATGTATATAAGGGGAAGGGAATAATTCAATTACTTCATCTAAAATATCTTGTAGGAATATAAAGGTTTCGTCTTTTGTACAAAATACATCGTCGAATACTCCCCATGTTGTAGTTGGCTCTTTAATATTCCCTGTACATGAAAATTCAGGATAAGCTGATAGGGCAGCAATGGCATGTCCTGGCATCTCTATTTCTGGTATAATATCTATATATCTTTCTTGGGCATATTTTACAATATCTTTAATTTCTTCTTGGGAATAATATCCGCTATATTCTTTTCCGTCAAATATCTGAGGGAAATTATCGCTATAATGTCCAACTAAGGTTTCTTTTCTTTTGCCACCAACCTCATGTAATTTAGGGTATTTTTTTATCTCAATTCTCCAACCTTGGTCATCAGTTAAATGCCAATGGAAAGTATTTAGTTTATGAAAAGCAAGAATATCAATATAATCCTTTATTTCTTGAGTGGAGAAGAAATGACGAGAGCAATCCAAGTGTTTGCCACGATAAGCAAAACGAGGGTAATCTATTATTTGGCTAGTTGGGATTAGTATTGAGGAGTTAGTTTTATCTTTCTCTGCAGTCATTATAATTTGTATAAGAGTTTGGGCTCCATAAAAGAATCCATTATTCTCATTTGCCAATATTATTATTTTATCGCTAAGTATATCCATTTGGTATCCCTCTTTCCCTAGTATTTTGTCGGATGAAAGAACAAAAATTATGGAGTTCGCAACATTATATTTTGGATTAACTATCATAGGAATTACCGGCTTAATATCCTGATTGTAATCCCTAAGTTTGGATTGTAAATATTCGGCAACAGAATATTCTTTGGAATTTGGATTAGCTATTATTTTGGTATTATTGTTGAAAGTGAAGGGTGAAGATTTATTTATTTTAACACTGACAGGTTGGGGGATAATATTAATAGGATTTTGACAAAAAGAAATAATCGAAAGGAATAGTCCAATAATAGTAATAGGTATAAACTTATTTTTCATAATAGTAAATAGATTTATTTACATGCAAAAGTAATAAAAATAAATCTAAAACACTTGTTATGTATTTTTTTATATATATTTGCAAGAATTATTTCTATATAGGATTATGAGAAAGTTTATCTATTATATCGTTTTATTAACACTACAATTTATAACAATAAATATATATGCTATTAGTACTCCATTAATAGATGTAGACACATGTTCTGTTACAATCTTTCAAAACGATACTACTTATTATTCCACTCCAACTCCTTTCTATATTCAACTTAATGCGAGTCAAGGTGCTTATTCTTATAATTGGATACCAGCCACAGGACTATCTGATCCAACAATTTATAACCCAATGGCTCAGATAAATGGGAGTATAGAATATGTTTTGGAGGCTAAATATTTGGGAGATAACTTAGTTTATAATGGTGATTTTGAGTTAGGAAATATTGGATTTACAACAGGTTTGCTTTTGCCTTCACAATCCTCATCTCCTTATGGAACTTATATTGTAGCAAGTAATGCCACTTCATTATATCCAGGTTTATGCAGTTGTACTCATAACGGAGGTTTGTTTATGGTTGCTGATGGCTCGCCAAATCCTACAACTACTTTTCAAACACAAGTTAATGTTGAACCGAATACAGATTATAAATTTTCAGTTGAGTTTACAAATGTTAATCAATCACCAGATTTCACTGATGGCTGGCGTCCAATATTTCAATTTTCAGTTAATGGAGCTATATTAGGAAGTCCAATTATTGTTAGTAGTGATTGTTGTAGTTGGAATAGATTCTATCAAGTTTGGAATAGTAGTAATAATACTCATGCTACGATTAGTATAATAAATCTAAATACATCATCAGCAGGTAATGATTTTTGTATAGATAATGTTTCTTTAAAAAAGATATGTATTGCACATGATACAATAGATATTACTATACTACCAACAATATCAGATATTGATACATGCTCAATTAGAATTCCATATGATACAACGATATATTCAATTAATTCAGTAGAATATCAACTTTCCACCAATCAAGGAGCCTCAATATACCATTGGTATCCCTCCTCAGGACTCTCTGATACAAGAATTTCCAATCCCATAGCAACAATAAGTAATTCTACACAATATATTCTTGAAGCAATATATGAGAGTGATTCAAATTTAGTTTATAATGGAGATTTTGAGTTGGGAAATGTTGGATTTACAACGCAACTTGGCCTTTCTACATACAACCCATTGCAGGAAGGATTTTATAATATAGTCACAATAGCCAATAGGTATCATAATGGATTTGTCTCTTGTACAAATAATGGAGGAAGATTTTTTGTTGCAAATGGATCTCAAATTCCTAATACTATAGTATACCAATCAATAGTAAATGTTGAACCCAATACAGATTATACATTTGCATTTGAAACTACGAATGTTTCGGCATCTACAATACAAAATCAATTACCAAGATTTCAGTTTTCTGTTAACGGGGTACAATTAGGAAATACATTTACAATAAGTTCACAACAATGTTTATGGACTCGTTTTTATCAAACATGGAATAGTGGAAGTAATACAACAGCAACTATTACTATATTAAATCAAAATACAATTGCAGGAGGTAATGACTTTGGCATAGATAATATTTCTTTAAGAAAGATATGTATTGCACATGATACAATAAATATTACTATACTACCAACAATATCAGATATTGATACTTGCTCAATTAGAATTCCAGAAGATACAACTATATATTCAATTAATCCAGTAGAATATCAACTTTCAACTAACCGAGAGGCTGATTTTTATAAATGGACTCCATCTATAGGACTTTCAGATCCAACAATTTCTAATCCAATTGCAACAATAAATAATTCAGTGCAATATATATTGGAAGCTGGTTTTATATCAGATACAAACTTAGTTTATAATGGTAATTTTGAGTTAGGAAATGTTGGTTTTACAACTCAATATATATTAGGGGCTAATCCATTACAAGAAGGGAGATATGGAATTACTAATTATGGTCCGACTTTGCATAATAATTTCAGTCCATGTACTCATGATGGTAATTTTTATGCAGGAAATGCCTCTCTTTACAATAGTTTAGTTGTTTTCCAATCTCAAATAAGTGTTACACCTAATACAGATTATTATTTTTCAGCTGAAGTTACAGGAATAGATTCAAATTCAACACACCCAATAAATCAGTTGGCTGTATTCCAATTTAATATTAATAATATTCAAATAGGAAATACTTTGCAAGTTAATAATTCTCCATGCGTTTGGACTTCTTATGGTGAATTCTGGAATAGTGGCAATAATACAATAGCAACAATAACGATAAAAGATTTAAATACAGGACTATGGGCAAATGATTTTGCTCTTGATAATGTTTCTTTAAGAACAATTTGTAAGGCTTATGATACAATAAATAT
>Ga0172377_10006064_pt1 | contig 12435 bp, 11 predicted proteins | sample Pumphouse3metaG_FD_119749 | JGI IMG/M metagenome (GOLD analysis project Ga0172377, IMG submission 119749) | Leachate microbial communities from a municipal landfill in Southern Ontario, Canada - Pumphouse #3 metaG | ecosystem: Engineered > Solid waste > Landfill > Unclassified | place: Canada... | reverse complement strand
GCAATACCATGAACATATCTTTCGGGCTGATAACCACGTTCTTCGGATTCGTACCCAGCAATTATTCGATATACAGATACAAGTATGCCATGAGCAACAAAGAGTATCTGCTTACCCAGAAGGAAAGAGACTATGCCGGCAGACTGGAATACGTTTCAAGAGGATTTGACAAAGTCATAATCTGTGTTCCCAAAGAGATGTTCAGAATCCTGGTTGACAACGATGCTCTTCATAACGGTAAAATCATTGCCGTTACTTCGAAAGACTTCAAAGGACTCTGCGAAGAAAGAGAATGGATATACCTTGAAAGGAAAGGTGCCAGACTGGGAAAAAAGAACGCAGAGAAAGTAAGGAATTATCTGAGAGAACTCAACGCCGGTACTTCCTGATTCTTTCTCTTACGGTATCGTCCGCGCGTCGGGATTCACATACCTTGCGCACGGTCATATTCTGAATTTCGGGATTCAGTTTTCCCGAAATAAGAATATTTTCCGTTTTATCGGGAAACAGTATGTAACAGTATGAAAGAGTCCAGGCGGACCCCATTTTGTAATAGTATCCGTCATGATGAACAGAAACCAATCTGTTCAGCACCCTGTCGATGTTTTTTCCGTCAATGAATTTGAAAAGAAGCATTACCGCAGCCATGCGCATTTTGAACTCTTCGCCGGAAGAAAAGAACTCATCGCAAAGAGTCCACAGTTCTTCGTCATAGTCCGGGTTATGCTTCCAATCATTGCATAACAAATCGCATACCGCCCAATTTTTCACACAGGGGGCAAACCTGCGGGTAAGAGCAATCCGTTCTTCGAAAACCATATCCGCGTTTGCAATGACAAGCGCCTTCAGCAGATATTCTTCGTGATATTCCGAATCGGTTTCAAGAAAACTCCGCCATTCGCGGTTCATTATTTCAGAAGCTATTTTTCTGAGAACCGGCATTCTGACGCCCAGTATATTATCGGTGTCCGGCAGCAGTTTTCGGTTAAATTCGGCGTATTTTCGGTCGACGTTTTCAAACAATGCATCAATCACGTCACTCAAAAAATTCAGCCTCTAAATCGAGCAATCTCTTTTTCAAGGCACTTCCGCCGCCGTAAGATCCTATGCCTCCCGCGGAGGGCACGACTCTGTGGCAGGGCACGATAATCGGAATCGGATTTTTACCGCAGGCGGTACCCACGGCTCTTGACGAATTGGGATTTCCGATTCTTTCGGCCAATTCTCCGTAGGTTACCGTTTCTCCGAAAGGGATTTTGGAAATTTCCGACCATACCGAATGTTGGAAATCGGTCCCGTCACAGGAAAGGGGAAGATCAAAACATCTTCTTCTGCCGATGAAATAGTCTCTCAACTGAGACATTGCCTCGCATATGACATCTGTCTCCCGATCTTCGGCGACAGGCAAATTGCAAGTTGGAAGGTACAATCCGCAGATGTTTCCTTCACCGTCCTCACTTATGCTTATCTTGCCGATAAGGGTCACATAAGTGTACGTATACTTGTCCCGTGTCATTTTACTCTTCCTGAACGTTTATCTTTTATCTAATGTATATCTGTTTTGTGATTATTTGCGCCAGCAGACGAACCGACATACCTGCTTTTCACTCGGAATGGATGATGAACAGACTCAAAGCAGGGTACGTTCTCGTAAGAAATCCTGTGGTTGAAAACGTTGTTTTCCGGATAGATCTGAACCCCAAAAGCGTTGATTGCATCTATTTCATGTCGAAAGACCCCCGGCCGATGATACGGCACATCGATGAAATCACGGAAATGGGTCACAACGTATTGTTTCAGGTAACCGTGAATCCCTACGGCAGGGATTTGGAACCCGGAGTACCCGATGTGGCGCTTGTTGCCGACGGATTCAAAGAACTTTCAAAAAAAATCGGAAAGGAGAGAATACTGTGGAGATACGACCCGGTATTGTTTGATAAAAGATACGGGAGAAAATATCACGAAAGGAAGTTTGGGTTGCTGTGCGAGGAATTATCGGAATACACAAACAGGTGCATATTCGGTTTCCTTGACGTTTACGATAAATTCGACAAATCAACGGCTTCCGAAAGACTTTACGATTCTTCCGATTCCGACAGAAACTGGTTTATGGGTATGGCGGGGGAAACGGCAAGGGAACACGGAATGAGTCTCAGCTGGTGCTGTTCCCCTCAACCTGTGAACGAATACGGAATAGACAACAGAGGCTGCATAGACAGAGAGACAATGCTTTCGCTGGGTATACCTTTTGAAGATGTTCCCGGGAACACGCGGAAAGGGTGCAGATGCGTCAGGAACATAGACATAGGGGCGTATGACAGCTGTCTGCATAACTGTGCTTATTGTTACGCAAACAGCGTCTCGCCTCAGGGACGTTCTTCAAAGATTTACGATTCAGCTTCCGATATGCTTTACGGATCGTTGAAAAATACCGATACGGTGAGGGAGCTCACCGAACGGCGTTTACGGATTACCGATTTCTGAAGCCCGGTCCAAGCCCGTTTCTTTTTTCATCCTGTTCTTGGAGAACAATACCGAATCCATGAACACGACCCATATGATTTCAACAACGATGGATGTGGCTATCGCAACCATGGCATAAGGTGCCAGATGAGGTATTGTGGCAAGACACAACGCTATGGCGATACCCTTGTTGCGGTAAGATACCATAAGAACATCCGTAACTCTCTGGCTCCATCCGATACCCATTTTCTTTTCCGTTAATTCCACACCGGTTCCCACAAAGAAAGTTCTGATTGCGGAAATAATGACAAACAGAAGAAGGGGAGCCAATTCCGAAGGGAACTTGGTGGAGCTGACAGAAAGTATGACAAGGAAAGATATGAACAGATTCATCATTATTCCCATGGCATCTCTGCTGATTTTCACTTTCGTGAGTAATCTGGATAATATCAGCGGCACTCCGATTATTTCTATGACGGTTATGACAACATTGGTCATATCAACGGTTTTGCCCAATGTTGCATAGATTATGAAAGGAATCCATAAAAGAGCGAATAAGTAAGTGAGAATCGTGCCTCTGCCAGCGTGTTCCATATCCCCTCTGAGTGTGTAGGAAAGAGGAACAACGGATGCGGCAAAAGGCGCGGCGGCAATGAACACGAGGCCCATGGAATAGTTTTCCCATCCGGGGTGACCTTTCATTAACATGTATCCGATAAGAGGAACCAGAGAGGCAACCACAAGTCCCAGCAATACAGCTCTGGTCACAGATCGGCTGTACTTTATGGGATTCAGATTCTTATAAGGTATGCGGGACAACGAAATTGTCATCATTATGGCAAGAACCAGCACTGTGATGTTGGCTCGTATGTCGGCGGTAAGAATATGGTCGGGAAATGTGCCTGAAATGTTTATGATCAACGATATAATTAAGCCGATGGACAGCATTATCGCACTGCTGGCCAAAATTTTTTTGATTCGCATAAGAATCTGCAGAGCTTATTATGTTTTAACCGTTATGTTATGTATGCGACAAAACCTGGCAAAACATTATTTAATCGGTAACAATCCCATAAACAGATGTCTGGTGTTGCCCGAGTAAAAGCCGGATGGTACAATGCGTTCAGACCGTGGACACTCCATGGTGCCGTCGTTCCCATAGTATTGGCGGGAATGGTGGCACTGTATGATTTTAATTTTAATTGGGGTATCTTTGACTGGTTTATCTTTTCCCTTGTAATGATCGGCGGCATATTGCTGCAATCCGCCGCCAATCTTCTCAACACTTACGGGGATTTCAAGAAAGGAACCGACACAGTAGAAAATCATACCCGGTCTCCCGAATTGGTAACAGGAGAACTTAAGCCCACAGACGTAAGAAATGCAGGGCTGCTGTGTGTCGGCATTGTCGCGTTGATAGGTATTGTACTTGTCTGGTACAGCGGCTGGTGGCTGCTTGTCATAGGGCTCGCCGGGATGTTCGGGGTCGTGATGTACACCCTGGGCGTTTCATACAAATATCTGGGTCTGGGACAGCCAAGCACATTTCTCCTTATGGGTATTCTGATGCCTGTCGGAACTTATTACACGATGACTGGTACCATTACATGGATCCCCATTCTGCTGACACTGCCGAATGCATTCACATTGACCGGTGTTCTTGCCGGCAACGAAACAAGGGATTATCACACCGACAAAGAAGCCGAAGCAAAGACAATGTCCGGTCATATGAGTTATGAGGGAGCACTGAGATATTACAGAGTCTTGAATTTTATGTGTTATCCGATTCTTTTAATCGTAATCGGATTCCGTGTGATTCCCGTAACCTGTCTGCTGGCGGTTTTGGCACTGTACGATTATCATAAACTGTATATTAATTCAAAAACCGAACCGATGGATAAAAAATCCGGATTTATGCTGGTGCCCAGAGCCTTCACTCATAATTGGCATTTCGGTGCTTTGCTTGCAATAGGTTATTTAATCGGTGTCGGCGTTCCGTTGCTGATTTGATGAAAGAAGACAAGCAGCTCGGGATTCAATTCGAGGGCAAAGACGTCTATGTCAAAGACGTATTTACTGAGATTTCCTCATATTATGACGAAATGAACGACATAATGTCAATGGGTATGATCAAACGCTGGCACAAGTTCATGATGAAGAAACTCGGAGACCTCGACGGCAAGAAATGTTTGGATGTGGGCACCGGTACGGGTGAAATCGCATTCATGATGGCATCCCGCGGAGGAAACGTTACCGGAATAGATCTTACGCCGGCAATGATAGAGCTTGCAGAAAAAAAGATAGCCGAAAACAATATGCCGGCGGTGGAAATGATTGTCGGAGATGCTTTGAATCTTCCTTTCGAAAACGAAACTTTCGATTGCATCACATCAGGATACATGCTCAGAAACGTAACCGACATTCCCCGGGCAGTAGCTGAGATGCACCGGGTTTTGAAATCGGGTGGCGTCTGTGTCGTCGCAGAACTGGCAAGACCGACCAACCGTCTTATACGTCCGTTTTACAATTTTTACATGAACAGAATAATTCCGCGTTACGGACGGAAATACGACAAAGGGCAATCAATTGACGGCAGAGAACCGGCTTACGATTGGCTCACGGCATCCATAGAAGGTTTTCCGTACGGCAAAGCAATGACGGACATCTTTTTCGATGTGGGTTTTGACGATGCGAAATTCTTTGTAAAGAGTTTCGGCGCCGTAAACATATATGTGGGAACAAAAAAGTGAATACCGGCCTCATCGGCCGGTATTGTTTCTTTAAGGTTTTTTCTTGGGGCTTTCGTAGAAAGCTTTGATAGCCAGATACAAAGTGTACGCGTCGGCTTTCGAAGTGACTTCCACGGGAGCATGCATAGACAGCACGGGTACGCCCATATCGACGGTATCGAGATTATGGATGGAAATTTCCGCTGCTATGGTACCTCCTCCGCCGGCCTCAATTTTACCCAATTCCCCGACCTGCCAGTGAATTTCCGCATCATCAAGAATATCTCTGAGGAATCTCATCGTTTCGGCGGAAGCGTCATTGGTTGAATATTTTCCGCCGGAACCCGTGTATTTGGATACGACGGGCCCGCGTCCCAGATACGAACAGTTGGTCGGTTCGTAAACATCCATAAACGCAGGATCCACGGCGGCGTTGACATCGCAGGAAAGACACATCGATCTTTGGAGTATGTGACGTACTTTCAAACCGTAAGTGTCGGCAATATCTTCCATGAAGTCTCTGAAGAAGAAAGATCTCATTCCCGTGGTTCCGTCGGAACCCGTTTCTTCTTTGTCCGCAAACACCGTTAAAGTGGTGTATTCGGGGTTTGTTGTTGCGAGTTCCGCCATCAGATTGGCATATGCACAGACGCTGTCGTCCTGTCCGTAAGCACCTATCATGGAACGATCCAGGCCGAAGTCCATGGGTTTTGCCGCAGGTACCGCGCACAATTCCGCGGTGAGGAAGTCTTTTTCGGATATGCCGTATTTTTCATGAAGAATATTCATGATGTTGAGTTTTACCTTTTCGGAAACCTTTTCGTCATCGTAAGGCCAAGAGCCGACAAGAATATTCAAATTCTCGGGACTGAATGCTTCTGCGACAGTCTGTTTCATTTGGTTTCTTGCAAGATGAGGCAAGAGGTCCGTAACACAGAACTGCGGTTCTCCTTCTTCTTCGCCGATTGCAATCTTTATGGTTTTTCCGTCTCCGGTGCAAACGATTCCGTGAAGAGAAAGGGGTATGGTAAACCATTGGTATTTTTTGATACCGCCGTAATAGTGTGTTTTCAAATAGGCCATTCCGGTGCTTTCGAACAGCGGATTGGGTTTGAGATCCAATCTTGGACTGTCTATATGACTTACTCCTATGCGTATTCCTTCGGAAACCGGTTTCTTTCCCATTGTTACCATGAGAAGGTTTTTGTCCCTGTTGTTCAGATAGAATTTATCGCCCGCGGCGTATTTTTTACCGCGAACGTATTCCGTGTATCCTTTGGATTTCAGAAGAGGGATTGTGTAATCCACGACCTCTCTTTCGGTTTTGCAGTTAAGGAATTCTTTGTATCCTTCACAAAATTCCTGGGCGCTCTCCAATAAAGAATGTTTTCTCTCACCAAGACTCTTGGGAGACATGAGCAATTCTTCGGCGAGCTTCTGGCCTTCGGTTTTTTCTTTGTCCATGAAAGGACAATGAATCCGATGTACTTGATAGTTTTCAAATATGGGCCGATTCTGGGAGGATTCCGGTTTGTTGTTTTTAAAATGTCATATGCATTGTTAAATTATGTCATATAAATTAAAAATAAGTCATATAAACGACATATAAATATGAAAGATTTTGAAATATAAATTATATAAATGTCGTTATAATCGATATTATTATAAACTATAATCTGTATTAACGTCACGGGATGCCGTCATGCTATACGCAGGAGAATTGGTCAGCCGGCCGGAAGGGATGGGCACCGCACATCTTTCACTACATGACTGCCTGTCCTCAAAATTTTTTGAGTATTACTCGGCATTTGCCAATTCGGGCGGAGGAACTATATTCGTATCATCCGGGAAATTCGAATCCGATACGGATGAAACAATATCCCTTCTGAGAAGCAAACTGTCGGATAAATCAATAATCAGTTCAAATTCCATAAAAGATTCCGATTTTGTCAAAACGCCGGAAGGGTTCAAACTTGATGTCACTCCGGCAGATCGATTTTTACGCCCTGTATATCTGGGCAGCTCCCCTGAAACGGGTACATTCGTATGGAAAGACAATGACGTTTTTATCTGTGAAACCGAACAGGTTATGTCAATGATCCGAGACGGTTCAACCACATATGACGGAACATCTTTGAACGATTTTGTTGTTTCTGCAATCAATCAGAATTCTGTTGATGATTTTAAATCAGCTTTAAACAAGGATCATATGTGGAAGAATTTCGACGCCGGGAAGTTGATTGCCTCTTCTTTGATTGCAAGAGAACAGAACGGCAGTCTCAAACCCACGGTTGCAGGACTACTGTTGTTTTCCGATTATCATATCGCCGGCAGTTATCTCAGGGGATACAGGCTGAGATATTCAGATAAAAACTGGACCGTAGATTCGGAGGACGGAAGATGGACCGGAAACATTCACGATTTTCGTTCCGAAGTGAAAACCTGCGTATCTTCTATTTTCAAAAATATTTCCGAGCCTATTATGGAATTGGTAACAAATGCGTTGGTTCATGCCGATTATAATTTCGGTGACGGCGTATCGATTGTATGCGATGACAATTCAGTGGTAATTACAAATTACGGTCTGTTCAGATCATCTGTTGATTCATCAATAAAAGGGGAACGCAATCGCAGAAATCCGATTATGGCGAACATAATAGGGGCGATATCACATTTCCGGGGTCTGGGTCATGCAATACAGTCTTTGCAAAAATTCGAATTCAACACGTATATAGATCAGGATTTGGTATCCGGCAAGGTAACGGTAACAGTCAAATCTTTTGCGGAGAAGGGCGTAGAAATAAGTCCGTATGCAAAGAAAGTCCTGGAACTCGTAACTGCGAACAAAGATCTTGTGATAGATCAAATTTCTGAAAAAATCGGACTCGGCAGGCGCCAGACAGAGCGTTACATTTCCGAATTAAGGGATAAGGGAATTATCGAAAGGGAAGGCAGCCGCCGTTCCGGAAAATGGAAAATGCTGTAACATCAAAACATCACCGATGATGAAAACAGAATAAGATTATTTTTTATTCAGGATAAATTAATTAAAAGAAGAGGAAAGAGTTTTCGGCATCTTAGAAAGATGCCGCTCAATCAGGTTCTGAAACTTTACTTCGGAACGTCGGTCTGAGAGCAGTCCAACGCAGGCCCCGTTTCATAAAGCGGCGGCGGCTTGCTGCGAACAGCGTCGATGACGCCGTCCGGCACCTCCAGGAAATCGACGAGATCCTGGTTGGATACGTATCCGCCGCTGGTGATTACGGCCCCCTCGTACTCAGCGATGGGCAAAACATCGAATCCGTCGGCCTTGACAAGCGCCTGGGCTTCACCGTCACCGGTAACGTCGGCGGCTGACTTGCAGTCAACGTATTCCACATTGAATCCCGCTTTCAGGAGGGCATCCTTGGCCTTCTTGAACCTTTTGTAATCGGAAGCATGCTTCTTGCGTGCAGCTCCCGAATCATAGACTATGATGACATTGTCCATGAAAGTGAAATGTTTTCGAACCTTATATTTTACTTTTGCATGTACCATCCCTGTTTAATGTACATAATTATGCATAAAGTATCAGAATGAGTTATTATTCTTCATTAATCAATTTTCAATAAAAGTTGAAAAGCATCGGTTTTCCAATCAAAAGGAGAAGTTTATTTTCTTTAAATCATATACGCAGAACGATGTCCGTTTTCAAGAATATAAAGAACTCAGAAATTTTTAGGTTGAAGGACCTTATTTCCGAAGGCCGGGGTCAAACAATAAGTTACAGTATGCTCGACAACTCCGACGTATCGATTCATATGTATTTTTTTGACGAAGGGGAAGAAATAAGCGAGATGAAATCCCCGTTTCAAAATCTGATTAAAGTTTTGGACGGAGAATTAAAAATAGACGGCAAATCGCCCGCAGAACTTACTGAGGGAGAGCTTTACGTCATTCCTCCCAACACGGATACAGTAATCTCCGCTGCAAAATCAGTTAAGTACATAAGCATATTACTGCCCATGGAAGGGGAACTCATCAAAAATATAGATCTGTCCACCAAGATGATTGCGAAAGAATTGGTAGATTACCGCCCCGGTCAGGTGGTAAATTTGACGTTGGTCAATAAACCGGGTCTCAATCTGTCCGTAATAGCCATTGACGAGGGGGAAGGTTTGAAAACACATACAGCTCCCGGCGACGCAATGGTACTGGCTCTTGACGGTGAAGCCAAGATAACCATAGCAGACGAGGAATTCATGCTCAGGGAAGGCGAGACAATCATTCTGCCGAAGAGTATTCCCCATGCAGTATACGGGATGACCAAATTCAAGATGTTGCTTATTCTGGTTAAGGACGTCGAAGCCAAGAAGCCTGTTGTACCAAACTGACGGATAAAAGTAAATCCGATAACCAAACCATTTACTTTTCTTTTAAAATCCGTTTATTATTGTGCATTTTGGCTTTGCAATATGATTTTTTTATACAAAATTCATTTCTTATAATCATTTTTGTGGTTTAGCCGTCATGTCATTGTTTATCAAATTGATTTTTCAAATCATTACCGACACTATTTCCGGGATATTGACATTTAAAGTCAACATAATTTTTTGACAGAATGTTATTACTGTGTAAGAGTACATACCGACATCTTACACGGAAGAGAGGTGAACCTATGAAAAACAAACCTTTCGTATGGCAAATGGTGAAAGAAGCCGCTGAGCAGTCTGAAAACGAAATAATAACTTATGAGGAAATCAGGGAATACATAACCGCCCGTTACGGGAATGTAAATACTTCTACAATCAATGCACAAATAATCGAAGGTTCGGTGAATCATCCGAGTTGAGTTCATTTCTCCAAAAATATCAAACCCCGCATATCCAACAGAGATGTCGATTTTCTTTTTAACGTCGGACGCGGTAAAGTGTCTCTGTACGATTCAAACAAACACGGAGTTTGGTGTATCACGAGAGCAAACGACGGTAAACTGGTGGTTGCAGAATATACAGAAGACAGTAAAAAAACTGTTTCGTCCGCTGTTTCAATGAAATCAAATAAACCCGCGAATAAAATACAAAAACGAAAATCGCAGAATGCCGATGTGCCCAGACCGTGTAAAAGTCAAATGGAATATTATCTGGATGCGTGGAATAATTTAGGAAACTATACCTTGCAGGAGGATGCGTTGAATGAATTATTTTTTAAAACTTATCCAAAAAACTCTGATATTAATCACGTACTCATAAAAGCTTCATCACTCAATGATTTTTACAGCACCAATATTTTTTCAATTTTCCCTGTTGCCAAACACATTTTCAACCTAGATATTGATGAAAGACTCGCCGACGGTGATGAAAATTTAGTTAACGAAATTGCTGTTGTAAAAATGGAAAACGGGTCTGTCAAAAAATTCTACTCTTTTGCTACGAAATACTGCAGTCACCATAAACCCCTGGATTATCCCATATATGACAGGTATGTTGATAGGATCCTGAGACATTTTCGTGATGTTGACGGTTTTTATTTTTTCAGAAACGATGATCTGAAAGATTATAAGGCCTTCAAAGGTATTCTGTCGGAGTTCCGGGATTTTTACGAATTAACCGATTATACGTTGAAAGACATCGACAAGTATCTCTGGCAACTGGGCAAGGAAAAGTTTCCGATAAGGTACTGATTATCGGAGTTCGGCCTTAAATATACAAATGCTCCGGCAATCCCGTACAAAGATTAAGCCAAGAGCAAAGGCGGTAGTAAAAGAAAAGAACAGAGTGCGGATGCCGGGATTTGAACCCAAGTTCTAACCTTGGCAAGGTCAAGTGATAACCAGCTACACTACATCCGCGTTATAATTCTTGATTGGCTTTTTCAATATATACTTTTTCATTAACGGTCTAACGGCATTTCTTCGAATTAACAAATAAAATTATAACATCAGTGAAGACGGAATACAGACATCCGAACAGAATCAAACGGTTTGTCAAAATCGGCAATATAATTTTTGTTTTGCAATTCCGATGTTTGTGTGACGGCATATGCATTCCGTCATTTCCAGTCATCATTATAAGTAGGGCATGTATATTATCGTTTGAAATTAAGCGATGTCTGCGTTGAAGTCGCAGGCGGTTTGACTTCAGATCTAAGTGATATTGTATGATCTCGAACTTTACAAAATTAGGTATTGCGGAAGATGCGGCAAAAGCCATGTTGGACATGGGCTGGGAAACCCCCACCCCCATCCAAGAAGCCGCGGTTCCCATAGGATTGGAAGGGCAGGATATGTTTGCCCAGGCTCAGACCGGTACGGGAAAAACCGGGTGCTACGGTTCCATAATCATCGGCAAAACGGAAGCCGAACAGAAAACGCCCCATTCAATCATTCTCGTTCCCACAAGGGAACTGGCGGTACAGGTTTCCAAAGAGCTTTCGGCTCTTTCGAAATATACGAAACACGTGAGCATACCGATTTACGGCGGCGTCAGCATAGACGGACAGATTAAGAAACTCAACAACGGCGTCGACATAATAGCCGGAACGCCCGGAAGGGTCAAGGATCTCATGAGGCAGGGCGCGTTGAACCTGTCCGCGATAAAAGTCGTGGTGTTGGACGAAGCCGACCGCATGCTGGAAATGGGATTCATCGAAGACATCGAAGATATTCTCAAAATGATGCCTGTCGAAAGGCAGACTCTTCTGATGTCGGCAACCATGCCGGAAGACATCAAACGTCTTTCTTACGACTATATGAAAAAGCCTGTCGAAATCAGTGTTTCCAGGGACGAAGTCGTTTTGGATCTTACAAAACAGTACTACATCTCCATCGGCAGAAGAAACAAGTCCTGGGCATTGAGCAGGATACTTGACGCAAACAAATCCAAAGCGATTATTTTCTGCCAGACAAAGAGAATGGTGGACATGCTCGTCGAGCGTTTGGAACGTTACGATTACAAAGCGGAAGCAATCCATGGGGACATGCCCCAAAACAAGAGGGAAAAAGTCCTCAAGGAATTCAAGGACTTCCGCGAAGGCAAAGATGATGAAAAACGCACCGTGAGGATTCTCGTCGCTACCGATGTGGCCGCAAGGGGACTCGATGTGGAAGACATCACCTTCGTAATAAACTACGACATGCCCGAAGACGTTGAAACTTACATCCACAGAATAGGAAGAACCGGCCGTGCCGGAAAAGAAGGCACAGCCATTTCATTCGTGACCGCGGAGGAAGAGCATCTCATTGACGAATTTGAGCTGAGGACCG
>Ga0172377_10006060_pt1 | contig 12437 bp, 7 predicted proteins | sample Pumphouse3metaG_FD_119749 | JGI IMG/M metagenome (GOLD analysis project Ga0172377, IMG submission 119749) | Leachate microbial communities from a municipal landfill in Southern Ontario, Canada - Pumphouse #3 metaG | ecosystem: Engineered > Solid waste > Landfill > Unclassified | place: Canada... | reverse complement strand
TTTACAATTTTGGTAAGTCGCTTAACACCTGCTGTGCGAGTAATGAATCCCCGATTAATGGCCACCAATATGCCGGCTATTCCAAATCCGCTTCCTCCTATCGTTACCACCGAAGCATCCTGCTGAGGGTATATTCCGTCAAGATGTATGCGCTCAGGAGCCAACCCCGAAGTGGTTTCGGCTCCATCCCACATATAATTGAAATGGACCTTTTGAATGTAATCGAGCATTACACTATCCGAAGAAAATGAGCTGGGCCGACCATTGACGGAAGTACTATCATCTGTCGTAAGACTGCTTCCGTTATCCGTATTGCCCGCAGCACAACTTGTGACGGACAATACAGACAAAAGAATTATAGCAATGTATCTTATATTCGCTTTTATATCCATCTGTTTTTTATTCGCTAACAGGATCATTGGCCAATTCAGGACTTATATCTATGGCAGCGTTAGGAATCGGATAATATTCTTTGTCCGAGGTATAACCCAAATTACCCAATACTGTTTCGGCCTGACCGGTACGAACGAGGTCATTGAATCGTTCTCCCCATTCAACGCCTAATTCCATACGACGTTCATCAAGTACATCATTAATCGTGGCATTTGTTAAATCAGACATTTTAGCTCGTTCGCGAACCAGATTGATTTCTTTATCTCCATTTTCACCATTTCTGATTTTTGCTTCTGCATTCATAAGCAACACTTCGGCGTAACGAAAGACACGGATATTATTGTTGCATCCATAATCCGTACGACCGCTGGTTAGTTCGGAAGATGGCAAATAAGCTTTTCCATTATAGCATGTCGGATTATTACCTGTAGCAGCATTGATCCAATCTCCACTGGGAGTATTTTGACCGGTATAAAGGAATGTAGTAGTTGCCCGCACCGTTTCTCCGCGTTTTACAGCCCAATCAATAAATGATTTTGTTGGCGAAATAAATCCCCAACCGGAGATAATGCCTGTGTTGATAGGACCTTGGAAAGGAAACCATACATCAAAATTTACAACATCACCGGAGCTGTTGCCGAAATCCGTAGCCTGATATTCAAATAACGATTCATTGCAAAGTTTGCCGGGAATTTTAAACAATTCATAATAATCATCATAAAGACTGAACTTATTACTATCGATTATATCTTGAGTCAAACTTTGTACTTTGGTATAATTGCCTTCATTTAAGTAAATTTTGGCCATCAACATTTCGGCAGTGTATGCAGTGACTGCACCGCTATGAGCCATTTCATTCGGTCTCTCTTTAGGCAGATTTTCGTATGCGTATTCCAAATCTTCAAGTGCATAGTTGTATACGGATTCTACAGTCGTACGTGTCATGTTACTTTGATCGTTTGTCCGAAGAATGGTTACCGGTCCGAAAAGTTGAACCAATCGATAATAAGCATAGGCACGCAAAAAGCGCACTTCACCACAATAGGAGAGATAATTTTCTTTATCTGTGGTTGAGGTGATATTTTCAGCGTAGTTGTCAAGTGATTCAAGAGCACCGTTGGCAACTTGTATTACCCCATAATAATTGTTCCAGGCTGTGTTTAATCCCCAAAAGGAGGCATCATATCCGTAACTTTGGTCAATAGCGTCCAAATAGGTTTGGTCGCCGGTCTTTCCTATTGCTACATCATCATCGCGTATGATAGTAGATCCCCAAATAATCCAATGGGCGGCATCTGTACGAATCTTTGCATAAACACCTGAAACCGGTGCGTAAAGGTTTGAAAGATCTGTATAGTCTACTGTTGATGTTGCTACCTTATTTTCGGGCAACTTATTTAAATAATCACCGCAACTACAGCATAATAAAGTTACGGGAAGTAAATATAATAATTTTAATAATTTCATTTTTGTATATGTATTTATGTAATTAGAAATTCATACGTAACCCAAAAGTGTAAATAGCCGTTAATGGATATACTTCGGTATCCCAACCGTTGTTGTCTGTTATCTCCGGAGTAAAACCGTTGGTATTGAACAAAGTGAGAGGACGTTCTGCATTTAAGCTAAGTCGAATCAGGGGTAAAGTATAACTTCCCAGCCTTAAATTCTTGAAATTATAAGCAAATTCTATGTTCTGAATTCTGAAATAATCACCTTTTTCAACGAAAAATGAAGTGGTATGTCCGTTATTCCAGCCTTTCATCATGGCTTTTGACGAACAATAGGTATTTGAAGAACCTTCTCCTGTCCAACGATTCTTATAAAAATCCTCATCAAAATTATAATTGGCTTGGGCATAACGGAGTGCACGTTTTCTATTGTATATTTTGTTGCCGCCTTGTCCTTGTGTGACAACATTTAGTTCGAGATTCTTGTATTTTAAGCCAAAATTAAGTCCGTAAGCGTAAGTAGGTGTGTTTGAACCTAATACTTGACGGTCTTTGTCATTGATTTCATGATCATTGTTCACGTCTTGATACTTAAAATCTCCGGGTTCCAAATTATTGGCTACGGCTACCGGGTCTGCGGCTATTTCTGCGGCATTCTGATAAACGCCGGTTACTTTCCAACCATAGTAAGAATTCATTTCATGGCCTACAAGATCAATGGTGCGACTTTCGGCACTTCCTCCATAAATATAAGGGGCGTTGTTTAAACTTTTCACGCGATTTCGCAGGGTGGAGAAATTTGTACTAACGTTATAAGAAAAGTCTTTTCCTATTTTATCATTCCAATTAAGTTGCAATTCTATACCGCTATTTGTTATTTGACCATTATTACCGGCTAATGTACCTGCTCCTAAAGGCAGGGTCGTGTTAATAACGGCTTTATCCGTGAGTCGATAAAAATAATCCATATCAACATTCAATCGTCTATTCAGCATTGAGAAGTTCATTCCTAAATTTGTTTCATTTACCACTTCCCAACGCAAATAGCTGAAATAACTTACATTTTGATAACCGGCAACAGTGCTATTGCCGAAAACGCCCGAGTAGTTGTTGTTGCCCGATTTAATGGATGCAAAACCATCGCTTGCTGCCACATGGTCATTTCCAAGCTTTCCCCAACTGGCACGTAGTTTCAAATAATCAAAGAAATGCTGGTTTTTCATGAACGGTTCATTACTCATCACCCAAGCAACACCAACAGAAGGAAAATAGCCCCATTTTGTTTGATATTTTGAAGAACCGTCTGCGCGCATCGTTGCACTTAACAGATACTTGTCTGCATAATTGTAGGATAAACGGGCAAAATAGGATAAGCCTCGATAGGTGGTACCGTCATCAGTTACTGTGCGTCCATCGGAATTTCCCTGACTTAAATATAGATATTCCTCATAATCATCGGGTACATTTGATGCGGTGCCTGAAAGAGAACGATATGATTCCTGACGGGCAGATTGACCGATCATAGCTGTAATGCTATGGCTACCGAATTCGTTTTCATAGGTTAGAGTATTATCTAATATATAGTTGAAATTCACATTATTCGATTTACTTAAAGATGAAGTTTCATTGTTTTGATTGGATCCTACATAGTACGATTCTTTATAATTCCGATTCCGAAGAAGAGAGAAATCAACGTTATAACTGGTTTTAAATTTCAAATGGTTGGGAATCAAACTTATTTCTGCATAGAAAGAAGGCAAGACTTGAAATTCTTGATTTCTATTATTGTTTCCGTAATTGGCACTGGCAACCGGATTATAGAAGTTCGAGCCCAATCCGATAAGGGATGGCGATGCATATTTGGTTGGAAATATATCGTCAGACTGAGTATTATCAATAACCGGTATAAGGCTGGGGGTATTGTAAGCTTGTTGCCATGCTGCATTATCAGGAACCCATTGATCAGAGTTGACCATCACTAAATTAGCACCAACTTTTAACCAATTGGTTGCGTCAAAAGCAACGTTGCTACGAAAATTAAGTCTCTTATAGTAGTTCTTTACATTCATAATTCCGTCTTGATACAAGTAATTTAGTCCAACAGAATATGTTGCTTTGTCCGAACCGCCGGTGATGTCCAGTGAATGATTTGTAATGGTGGCCGTGCGTATTAATTCATCATACCAATTTGTATCTGCGCCAAAGGTCAGGGTATCGTAATCGCCGCCATAACGTTCTATTGAAGATTTAATGATACTTTCATAACTTGCAGGGTTGGCTTCAAGCATCATTGTTGCGTATTGCTTGGAATTTGCCATAGAAAGTACGTTAGTTGCTTTCTGAATGCCTACATAACCGTTATATGTAATTTGTGTCTTTTGCCCTTTTTTTCCTTTTTTTGTTGTTACGATAATGACACCGTTAGCGGCGCGCACACCGTAAATAGAAGCGGCGGAAGCATCTTTTAATACCGTGATTTCTTCTATATCACTGTTGTCAAGAAAACTTATATTGTCATAAAACATTCCGTCTACAACATATAGGGGAGTAGAATTACTAAATGAACCTACACCACGAATATTGACTTGAGGTGAAGAACCGGGGCTTCCGGTATTTACTACATTTAATCCGGCTATTTGGCCTTGTAAAGCTCCCATCGGTGATGAAGTGGCGTGCCCTTCAATTTGACCTTTTTTTATAACTGAAATGGGAGAAGTCAAATCTTTAGCTTTGCTTGTGCCATAACCAATAACTACAACATCATTGAGCTGCTGTGTATCAGCTGTCATTGTTACATCAATTATATGTCTTCCGCTTATTGGTATTTCTATTTTCTTCATACCAACATAACTAAATACTAAGGTTGCATCGGAAGATACATCTTTTAGGGTATATTTACCGTTAATATCGCTTATCGTGCCTGTATCAGTTGCTTTTACCAAAATGCTTGCACCGATAACCGGCTCTTTGGTACCATATTCCAATATAGTGCCAGATACTGTTATTTTAGATTGTGCGAAGACTACCTCGACAAACATCAACAACATTACTAAAGTTGAAACTTTTTTTCTCATGTTATTCGTTTAAAGTTTTTTAAAATAAAAATACACTTGCAAAAAAAGCGAAAAGATAAACTTATTCCAAATAAGAAGGTACTACTATGATACGCTATAAATGAATTTAGTTTTATATGACTACGCTTTTTATACGTTTTTATGGTATAACATGTTGAAAATCAATTATATATAAATGTTAAAGGAGTAAAGCGTAAAAAGTCATTTTTAAGTATAATATAACTCATCTTATGATGATGTATGTTTCTTTATGACTTTAACATTGTAATGTGGCGGGAGAAATATGTTATTTTAATTCAATTAAAAAATCTACCAGACTAGTTCCTTCCGGTATATTTAACTTTTTTCGAATTCGATAGCGGGCAGCTTCAACTCCCCGTACGGATAGATTGTCTAGTTGAGCGATGTCTTTAGTGAACATGTTTAAACGGAGCAACGCACAAAAACGCAAATCTTTTGATGTGAGTTCAGGATAACGCTCTCGCAAATGACGGAAAAAATTAGCATGTATCAAATCGAAGTTTTGTTGAAAAACACCCCAAAATTCTTCATTATCGGTTTTCTTATCAATTTTAAGTAACAGTTGCTGCATAAACTTAACTGTTATTGGGCCCTTTTTCATCTGTGCTTGAATTTCTGTGCGAAACTCTTCTAATACACTGTTTTTAAGGATGATTCCCATTGTCATGCTGGCAAGTTCTTTGCTCTTTGCGGCAACTTCGGCCTCAAGTATCTTTTTGTTTTGTTCTGATATCAGCAATTCTTGTTCATGCATTTTTGAATTTTGCCGGGCTTGTAATGCTTCGTGTTCTTTTTTCTCCTTTTTCATTAAATAGTGTAACCGCCATTTCGTCAAATAATAAATGGTCAGGCCCAATAAAATTATGTAAAAAAGAATGGCTCCCCATGAAAAAAAGAAAGGACGGTTAATCGTAAATTGATAATGTTCTTCTCCTATTTTTTGATTCAAATCATTATAGATTACAGCCTTAAATCGGTAGGTACCGAAGTCTAAACTACTGTAATTGATTGTCGGATTGTATGAATCGGATACCAAATCCAGTCCGTTACCTTTTAGTTGATAATGAATGGAGTATAATTCGCGGTTGTAATGTGGCATCAATAGTTCAAAAGATATTTCTCTAAAATCAGATTTCATTGTGCCTTTTTCATCGATAGGGAGTAAAACTGATTCACGCCTTTGATTAAAACCTTGCACTTTGCCTATTTTTATCTTTTGTGGTTGGCTGAATTTATTCTGGTACGATATATCAAATCGAGCTATGCCATTATATAAATTAAAATATGAATCCCCCTTTTTATCAATATAGACAAAACTTTCTGAATGATTTGTATTGTCAAAATTAGAGAATGAAACAATGGATTTAATATGATATTTATCCTTGTCGACATCCACCAGAATATATTCTGTAGATGTGATAATCCAAAATAAATGGCTGTTCACTTCTGTTGCCCCTGAGATAGTGCAATGGGGAGGAAGAATCTTATTGAGTTGCTGGAATGGTATTAATTGATGTCTAATAGTTGAATATACATACATTTTTTTATTGTCAGCAAGAATAATATTGCCTTGAATCTTCATCACATTAATGTTTCCCGACTCTTTGTCATTATCTAGATTGGAAATAAATTCTTTATATCGTACGGAACGTAAATCATCTTTCAACCACAAATGGTATGCTCCTTTATACATGTGACTTAACCAAATTGAACCATCTTGGTCTACTACGAAGTTTTTTATGGGATTTGAAAAGCCTTTTATTTTATGACTGAAGACCCATTGCCCTGAGCTGTTTTTAACAAATACGCTCAAACCGACATAAGAAGCGTTTAATAAGATTTCTTTACCATTTATAATGCAATGCTTAATGTATGTACTTCCCAAAGTACCGGGAACGGGAATACCTACATCATTTACAATGTTCATTACGGAATTGTTACTTCCACTAAATATCTGATTGTCAAATTCTTCCAAGTACCAATTTTGCTCAGCAGAATTAGGAATCATCTTTGATTCATTAGTTTCTGTATTTATCTTGTATACTCCTTGGTTGGTTCCCAGATAAAAATAATCTTTACGATGGAGCATAGAATAAACCATACCGATAGGGTGTTTGTCCGAACTAGGAGATAAGACCGTGAGTGGAGAGTTATATTGGATATAAGCTATCCCATCATCAAGAGCCACCCAAAGATTATTGTTAACATCACATATCAGTCCAAGTACTGTGTTGTTATTTAATCTTTCATTGCGGTTAAAATGCCAAAGTAAGCTTCCATCTTTACGAATGACATATATTCCATTTGATATCGTACCGATGATAAGCTTGTTGTCCTTTGTCATTATAGCTCGATTCACATAAGCCTTTTTTAAAACATCATCGATTTGAGTGGTAAATTGTACTAACTGTTTATTATTGGAATAAATATATATTTTGCCTTTCTTCGTTATCAATAGCAGCTGATTCTTTTTAAAAGGTAATACTGCTAATACATCGGAGTTGTCTAAATCTGATCTATGAATAATTTCGTGATATGAATGACCGTCAAAAAGGGCGAATCCCTCATTGATTAGTTGTACATACATTTTGTTATGGCAAGAATAGATAAATAGGGGTGTGTGAACATAATTGCGATATCCCGTTACTGTTTTACCATCATAAATGAAACAAGCACCGAATGATTGAAAACAAATGGTATTTTTTACTTTGACTATCTTCCAGATTTCATCGTTTTCAAATTTGAAATTATGCAGCATCTTGCTGATGGAATGGTATTGCATTTGACCTGTAGCTGTAGCCTCAAAATAACCGAATTCCTCAAAAGATCCTACATAAATGCGTTTACCGTCAGCAAAAACAGAACGTACAATTTGACCACCTGCTACTTTGATTAAGTTCCAGTGATATCCATCATATGATAGAAGCCCATCGGTATTACCAAAATACATTACTCCATTTTGTCCTTGTGTAACCGACCAATTTTGATTTGCAGCTTTGTATTCTTTTACAGAGTAATATCTGATTAATGGCATGAAAGATAATGCAGAAGAAAATAATGCATTATAAATAAAGAGTATAGTGATGGATAATCGTAAAAAATAATTGTGTGTATTCATTTAATCTACCTGCATAACTTATTTCAAAAGGTTGTCAATGTGACCATTTCTTTATTGTTTGTATGTTTCAAACTTTACAAAGCAAAGATAATAATAATATTTGTGATTTGATGATTTCAATCTGCCAATTTAGAGTAATTTCAGATAATCATATTAAATTATAACTTGGATTTATTTTTAGAGGTTGTAAAACAATATCTAAGCTGGGAGCTTTTTTCATTTTTTGTATCAAAGTAAATATTAGAAGGTAAATGGTGTAGGTTTGGATGCTAAAAATTTCTGTTTTTTGCAACTTTTTGCAGTATGGGTGCGTCTAAAAAATATAAAACATTTAATTTGAAACGAAAATGAAAACAAAGTATTATTTAACCATGGGGGTACTTTTGGTAAGTTCATTTCTTGCTCTGTCTTGTACATATTTAAAATATGTCACTGCCAACAAGATTTATATTACTAAAAAGGTGGATATTCCTGAATTCTCAAGTCTCCAACAAGCGGGGAGTATTGATGTCGTATATCGTCAGGAACCGGGGAAACCTCGTGTAGAGATTTATGGCTCTGATAATATTGTGCCACTTGTTATTACAGAGGTGAAAAATAATGTGTTGATTGTAAGGTTTAGACCGAATACTTATATTCGCAATACAGGAAAACTAGAGGTACGTGTATTCAGCCCCGAGATGAAAAATATATCGCTTTCCGGTTCCGGAGAATTAAGAATGCCTGACGGAGTAAAAAGTGACAGTGATCTTTCTGTTTCTTTAACGGGGTCAGGTGACCTTAAGGGTAAATTTGTTCAATGCCAGAAGTTATCTGTCCAACTTACCGGTTCGGGCGATTTAAGTTTGCAAAATGTTATTTGTTCCGATTTCTCTGCCTGCGTCAATGGTTCAGGTGATATGTCTCTTTATGCAGTTAAGGGATCAAAAGGTCTTGCTGTTATTCATGGTTCCGGTGATGTTAAACTTTCCGGAGAAATGGATGAAATGGATTATCAGTGTACCGGTTCAGGCGACATCTATGCAAAAAAATTAAAAGCCAATAATGTCTCGGTGGCCAGTTCCGGTTCCGGAGATATTGATTGTTACGCCTCAAAAGCTATAAAAGGTAGCATACATGGTAGTGGTAGCGTGAATTGTGATGGAAATCCAGCGTTAGTAAATATGGGTAAAAGGAGATAAATCCTTGTTCGGATTGGTATGACTACAAGAGCTTTTCTTTTTTATTGATTCCAAATTTCCCAAGAAGCAAAAGCTTGTAATAGTAGCATTTCCAATCCGTTTTTTGTAATGGCACCTTTTGCTTCGCCTTTTCTCATGAACATTGTCTTGTCTGGATTATAAAGCAGGTCGTATAGCAAGTGGTTGGGAGTGAGTAGATCGTAAGGAATGTTAGGATAGAAATCTACTTTAGGATACATGCCTACTGGAGTGCAATTTACAATTACGGTATTTTCTTTCATGATTTCAGGAGAGAGTTCTTCGTAAGTCAATATTCCGTCTGCCTTGTGTGTGCGTGAAACGAAAGTGCTCTCTACTCCCAGATTCTTTAATCCGTGGAAGATTGCCTTTGATGCACCACCGGTACCAAGTATTAATGCTTTTTTGTGTAGTGGGGTGAGCAGGGGTTGTATGGATTTAGTAAAGCCTATGATGTCTGAGTTGAATCCTTTGAGTCTTATTTTCCCTTTTTGTCGGGTGATTTTGATTACATTGATAGCACCGATATTACGTGCATCCGTGTCTATCTCATCCAGATAGGAAATAACTTTTTCTTTATAAGGTATAGTGACATTGAGTCCGCATAAGTTTAGGTTTTCTTCGATGACTTCCGGAAAATCTTTAATATCAGAAATTTCAAAATTTACGTAGCTCGCGTCAATTTGTTCCGATTGGAATTTCTCATTGAAATATTCGATAGAGAAAGAATGTTTCAACGGATATCCTATCAAACCATATTTTTTCATAGGTAAATGTGTTTTTTAATAAGTTCTTTTAATCTGTTTCTATTGTTAGTTATTCTCTTTTGTAGCTGTATATAAAGTACAAATGCCGAAGGTTAATTTCTTGAACCTGACATCATTGAACCCGGCTTTCTCAATAATACCTTTCATTATTTCTCCTTGGGGGAAGGCTTCAATGCTTTGCGGTAGGTAATGGTAGGCTTTTGAATCGGCAGACAATCTTTTGCCGAGTAAAGGGATAAAGATATTTGAATAAAAGTGAAAGAGTTGTTTTATAGGAAATCTTTCGGGGGTGGTCAGCTCAAGAATAACCAGATGCCCACCTGGTGTAAGAACACGATACATTTCGGAAAGTCCTTTATCCAGGTTTTCAAAGTTACGGATGCCAAAAGCAACGGTGATGGCGTCAAATTTCTTATCGGCATATGACAATCGGGTACAGCAGTCTTCATGCCCGAAAGAAATTTTATCTGAAAGTTTTTCTTTCTTTACCTTTATTTGCCCAATATTCATCATACCCTCGGAAATATCTGTACCAATCAGTTCTTCGGGCTGTAATTTGCGGTAAGCCAAGATAGCAAAATCACCGGTTCCGGTTGCTACGTCCATGATATGTTTTGGATGGAACGGCCGGAGCCAGTTGATTGCTTTTTTGCGCCAATAGCGGTCGATGCCAAAAGAAAGTGTATGATTCAATCGGTCATAAGTAGGGGCGATATGGTCAAACATCTGTTTGACTTGTTCGCCCTTGCTTCCATCTTTACTATAGGGCTTAATATTTTCTTGGGGGTAGTCCATCACTTTTATTTCAAGAAATCAAGAATATTTTTTTCAATACGTTTAGTCAGATTCTCGTCTACTTCTTTTTCGAATTTTTCACCGGTGATGTGCTCGTATAATTCAATATAGCGTTCGCTGATATTTTTGACGATTTCGGGTGTCATTTCGGGAATGCTCTGCCCGCTTTTTCCTTGAAATCCATTGTCCATGAGCCATTCACGTACAAATTCTTTGGAAAGTTGGCGTTGGGGTTTGCCCTTTTCAAAGCGTTCTTTATATCCTTCAGCATAGAAATACCGACTGGAATCCGGAGTATGAATTTCGTCCATCAGATAAATCTTTCCGTCATGTTTGCCAAATTCGTATTTCGTATCTACAAGAATGAGTCCACGGGCTGAAGCGATTTCCGTGCCGCGTTTAAAAAGTGCTAGTGTGTATTTTTCAAGTGTAGCGTAGTCTTCAGGAGAAGCAAGACCCCTGGCAAGGATGTCTTCTTTAGAGATGTTTTCGTCGTGAGAACCTATTTCTGCTTTGGTACTTGGTGTGATGATGGGGTGAAGAAGCTTTTCGTTTTCACGCATGCCATCGGGCAAATCTATACCGCAAATTGTGTGGTCTCCGTTTTTATAGGCACGCCATGCACTTCCGCAAAGGTAGTTACGCACAATCATTTCAATAGGGAATCCTTCGCAGCGGATGCCTAGTGTGACCATGGGATCGGGTGTTACTATTTTCCAGTTGGGGCAGATATCGGTTGTGGCATCAAGAAATTTGGCGGCAATTTGGTTTAGTACTTGTCCTTTGTAAGGAATGCCTTCGGGCAAGATAACGTCAAATGCCGATATTCTATCAGTGGCTACCATAACCAGCTTTTCGTCGTTGATGTTATATACATCACGAACTTTTCCATGATATATGCCTTTCTGGCCTGGGAAATTAAAATTTGTTTTTGTTAAAGCTTTCATACTTATATCAATATTAATTATCACTTAAATTATCTTTCCGTCTATTTCTTCTCTTTTTCTCATCTCATGTTCTTCTTTTTGGCTCTTGTCATATCTGTCATAAGCCTCAACAATGCGCTCAACCAATCGATGGCGAACGATATCGTGCTTATTTAGTTCAACAAGGCTAATACCCTTTACTCCTTTCAGAATGCGTAAAGCCTGAATAAGTCCGGACATTTGCGGGCGGGGCAGGTCTACTTGCGTAAGGTCTCCTGTGATGATCATTTTTGTATTTATTCCCATGCGAGTAAGAAACATTTTGATTTGTTGTGTAGTTGTATTTTGTGCTTCGTCAAGAATTACTACGGCATCATTCAGCGTTCTGCCGCGCATAAAAGCAAGTGGAGCGATTTGAATGATATTGGTATCCATATATTCCTGCAGTTTGGCTGCAGGAATCATGTCTTGTAAAGCGTCATAAAGTGGTTGCAAGTATGGATCGATTTTGTCTTTCATGTCTCCGGGTAGAAACCCGAGTTTCTCACCTGCTTCAACGGCTGGTCGGCTAAGAATTATTTTTTTGATTTCCTTATTCTTTAGAGCTCGTACAGCCAATGCAATTGCTGTATAAGTCTTTCCTGAACCGGCGGGGCCGACTGCAAATACTAAATCATTCTTGGCAAAGTTTTC
>Ga0172377_10006057_pt1 | contig 12440 bp, 5 predicted proteins | sample Pumphouse3metaG_FD_119749 | JGI IMG/M metagenome (GOLD analysis project Ga0172377, IMG submission 119749) | Leachate microbial communities from a municipal landfill in Southern Ontario, Canada - Pumphouse #3 metaG | ecosystem: Engineered > Solid waste > Landfill > Unclassified | place: Canada... | reverse complement strand
GGAATATCTTTAAAAATAAATGTTAATGGTATCCTCCGATATTACTCACTTTATTGGAAGATTGAGAAATCCATTATAAAAATACTTGCTGTTTTTAAACCTTCATCGTACGAAGAGATTGTGACTTGCTTAAATTCCACAAAAAAATTTGAGAATAGACACACTATCAAACTCACCATGAATATTGATAGTGCCAACAAGAAGATATGCGTGAAAATACCCGACTGCAATTCTAGTCAGACATTCAATGTTTTGGATATTATTTCCAGCGAGAAAAATATTTTCGGCTTAGATTTTGCAGGACGAAATTCTGCTTTAAATTTTTTCTCTGATCTACTAAATATGCGCGACCCAAGTCCCATAATGTTTAAATCAAAATTTCACAAGAATACTCTTCATCTATTTTTGGTATCAGCAAAGAAAAGTCAGGACAATAATAGCTTCGTATGCTTATTTAGTATAATTGATGAATTCTTAAACCAATATGACATCTTTTTTAATAATTCCCTTTATTATGAACTTCCCAATATTATATATAGGCCAACCTTTGCTGGATTCGTAAATAGTTACCTGGGTATCGATAGCAATCAGGGCGTTCTTGGAGTTATCGACATCGATAATTTTTCTGTTTTTAATGGAAAATATACTATAAAAGAAGCAAATATTATCTTGCGGGAAATTGTTGATAAATTATCGTCATATATAAATAAAATTGGCTCGTTAACAAATCTTCAGGATGATAGATTTGTCTTTTTTATCCCTGATTTGACTACCGACATGGAAATAGATAATGTTTTATCAAGAATATTAGACATTGTTCATAAAGTTAAAATTGAATCAATCCCGCAAAGTAATTTTACTGCCACCGTAGGTATTTCTTGTTTCCCACAGTGTGGAAAAGATTTTGAAACGCTGTTAAAACAGGCAAATAACGCTTTATTCCAGGGTAAATTCTTGGGTAAAAATCGCTATGTGAAATTTGATGCAAGCATAAAAAAATACAATGATGCCAACTTGCCTGAACTTTCTTACTTAGCCTTTTTCAAGGATTTTTTCCATATCTTACTATCAGAAGAAAACATTGATAAAGCCATAGATTCAGTTCTTTCCAAAAGTTTGTACTTCTTTAAATTATCTCGGATTTTTATGCTAGCAGAAACGTTAGATGACACACATGTATTTTCCAAGTTTAAAGATTCTTTTCACGCGAAGGGTGTAGCAAACTTTGAATTGAAGAATATCCAACCTTATCTCAGTAAATTGAAACCCGTTGAATATATTGATACCGATATCGATAACAGTGAATTCGCTGTTTTTCTAAAAACAAGGTTAAATTTCACCCGAGGGTATATTATTTATTTTTTTGAGGACAATAGATATTTTGGGTTAACCATATTGGAAAGCGAAGATCTCAAAAACAATCAGAATGAGAAGTTTATTAATTTAGCTTATTTAACCATAAAAACTATCTGTAGTTTCCTTTACAATCGCGATATTAATCGCAGAAGGAATATATACACTAACAAAGATCCTTTGACTTCTTCTCTTAACCTTACTGGATTTAATCTTGCCGCCAGTGAATTGATGAAAAAGAATACTTCACAATACTCTATAATCTCTTTTGATATCAAGAATTTTAGTTTTATAAATGATTTTTATGGGTACTCAATTGGGAATAAAATTATTCAATTCATTGCCATCAGTCTTAAAAAATTAATACATAAAGATGAAGAGATATGTCACATTTCTGCTGATAATTTTTTAATTCTACTTCATGAGACTTCCAAGCGCGAGATTCTCATGCGTAAAACCATAATTTTTGACGATATTAAATACTTCAAGAATAATAATCTCAGCATCCATCTTCACTATTCAATCGGGGCATACATTATGAAAAAAAGTGATGATTTACATCACGCTATCGATTATGCCAACAAGGCTAGAATCGCTACAAAAGTTCAAGATTTCACAGCAATAAATTTTTACACCCAAAAGTATCGTGAGAAAGAATTGATGAATAAACAAATTGAAATGCTAGCTGAAGAAGCGGTGAAAAATAAAGAATTTTATGCCGTATATCAGCCTTGTTTTGATGCACGAACAACTAAAATTGTTTCAGGCGAGGCTCTTGTCAGATGGAAGCACGAAGACAAGATTTTTTATCCCAATCAGTTTATTCCATATTTAGAGAAAACAGGACTGATTGTCAATATGGATTTTATCATCTATGAAAAGGTGTGCCAGTTATTACAGTCTTGGCACCATGATAATATTCATCTAGTTCCGATATCCATAAATGTTTCCCGCTCGCATCTTTTGACTGGTGACTTTGTCGAAAGGCTGGAAAATCTCGTAAATAAATACAATATTGAACGCAAATATTTATGTTTGGAAATTACCGAAAGTATGTTCGTATCTGGCAAACAGGGATATGATGTAATCAATGAACTGCACAGCAAGGGATATCGTATATTCCTTGATGATTTTGGAACTGCCTATTCGAATCTAAAAGTCCTTTCGACTATCAATTTTGATGTAATTAAAATTGATAAGAGTTTAGTCGATAATATATGTGTTACAAAAAAAGCATTGACAATATTTAAATCAGTCATTGCTATGTCAAAAGCACTGGGATTAAAAATATTAGTCGAGGGAGTTGAAAACCCGTGCCAACTCAAGATTGTCATGGAACAAAAGTGCGATATTATTCAAGGCTATATCTTTTCTAAGGCCGTTGAACTCGATGATTTTGATCATCAAGTAAGAAATCAAATACATAAGAATAGTAACAATAATTAAAACATTGTCTTTCGCTCACGCTTTATCGCAGTATTTCTCTTTTTCCTAAATAAAAAATGCTTTATAATAAATTTGTAAGCGTTTAACTTTTTAACTCTATTTTGCAATAAATATCATACGGAAAGAGAATTTACACTATGCAACCTTGTTATGACTTTATTATTATCGGCTGTGGTATCACTGGATCATCTATCGCTTTAGAATTGTCAAAGTATCAAACTAAGATTTTAATTTTGGAAAGCTCTAACGACGTATCAATGGGAACCACCAAGGCTAATTCCGGTATCATCCACGGAGGATATGATCCTAAACCTGGAACACTGATGGCAAAGCTCAATATCGAAGGATCAAAGCTCACTAAAGAACTAGCACCTATCTTAAATTTTCATTACAATCAAGTCGGATCGCTCGTAGTGGGATCAACTGAGGAGGACCATCAAAAAATCAATGAACTATTTGAAAATGGTATAGCCTCAAAAATATCAGGTCTCCGCCTTCTTAAGACTAAAAAGGAGGTACATAGTTTTGAACCTAATCTAAACCCCGATTTTGACTATGCTCTTTTCGCTCCAAGCGCTGCAGTAGTAGCACCGTGGGAAGAGTGTTTAGCCTTTGCTCAAACAGCTGTGGGAAACGGGGCAAAAATCACGTTAAACGCTCGGGTAACTAATATTGAGAGACGAGATGATAAATATCTTGTTACCGCTAATAAAAAAACATATCTAGGAACAAATGTTATCAATTGTGCTGGAACTTATGCTGATATTGTTTATAAATTGGCTTTGGGTGAAAAGGCCGATAAGTCTTTTGAAATCATTCCCTGTAAAGGCGAATATTATCTACTTGATAAGAATCAAGGAGATTTAGTTAAACACATCATTTTTCAAACTCCATCAAAATTAGGCAAAGGAGTTCTTGTAGCACCAACCATTCATCACAACTTGATTGTTGGTCCGAATGCTGATTACGAGGTTAGCAGTCGAAACGATACTAGTACTGTACAAAAGAATATAAAATATGTGGCTCAGGCAGCTGTGCGTTCAGTTCCGCAAATAAATTATCGCGAGAACATAAGAAATTTTTCTGGCATTAGAGCAACCTTGAAAGACTTCGATGATTTTCTTATTGAAGAATCACCATATCTTAAAAATTTCTACAACTTTGCTGGAATAAAGTCCCCTGGTCTCAGTTGTGGCCCGGCTTTTGGTAAAGAATTAATTAGGCTTATGGGTAATAAATTCACTTATAATCTCAATAAAAAATTTAAATATTATCCGTTACCAAAATATTTTAAGGAATTGACCGAAAAAGAAAAAATAGCAATAATAAAAAAAGATAATCGCTTTGGAAGAATTGTTTGTCGCTGTGAATCTATCACCGAAGGTGAAATTGTTAGAGCGATGCATTCAATTATTCCCGGACGCACTATCGATGGAATAAAAAGGCGAACAAATGCTGGAATGGGACGATGCCAAGGCGGTTTTTGTGGTCCAAAGGTATTTGAATTAATCAAGAAAGAATTTAATTTGAAGGCCGAAAAAGTATTGTCAGATCGCAATGGTTCATATGTTGTTGTTTCAAGAACCAAGGGAGAAAAATGATATGTGTGAACACGATTTAGTCATTATTGGCGGAGGTCCTGCTGGATTGTCAGCCGCCTATAGCGCTTTTCAAAATGGTGTAAAAGATATTTTGATCATTGAGCGAGATTCGCATTTAGGAGGAATACTAAATCAGTGCATTCACAATGGTTTTGGCCTTCATAAATTTCGCGAAGAACTGACCGGACCAGAGTATGCTCAGCGTTACATTGATTTGATACATCAGACAAATGTGCATATAAAATCAGATACGATGGTGTTAGATTTATCAAAGGATAAAACGATTCACTGCATTTCGGCTAGTGAGGGATACCAACATATTAGAGCGAAAGCAATCATTCTGGCGATGGGGTGTCGAGAGCGCACGCGCGGAGCTATAAGTATTCCTGGAAGTAGATGTTCAGGTATTTTTACAGCAGGAGCTGCGCAGAAATATTGTAATATTGATGGCTATTTAGTTGGGAAAAAAATTGTTATTTTGGGTTCGGGTGACATTGGATTAATTATGGCTCGACGCATGGTGCTCGAGGGCGCCAAGGTCGTGGCCGACATCGAAATATGTCCCTATTCCAATGGTCTAAATCGCAACGTTGTTCAATGTTTGAATGATTATGACATCCCCCTTTATCTTTCTCATACTGTAACTGATATCATATCTGATAAAAACAATGGACGAGTCAAAAAAATTGTCATTTCAGAAGTCGATGAAAATAAGAAACCTATATCCGGTACCGAACAAGAAATTGAATGCGATACGCTTCTCCTCTCGGTTGGATTAATTCCTGAGAATGAATTGAGTCAAAACGCCGGCATTGAAATTGATCCGCGAACCAAGGGACCAATTGTTTATGATAATCTCGAAACTTCAGTCGCAGGTATTTTTGCCTGTGGAAATGTTTTGCAGGTTCACGATTTAGTTGACTATGTCTCGCTGGAAGCTGAAAGAGCCGGAGAAAATGCTGCCAAATATTTAACTGAAGGAGAAATACATTCTTCTTTGATCAAGGTTGAAAATCGCAGCGATGTAAGTTATACCATTCCTCAATACATCCGCAAGACAAATATGGAAGAAGGAATGATTCAAATATCCTTTAGAGTGCGTCGACCCATGAAAAATAAACGCATTGTCATTGAAGGTCACGGCAAAGAGATTGCCTCTTTTCCGCGAATTATTCTCGCTCCAGCCGAAATGGAAAATATCAAAATTGAAAAGAATAAATTAAAGGATGTTTCAATCATCGGCATCAGTATAAAGGAGATGCAAAAATGAAAGAACTAATATGTATCAGTTGCCCGCGCGGATGTCATTTAAAAGTCGATGAGAAAACTTTGAGTGTAACCGGAAATTCTTGCCCACGTGGGAAAATATATGGAATTTCTGAAGTAACTAATCCCGTGAGGACGATTACCTCTACCGTTAAAATCTCTGGGGGAATGTTATCTCGCGTTTCCGTAAAAACCGATAAACCCATCGCCAAGACAAAGATTTTTGCCGTCATGAAATTATTGAATCAAGTTCAATTAACGGCCCCGGTAAATATTGGTGACCTTGTCTTGGAAAATATTCTTGATACAGATGTAAATATTGTGGTAACTAAAAAAGTTGAGGCTAAATATGAATAGAGAAATAGAAAAGAAAAAGCGATACATCATTGCCTTAGATCAAGGAACTACTTCTTCTCGCGTAGTCATCTTTGATAATTACGGGAAAGTCGTTACTATCGTTCAAAAAGAATTTAAGCAAATTTATCCAAGACCAGGTTGGGTTGAACACGACCCCATGGAAATATATGCTTCGCAATCATCGGTTATGATTGAGGCGATTGCTCAATGTGGAATTAGGCCTTATCACATTCAAGCCGTTGGAATAACAAATCAACGCGAAACAACTATTGTATGGGATAAAAACACAGGCAAACCAATTTACAATGCCATCGTATGGCAATGCCGTCGTACCGCTCCGATTATTGAGCAAACAATCAAGGATGGTCTATCCGATTATATAATCAAGACGACTGGGCTAATTCCTGACGCCTATTTTTCCGCAACTAAAATCAAATGGATTCTAGATCACGTCGAAGGGGCAAGAGCCAAGGCTGAAAAAGGCGATTTGCTATTTGGGACTGTCGATACCTGGCTGATGTGGAAGTTAACTAATGGCCGAGTTTTTGCGACAGATTACACCAATGCCTCGCGAACAATGCTTTACGACATTGTTAATTTGCGATGGGATAAAAAACTGTGTGACTACTATAAAATACCCATGAAAATGCTTCCTGAGGTGAAACCTAGTTCGAGTATTTTTGGTACTATGCGCATCTTTGATACCGAAGTTCCAATCGCGGGAGTAGCGGGTGACCAACAAGCCGCCCTTTTTGGTCAAACGTGTTTTGCGCCAGGGGAAATGAAGAATACATACGGCACCGGATGCTTTTTATTAATGAATATTGGAAACAAAATTTGTCATTCCAAGAATGGCTTAGTTACAACTATCGCTGCTAGCAGTGTTGATGGAAAACCCGATTACGCTTTAGAAGGTTCGGTCTTTGTCGGAGGAGCACTCATCCAGTGGCTCCGCGATGAAATGCACTTTATTTTGGATGCGGTGGATTCGGAATATTTTGCCATCAAATCCGAAAGCAACAATGGAGTATATATGGTTCCAGCTTTCACTGGTTTAGGCGCACCATATTGGGATATGTATTCGCGTGGAACTATATTTGGACTCACCCGTGGAACAACTCGTGAAAATATTATTCGGGCGTGTCTGGAAAGCATTGCTTATCAGGTAAACGATTTAGCCACAGCGATGTCCAAAGACACTAATCAACCCATCACCTCGCTGAAAGTCGATGGGGGAGCCTCTAAGAACTCTTTCTTGATGCAATTTCAATCCGATATAACCAATACCAAAGTTATTCGATGCCAAACGAAAGAGACAACTGCTTTAGGTGCAGCATTTTTAGCCGGATTAGCCGTGGGAACTTGGAAAAATAAAGAGGAACTAAAAAAACTCTATTCCATCGATTCAATCTTTGAGCCCCACATGGAAAATAAACTGCGGAAGAGATACCTATATAAGTGGCACAAAGCAGTTAAGATGTGTCGCGGATGGGATGATGATTCAGATTTGGATGAATAGTAACCATTGTTATTAAGTTAAATTTTTTTCAAATCGATATCTATTATGATACACAAAAAAAGGCTACTAGATTTTCCCTAGTAGCCTTTTCACTAAATTAATTTTTAGCAACGTAATCAATCAAATTTTGAGGGTCAGAATCAGCCGAAGCTTTTTCAACGATATCTTCGACACTGTCCTCTTGTTCGGTATCTGATTCACTCGAATCTTCTTCTTCCTCATCGTCATCCGAAGTATCGCCATAGAAACCTGTACCTGCCGGTATAAGTTTACCAATCATGACATTCTCCTTTAGTCCGTGAAGATAATCCGTACGTCCTTTAACCGCTGCATCGGTCAAGACACGAGTGGTCTCTTGGAACGAAGCGGAGGACAAGAAGGCTTTGGTATTCAAAGCTGCTTTAGTAATACCTAAGACTAAAGGATTACCAACAGCAGGACGTCCTCCAGCCAACAACACGGCATTATTTGCCTCAGTGAAATCAATAATATCAATCTTTGATCCGGTCAACAGTTCAGTATCACCGGATTCAACGATAAGAATCTTAGAGAGCATCTGTCTTCCGATAACTTCAATGTGCTTATCGGAAATATAAATACCCTGAGAAAGATATACACGATCAACTTCTTCCAATAAATACGTTTGAACTTTAGCAACATTGGAAGCCTGTAACAACTTCTTAGGATCAATAGCACCCGCTGTCAATTTCTGACCAGGTTCGACTGTATCACCAACTTCAACGATGACATTGGAGTGAGCGTTAGTCGTATAAACTCTTGTCTCCGGCTCTCCATTGATTTGAATTTGATCATTGACAACAACAATATCATAAATCTTCTTGCCGTCATCATCACCGCGAATTTCGGTAATCTTACCAGGAATTTCCGTGATGCAAGCTTCACCTTTCGGCGTACGAGCTTCCAAAACTTCCTGAACACGGGGAAGACCCTGAGTAATATCATCACCACCCAAAACACCACCTGAGTGGAAGTTTTTAAGGGTTAATTGCGTACCGCGCTCACCGATAGATTGAGCAGCCATAATACCGACAGCATCACCAATCTTCGCCAATTCGCCAGTCGCCAAGTTACGACCATAACAGTGAACACAAACACCATCTTTTGTTTCACAAGTAAAGAGCGTTCTAATCTCTACTTCTTTAATTCCAACACCGACAATCTTCTTTGCATCAGCTTCAGAAATCATCGTATTTCCTTTAACAATGACCTCACCAGTCTTGGGATTAACAACATCGTGAACAGCAAAACGGCCCACTAAACGTTGATCCAAATGCACGATAACTTTCGGGAAATCATTATTTTTAGCATCATCTGGATGTGGTTCACGAGACATAATATCTCTAACGATTACACCGTGATCAGCGCCGCAGTCTTCTTCGCGGATAATAACATCGTGAGATACATCGATAAGACGACGAGTTAAATAACCCGAGTCCGCTGTCTTAAGTGCGGTATCAGCACCGGTCTTACGCGATCCGTGCGTAGCCGTAAAGAATTCAGAAACCGAGAAGCCATCACGGAAACATGATTTAATTGGAATCTCAATGGCTGAACCATCAGGTTTCGCCATTAGACCTTTCAAACCTAGCAACTGAACAAAATTTGTTGTCTTACCACGAGCGCCGGAAGTCGACATCATAAACATCGGATTGCGGACTTCTTTATTGATCAATTCTTTAACTTCATCCGTAATCTTTTGAGTAACATTATTCCAAAGAGCGACAACTTTATCGTATCTCTCCTTTTCATCTAATTCACCTTCATCGGCTTGTTCGCGCCAGACAGCAATTTTCTTCTCCGCATCCGCAAACAATTGTTCCTTATTCGCTAAGGGTGATTCTGAGCCATCACTCGTTTTAGCCGAAATATCGCTAAGTGCAATAGTGATACCAGAAATCGTTGAATATTTAAATCCTAGATCCTTAATAGCATCCAAAATATGTGAAGTTTTTTCAGCCTTGTAGCGGAAGAACAATTCACCGATAATCGACTCGATCTCGTTCTTTCTAACTCCCTGAGCTAAAGGGCGCTTAGCAATAACTTCTTTAATATTTGTGCCGTAGGGAACAAAGCCATCGGGCAAATAGTTTTCATCGGTTTCGTAAGGAGCTAAAGTTCCATCGTGATTGAAAACAGCATCAGCCCGCTTAGCAATATAAGGGAAATCTTCAGGATAGATAGAATTGAAAATCAAATGTCCAGGAGTTGTAATCAAATAAGCGTTATTCATAGCCTTGTTGAAATAAGTTTTTCCAATAGCCGAGGCGCGAATCGCAATACGATTCTGCAAATGAATAGCGTGATTTTGATAAGCTATCATAACTTCGTCAAAATCTCTGAAAACCTTACCCTCGGATTCAGCATAAAGATCATATTTCTGAGCTTCCTCTTCATCCTTAAATTGACGGTAATATTCGGCTTGGGCCTTGAAACCCTTAATATCATTTTCCAGCGTTAGATAGTAGTTTCCTAAAAGCATATCCTGTGAAGGAATACATATGGGTTTTCCATCTTTAGGGCCCAAAATGTTGTGGTTAGCAATCATCAATTCAATCGCTTCTTGCTGAGCTTTCTTCGAAAGCGGAACATGAACTGCCATTTGGTCACCATCAAAGTCCGCATTAAATCCTGTACAAACCAAAGGATGTAAACGAATGGCACGACCTTCGACTAAAACTGGTCTAAAAGCTTGAATACCAAGTCGGTGCAAAGTTGGAGCACGGTTGAGAAGAACGGGATGATCCTTGATGATTTCTTCAATCGCATCAAGAACTTTCTTATCTTGATTCTCAATCATTTGCATAGCGGCTTTGCGCGTACCAGCTGTCTCATCTTTCATCAATTTTCCCGCAATAAAAGGTGAGAACAAAGAGATAGCCATCTCGCGGGGAATACCGCATTGATCCATCCGCAAACTGGGACCAACAGCAATAACTGAACGTCCAGAATAATCAACACGTTTACCGAGCAAGTTCTGTCTAAAGCGACCTTGCTTTCCCTTTAGTTGGCTCGAAAGCGACTTCAAAGGGCGATTGCCAGGGCCAGTGACAGCCTTGGAACGACGACCATTATCGATTAAAGCATCAACGGCTTCTTGAAGCATACGACGCTCATTAATAGTAATAACTTGTGGAGCGTGTTGTTCAATGAATTTTTTCAAACGATTATTACGATTGATAACACGACGATATAAATCATTTAAATCGGAAGCAGCGTATCTTCCACCATCAAGAGGCAACATCGGTCTTAAATCCGGTGGCATAACTGGTAAAACAGTTAAAACCATCCAGGAAGGTTCATTTTTTGAACGACGAAAGGCATCGATCAAATCCAATCTCTTCAAGAGTTTAATACGCTTTTGGTTCTTAGGTGAAGTCGTTGTTTTCAATTCTTCCTTAATTTTATTAAGTTCTTCATCCAAATCAACTTCCTTAAGCAATTTTTGAATAGCGCCAGCACCCCAGTCAAATTCAGCACCAGTGTACTGGTGAATAAATTTCGAAGTAGTAGTAAAGTCAACTGGCAATTCCGGATTTCTCAAACGTTCGAGCAAATCGTTGGCGTAAACAATTTGATCATCATCATCGATAACGTGCGAATCAATTAAATCATTGATAACCTCAATAAATTTATCGCGCGATGTCCGTTCATTGAGGACCATGCATTTAGCTAAAGCCTTTGATGTGCCTGGATTCAACACGATGTGAGAAGCATAGTAAACAACTTCTTCAATTTGTTTCGGAGCCACATCAAGTAAAACAGCAATACGCGAAGGCGTTCCCTTTAAATACCAAATATGGGTGCAGGGAGATGCCAATTTAATATGACCCATTCTCTCGCGTCGAACAGCCTTAATCGTTACTTCAACACCGCACTTTTCACATACTTTACCTGCGTAGCGAGGTTTTTTATACTTTCCGCACGCACAGTGATAGTCCTTGGTAGGTCCAAAGATTTTTTCGCAGAAAAGACCATCCGCTTCCGGCTTCTGCGTACGATAGTTAATGGTCTCGGCGTTGAGAACTTCACCGCGCGACCATTCTAAGATCTTCTCAGGAGAGGCTAATTTTATTTGAATAGCTGATAACTTATTTAAATCAAATGAATATGCCATGATTATTCCTCCTCATCTTTCTCGATGTCATCGGCAGCACCCAAGATATTTATATCCGGTTCGCTGTCTTCTTCATCTTCCATATCTAATTCGTCTTCCATCTCCTTAGTACCGCGAGATTTCATATCAAAGATGGAGCGTTTAATCTTCTTCTCTTCCATAATTGACTCACTGGTGATTGAGGAAATATCAATTTCTTGATGATTTTCTTTATACAATTTGACATCAATCGCCAAAGCTTGGAGTTCCTTGATAAGAACTCTAAATGACTCAGGCATATTGGGTTTCGGAATCGGCTTGCTCTTAAGAATAGCTTCATAGCACTTATTGCGCCCGACCATATCATCAGATTTAATCGTAAGCATTTCCTGCAAAACATAAGCAGCACCATATGCTTCAAGTGCCCAAACTTCCATTTCACCAAAACGCTGACCACCCTTTTGTGCTTTACCACCTAAAGGCTGTTGCGTGACCAAAGAATAAGGTCCAATCGCACGAGCGTGAAGTTTATCGTCAACCATATGTACAAGTTTAATCATGTACATGACACCAACATTGATTCGCGAGTCAAATCTTTCACCAGTCTCACCAGAATAAAGGATAGTCTTTCCATCTTTATCCATACCAGCAGCATCCATCATCTTAATAATTTCTTCGTTAGAAATACCATCAAATACTGGAGTTGAAACTTTCAATCCTCCAAGTTTGCGGCAAGCCATTCCCAAATGAACTTCAAGAATCTGACCGATGTTCATACGCGAAG
>Ga0172377_10006055_pt1 | contig 12445 bp, 15 predicted proteins | sample Pumphouse3metaG_FD_119749 | JGI IMG/M metagenome (GOLD analysis project Ga0172377, IMG submission 119749) | Leachate microbial communities from a municipal landfill in Southern Ontario, Canada - Pumphouse #3 metaG | ecosystem: Engineered > Solid waste > Landfill > Unclassified | place: Canada... | reverse complement strand
TTTACTTAGTCTTGCCAATACGAAGTCCTTTATGGCATTTCCTATTGCAACTTTCCCAATTTTTTTAATCGTAAGCGTGCCAATAATAACTGCTACTGTATCGAAATCGAGGTTTGTAACAAAATCGGTTAAACCTTCCATTACAGTTGACCAATCAATATTTTTTAAAGCTGAACCGATAGCAGTTTCAAGTCCATCAACCCATGTGTTAAGTGATTTCGCCAATGAGGTAAAATCAAATGTTTCAAAAAAGTTATTAATTCCACTTGCTATTGATTCTCCAATATTGTTCCAATCCAAAGCATTTGAAAAAGCCAACGAATTATAAATTGCAGTATTCAAAACACTAGCAATTGTCGTTCCAACCTCACCGAATAATTCTGGCGTAATAAGTCCATTTAAGAATTCTGCAAAACCACTACCGAAATCTTCTGCAACTCTATATACTTCACTCCAATTAACACTATTTAACGCATTTGTAATTCCTGTGCTGATATAAGTACCAATTCCCTTATAATCTTTACGTTTGAACGCATCAACAATGGAATCTGCCATCTGAGTGGCTTTATCTGTCATATTGTTGTATGCTTCTTCCCATGCCTTATTATAGTTTTCTAAGGCACTAGAAATGGCACCTGATAAATCTATTCCAGCTCCACCACCAGAACCGCTATCACTTCCAGATGCAGAGGAAGAAATATTATTCAATTCATCGAATCCGGCAAGTTGTTTTAAGGCTTTTGAAACCTTATTTACGGAATCACTTGCATTGTCAGCACTATCTTCGATATCATCGAATACATCTGATGTAGCTGAACCAGCATTTCCAGCATCTAATTCAATACCAGCTACATTTGCCAGCCATGTGAAGAATGTCTGCAGTGCTTTTACCATTGCATTCAGATATGGTAGAACACCAGATACAACAGGGAGAAGTAATTTGCCAATCGTAATTGCTAAATTCTTAATTCCATTCGTAAACACACGTAATTGGTTCGCTGGCTGGTTGATTGTGTTAGCCAAATCTCCCCATGCCACTTTAGATTGATCTAGTATTGCTAACATACGTAATTGCATTTTTTCAGCTTGCGACATTTCCTGTACGGACTTTGTAACACCATTTGCAAGCGCATACTGCGATAATGTTGCATTTGTAATATCAATACCATATTTGTACAAGGCTCTTGATTGTCCAATCAAACCAGATTGAAAATTCGTCATAACAGTTTTCAAATCAATGTTATGTAATGAGCTCATATCTGCCGCTAACATTGATAATCCCTGAGCAGTATCATAAGAAGTCTGTGTCATTAATCCAAGTGAGCTTGTTATTGATACAATCTCTGCTTCGTATGTAGTTAAATCTGTTAAATTAATACCAAGGTTTGCTTTTGAACTTGGAGTTACATCTCCTGTCTTTGTATTTGTTGAGAATCCTGTCATTTTCTCATTCAAATTACCAAGACCTTCTTTAAATCCTGTAGCATAAGATTCCGCGCTATCATATCCTAAATCTTGCCACTCTGTAGTTTTTGCAGTAGCTGAATTAATCGCTACATCATAGAAGTTGAAAGCTTCTATATAATCCATTGCGCTTTCAGTAGCTTTACCAATTGCCTTAATTCCACGAATCAATAAGAAACAGTTCGCATACATCTTTCCAAAGTAATATGCCAACGACTTTGAGCTATTAGAAGCTCGATTTGTATTATGAATTAACCCATTAAGGCTATTTGAATACTTATTAGTTCCATTGCTTGCCTTGTCTGCATTATTGCCAGCTTGTGTTGTTGCAGTAGACATAACCTTTATTTGAGCAGAAACATTATTGATTCCAGCTCCATTTACCTTTGTGACTGAATTTGCCAATGAAGATAATGCACTAGACAATCTCTTAACACCATCTACGGATTGAGTGGCATTCGCTTCAATCTCTATCGCAAGTGCATCTATTACATTATCTGCCATTTATAGCACCTCCAAATCATAATAAAAGAACCGTGGCTTTTGACGGTCACGGTTCCTGTTCTTTCTTTTTATTATTAGTTTCAAAAGCAACTTGCATTGATTCAAGATACAATAATAACTTCTGTTGCTCCGCCTTCTTTTCTTCTTCTGTAAGTTCTTTTGCTTTGCTTTGTTCCTCATATATCTGAACTGGTTCTTTCATATATTTAATAGGTTCTCCACCTTTTCTACCGAACATTGTTCCTATTACAGATTGCAATGCCGATAATGTATAAAACCCATTAATCCAATTCATTCTGTTTCTTCTTTTTTGGTCGTCCACGTACCCATCAAAAATAACTTCAAATTCATATGGGGATAAGCTCCAGAATGTTTCATATGGAAGTCTTATACTCATCGCCAATCGAAAAGCTCGATCTATTATTTTGTCGTAGTTGTCGCTTTCTTCTTGGTCGCTGTCTTCTTGATTGGTGTCACATTCTCCGGATTCTCCACTTCGGTTTCCTTGTTTTTGAACATGGTCTCCATCATCTGTTTGATTCCGGATTTCTCGAAAAAACCGTCTTCACCCATACATTCCATGAATGACTGATAAATATCGGTATATGTTTTGTTATTCTCTTCCATATAATCGATAAGTAAATCAGCAGCTTCTTCTTTCGTCTTTGGTTTATTCTCACTCTTATCTTCAATTAATCCAGCAAAGAAGAAAGTATCACATACCTGTGGAACCATTCCCACTTGCTTAATTGAACCTTTGATAATATCTGACATCTTAGGGTTTTCTGCATCGGCTGCATCTGACAACATTACTGCTCCAGATAACAAAGCAAATGCCTGTTGTACACAATCTTCGTACTTTGCGGCACGATAGGAAAATTTTATAGTGTAATGAACACCGTTAATTGTAATTTCACGCATGGTTTGAAATCTCCTTTTCATAAAAGAATGGGGAGCAATTAAGCTCCCCTATTATTAGGCTTCTTCTGATTCTGTTTCATCTTCTAATTCAACCGAATCCACGGTGGATTCATCTAAGCCATAGGTTTCCACCACTTCGCTATGGCTTTCTAATTTCCCGCCGGTACAGTTGGCTCAATTGCAGTATCAAGTCCTTTGTATTCATTAATAACAAGTGACTGCGTAATTGTTGCGGCCGCACCGCCACTGATATCTGGCATACCGATCTTGGTTCCTGGGCTTGCAATAAAATAAAATGCTTTTGTAAGTCCTGGGAAATAAACTTCATGCCAAATCTCTTTATTTTCTGTTTTAGCTGTTGCGGATGCGGTAAGATATGTTTCCTGTTCTGTTATGACATCATCTGAAAGACCAAATGTAACATCGATTTTACCGCCTGTATCCTGTAAGCCTTCTGCATATTTCTTAATGCTATCTTCTAATGCAGTTACATCGATATTGTCCTGTGACAAAGTAATAGCACCGATAGTTTTACAACGCTGTAACTGAGTAAATGCAGTTGGCATTGTGCCATTAGCTGTTGCTACTGCGTAACCAAATTTAACACCAAGTGTTGTTAAATCACTCATGTTTATACCTCCTAATTATTTACATAAAAATAAGAGCCTTTCGGCTCTTTGTTAATAAAGTTCATCTCCATCACCTACAATGCGTCTATATCGCGTAACAACTTCAAATGGCTTTGCTGTCGATATTGGTTCTGGACCATAAATTAACTTGTATCTCATACCTAACATTACATCACCTGACTTATTAGCCAATGAATATGCTTCTGTCAGAGATTTATTTGAAAATGAATGCAACTCAATTGTTGAAATGATTGCGCATTGTTTTAATTGCTCTAAATCATCATCAGCAGATGGTTCTCCAAGCGATTTAACATACAATGTAGGGAACTTTTCCGGCGAACCACTCATTGTAGGTGTGATATTAATTTTACTCTTATGATAAGGTGCGTCATCATCAGTATTTAAACGAGCTGACAACCTGTTTTCTACTTTACTTCTAACGCTTAACATCTAATCACCACCTAACTACTGAATACTTCTTTTGCAATCTTCCTTAGATTCAATAACATTTCGATATCTGCGTTGTACATTGGCATTGTGGCTTTCACACCATAGGAATGATGCCACTCACCGCTTACATCCATGTAATACCAACCTTGATCTTGAAACGCATGTGTTTGATCTGGGAATGTTCCAACTCCCATACCGAACTGTCCAGCTTTTGGATTTTCTACTGGGTTGTAATGAACACCAGCTCCAAACTCAATCATCATTAAAGGCATTACTTGTCCATATTCAGTGTTAAGCACATCTCCTGTGGCGAATAAAACAGCTTTGCAACTGCTTGCGCTATTCTCGTACTTTACATTCAAGTGAACATATTTTCCGAGTGGAGCTTCTCCAATCTTGGCGCTTGCAACTGACATACCTAATTCTGAAATTCTGCCACAAAAGACTTTCGTCTTAGTTTGTAGCTTCTTCCAGTATTCATCCACTTGCTTAATGGCCTTTTTAATATCTGATTCACACAATCTCATTTTGATTCTTGTTGGCATATTTACCACCTAACCACTATTTAACCCATAGATGGGAGATAAAATAGGATCACCGAGCCTTTCTAAGATGATACTTTTTCACGTATTTCTTGTGAAAGTGACCGTTTCCGTCGTTATCGTAATATTCTCCAACAATGTCATAGTCGAAGAAACGATTTAAAATACTCTTAAACATATATCTATCACCTACTTCTTTTTGATTGCAATTCGAAGAGAATTCAATCCATCCAAAGGAACTGCGGCAACTTTGTAGTCAGCACTTGCATCATCTACCGTTCCATCTTCCTTATATACAGGCTCATTCTTATACCAAATGATAGAATGTTCATCTATTGATAAAGACGTGTCTACGGTCGAAATAACACGGTCGTATGATATATTAGCTCCGAATGGTGATTCATCTGCATTACTTGTTCCAGATGATAAAGATGCTTGAAATTCAACAGGATTCAAAAATCCTTCCGTTGTCTCCAATGTTTCATTCCCTTCATCATCTAACACAGGAATCTTGTCGCTATATAATGCGTAAAACATCTTACGCAAGTTTTTTTTGCAATTTCTCATAAATCCACCAGCCCTTACCCAGCCTTACCATAAATGCCATGCCACTTATGTATGGCGAAATCCACTTAAAACGATTTATTGCATGGCCGCTAAATACAATTCGCAAAACCTACAACATTCTGAAATGCAAGCAAATCTTTGCTATAGGTTCTGCTTGTACCATTCTCACTATGAGCTGTCTGGTTTTCAACTCCATCCTTGGAATCAAGCTCAATAACAGCCATAGCGATTGTAGACTTATGATTTTCCATATCCGATAGTTTCTTCTCTTCCGAGTAAGAACTTGGATAATTTCGAATCTGCTGAAATAGCTCAATGGCAAGAGTTACATCAAGCTCTTTCGCTTCAACACCATATTCAGTTGTTAATGCTTTGATTTTCTCGATGAACTCTGTCATTAAACATTACCTCTCTTTATGCGTTAGCTGTTACAGTTGCGATACCAGCTTTTACAGCTTTGTAATATGAATCGCATTCAACGATCAAGATTTCTTTCCCTGTTGCAGCTGTGATATCAGCTGTTCCATCCCATGCTGACATTGTTTTTACGTTAGCTCCATATTCTGGTAATTTACAATCATCAGCTACTTTGTACTTATATGAGTTCCCAGATGTTAACGCTGGAGAAACTGTAATTTTCGTATCTCCTGAAGCTGTTCCAGCTACACTTGTAACTGAAAGATTATCCAAACTTCCACCCTGATCGAATGTAATTGTAGCAATAATTAATCCTTCAGGATTTGGAAGTACTGGAACGAATAACCCTGATGCTTTTGTCCATGTTGCTACAGGATCAGGTGTTTCCCACTGTGTGATTGTCACAAACTGTTTCTGCGACTTCTCAGTATAAGCACCGTAAGCAAGTTCTTCTGGAGTAACACCCCAAAGACCTGTTCCAATATTTCCATTGATTCCGGTAGAGAACATAACAAATTTATCTTCATCAAAGAATCTTGTAGATTTTCTTTTCAGTGTTCCTGATACTGAATCTTTTTCTAATGTTGCATATACATCTTCATCAGTATCAATGGTGAATCCGAACATCTGCTGCATTAATAAATTAACCTGTGCAACAGAAATGAATGTTCCAACACCAAGTGCACTATTAATAGAAACCTGAATGCCTCTGTTATTCTGCATATAACCAAGGATTTTATCAGAAGTCTGTACCTTTGTAATTGTCTGTCCCTGGTCTTTCGCGATCTTTTTCCATGCCTGAATATCTCCAAGGATATTGTGATCTGGATCAGACCAGTTGGCTGTAACAAAATTATCAGAAGTAACACCAACATCAATAGACATTGATAAATTGTTCTCATTGATAATTAATTTTCCTGTTGTAAGCAGTTTCTGTTTCATTAGCTCTGCTCTTGCAACAACGGAATCAGATAATCTTCCCATATCATCATAGATATATTGAACGATGCCACTTTCATCGACACCGTTCATTGTGTATTCTCTTGTCTTTTCAGACTGATTGATTTTCTCTTTAATAAAGAACTTCTCAACAGTTACTTTCTCTGCTGTAGGTCTTGTACCAATAGCAGCTTCTGTGTCAAAGGCATGAACCTGTGCTAATGTAGGCAGATTAGAACCCTGAGAAAGTCTAAAATATTCAGCTTCTAAGTGCTGTGACTTGATATCTGGGAACAATGCGTTTCCTTTGTATGGTCTTGAAATTGAATAATTCTGTGAATAAGATAATCTATCTTTGTCGCTGATTAGTTTTAAAATGTCTGGCATATTTTTCTTCCTCCTTATACGAAGATAAATCCAAGTGCTTTAAGTGATGTCTTAGCTGCCGAGTTTAACTCAACAGGAAGATTTGCTTCTATAATTCTTCCTTGCACGATTACTGATCCTGGTCTTTTCAAATCATCTGTAACATCAATGTTTTCAAAAATCAAACCTGTTGCATTTGTATCATTGCTTGGAAATGGTGTACCACCAATTACCGTTTTATACTTACCGTCTGTAACTCCCATTGATTGTGGAATTTCTCTTGTCTTTAGAACAAGTCCTACTTCACTGTCAATGAAATTAGGTCTTGCATCTGTTGTTTCTTTTTTGTAAAATGCCATAATTACTTACCTCCATCTAAGTTATTTACTTCATACTGCTGACAATACTGTCGTGCGTATTTTGCACCATCACTGTCATCATCGTTGTTGTTGCCATTTCCACCGGAACCACCTGGGGTATCAGTGTTATCGAGATCTTCTTTTTCTTTCTGCTTCACAGCATTTTCACGGACTTTATTAAATGATCCGACATAAGCATTTGCTCTAGCCTGTACATCTTCAACCTTCTCAAGCCCAGCCACCATACCAGGAATAAGAGCTTCGATATCTGCATCTTCCAATCCAGATTCACTAAGTTTGCTTAAAATTGCTTTAGCTTCTGATTTGAGACTCGTATCTCTCAACGAAGCAATCTGTTTCTGTAAATCTTCGTTTGCTTTGTTGGCTTTTTCCAGATCAGATAAACCGTTTTGATTCAGCTCATCCAACTGCTTCTGCAAATCTTCTGCTTTGTCAGCCTTCTCTTTGAAAGCCTTTGCCTTGTTCTGCTCTTTAATTGCTTCTGCGTTGACATTATTCAAATATGATGTAATTTGCTCATCAGTTGGTGTTTCAACTCCAAGTGATTTAAGTTGTTCTGTTGCTTGCTCTCTCGTTACCATAATAAAATCCTTTCTCCGCTACGCTTTGATTTCGCAGGTTGCTCTGCTTACGGTTTCCATTTATCGCATGGATGCTTTTTTATATAAAAAGAAGCTCGCTTATTCAGCGAACTTCCATATATACCCTTGTGAGTTATGTCTGCATTTATTATTACATGCAGTCCATATCTGATCTGCACGTAATCCTAACTCATTTTTAATTTCAATAACATCTCTCCATTTTTTAATAAAAAGACCAATTGCTCGGTCAGTTTTACGTATTATTGTTCAATTACTTGATTTTCTGTTTTCTTATCATTGTTTGTTGTTTCTGGAGAATACTTAGCATCAAGATAAGGTTTACTCTGTAAGTAGACTTCCTCTGGATCACTAAATAGGTTACATACCTTAATAGCAACCTTTGGATCAATTCCAGATTGAACAAGCATTTGAAATACTTGTGCTTTAACTTGCATATTGTCCATTTTCGAACGTGTAATTTTGATTTCTATATCTTTAAGTGTTAAAGAAGTCAAATCCTTAATTCGCATGATATTTAAAATAATCTTGATACTTTCACGTTCAGACTTCTTATATATCGGTTCTGAAATTTCTGCTCTCTTTTCAGAGAAATAGAAACCATTACGCATTACAACAGCTTGTCCAGTATCTCCGCCAGAATTTTCTTGACGATTCGGCATACCTTCAACAATCAGCATATTTTCATACAAATCGTCTTTAGCGACCTGCGTCTGTTGCTGATCTAATGAATCACTCATAATGTCTGCATCGGCTTTTCCTTGACTGCCATTTGTTTTGATTACCAATGCTCCTTCATCACGCATTTTTCTAAATTCATCTTCATCAATTTCGCAATTAATGAATTTAATAAATGACTGAATGAATTGTTCTATTCCATTCATACGATCTGATTGCATTTTATTAATTGCATCAAGAACAGTGATTACGATTTCTATATCAGATAAACGATAGAAATTATTTGGATATTCAACGACAGGAACCATATGAATACCATTCTTTCCAGATTCAACGATCTTTCCATTCTTAATTTTGAATGTAAATCGGTTTGTGTAGATGAAGTAATATGTCTGATTATCTACATCTTTTCTAATTTGGCATGAAAATAAAGGTTTCTTTCCAACACCTGAGTTATATACAACAAATGTATCTTTTGGATCTTCTCTTTCGATTCCGAATGGAGAATCATCCAATCCGTAAACAGATTTATTGTAATGGAATTTATAAGACGTTCCGCAAATACTACGGTCTCTTGCCATTTCAATATCGACTTCGCCTTTGCTCTCTAGTTCGTTGTAATCATTGAAATCGTTAAGCTCAATTGAAAGTTTTTCCTTTGTATCTTCCTTTGTTCCTTTCAGAACATATTGAACAGGTTCTCCAAAGTTTTCAGCAGCTTTATGTTCCACAATCTCCATCGCATGATTTTCAACAACCTTATTGTTGATTTCTGGACGAATCTTTTTTACACGATACAGAATTGGTTGATCGCCTTTGTAGTATCTTTCCAGATAATCAATCTCGGACCTATTGCGTAAATGAATAGAAAGTGCTTTCCCAAGTTCCTGTACTACGTTTTCAGCCGTAATATTCTCGGCATTGCTATAAATAACTTTTCTTCCGTATGAATTTGAGCAAATCTCTGAAAATGGAACTCTGTTTTTTGTAAATCCAAGCACTTCTATCACTTCCTCTCATTAATAAAATCTGCTTCCAGAACTACTATTTCGTTCTGGCTTATCTGCTATTTCAACGTTTCCAGTGCGAAATCTGTATGCAAGCACTCTTCCGCAACCATCACACTTGAATATCTGATCTCCCATACTTGCTGGAATATATTTGTTTTTATTGCCGCATTCAGGGCAAATAGCAGAAACAAGCTTTGGTTCACGCATGTGCGGCACCTCTTTTCTGCATAAAAATAAGACCGAAGCTCTTTCAAGTCTCGGTCTTTTTAAAAATCTCTATTATAACAATATCAATTTTTTTCCGAACATATCGAACAAGTTATTTTTCCTCCATAAATCTGTTAAAAGCCATTCTCACACTATCTTCGGTATTATACCCACCCATTTTATCTGCGACCTTGTTCCAGGACAAGCTATCTACAACTCTCATCGTCACAATTCTTCTCATTCTGCTATCTTCAATCGAGTTTATGTATTCCTGTACTTCATTCAATGTCTCTAAAAGAGTGAATTCAAGAACATCTAATGTGCTTTTGCGCTGATTAAATAAAATTCGCTTTTGAAGCAACTGAGTGCGTTTTCTGTCATACTCAGCACTTGGGAACCCTTCGATATTGAAATTTTGGATTCCACCAAGTCCGCCACGAACCTTATCCTTTACAGTTCCTTCCTCTTCTATTTTTTGAATATCTTTTTCAAGCTTTGTTATCTGATCGCACAGTTTGTCTTTTCTTTCTCTGGTTTCCTTAATTTCCTCTTGTAAATCACAATACTGAATTATTATTTCTTTTGATATCATATATACCCCCTATGAGAATGGATTATGTGTTGCCTTTGCCGTTGCACCTGGACCAAGTTTCATGACACAAAGTTGAGCCATTGAATCCGGCGCATCATCATGATCAATTTTTCCTTCCATCTTGAATTCGTAAATATTACTTAGAAATTTTTGATACTCTTTCGTCCTATATCCGTCAGCCAAGAAATAATATTCTCTAATCTCTGGCGCTTTATCAAAAATCCTATCTCTTTTTGCAACTTTACTAGATGCTGGTTTCCATGTAATATTTGCTCTATATCCAACTTTTTTGAGCTCTGTCTCAATCCATTCATGATAATCTGTAGTGGTTTTTGTTTCCTCAAATTGTATTGCCTGTATCTGATGCTTTAAGATTCGTTCTGCAACAATTGGTCTAGTTACTTTCTTATCGCCATTGTTAAAAATTGCATCCACTATATATCCAATTCCGTCATATTCGTAACATATTGGACCAGATACGAAATCGCCGCCGCCGAATGCTTCATCTACCGCCATGTAGATTCGATCTGGTTCTCTATCTGGCATATCATCAGGCTTAAAGAAATTCATTGTTCCACTGGTAAACAATGCGCCTTGCCTTTCAATAGGTTCTTGCATATCCTGTGCATACCATGAAGCCATATCGTCATTTTCTTCAAATGAAGCTCTCATCATTTTATAATCTTCCGTCGTATATCCAACGTTATACGGATAATCAAAATTCGATTCATCATTCTCATCGAGTGCTGGAATCGAAATAACTTTGTATCTTCTATTGGCGAACTCGGGCTTTGTTTCCAGGAGATTTCTACGTCTTCCTTGTGGGTCCTTAAGCGCCCATCTGGTTCCCATATTGATTAATTTTGCTTTACTCTTAAGACGTTTCATGAAATTGTTATCAAATTTTCCCCATACAGTATCAAGTCGATCTATATTGACAGCTTCTTCAATACCGCTTAACAAATCATCTGTAACTCCAAGTCCATTACAGTCACAGGATCCATTCAAAGTTCCATAGATTGAACGGCATGTAAATGTTGGATAGGTCTTTACTCTAACCAAATCAATGATTTCATCATCTCCATTGGTTTTCTTAATCACATTATCTGGGAATATTTCATGGTATGTATAAGTAGGATCATTAATAAGTTCGATAAGGCCTGTGTAGAATGCGCTTGTAATCTTATCTGAATAAGCAGAATAAAGATTTGATAATTCCGTGTTTCTACTTCCAAACCATAGGAATGCAAATTTTACAATTTGCGTCTTACCTACTCGTGATGGCATGTTAATAAAAAGCTCGTCCAACAAATCGTCTGCGAGTTCTTGTACCGCAATCACGACTTCACGCAAAGGCTTAATTCTTGGCTCGTAAAATCGTTCTTCTTTTGGTCTATTCTTTTCCATATACAGAAGAAATGATTCGAACCAATACGGAGCTTCTTCTTTCATTGTTTTCCAATATAAATCGTCAAGCTGTAGCACTTGGATATTTTGTCTCATTCCGTACTCACAACAATCCTTGATGTACATTGTGACTTTAAGAGACCATTTTTCGTCTTCTTTGAACGTATCGACAGCAACCGCAAGCAAATCCGACAAGTCGTTATAGTTCACACCGATTTTCTGTATGCTATTTTGAATTTCATTGGCTAATTTCCGTGTGCTATCTGATACCATTCAATCACGCTCCATAATTAAAATTTAGGTGCTTATATAATTCCTGATATAATTGCTTCTCAATTTCATCTTTGTATACTCGGACCATGTTTCCAGATCCATCATTCACGAGCATTGTTTCTCTTGCCATTGGCATTGCTAATGATTGTGAAATATTCTGTGAGATATTCGCTGAAATACTTGGAAGTTCTGAAATCGCTACAGCTTCCATCTGCTTATGATTGCAAGAATCTACATATGGACACGCTTTGCACTTTTCAGATAATTTTGATAAACCCATCACACATTCCTCTTACATTCAGAACCAATACCTCGCACAAAATGTCTTCTTGTATCTGCCATTCCTGTGATTTCAGTAAGATTGCATTCTGATTTAAATTCGCATACATCGCATACAGTATCTTTCTCAACATACTTCTCTGGCTTTTTCTTATAGCAATCTGCTCTAAAGAAACATCCAATGCTGAAAAAATTAACAATCTTGTATTTGATACATTTCT
>Ga0172377_10006053_pt1 | contig 12445 bp, 10 predicted proteins | sample Pumphouse3metaG_FD_119749 | JGI IMG/M metagenome (GOLD analysis project Ga0172377, IMG submission 119749) | Leachate microbial communities from a municipal landfill in Southern Ontario, Canada - Pumphouse #3 metaG | ecosystem: Engineered > Solid waste > Landfill > Unclassified | place: Canada... | reverse complement strand
CCAACTTTCATTCGCAAATAGAGTTGTGAGTTGAAATAGTAAAAATAGCAATATCAGTTTCATAAGAGTCTTTTTTAGTAAAATGATACAATAATGATTTTAAACTTTTAGCATCTTCTTTTTTAAGTGAAGTCAATAAAAAGCACTTTTGTATTAATAAATTTAACAACAAAGTATTTTATCATGTGTTGATACTCATGCTATCTTTAATTCTAAGAGTTAGTAAAAAAATATGCTTATCTTTTAGCCTAAGCTTTAGATTTATTTTATCTCAGATAAAAGTTTTGAATCTGTAACAAGTTTTCTTACTCCATGAGCATGGTCTTCTTTAAATACATTACCACTAGCACACCACTTTCCAACACTGTTAATATCGATTTTGGCACATTTAGGATGAACACTCCATGAAACTTGATATGGTGAACATTTTGAGTCACTATAACTTGGTCCAGTAGTAGAGCCTGTGAATTCAACTGCTTTTCCTGTATTTTTTGGAAGAGCTTTTGGTTGGTGTAAGCCATTGACAATGTTTCCATCATAACTAAGCTCATTAAAGTCTAATGCTGAGGAATCATTAACTAAAGTAAATACATGAGTTTCTACACGAAGATTTGGATTTGCACAACTCTTTGATACACATGAACTTAAACTTTCCCCTGGTTTAACATCGCATGTAGTAAACACCCAATGAACTTCTATTGTATCTCCAGGAACTAAATCACCATGTTTACTTTGACAAATTTTTTCTTTTGTCGGTTTTAACTCAGATGCAGAAAGATTTTTACTAATATTACATTTATAACCGCTGTCATAACCATGGCTACCTTCTCCTGCATATATAGAAAAATATTTTGATTTGTGCTCTGCATTTTTATGAAAGTGAATATTACATAAGTTCATATTTTTTGAACTTGGAGCAAGAGAAAAAACAGTATCGTTTTCACCAAAAATATTATCTATGTCTCTTGGAGTTTGTGGACCAAAGCCTTTGCAAATCTCCTCTGCATTATTATGACTATCAGACGCTATAGAACTAACAGATAATACTCCAACTACTAATGCTACGAATAAACTACTTTTAATTATTTTCATAAAACACCTTTTATCATTTTTATTTGTACAAGAAGTATAACTCAATTTAATAAAAACTTTTTATAATCACTCGCATTGAGTGGTTTAGAGTACAAATATCCTTGGACTTTAGTACAACCCTCATGAAGTAGAAAATTTCTTTGTTCTTGAGTCTCTACCCCCTCCGCAATAATGTCTATTTGTAAATTCTTGGCTATAGAAATGACAGAACGAACAATTGCAACATCCTCTTTGTCATTTGGAAGTTCATCTATAAAACTTTTATCAATCTTTAGCTTGTCAATTGGCAGGCGTTTTATATATGCAAGCGAAGAGTGCCCCGTACCAAAATCATCTATAGAGATGCTAATTCCTAGTTTTTTTATTTCATTTAGGATTAGTATAGTTGCATCTGGATTTTTCATCATCTCTCTTTCTGTAATCTCCAATTCTAACCTTGAAGCCTCAAAGCCCGTCTCTTTTAAAATACTTTTTAAATCACTTATCATCTCTTTACTCTCAAGCTGTTTTGCAGATACATTTAGGGATAATTTTTTTATATCAATTCCAGATTTCTGAAAATCTATTAGTTGATTCATAGTCTCTCTCATCATCCAAAGATCTATTTTAACTATGAGTCTTGTTTGTTCGGCAATTGGTATAAAATCAGCTGGTGAAACAAAACCTAACTCTGGAGAATTCCATCTTATAAGGGCTTCAGCCCCTATAATTTCACCTGTAGCTGTATCAATCTGAGGTTGGTAAAATGCTTCAAATTGATTTTCTTGAAGTGCAATTTTTAAGTTTTTCTCTAAGATAACTCGATTAAGTGCAGATTCACTCATCTTTTTATCATAAAATTGATAAGTATCTCTTCCAAGTTCTTTGGCTTTATACATAGCCGTATCAGCGTTACTCATTAAAATATCGACATCAGAACCATCACGTGGGTAACAACTGATTCCTATGCTTAGAGTAATATTGAAGACATTATTTTGTGATTCTATTGATTGCTGAGTGGAATATATAATTTTTTCAACAATTGCTATAAGATCATCTTCATCAATATTATTTAGTAAAATAGCAAACTCATCCCCAGCTAGTCTACAAACTGTATCTTCAGCTCTTACACACTCTTCTAGTCTCTTTGAAACACTTTTTAAAAGTACATCACCCATATAATGCCCATATGTGTCATTAATGTCTTTAAATCTGTCTAGATCTAAAAATAAAATGCTAAATTTAGAATTTTGTTTCTTTGTACTCTCTATAGTATTCTTTACAATTTCTAAAAATAAAAAACGATTTGTTAAACCAGTAAGCGTATCATGATGAGCTAAATAAGTAAGTTCTTTTGTCTTGCTTTTAACCATATCTTCAAGCTCAAAATGTAATTTTTTTATGAGATTTTTTTTAGATTGAAAATATAAATATAAAACATACCCTATAAATAAAAAACCACCTAACATCAAAAACAATATATTTCGAATTTGAAGAATATCATTTAAATTTATGTCATCTAGATTATATGACATAATAAAATATGCCATTGGTTTGTTATATTCGTCATTTAGTCTATAAACACTCACAAGTGAATGAGGAGAGAGATATATAGTAGAATTGTCTTCACGGTTTATGACGGTTTCTACGGATTGTGTTTTAATAAACTCTAATAATTCTTCATCAGGTTTATCATTAACTATAAAGTAGTTTTGCATAAACCTAGTTTTATCTACATAGACTAACTGATCTTTATAAGACCTATCTATAAGCATAATTGTATGTTCTTTGTTTTTTTCCATCTTTTCAATTATGGAGTTAAATTTTCCAAGAGTTTCAAACATACCAATAAACACATCGTTTTCATAAATCGGAACCATTGTTTTAAGCGAAATAGCAAATTTACCAGCACTAATTGAAGTTATGATTTGTGGATTTTTTATCATTTTGTCTATATCTGAACGAGCTTTTACTAAACTATCGCCAGTTTTATTACTAAAACTTCGATAAAAACTTTTACCTTCTGCATCTACAATCTGAAACCAAATATTTTTTAGATTAGTATTGTTTTTTAATTTTAAAGAGAACTCTTTTAGATTTATATTTAATCTATCTTTACTTAAAAGTGCATCTTTTATTTTTTGATTTTGGGACATTACTAGAGACATTTGCAAGATAGCATCTTGTTTTTCTTTTATCAAAGATTCAAGATGTGTTTTCATATTTTTAGAAATTTCTAAATATCTTTCATTTATTAAGGCTTCATTTTTACTATATATTAATATATAACCAATAGTTGCAACTAATATTAATAAAAAAACTGGAAATAACAATTTACTAAATCTGGCAATATTCAAAAAAACATCCCTTTGTGTCAAAAAATGACAACATTATAACTATAATAACTGAATTTATTATACCAAAAGGAGCTCAAAAAATTAAAAAAATACATATCATCTTCAAGCTACTCTTCCTAATTTGTTTAATCTATTAGAATAGAGTTAATAAGCAATCATTTTTATCATATGGTGATAATCATGTTTTGAGAGCTGTAAAATAGTGTTTTTTTTAAAACCTATTTTTTCATATAAGCTAAGAGCTTTTAAATTTTCAACATCCACTAAAAGTGATAATTTATCAAAACTTAATTCTTTTGCTTTTTCTTCGATAAAAGAAAATAGTTCTTTTGCAATTCCACGACCTTGAAATTTTTCAAAAACACTTATAGTATCTATATAAAATTCATTGTCAAAACACTCTTTATCAAAAGAGTCTAAAAAGATATATTTAGAAGCTAGATGCTTAAGAATTGGACAGTCAAGTTTATCAACTTTGTTGGAATCATAGGCTATTATTAAGCCTGCTAATTCATTTTCTACCTCATACGTGTATATATTATTGTAACTTAGTCTATTAATATCCATAGAAATATAAAAATCTAAGATTTTTAAAATTTTTTTTCTTTCATTTTCTCCTGTTAGAGTGTTTGCAACTTTACCAATAGCATTTAGTATAAGAATGGATAGATTTTTATCTGTTTTATTTGCTTTTTTTATCATTTAATTATTTACTCATTTATATTTATTTATAGCAAGAACATATTTTAAATTAAAACCAATAGGGATGAATACATAATATTTTTCCTTATTCTTAATATAATGATATGAATTAAAAGTATAGTGAAAATATAAAAAAATACAATGACATAAGCCAGTTATTTAGAAGAAATGTTTTAAATTTGCTATGTAGTTTACGAGGTTTAAACCTCGCTTGCAAAATAACCAAGTTTTGCAGTTTAAAAAGATAGAACAAGAAAAATCTATATTCCCAAATAAGGCTTTAAGACCTCTGGAATAGTTATACTTCCATCTGCTTGTTGGTTATTTTCCATGATAGCTACTAAAGTTCTACCAACTGCTAAGGCACTTCCATTTAATGTGTGTACCATTGAGTTTTTGTTTCCATCTTTGAAGCGGATTTTTGCTCGTCTGGCTTGGAATTCTCTTGTGTTACTAACAGATGAAATCTCGCGGTAAGTATTTTGTCCTGGTAGCCAAACTTCTAGGTCTATAGTTTTTGCTGCACTAAAACCTAAGTCTCCAGTACAAAGATTTACTAAGCGGTGAGGGAGTTCTAGCGCAGTTAGTATGTCAGATGCACACTCAACCATTTCGTTAAATATCTCATCACTTTTATCAGGATGTGAGATAGTTACAAGTTCAACTTTGTGAAACTGGTGTTGTCTTATCATTCCCCTTGTATCACGTCCAGCTGCTCCTGCTTCTTTTCTAAAGCATGATGTATATGCTGTCATTTTTACAGGGAGTTGTGCTTCTTGGAGTATCTCATCTTGAAAAATATTTGTTAGAGGAACTTCTGCTGTTGGAATCAAGAAGAGTTCTTGGTTTTGCATTTTGTACAGATCATCTTCAAATTTTGGAAGTTGTCCAGTTCCTTCTAATGCAGTTCTATTTACAAGTGCAGGGACACTCACTTCTGCAAACCCACGAGAGCGGTTAAAATCGAGCATAAAGTTTATAAGTGCACGCTCTAGTCTTGCTCCCATTCCAAAGCTTACTGAAAATCTTGAAGTTGCAAGTTTTACACCTGTCTCAAAATCTATCCAACCATTTTGTTCAGCTAACTCCCAATGCTCTTTTGGAGTAAAGCTAAACGCTCTAGGAGTTAAGACTTTTTTTATCTCTACATTGTCATTTTCATCAGCTCCATCGACTACATCATCATCTGGAATATTCGGTATTGACATTGCGATAGCTTCAAGCTCAGCATCTGCAGCTCTCTGAATGTCGAGGGCTTCGTTAATAACGATTTTGTTCGCATCCACTCTTTGTTTGAGTTCGCTTATATCTTTACCTTCTCTTTTGTAGATGCCAAACTCTTTGCTCATAGAGTTTTGCAGTGCTTGGAGTGTCTCAAAGCTAGCTTTTGCTTTTTTTAACTCTTGGCTTTTCTCTCTTAGTTTTTCTATAAGCTCAAGGTCAACACCCTTGCGTAGAAGCTTAGCGCTCATAGTTTCAAAATCTTTTTGTAGTAATTTTAAATCAATCATAATCTTTCCTAGTATCTCCTAAATCAAGAGATGGAATTATAGCAAAAATTATAGTACAATATTGTGGTAGTAACTTTTAAAGGACTTTTGTGGGGTATAAAGCTAAGTTTATAAATAGAATTGTTTACATGCTTATAATCTCTTGGAGTGCCTTGATTTTTCTTGCAGCACTTATTTCTATGTATAGAGATTATGAGTATGCAACAATACTAGCGAAAAATGAAGCGGTAGTTAGTGTTAAAAAAGATATTGCATATCGTAAATGGATAGCTTCTCATGGTGGCGTATATGTACCAATTACTAAAAAAACACAACCAAATAAATATCTCTCTCATATAGAAAATCGTGATGTAAATACATCTGCATCGCAAGAACTAACTCTTATGAATCCAGCATATTCGCTTTCACAAATGATGAAAGACTATAGTGAGCTTTACGGAACAAAAGGACATATCACAAGTAGCATACTTATGAATCCTAAAAATAAAGCAGATGCATGGGAAGAAGAAGCACTTCAAAAAATAGAGATAACACAAAAACCAGCATATACAAAAGCTGATATAGACGGAGAAAAGTATTTTCGTTATATACATCCACTAAAAACTGAACAATCATGTTTGAAATGTCACGCTTTTCAGGGCTATAAAATCGGAGATATAAGAGGTGGAGTCTCAGTATCTATACCTATGAAGTGGTATTATGATGAAGCTTTTAAGGCAATAGTGCTAAATATAGGAATAATTTTTATAGTGTATCTCATAGGTTTAGGCGTTATCTTATATGGTAGAAAAAAAGCTAAAGAGATAGTTGAGAAAAAAGTTAAAGATTATGAAGAACATATTTTTTCTTTAGTTAGTATCATAGAAAAAAGAGATAGTTACACAGCTGGTCATACACAAAGAGTTGCAAAATACTCAGTTCTTATAGCAAAAGAGATGGGCATTAGTGATGAGAATATAGAAGATCTATACAGAGCTTGTATGCTTCACGATATAGGTAAAATCTCCACACCAGATTCTATTTTGTTAAAACCAGGTAGATTAAATAACCTAGAGTATGAAATCATTAAAGAGCATGTTGTAGTTAGTTACGAACTACTTAGTAGTGTTGATATCTATAAAGATATAGCAGAAATAGTCCGCCATCATCATGAACATTTCGATGGAAATGGATATCCACAGGGATTAAAAGGTAAGCAGATACCTATTCTTTCACAAATTATGACCGTAGCTGATGCATTTGATGCGATGACTACTAACAGAATATACAAAGCTAGAAAAAGTGTTGAAAAAGCTATAAAAGAATTAAATGAACTAGCTTCAAAACAGTTTAACGCTGAAATAGTTAAAGCGGCTAGTATAGCACTCAAAGATATAAAATTAGAACATAACATTACTCAAAGACCTAATAGTAAGCTAGAAAAAGAGAGATTTGTTTATTTTTATAAAGATCAAATAACTGGTATTTACAACAAAGAATACTTAGACTTCGTTTTGGCATACAATAACTCAAATGAGTTTAATATGAAGTATCTTTATATAGTATATCTTCATAACTTTAGTCAGTACAATACTACTCATGGCTGGGTAAGAGGAGATGAACTCTTAAGTGAGTTTGCTGACAAACTTGACTCTTTAAACGAAACTTATCTAATATTTAGAATTTATGGAGATGATTTTGTAGTCCTTAGTGAGAATGAGTTTGATATAGAAGCTCACTTAGGGGAGCTTGAAGAGATTTTGGTTGGAACTAATGTCACTTTGTCATATAAAAAGTTTGATCTTGAACAAAAAAATATCACTAGTACAAAAGATTTAGAAAAACTATTTTAATATCTCTTTTGCTAGAGTAAATTGGTTAGCACTCATAAGATGTATCTTTGGATGCAACTCTTTCATGGACTCAAATAGTGTTTTACTAAGTTCAAAACCAACTTTGTACTCTTCAGCTTCGCCTCTTTTATTTGCAACTCTTAGTAGTTCTATCCATCTATCAGGAACATTTATACCAGGGACATGAGCAGATAAAAACTGAGCAGTACGGAGTTTTGTGATGGGAAAGATGCCTAAGATTAGCTCAGCTTCTTTGTATTTAGGTAGCGATTCTCTATTGGCAGCATCTTTTAACTCTAAGAGCATCTTTGCATTTTCTATATCATAAACAGGTTGAGTAATGATGCCAAGCGCACCATGCTTTATCTTCTTTTGCATCTTCTTTTGAAGTGTTTTTGGATTTTTTGCATATGAGTTCACAACTGCAAAAGGAAAAATTTCTTTAGGTTTGTGCCCAAGTGGTTTTCCAGCATAACTCATCCCAGAATTAAATGCACTGATAATATCTAAAAGTAGTGTGCTGTCTGATTCAAAGACACCTTTTGTGTGTGGTTGATCAGAGATATTTGCAGGATCTCCAGTTAGTGCTAAGATAGCACGAACATCTACTTCATTTGCACCAAGAAGGTCTGATTGTAAAGCTATTTTATTTCTATCTCTCATAGTCATAGTGGCTAAAACAGGTTTGTTAAATCTATCTTGTAGCATCTTTGCTGCAAAGAGTGAGTTGTATTTTAGCTTTGCTAAAGGGTTATCTGTAGTTGAGAAGGCATCTACTAAGTGGTGAAGTCCAAGCTCTTCTATCTTGTCTATGATAGGTGCAAATTGTGGAGAGTTTGAAGGAGTTGTCTCTAAGCTAATATATGTGCCGTTTTTTAATTTATCTATGAGTTGTGTAAACAAAAAAAATCCTAAGTGGGTATAATTGCGATATTATAACAAAAGAGAGTGATATAGATGTTAAAGTTAGCGGTTTTTGATTTTGATTCTACTCTTATGGATGGCGAAACTATTGATTTTTTTGCCGAGGAGTTGGGTTTAGGTAAAGAGGTGAGTTTTATAACAGAAGAGGCGATGTCTGGACGACTTGATTTTTTTGAGTCCCTGCAACAAAGAGTTAAGCTCTTAGAAGGTTTAGAGTACAGTGTGGTTGAAAAAATTAGCCATAATTTACCATATATGAACGGTGCGATAGAAACTATAACTGAGCTTAAAAAAAGAGGTATGAAAGTGGTTTGCTTTAGTGGTGGCTTTAGAAGTGCTACTTCATACGCAAAAAATATACTAGGCTATGATGCAGACTTTTCAAATGTTTTGCATCAAAAAGATGCAAGACTTACGGGGCTAGTTGGTGGAGATATGATGTTTAACTTCTCCAAAGGAGATATGTTACAAAGACTTCAAAATCTTTTAGGCATAAGCGAAGAGCAGACCTTAGTCTGTGGAGATGGAGCAAATGACCTTAGTATGTTTGCCCATGCCCGAACAAGAGTAGCTTTTTGTGCAAGAGAGATTTTGCAAAAAGAAGCAAACATAATTATAAAAGAGAAAAACTTAACAAAAATACTCGATGAATTAAATTAAGAGAAGGAAAAATATAAATGCTACTAAATACCGTCTGGAGACAGTACAACAAAGAGAACAATTTTAGAGAACTACTAGCTAGATTTTGTAAAATGGAGATTGACTCATTCATAGAAGATGATAAAGTTTTATATGCAGCTCTAAAGTCCAAGCTTACAAAAAAAGAGTTAAAACTCTTTGCAATGGATAGCGCACAAATGTCAAATGAAGAGCTAAAAACAGGATTAGAACTCGATGATGAAGAGCTTGAAATTGCGAAGCACAAACTATACAAAAAGCTAAAACAAGACAAAGTACGTCTAAATTTTAGAGAGTCAGCACAAGGTTATGAGGCTTAAGACTTTACTTGCAAAAATTTTGCAATGAGGGGGTTGTGATCTGATACTTTTTTAGTGTCGATAGCCTTAGCATGAAGTAAATTTAAGTTTTTGTAAAATATATGGTCAATTGGTTTTTTCAAAAATTGTTTTATATGTTTTGCATCTTCTATGATAGCTCTTTGATATCCTAGAGAGGCTTCAAACTCTTCTAATGCGTGAATTCTTTTGCTTCCCCAATTATTAAAATCCCCACTCACAATTACTGCACAATCTAAAGTATGCAAAAGCTCATAGAGCATATTAAGCTCTGATTTAAACATCTTTGCATTTACAAAGTTTATAGCGTGAAGATTTACAATAATAAGTGGTGAGCCATCTTTAAAGTGGTGATGGGTGATAAGGTTTGCTTTTTTTGTTGCTACAAAAAACTCTTTTGTTTTAGATAAATGTGCTTTTTGATGTGCTATGGTTGCCTTTGAAGCAGTTAAAACTCCATAGAGATGTTTTTTTGTCTCTATGTTTGGTGCAGTTGCGTAGTTGTATTGATCTATGATAATGTCATAAGATTTGTCAATTTTATACTCTTGAAAGAGTAGAAAGTCTATGGAGTTTTTATCTAGAAGCTCTTTAAGAGTGAGTTGAAAATTTGGATTTAAATTTTCTTTATGAATATTCCAACTTAGAAGTGAGAAACTATCTTGGAGTGTTGCTTCTTTGTAAAATCCCTTTAATGGCTTGCTTTTTGGATAAAACATAATCTACAACTGTGACGCAAAGATTCTAGCAGAGTTTTCAAAAATGCGGCGCATTCTGTTTGCATCTTTAAGCTTTGTATGTTCTGTATCTATCAAAGATTTCATCCATGCTTGCATCTGCTCTATATGTTCTTTTGCATAGGAAATAGTAACTATTTCATAGTTTAGGAGCAGACTTCTATAGTCAAGATTACTAGAACCGAGAATAAGTGTCTCATCATCAAAAAGCATAGTTTTTGCATGAATCATCTTGCCCTCATACAAAACTACATCTATGCCAAATTCATAAAGATTTCTAATATAACCACTTCGAGCAAAATCTGCTATAGCGTGGTTTGAATTTTTAGGAGTAATTATCTTTACATCTATACCTTTATGCGAAGCTATTTTCATCGCTTGAAGTATAAACTCATCCGGAATAAAGTAGGGTGTGATTATCCAGATTCTTTTTTTTGCTGTATAGATGGAGTTTAAAATCACTTCAAGTAAAGCATCACCTTTTACATCAGGACCACTTGGAAGTGCTTGGAGTGAGTGCTTTCCAGCTCTGCTTTGTATAGAGTCTGAGAGTATAATCTCTTGGTTGTGAATATAAGCAATATCTGAATTAAAAACATCTACATAACTCTTAACAATATCACCCTTTGCTTCAAACATCAGATCTATCCAACGATCACCCTCATAAGTCTCGCCCATATACTCGCTACTTAGGTTCATACCACCACTAAAGAGTGTTTTATTATCTATGATAAATATCTTTCTATGATAGCGAAGATTTAGTTTTGCAATATTTTTAAAAGAAAAAATTGGAGCAAAAAAATCAATAATAATACCAGCATCTCTAAGCTCTTTTAGAGGAGCTTGCCATAGATAAAGCTTGTATGAGCCTATCGCATCTACTATAAGCTGAACTTTTACTCCCTCTTTGGCTTTTTTAAGTAAAAGTGCAAAAATAGCTTCTGTAACATCATCAATCTTAACAACATAAGCTGCCAAATCTATAGACTTTTTTGCACTACCAAGAGCCTTGATAAAGGCACTATAAGCATCTTGAGAGTTAGTATATAGAGTTAGATTGTTGTTGTCAGATGCGGGTGCGATATTGTGTGCAAATATAAGGTTGTCAATAGGATGTGACGATGGAGTTTGCTGTGGTTTTTTTAGATTAAGGCTGTTTTTTTTATTTTTACTAGAGTGCTTTCTTACTCCAAAGAAATAGTAAAATAGGATAAAAATATATGGAAAAATAATCATAAACAGAAGCCAAACTATCATAGAAGTAGGCGATCGTTTAGTATAGAGCATATGCAAAAGTGTTATGATTACTGCTAAGCCACCAATTAGAAAAAATAGATATGAAAAGAGTATCTCTTGAGGTTCTATGTCTTTTACCTTTTTGTTAAATATTTTAAGATCTGATGAGATTGCGGGTTAAACCCGCAATGACAGAAAACCAAACCCACAATATTTGAGGCATTATAGCATGTTAACATCATATGAACTCAAAACAAAATTATAAAAGTTCAACTCTTAGCTGATGTGCTGATTTGATAGAAAGAAGACCTGGTGCTACATCAAAAGCAGTTTTTGCTCCAAAATCTCCCTTTTTGCTTAGCCTAAAAGTTGCCCGTGCATAAGCTACTAAAACACTTGCAGTAAATTCTGGGTTACTCTCAAGATTTAGTGAATACTCGATAACTTGGTTATTCTCTTCGCTAGAACTGCCACTTCGTATAACAAATCCACCATGAGGCATTTTGTTATGGTTTTCATCTAACTCTTTTTGGCTTATAAAGTTCACAGTAGTTTCATATGGTTCAAAGTAGTTTGGCATAGTTTTTATTTCATTCTCAACTCTTGATGCATCAGCTCCATCTTCCAAAACTACATAACACTCTCTTTTGTGTTTTTCTTTTGTTGATAGAGTAGGTCTTATGCCACTTCGCACTTTTTGTATAGCATCTTCTGATGGAAGAGTGTACTGAACTCCAGCTTTTACTCCATTAACTCTTCTGATGGCATCAGAATGACCTTGACTTAAACCCTTGCCCCAAAAAGTATATGTCTCTCCAACAGGTAGCAGTGCTTCACCGTAGAGTCTATTGATAGAAAACATTCCAGGGTCCCAACCATTTGCTATTAGAGCCACTTTGTTGTTTGCTTTTGATGGTTTATCAACACTGTCAAAATACTCTGGAATCTTTGCATGGGTGTCAAAACTATCTACTATATTGAAGTTTGCTGAGAACTCTGGACCTTGGACGGGTAAGTCGTCTTTCGAACCACCGCAAAGTATCAAAACATCTATCTTAT
>Ga0172377_10006051_pt1 | contig 12448 bp, 8 predicted proteins | sample Pumphouse3metaG_FD_119749 | JGI IMG/M metagenome (GOLD analysis project Ga0172377, IMG submission 119749) | Leachate microbial communities from a municipal landfill in Southern Ontario, Canada - Pumphouse #3 metaG | ecosystem: Engineered > Solid waste > Landfill > Unclassified | place: Canada... | reverse complement strand
TAACTTTAGTCCAAGTTGTTCCGTCGTCAGAAACTAAAATATCCACGTTATTCGGCAACTGATTCCAACCATTGTAATAGTTTCCCGAACCGTCACGACGACGAGACATCGTAAACTTGATGTTTTGCATTGCATAAGGAAGTTTAACCTGAATCCATTCATCCGTTTGACGGAGATCAGTACTCGGATTTGAATGGAAATGGGTTTGATAGCTATTGTCAATCATATTGATTAACATATTGGCAGACCATTCACAATTGTCTGACAACTGGCCTACATCCGTAATCAAACCTACAGGATCATAGGTCCATCCCGTCCCATCATCACTTCGAGCAGAGTTCCAAAAACCACTGCTGATAAAGATGATCGCAAATAATAAAAAATACTTTTTCATACACATATATTTATTAGTAAAAAATGTCTCACACGTATTATTTACAATAGTTTGTTACAGTTATCTTATAAAGATACAGTAAAAACTATTGCATTTACATTAGGTCTTATTAAAATAAAGTTATACATCACTACAAGATTTTTATATATTCATGTTATATAGTTAAAAAATACCCTTTTTCCTAGACTTGTGCATATCATCTTCATCCCAAGTCTGCAAACCATTTGTATCCATCTTCATCTTAATTTGACTATCATAAATTTTATCTTACAATACATTTCACTGATCTTCAATCAAGTAAATCCAATTGGATTTTATTCATGAACACACATGTTCTACTTTTATACTGTATCCACGGGCGTCCATAAGTTTTTGTAAATTTTACAGATATTTTATCAAGCAAGTTAGCAAGACTAATAGTAAATCTTGTTCATATACATAAATCTTTTTCTCGCTAGATTCAAAAACGAAATGCAAAAATTTGCGGTAAAAAATAAATAAAAACCAGAAGCTTTAATCAACATCATTGCTAGACAGCTCTTTCCTTATCGAAAGAAGGGGTTTTAACCATTACGACTGACAATGGTGGCGAATTTTAAACGCTTCAATTAGATTTCCTATTTTTAAAACAGTATTTTATAGGCCAGAACTTTAATCAGACAGAAATATTTTACCTCGTAGTATCTTTGATAGACTTAACACGTTTCTTTATTTGGCTGAAATTCTATCAGGATGTGGTGTTCTAAATGAAATATTACTACTCATTCTATGTGACGCGGTGCGTTTCTTTTGTGACGCGACGCGTTTTTTTCATGACGCACTGCGTTTCTTTTGTGACGCACTGCGTCACCAACTTTGATTGAGCATGTAAAATTTAGAAAAAGCGATCAATTCTTTGAAAGCAAAGAGTTTATTTTTAAAGCCGGTATTTTTACAAAAAGAAAACTAAGATAAACAACAGGTCCAAAGCTAAATTGAACTTTTCTTTCCATAAACTTCCATTCTTCAACGTTTCAGGTAATTTTGCTTTTGCCTCTTGGCTCTAGGATAATAAGGAGGAACACTACCCGTTGGTATTTTCCAAATTATTTATTACTTTTGTGAACAAACTTCTTACGAAATTATGGATATAAAAATAGCAATTAATGAGCCCAGTGTCAAATTTAAAGATGCATCTATAGCTCCGATGCATACAGCAGAACATATTTTGAACGGTACAATGAATAAACTTTTCCATTGCGGAAGAGCTTTCAGTAGTCATGTAGAACGCAAAAAGTCTAAACTAGATTATCATCTGAAAAAAGCTCTCACAGAAGAACAAATTCAAAATTTGGAAATGAGAGTTAATCAAGTAATTGACGAAGACTTAAAAATATGGACAGAATTTGTCAAAAAAGCAGACATGTCGAAACGTTTTGATCTCTCGCGCCTTCCTGACAATGCCTCAGAAACAGTTCGCATTGTTCATGTCGGTGATTACGACGAATGTCTGTGTGTCGGTACTCACGTAGCACACACAGCACAAATAGGTTATTTCCGGATCACTAGCAACCATTGGCAAGACGGCATACAACGTTTGGTTTTTAAACTAGACGAGCACTAAAAACGTTGTTTTCTATATACATTTTTTCATCTGCTTCTAGATTTATCTATTTCCGCCAAAATTTTTACAACAACTATCATTACATCATTATAAGAGCAGGGCGTTCTTTCTTTGTCAATCGTAAAGATACTTTTACGGTACTTACGTGTATTCCATTAATATAATCACATACTGGACTTTATTGCTGCTAGATAAACGTTTTATTTTGCACAACGCTGAAAAAAGGTAGTTAATATAGTTTTCAAAATGCTACTTACCTTACGAATAAAAAAGGCACCGTCAAAATTTGCGGTGCCCTTTTATAATGCAATCTGTTAAACAAAATTTATTCTGTAGGAGAATTTTCGGTTTTCTCTGGCTGTGGATGACGTGGACGCTCATCATATCCATGGCTGCGTTGAGGGCGATCGCCATAATCATGACGCTGAGGACGATCGCCGTTCTGACGTGGCGCACGCTGAGGACGCTCTTCGTAATCTGCAGGTTTCTCTAGAAGCACGCGATGAGAAAGTCTATATTTACCAGTTTTCTCATTAATTTCCAACAGTTTCACCTGAATTGTATCGCCTTCTTTTATTCCAGCTTCTTCAACACTATCCAAACGTTTCCAGTCAATTTCACTAATGTGCAATAAACCTTCACGACCAGCCATAAATTCAACGAAACACCCATAAGGCATAATCGAAACAACTTTGGCATCATATACTTCGCCTACTTCTGGAATAGCCACAATGGCGCGAATTTTTGACAAAGCAGCATCAATACTTTCCTTATTAGGAGCACTAACCTGAACTTTTCCAACTCCGTCTGTTTCTTCGATGGTAATTGTGGCACCAGTTTCTTGCTGCATACCTTGAATAATTTTACCACCCGGGCCAATCACAGCACCAATAAACTCTTTTGGAATCGTCAATTGCTCAATACGCGGAACATTCGGTTTGAAATCTTCACGTGGTTTATCAATTGTTTCTGTGATCTTATTAAGGATATATTCACGACCTGCTTTAGCTTGCAACAAAGCTTTTTCCAAAATTTCATAAGAAAGGCCGTCGCATTTAATATCCATTTGTGTGGCAGTCAAACCATCTTTGGTTCCTGTTGTTTTAAAGTCCATATCACCCAAGTGATCTTCGTCTCCCAAGATGTCGCTCAATACAGCATATTTTTCTTCTCCAGGATTCTTAATAAGTCCCATTGCTATACCCGAAACAGGTTTTTTCATAGGAACTCCGGCATCCATTAATGCTAGTGTACCGGCACAAACAGTTGCCATGGACGAAGAACCGTTAGACTCCAAAATTTGAGAAACCAAACGTACTGTATACGGAAAATCCTCAGGAATTTGTCCTTTCAAAGCGCGCCAAGCCAAATGTCCATGACCAATTTCACGACGGCCTACGCCACGTTGTGCTTTAGGCTCACCTGTACAAAATGGAGGGAAATTATAATGCAAGAGAAAACGCATGTAACTTTGATCCAGGACATCGTCGACCATCTTCTCGTCCATTTTTGTTCCGAGAGTACAAGTAGAAAGTGACTGTGTTTCGCCACGTGTAAAAATAGCAGATCCGTGCGGTGTCGGTAGTGGACTAACTTCACACCAAATAGGACGTATATCGGTTGTCTTGCGACCATCCAAACGTTTTCCTTCGTCTAAAATACAACGACGCATCGCATCGCGCTCTACATCATTATAATAACGATCGATCAAGGCATTTTTCTCTTCCAATTCTTCTGGAGTCAAATCTGCATGTTCAGCAGTATAAGCTTCTTTAAAATCTTCTCGAATTTTTTCAAAGCCATCTTCGCGGCCATGTTTATCGGCTAACCCACTGGCAGAAAGAGCATATGCTTTTTCATAACAAGCTTTACGGCATTCCTGGCGCAATTCCTCGTCATTAATCTCATGACAATACTCACGTTTTACATCTGTTCCGAGTTCTTTAGAAAGTTCTTTCTGCAGACGGCACATGGGTTTAATGGCTTCATGCGCAGCTTTCAAAGCAGCAAGTAAATCCTGCTCAGCAACTTCTTTCATTTCACCTTCAACCATCATAATGTTTTCCTCTGTAGCACCAACCATGATGTCCATATCAGCCTGATTCAGCTGTTCCGTAGTGGGATCAACAATGTATTCCCCATTCACACGAGCTACCCTTGCCTCACCAATAGGGGCCTCTATAGGAATATCAGAACAGGCCAAAGCTGCACTTGCAGCAAAACCCGCAAGGGCATCTGGAATATCGACACCATCAGCACTCAAAAGCATAATGTTAACATACACCTCTGCATGGTAATTGCTAGGAAAAAGCGGACGTAATACGCGGTCCACCAAACGGCTCGTTAGAATTTCATAATCCGAAGCGCGACCTTCTCGCTTTGTAAAGCCACCAGGGAACCTGCCAGCCGCAGAATACTGCTCTTTATAGTCGCACTGAAGCGGCATAAAATCTGTTCCGGGCGCTGCATCTTTTGCCCCGCAAACCGTTGCAAGTAACACGGTGTTGTTCAATCGAAGAACAGCGGAACCATCGGCCTGTTTGGCCACTTTTCCTGTCTCAATGCTGATAGTACGCCCATCAGGCAATTGAACAGTTTTTGTAATTACGTTCATCTTAAAATAAAATGTTATTGTTTTCTTATTCGTCTTTAAAAGCACACAAAGGTACAACTTTTTCGCAGTTTCTCACATTAATTGCATTAAAAAATTGATATTCAAGAAGAAAATGCTCTTTCATTTTACTGAAGAATAAAGTTCAAAAGAAAAATAGTCCATAAAAAATTTGGATTAGGAGAATAAATTTTTTACCTTTGCAAAAATTAAGGAGCGTGAGGATTCCGATGTGAGAGCATCGGGATTCTTTTATTTTTTATGCTTCAAACAAACAATCTAAGAATAAATTAAAATTATACTAATATGGCTTACATGTCACAGGAAGGCTACGATCAAATGGTAGCGCAGTTAAAACACATGGAATCTATCGATCGCCCTGCTGCCTCTGCTGCGATAGCGGAAGCACGCGATAAGGGAGATTTGTCTGAAAACAGCGAATATGATGCCGCAAAAGAGGCTCAAGTTATGCTGGAAATGAAAATTAATAAGCTGAAAGTAGCTTTAGCAAACGCTAAAATTATTGATATCAGTAAATTACCGAAAGATCTAGTACAAATTTTGGCTACGGTAGAAATGGAAAACGTTAAAACCGGAGTTCAAATGAAATACACAATTGTCAGTGAAAGCGAAGCTAATCTTCGGGAAGGGAAAATTTCATCCACGACACCAATTGCACAAGGATTATTGGGTAAGAAAGTAGGTGACATAGCCGATATTAAAATTCCGCGTGGTGAAATCCAATTGAAGATTACTAAAATATCATACGAATAGAATCATGGCAAGCATTTTTACAAAAATCATACGTGGTGAGATTCCAAGTTATAAATGTGCTGAAGACGAAAATTTTTATGCCTTTCTTGATATCAATCCACTTAAAAAGGGACACACACTCGTTGTCCCCAAACACGAAGTAGATTATATATTTGATTTACCGGACGAAGAAATCGGCAAAATGATGATTTTCGCTAAAAAAGTTGCCATTGCAGTGCGCAAAGCCATTCCTTGTCGTAAAATCGGTGTTGCTGTCATTGGGTTGGAAGTAAATCATGCTCATATTCACCTCATTCCTATTGATCAGGAAAAAGATATGTTGTTCAGTAACCCGAAACTAAAACTATCTGAAGAAGAATTGGAAGAAACAGCTGCTGCCATTTTCAAGAATTTTCAAGCAGAATAATATTTTCGAAGCAAAACTTTTCTATTAAAATAAGAATAAGTCGGACACTGCAAAAACAGGTCCGACTTATTCTTATTTAAAATCTCACTATAAATCTTTACCAATATCTCGACGGAAATAACGGTCTGTAAACTCTATTTTCAGTGCATTCTTCATAGAGCATGCCAAGGCCTCATCTTTATTCTTACCGTAAGAAGTTACACTAATGACACGTCCGCCAGCTGTCACAAGTTTTCCATTTTTCATTGTTGTCCCAGAATGGAATATAATGCTGTCACTTATTTGCTCAAGACCGGTAATAGTATAGCCTTTTTTGTATTCCTGTGGATAACCACCAGAAACTAGCATCACATTAACTGCTGCACGATCGTCAAATTCAACTTTTCGCTGATCCAAATCTCCCGCAGCAACGCCTTCAAACAAATCGATCAGGTCACTCTTTAATCTTGGCATCACACTTTCAGTTTCGGGATCACCCATGCGGCAATTGTATTCGATAACCATGGGTTCCTCTTTCACGTTTATAAGGCCAAAAAAGATAAAGCCTTTGTAATCGATCCCTTCTTCCGCAAGTCCTTCCACCGTGGGACGAATGATTCGATCTTCAACTTTCTTCATCCATTCTTTTGTAGCAAATGGAACTGGTGAGACGCTTCCCATTCCTCCTGTATTAAGGCCACAATCATATTCGCCAATACGCTTGTAATCCTTGGCTTCAGGAAGAATCTGATAATGTTTTCCATCCGTAAGCACAAAAACGGAACATTCAATTCCACTCAAGAACTCCTCTATTACTACATTTGCCGAAGCATTTCCAAACATACCTTTCAACATTTCCTGAAACTCCTTGCGTGCCTCCTTAAGGGTAGATGCAATCAACACCCCTTTTCCTGCACAAAGTCCATCGGCCTTAAGTACATAAGGAGGCTGGAGGGTAGAAAGGAAGTCCAGGCCCTCTTTCACCGTTGTGCCATCAAATGTTTTATACAGCGCAGTAGGAATATTGTGCCGCATCATAAAAGCTTTAGCAAAATCCTTACTACCTTCTAAACGAGCACCACTCTTACTCGGACCAATAATGCTAATATGCTGAAGTTTGGGGTTTGAAGTGAAATAATCCACAATTCCGTCAACAAGAGGAACTTCTGGACCAACCACAACCATATCAATCGCATTATCAATCACAAAACTTTCTACTGCAGGAAAGTCTTCTGCATCAATAGCCACATTTTCACCCAAATCACCTGTTCCCGCATTGCCAGGAGCAATAAATAATTTTTCAAGTTTTGGACTTTGTGCCATTTTCCATGCCAAGGCATGCTCACGACCCCCATTTCCTAACAACAGTATCTTCATCTTATTTGTTTTATTTCAGAAAATCTTCAAAATACCTCGTAATATGTTCGTGTAAATGTATGCGATCGGCACCCTGCATGTTGTGTTCATCTCCAGGATAAGTCAACAAGTCAGGATGCGTTCCGGCCGTTTCGCAAGCACGAATAAATGACAGCGTATGCTGTGGCACACAAACAGGATCATTATAACCAAAAATAACCAAAAGACGTCCTTTCAAATTCCCAGCACGCAACTTTAAATTATTTTCTTGATAACCTTCAGGATTCGTTTGCGGCGTATCCATATAACGTTCTCCGTACATCACCTCATAATAGCTCCAATCAATAACAGGACCACCTGCGACGCCACATTTGAAAACATCCGGATACGTCAGCATCAAATTCACCGTCATAAAACCGCCAAAACTCCATCCGTGCACGCCAAGACGAGAAGCATCAACATAGGACAGAGATTTCAGAAAATCTACGCCCTTCATCTGATCTTTCATTTCTTCCGTCCCTAAATGCCGAAAAGTAACATTTTCAAAATTTAAACCACGTTCATTGCTACCTCGATTGTCGAGAACAAAAACCACATAGCCTTTTTGAGCCATATAGATTTCCCAACCACGATACATATAACCAAACGATGCCTCCACCAAACGAGTATGGGGACCTCCATAAACATAAACAATGGCAGGATACTTTTTATGAGGATCAAAATTGGTGGGTTTTACAAGGCGGTAGTACAAATCTGTTTGCCCATCAGCCGCTTTCAATGTACCGGAAGAAATCTCAGGAATATTATAATTCTTCCATGGATTCTGCGTCGTTAACAAGTTTTTACTTCTTGAAGTATTTGTTTGAATGAGATCTATTTTGCGAGGAACTTCCGGAGAAGTCCATTTATCAAGCAACATGGATCCGTCTGAAGTAAGATTTCCCTCATGGACCCCTTTACCTGCATCTAAATACAAAATTTTATCTTTTTCTACTGCAACACTGAAAAGGTTGTGCTGAATAGGAGACAAACCGGTACAACTTATAATAGCACTTTTTGTGTTCTTGTTGAGTCCCAACAATTCTACCACTACCCCACAACGATTATCTGTTATTTTCCGAACTGTTTTCCCTGCTTTGAGACTATATAAATATAAGTGCGCAAATCCATCCTTTTCACTCCAATAAATGAACTTGTCTGTATCCCATGGAAGAAAAGTTAATCCATGTTCCGGCTGAACATATTTCGGATGTGTTTCCTCATACAATTCTTTTTCCTTTTGCCCCGTTTGCGCATCAAATTGCCAAAGTCGCAAATCATTTTGATCCCGATTGAGATTATACAAAAAGATCTTCCTGCTATCCGGGCTCCATGTAATGCCAGTATAATATTGATCAGTATTGTCACCCGTTTGCAACCAAACCGTTTTATTTGTTTCTGGGTTAAAAACGCCCATACTTACCCGATGACTTTTCTCTCCAGCCATCGGATACTTGATAGGAACTTCGGTTGCAATGCGTGTAGAAATATCCACTAAAGGATAATCGCTCACCATGCTTTGATCCATTTTGTAGAAACAAAGCCGACGTCCGTCGGGACTCCAGAATGTTCCTTTGTTGATACCGAATTCATCTCGATGCACACTTTGCCCATAAACCATTTCACGAGAACCATCTTCACTAACAGCGTGTTCTTTACCATCCGCTGTCAATACATACAAATTATTCTCACGATTATATGCCAGAGAACGTGATACCGAATTCCAATCTTCCCAGCTCAATCCTTCAGGGAGAAGACTTTTCCATTCTAGTTTTTTTATCTTCCAATTAAATAAAACTTTAGCGTTTTTACAAGAAAGATACGCCAACGGTTGTTCAGCTTCAGGGAACTTGGTATTTTTCAAACTTTTCAGTTCTTCTATTCCCTCTGCTTTCAAAACAGCGTTCACCTCAGACAAATTAAAAAGATCTTTCCATTCCCCGTTTTTAAGGTGCAACGCACACTCCTTTTCTTCTGTTTTAACCAACTGATTACCCCACCAAGCAGTATGAAGGTTCTCTGCTTGCATACTTTCATAGGTCTTACCGCCAGAAAGGAGATCATCTAGCGTAAACTGCTTCAACTGAGCCATCGCGGTAACGCAGAAAAGAGGTAAAACAAAAATTACTAGCTGTTTAATCCTGATCATTATTATTAAAACCGTTTCCTGAGCGATTTCCTCTGGGTTTAAATCCTGGCTGGCTTTTGCCTTTATCAAAAGGACGTTTCCCTTGATAGCCTCCACCTCGATTATCCTTATTATTAAAGGTGTCACGAGAACGGCTAGAATTATTATGTTCTGGACGAGCATATCCGTGATCATTACGATTTCCAGAATGAAACGAATCGCGTGAAGCCTCAGAATCACGATGTACGGGGACTACAGGAACACTTCTATCATTACGATTAACCCTATTATTAAAACTCTTATCACGCGATTTGACATCTTCGCGTCCTCCAGAAAAGTCACTATGCTCTCTGCGGCGGTCTGGACGACCATCTTTTTCACCACGATCGTAATCTTCTCTGCGACCATGACGTACTTCTCTCTGTTGACTCTGAATAAACTCACGATGGCGTTTCAAAATGTAATCGGGTATTTCTGCTTCCAAATTGTCGTCCCCTTGGTCTACCGGTTCATCAAATTCACGTTGTGGTTTACGCAAGCGTTTGGATGCATTTCGATTTCTTTCCTCATCAGTCTTCAATACATTGCCCTGTTGGCGATAATCATTCAGCTTACCATCAAAAATCTGATATTTCCGGAATTCACAATCAAGAGAACCATTAAATAAAGGTATTCTCAAACTTGGTTTGAGCCCAATTTGTTCAAATGTCTCTTCACGATAACCTATTACCCATGCGTCGTTGCCTACAAATTGATGTTTTAGCCTGTCTCCCAACGTACGATAAAGCCCCAACAAATTTGGAGAAGAGATTCTTTCACCATAAGGTGGATTAGTAATCATGAGACTTTTTTCTTCCGGCTGTTTGAATTGTTGCAAAGGTTGTGCCGTCACCGTCACATCAGCGGCCACACCTGCCGATTTTACATTGGTTAAAGCAATCTGGACCGCATTTTTATCGATGTCATAAGCATAAATATGGTGTTCAAAGCTTTTCTCCTGAGAATCATCATTATAAATCTCATCCAACAATTCACGATCAAAATCTTTCCAGTTTTCAAAGGCATATTTCTTATGAAAAACTCCAGGTGCAATATTACGTGCAATGAGAGCTGCTTCAATAGCAATAGTACCTGAACCACACATAGGATCAATCAAATCACACTCGCCATGCCACCCAGTCAATTGGATCATGCCAGCAGCCAGTGCTTCATTGATCGGACTCTCCACCGTTGCCTCTCTGTAACCACGCTTATGAAGACTTTCGCCTGACGAATCTAACGATAAAGTGCAGTCTGTTTCCGCAATATGCATGTTAAATTTGATACAGGGGTTTGTAATGCTAATATTTGGACGTTTGCCGGTTTTTTCACGGAAAAAGTCCACAATAGCATCTTTAACTTTATAGGCAACAAATTTGGAATGGCGAAACTCCTCCGAATAAACCACAGAGTCCACGGCAAACGAAGTCTCCAAATCCAAATAATCATTCCAATTAATGGCTTTCACAGCGTCATAAACTTCGTCCGCATCGTTTGCCTTAAAAGTAGCTATTGGCTTTAACACGCGCACAGCTGTACGCAATGAAAAGTTTGCACGATACATTAGTTCCTTATTCCCCATGAATGAAACCATTCTACGCCCCGGAGTCACTTCTTTAGCCCCCAGTGCTGTCAGCTCTTTGGCCAAAACATCTTCCAACCCTTGAAAGGTTTTGGCGATGAGTTTAAATTCTTCCATTTATCTTGTTCTTATTTTCTTCTGTATTGTATAATACGTGCCTCTGCCGGCACATCTTCCGTTACCCAAATATTACCTCCAATTGTAGCACCTTTTCCTATTGTAATGCGCCCTAAAATTGTTGCATTTGCATAGATTATTACGTCATCCTCTATCACAGGATGGCGGGGAATACCTTTAATCGGATTTCCTTTTTCATCCAACGGAAAACTTTTAGCTCCCAGCGTAACACCTTGATACAATTTCACTCTGTTTCCAATAATACACGTAGCACCTATTACAACACCCGTGCCATGATCTATCGTGAAATAGTTCCCGATTTCAGCTCCAGGATGAATGTCTATTCCTGTCTCACTATGCGCCATTTCCGTCATAATTCTAGGTATCAGCGGAACTTGAAGTTTGTATAATTCATGAGCTACTCGGTAGTTTATGAGGGCCTTGATCACAGGATAACAACTAATTACTTCACTCTTATCAGTTGCAGCAGGATCTCCGTCATAAGCTGCCGTCACATCCGTTTCCAACACACTTCTCAATTCCGGCAAGATGGACACGATATGGCCCGAAATATCTTCGGCGCGTTTATATAAATGGCGCATCACATCATCTTCATTGTTGTCACTCATAAAACAAAGACCCGCCACCACTTGTTTAACCAGCAAATTATAGAAGCGTTCCACATTCACACCAATATTATATTTCAGTGTGTTGCGATTAATGCACGATTTACCATAATATCCAGGGAAAAAAATGGCACGACTAAGTTCTACTATTTCTTCCAAAACCTTTCCTGAAGGTATGGGGTCACTATCACGGTATTCATGAAAGAAGCCTTTCTTCTCCATGTCCGTACAATCTGTGAGCTCTTCCACCGTTTTGGTAAAGAGAAGAGCAAACGTATCGGGATTCATTGTCCTAAACTCTTACGCAATTGCGTTAATATTTGTACTATTCGCCTACAAAGATAATGCAAACCTCGAAAAGCACAAAATAACAGCCATTTTTTTTTGTTTTACACGCTAATATGTCCATTAACAGTCTTTTCAAAAGTCTCCTTTATATTTTATGACTTTGAGCATTTCCTTTCACTTTTGCCTTAGACATAGAATGAAAGTAAAAAGCTTTGCGCCTACATGTGATGCTATTTTCGTTTTCCCCTACCAGAGGGCACAATTTTATAGAGTTTGTCGGAAGGTCTTATTTTACTGTCTACTTTCAGAGAAACGTGCCAACCTTTCAAAGCTGTATCAACAGGTTTCAGCTCATACCGGATTTCATCCGCAGTCAGGAAACAGATCCCCGTTGTAGGGCCTGTGATGCAGAGTTTATCTCCTTGATGCAAGTCGTCCGCCTCCAAGACAAATTCAGCCACTCCTATTTTTGAAAAATATTTTACGCCTTTACCTACATATACTTT
>Ga0172377_10006049_pt1 | contig 12449 bp, 10 predicted proteins | sample Pumphouse3metaG_FD_119749 | JGI IMG/M metagenome (GOLD analysis project Ga0172377, IMG submission 119749) | Leachate microbial communities from a municipal landfill in Southern Ontario, Canada - Pumphouse #3 metaG | ecosystem: Engineered > Solid waste > Landfill > Unclassified | place: Canada... | reverse complement strand
CATTTTTGCAATAAGGGAATCATCTTCCCATGTGCATTGACCCGTGATTGTTCCCGTATGGTCATGATAGTTTATCATGAAAAGTGCAATGACGTCGTATCCTTGTTTTTTTAAAATATATGCAGCAACGCTTGAATCTACGCCACCTGAAAGTCCGATTACTACTTTTTTTGCCATTGTTAAGATTATTTAATGACAAAAGTAGTATAATTTTGATTTCCTTTAAATGATATTTATCCTAAATTCCGGAAGGAGGTTTTGTAGTGAGCATTTAAATAACAATAAATTAGAAAGTAAGTCGATTGAATCATAGCCTCAGATATGGTGATTGAGGCTTACGACTGATTTGAAGTTAGTTGAATGCGTAATAGATAATTCCTTGTGGATTTTAGGTTTATAATCGAATGTTTTTTATGTTTAATCCATTTTTATTTTGGTAGAATAAAATATCGATTAATTTTGCAAAAATATTTGGGAATAATAAATGTAACAGATGAATTTGCTAAATTACAGACGGATTGAAAAACCGGACTTTAGATAGTTCCGTTAAAATGTATTAATAAAATAAATTTGAAGAGATGAAACGAATTTGGATAATTGCTGTATTATTGTTGTTTTCTGGTGTTGCTTTTTCGCAGTCATGGATAGGATTGGGACCTACAGGAGGTTATGATTATAATTTTAATAAGTATTATAATTCTAATGCATACTCTGCATTCGAACATGAAAATATGGATTTCAATACTGGAGTTGATCTTATTCTGCGTTTTTCAAAAAAAGTTCGTTTTAGAATAGAACTACGTTATGCACAGATGAATTACGGACAGAAAATTTCCAACGGTGTTTTCAGTAAAAGTGATGTGAAATTACACTGTATGGATATTAATCCCCGTTTTGATATTAGGGTATGGACAAAGAAAAAATTTGAATTGTTTTTATCTTCCGGCCTAAGACTTCAATATGTTATAGATTCTCATGTGGATACTTATTATGAAAACGGAGAAATTAGTTTTAATACTAATTATTACGATTCTGATTATAAGGATGCTTTACCGGCTTTTGTTGCAGGAACAATACTTAAATACAATATAAATAAACATCTGGGGTTAACATTTTCTCCTAATTTTTATTTTTCTTACAAAAAATTATATGGACAAAATAATGGTAATATAATGGGAATTAAAACCAATGTAGGAGTTGAATATTTCTTTTAGAATTACAAATTTCAAATAACATATATTGTAGAGGCGCAAAGTTTTGCGTCTCTTTTGTATTCTGTCTTTGTATTTCTTAAATTTGTCTGAAACTGAAGAATAAACGATGAAGAATTTAAGGGGAAAAATTGTCTGGATTACCGGGGCTTCTTCCGGAATTGGGAGAGAGCTGTCTTTAGCTTTTGCAAAAGAGGGGGCTTTAACAGTATTAACCGCAAGAAATGTTGAAAATTTAAATCGGGTAAAAGATCTTTGTCTCAGGTGGACTAAAAAATGCTGGGTTTTTCCGGCAGATTTATCAGAAACACATAATTTAAAGGAATTGGTTGATAACGTTTTGGAAAAGACCGGCGGACATATAGACCTTTTTGTAAATGATGCTGGTGTTAGTCAGCGTTCATGGGCAAAAGAAACCAGTGTTGAAATTGATCGCAGAATCATGGAACTTGATTTTTTTAGTGCTGTAACACTTACCAAACTTATTTTGCCTGTTATGCTTAGAAATAAATCGGGGCACATTGTTGTTGTCAGCAGTATTTCAGGGAAATTTGGTTTCCCGATGAGGACAGCATACACAGCATCAAAACATGCGGTTCAGGGGTTCTTTGAATCACTCAGAACAGAACTTGTAAACGATAATATTAATGTAACTATAGTTTCTCCCGGGCGTATAAGAACCGATATCTCATTACATGCTATAACAAAAGATGGGCGTCCCTACCAAAAAATGGATAAAGGTCAATCAAATGGTATGGCGCCGGATCTTTGTGCAGATAAAATTATCAGAGGAATTAAAAAAAATAAAAAAGAGATATTGGTCGGAGGAAAAGAATTGCTGATGGTTTATATTCATCGGTATATTCCCTGGCTTTATTATAAAATTGTGATGCGAATAGGGAATTGATAAATAATTATAAATTTGTAATTCAATTAAACCTAATAAGAAGACAGTTATGGGGAAAAATATATCAGGAATACAGCAGGTAGGAATCGGTGTGTCGGATGTTCAAAAATCATGGAAATGGTATCGCGGGAAACTTGGAATGGATATAAGTATTTTTGAAGAAAAGGCAGTAGCCGAATATATGTTGCATTATACTGAAGGGAAAGTTCGTAACAGATATGCAGCACTCGCCGTTAATATGGAAGGAGGAGGAGGTTTTGAAATTTGGCAGCATCTTGATTTCACACCCAGAGTTCCTGCTTTTGATGTTAAACTTGGCGACACAGGAATTTTTATCTGCAAAATGAAATGTCGTGATATCCTTAGAGCCTGGGAAGGACACAAAAAAATGGATGTAAACCTCTTGGGTTCTGTAACTAATGATCCTCAGAATCATCTTCATTATTATCTTACAGATCCTTATAATAATATATTTGAAGTAGTGGAAGAGTCCAATTGTTTCATTGAACAAAAATCATTGAATGGGGGTGTGGCAGGAGTTGTTGTAGGAGTTTCGGATATTGATAAATCAATGAAAGTATATTCAGATATTTTACAATATACAGAGGTTATATATGATAAGACCGAAGTATTTGAAGATTTCAATGGTTTACCGGGCGGAAATGAAAAATATCGTCGTGTTCTTCTGAAACATAAACCTCGCAAAGGTCCTTTTTCGAAATTATATGGACCAACTCAAATTGAGCTGGTTCAATCAATAGATCGTCAACCGAAATTTATTTTTCAGAATCGTATATGGGGAGAGCTGGGATTTATTCATCTTTGTTTCGATGTTAGTGGAATGGCTGATATTAAAAAAGAATGTGCTGCAAAGGGTTTTCCTTTCACTGTTGACAGTGGCGATCATTTTGATATGGGTACTGCTGCCGGCAGTTTTGCTTATATATCAGATCCTGACGGTATTCCTATAGAATTTGTAGAAACACAAAAGGTACCTATATTCGAAAAACTCGGAATTTATTTGCATCTGGAGAAACGAGATCCTTTAAAGTCTTTTCCTTCATGGATAATAAAAGCTTTACGTTTTAGCAGAATAAAAGACTGAAATATTGTCTTTCTGCAAATTAACAACATATAGTAACAATTTTCTTTAAATGCATTATAACGATTCTGTTTCCTTTAAATGTAGCTCTGCTGTTCCTTCCAGGAATGCTCTGAGATTGGTAAACCAGTAACTGTTCATTATTTCATGTTTAGTTTGCAAAATTTATCTCATTACGAAACTTCCTAGCGGACACTAATATATAAAATTATACGCCAGTTAATATTCTCGTTGCCAAGCAAATCATAATATGGATTCTTACTGCCATCACTACCTGTTTGCTTACCTATCTGTTTGGAAAAATAGCTATGGATGTTCTTTCTACGATAGAATATCATGACTACAAGAGTCGTTAGAATCAAACTAACTTTTTTGCCTTATTGATTCAAACTGGCCAAATATACGCCGTATTTCAAAGAACTTTAATGTGTCTTCCAGGCACATGATTGTATCACTATCATTATCGATGAATTTTTTGAAATTCACCTATTTTTTCAGTAACTTTCGATTGTTGCATATTGTATTTGTGTTGTAACTGATTCAAATATAGTTATTTAGACTAAGATGTGTAACTTTTTCTTAAGACTTATTTACTTCATTTTCAATAGTTTATCAACTAGAAAACTTGAATAAATTATTTTATTGTTTTTTGTCAGAAAACATATTAAAAGGTTTCTCCATTTTATCAATGCATCCAAAAGCCTGGATTTTAGCATTCGGGTTTAAGATAGTCAATGGCTTATCCGACTTATAATTGCGCATTCGGCAGCCAAACATGCTTATAGTGCAATTACCTTCACCCAGAATAGTCATAAAATCCCATGATTCCTTAAGATTACTTATCGCCCCGTTATCGCCCGAAAATGCTTCAACATTGGATATTGCTGTATGTCCCTGACCTTCAATTAATAATGGATGTATTTTTTCTATAGATTCTCCTGTATTTGCAATTATAGATCCTTGTGCTATTTGCCAATTTCTATTGAATGAATTATTTCCTAATTTGTGGATACCTATAGTCACGCAATCCAAATTAAAATTTGTAAGTTGCCCATAAGTATCACCTCCAAGATAGATGCCTCCATATGCTCCAAAAGTAAACATATCTATCAATTGTGCATTATCGGTATGATCAATAGCATATGTGAATTTTTTCTTGGCAACCACGGCGTCAACTACTTGTTTGCTATATTGTCCATTTATAAATCGCTGAACTGCAGGGTTAACATGACAATGAAGAATTCTTGGAATATCATAGCAATAATCGATTCTAATAAATTCACCACCTAAAGGATATCCATAACAATGTTCAAACAAAATCAACTCGCATATATACTGAGAGGAAGCCTTAAAATCCATTGCCAGATACTCTCCGTAAAAAGTTAAACACGATAATGTAACTCCTTGCGTCGAACTTGTTTTAGAGACCTGAATAGTTGGTGGATATACAATTATTTTAGAAGAATCTTCTATTGTTTGCTCTGGATACCAGAACTGTATACCTTTTATTTGGGTACCGGATTCAACAGTAATAAAAGGTAAATTTAAATCACGAATAGCAAAAACACTCCCTACAGGTTGTTTCTTATCCGGGTGTCTTGTTCCTCTGGGAACAGGACCCTGTACTCCAACAAGCGAAACATTATTTTTTAGGATGATCCCGCTTGTAACTTCATAAGGATTTTCCACTGGCTCAATAAAAAGCGCAGCACCTCGCTGAGATGCCCAATCAATAGCTTTTTGTAAGTTCACATGATTTAATTCAGCCGAATTCCGTGGTAGAACACCAAATTTTTGAATACTTACCATTGTTCCTTTGATATTTTCAATTCCATAAGAAACCTGGGAAACAAATATCAAACAAAACGTAAGCAGAAATCGTTGAATATTATTATACAACCTAATTTTCTTGATTTTTATTTTCATGATTATAAATATTTCAGTTCAAAAATTATTAGTCAATTTTTCATAGCAGTCGCTACACTGATCTAGTGAGTCAATCGTTTTTGCTTTATTCAACCAATATCCCCAATGATCATCCACCATTTTAATCACTCTTTTTGGAGACCAATTGTCGTTATAAATACTAAAACCAGCAGGTATTTGGCTTTCTCCAACGGAATAAGTTTCGACTGAAAGGCAGGGATACATCCCCTTTGCATAAATTGCATTGATTAATTTATTCAAAGGTTCCAAAGATTTATCCGGGATCCCATCTCCATTAGTATCAAATTGATTCCAATAACAATTGATCTCTATTGTGTTATAATATTTAGCCTTTAATTTGTCAAGATCAGCAATGAGCTGATTAACCTGGAAAGCAGAAGAAAAGTCACGTAAGGGTTTAGCAATTTTCAAAAATTTCCACACTCCACCAATATAAAACTTTCCGTTTTCTATTTTCCATTGATTGTAATCAATAATTGGATTAGCTTCAACCTTAGTATTGGGGACGGAATCCATGGGAAGGACAACTGGAGTGTCAATCCCTTGCGATCCAGCATCGCCACACCCATTGAATAAAAATACAATCAACATCATCAAAACGTAATTATGCATCATAAAATATATAGTCTAATAAATAAACACAAGGCACTGTATAATACTTATTTAAGGTTGTTACTACCCGAATAATATTCCTTAAACATCCTGAAGAAATTGTATGGATCAACCACCTCTATGTTAAGTTCAGGTCTATTCTTTTTAAGAAGATCAATAGTCGCTATTACTTGGCTAGGGTCTGTCCATACAATCCTGAAAAAGTAGAAAGCAGGTTTGTCCTTTAATTTAGAGAGTATTGAACTGGATATCGACTTTGATTCCTGTTCTAGGGATTGGAAATTACAGGCGGAATTGAGCAGCTCCATTACCGGCATCCCCTTCCATACATGTGGTTTTGGAACCTTACCACCTTTATCGTGATAGTCCAAAACAATAGTGGCAAATCCGTCAGGAGAAAATTTGGTGAAGGCATCCTTGACATCAGATGTCGGCTCATCCCAGTCAAGCACCATTGGCGACAAAGTCATATCAAGTTGGTTGTAGAACTTCTTGTTGTGTTCAATAAAAAGGGGAAGATATTCCTTTTTAATTCGATTTGGATTCATATATCCGGCAGCGCTTGCATCAGCACCGAAATAATCATTCTCTGATTGTGTAGAGTATAAATATTCAATGATATCAGGATAAGTCTCAACGAGGTTTGGATTAATTCCCCAAAGTAATGGAATAGTTCCTCTGAGGGTGTCACTCCAGTGTTTAGGCATGAATTCATAAAGTGGGGTGGATGAATCGTAATCAGCCATAAGAATACATATATAAGTTTTATCCTCTAACTGCTGAACAGTCTTAGGCCGATGTTGCTTTAAAGGAACTGTTGGTGCCTGGCTGTGAAATGATTGGTTAAAGCAGCTACTGGCAACAGTGTTCTGGTAGCAATTGTAGGGCGATATTAAATGTACCGTCTCCCACTCGGTTGGCACGGGTTCGTGCGTACTCTTATATCCTGGTATATTGCTGTATTTTGAGAATGAGAAAAATCCGGCGACTTCCGTCATCTGTTTTCCGGCAGTATATTTCAATACTTCATGCAGAATCATTTTATAAGTTTCCAGATCGGTACCCAATTTTTGATTGGGATCGTCTTTTGGAACTTCATCTCCCCAAGGGGAAAGATCAAATACGAAGGAACGGTTCTTTATAGCCCAATCCCTTGTTACAACATATCCAACATCACCATGCTCTCTGGTAGAATATGAATCTTCATATAGGAAGAGCCAATGTGCAGAACACAATCCTTTACTGAGATATTCGCGAATTGCCCATCTGTAAGCATCATTCTTTTTACTTTCAGTCTCACTGCCTGTAAACATTCCACGTAGATCTCTGATTACGTGGAGATTCCATTTTTTAAGATACTTTTCTGCATACTCTGGACTAAGTACAATTCCATCCTCAATTCCGGCAATAGTACTAGCAACATTCATCGAGGCAGGAACCGCTGGATCCCAGATAATTGCCCCTTTTACCTTACCATCAGCAAGCGCGAAAAGTGAATCTAGATTTTGTAGTGGCTTTATCTCACGTCCGGTAAGCCATTTACCTTCGGACGTAAATAATTTAAGCCAATAAGAAGGTCGGCTATTGGTTTTTGATAGGACATACACTGTCGGACTGTCCCTGTTAATTAGTCCCTGGAGGCAGGAAGCAACCATTGCTTCATCATACGAATCTGCAGTTCCACATTGTGATAGCGTATAGGTAAAAAGTGGCTCAGTCCCTTTAGTATTTTTCTTAACAGCATCTCGGCATGAAAAAGTGATTCCAAAGAGTAAAACGAGTAGTTTATAAATAATATTATTCATATCAAAAGATTTAATTATTTCCATATTTTGCTTAGTGCAAATGCAACAGGTTTCGGATTTCCCTCAAAATCTAAAATTGAGGTATTCACCATGCATGGGAAACTGTCGTGCCCCATCCAAATGATAAATCCACCGCAACGCGGAAAGCGGTCTTTACAACTTTTCAACGCTATTGAAAGACCCTCTGATTGACGTTTTTGACTCCATTTCACATATTCTTCCAATGAGTTGGTTGCCTGATCGTTGTGGTCAGCGATATATTCATCCCATTCGACCCACCAGTTTACATTCCGCCAAATTGGATTTTCGATGCTCGCGGGTAATGGATTATTCTCTCCACGATATTTATTAATCATTTCAACTGACATTGCTCCGGGAACGCCAACTTCGGAATGAAACAAGGCATCGTCTTTATTCCAGAAGTCCTTAACAGCATTCATCGTTTTGTCTTTTGCTGTAAATGGAAGTTTCCACGGACCATGCACATCCCAGTTATTTCCACTCCCATAATTGTCCAATCCAGCTGAAATATTAGGTCCCGATGGGGTACCTACTACAAATCTTCGCGAAGGATCAAGCATATTTACCCATTGCTTAATTTCAGCTATCATTTTATGATTATCGGTGATTGGAGCCCTATTTTCCTTGTTGTACAGCTCGTTTCCTCCACACCACAGCAATAAACTCGCATGATGCTGCAGCCGTTTCACATAGTGTTTTACTATTTGTGAAATACCATAGATTTCTTCTTCACCTTCCGGAGGATAATTATCAATTCCTGAAGAACTTAAAGGAAAATCCTGCCAGACAAGTATCCCCATTTCATCACATAGGTCGTATAGCCACTCTTTTTCTGCAAAACCTCCACCCCAAACACGAATCGTGTTTATTCCAAGTTTTTTATATTGCTTTAAACGTTGTTTGTAATCGGTCTCTTTTAAGTCGGCAAAATTGGGGCGAATGGGTGTCCAGTTAACACCTTGTAAAAATACAGGTTGATTATTTACACTACATATCCATGGATCCGCTTTAGCCGGTGCTCCTTCACAAGGAAGCCAATCAATATTCTTAAACCCGATTCTTCGTACGATTTGCTGAACTTGCGTCCCATTTTTATCCATTAAGGAGATTTGCAAATTATACAAAGGTTGCTCGCCTATCCCGTTAGGCCACCAACGTTTAATTTTCAAATTACTCCAGATTTTTTGCTGAGCTAAATCCTTTGAAGCAATCAACTCTTCAAAAACATTCTTTCCTTCTGACGTTGAAAGGGATATTTTTATTTTACCTGAAAGTGCGTATTTATTTAAATCTGTTTTTATTTTTAATTCTCCAATATCCTTGATTTTATCAGCATCTGTTAAAATCTGAATACCATCAACCATAGGTTGATCATTCTTGAATGTTTTGATCCACACTTTATCCCATATACCGATTTGAACAATTCTGGGTATCCAGTCCCATCCATAATAAAATCGTGGTTTCCAATCTTTAATTTGTGAAGTCCAGCCAATTTGTGCCAGATTTTCAGGAGGGCAATCAAATACAAATGCTATTGTATTATTACTGGCTCTTAAGAAAGGCTTAATATTAAAGGAATAAGGAATAAAAGCATTATTAAACTTACCTGCTTCCTTCCCGTTGATCATGATCGTTCCCTTATGATCCAGTCCATCACATTGAAGAATTATATTTTCACTTTCTTTGCTAATCAGGTTATCTGGTATTTTTGCGACAATCAACCAATGCCTGTTTTCAATCCATTCAATGGAAGTATTGTTTAATCCAATGTTCCAGTCCTTAATTATCCCAGCATTTTTTAGTGCTTTTTGAACAGACCCAGGAACTTCAATCGGGATATCAATGTATTCAGCCCAATTCCCGGTAAATGTATCAAAATCAAAATTCATTATCCATGAATTTGGCCGGTATCCCCAGAGTTTCCAATCTAACCCTGATGCATCAAATGTTTTCACATTCAACTGTTCCGGCTTGACCTGGCAAAAGACATCCGCAAAGACAAACTGTAAGCTGATAAGCACTATTACACCAAAAATTTTACTTTTTATTAAACTTTTCATTCGTAAATTTTTAATAAGTATTGTTTAATTAGGCACCCCTTAAAAAAGGGTTTTCACAAATTATAAATTTATCCGATTGCTAAATTATTTGAGTAATCGAATTTTTTTGAAAAATTACCTCCAATAAGGGTAAAATAGTATAGAGCCAAAGAGCGTTCATTGCTCTTTTGAAGTTATATGCTGCAGCAGCTAGCATGATGTTAATAGCATCGTCCACTAATCCCTTGTAAAAGTTGCGGTTAACTCTATAATCACTTTTTAAGTGTTCTATCGTAGGTTTTATTCCATCTTCTCCAATACGTTTTCTGAAGTGAACTAATTCTGTAGAATTGCAAGGATGTTTTGGAGTAAATTTAACTGCTCCGCAAAAGTATTGATAATAAGCATTTTCATTCCATTGTTCAACTACTGATTCATTAGAGATATTTCTCAGGTGTTTTTAAATAAGCAATCCACACATCAAGCGAATAAAGGGCAGATTGCTCCTGCTTCTGTTTACAAGCCGATAAAATTATTAACAAGACAAGTATATTAACTATTTTTGTCATTTATTGATATTTTATATTTTCTTTTAAAACTGTTTTGTATAACCTAAAAAAGGTAGATGCCTCTACAGAATAGTAGATTTGATTTTTTGTGCGACGATACCATTACTCAAAAGAGTTAAAAAGAAGAAATTGCCTGCACATTTGGAACAACGATCTCCTTTTCTATCTCACCCTTAATAACAACACGATAACTTCCTTGCTGGTTTAAACCGTCAATAATGTTCTTATCAACATCGATAAAAACAACAGTATAACCATTACACCCAAAAAGTTGACCGATAAAAGAACGACCAATTTTCCCAGCGCCAAAGATTACTATTTGATTTTTATTAACCATTAATTTGCTTTTTATACAGTTCATAATACGGAAGAATCAGTGATAGTTTTTCTCCTGTATTTGTCTCTAAATACGTTCCTCCCATATAGAAACAGGTATATCCACCCGATACAACGCCCCACATACAAACTTCAGTCAAATCAAGTTTCCCAGTGGCTGTTTGAAGTTGAGACACCAGCGAAGCAACGACTCCTCCCACAAAATTATCACCGCAACCAGTGGTATCTCCCATGTGCCCATTTGCCAATTCGCTTGAAATGGCCTCTGATATTGGCATTTCCGAATCGTTCAATTCGCAAAACAACTTTCCGGCAGAGAATGTGCGGATATTTTTTGACCCGTTGGTAACAATCATGGCACCCGTTCCCTGTTTCCTGAAAAATTGCATGGCTTCATCCATCGTTTTTGTCCCGCTCAAACGGAGGGATTCTTCATAATCGGTAATCAAAAGATCAATATTCCGGTAACTGTTGTCGCTTTTGCCCAAAGGCCATTTGTGTGTTGGATTTGCTTTTTCATTTCTGAAATCATAAACGGTATTAACAATCGTAATACAGCCTTTTGATTTCGCTTTTTCGAGCAGTTCTTCCAGATTATCATGAATGGTTGGGACAAGGGCTGTTCCTCCAAATACAACCACGTCCGAATCAAAAAAATTGTCGTCCAGATTTTCAGGAGCATAATCCCATGCTGCACCAATTGAGTTGATAAAAACTCGTTCACCATGCCCTTGATCATATAAAGGATCTGACAATACAACAGTTGAAGGAGTATCTTTCCCGGATAATTTATACTTATCAATAAGTACAGGTGTTTTCATTAAAGATGAAAGTAAGAAATCACCATCTGCATCTTTTCCGCCGTATCCATAAAACCGGAATTTACACTCCGAATTTTTCAGCACCTGAGCTGCATGAATCAATGCTACAATGCAAGGCCCCCCGATATTTATTTTATCGGGTTTCCTCCCGTTTGTAATCTGCTTTAAAATTGGCTGAAAATTCTGCTTTGCGAATTGCTCGAATTCTTCTTTAAAAACAAGATGACCAGGGGTTAATCCTCCATCACCACTTTTTTTTGAAAGGTAGTTTGAAAAGAGGGCCGATGTAAATGATATATTACTGTAAAGGCGATCTACCAAACAGCAGCCTACTCCTGAGACCAAAATCTTTTTTTTCATAGTAAACGAATTTTTCTATATCCTGATTTAACAGATTTTGTTTGTTAAACGAATTTGCTGTAATCAGAAACCAGTAAATGCAATGGTTCTTCGTCTTCTTCAATATCCGGAAATCTCCCGATTGATTCATAAAAACAATTGTCAGCAGAATCATCATTAACCATGCTAACTTCGCCAACCAACACCAGACCTTTCCCGGATTCTCCGTAAAAGCGATGATACATTCCCTGTTCCAGACAGATGCTTTCTCCCGGAGTGAGAATAACTTTTCCGCCCGCCTCAACTGTTCCTTTTACCCCATCTTTTTTGAAGTTCACCGGTGTGATATCCAACTTATTCTCAGGTGTAGTATTATACAGATCAATAACGAGGTTTCCACCACCGCGATTAATGATGTCTTCCATCTTAGACCAATGATAGTGCATAGGTGTTTCCTGATTCTCGGCAACAATCATTATCTTTTCGGCATAAGGCTTTTTGTCTACATTGAATTTCCCGTTCCGGAGGGTAAATAAGAACAAGCCTCTATGATAAAAATCACCTGAACCAAAGTCGGTTATATCCCAACCTAGCATATTTTCAATAATTTCTCCGGCATTCCCCTTATTTGCTTTCCAATCAGCCACACTCCAATTTGACCAAGGTGGTAACCTGAATTGTTTTTCTGCCATAAAAACTTTTGCACTTTTCAAAATCTGATTAATTTCACTTCTTTTCAT
>Ga0172377_10006044_pt1 | contig 12451 bp, 14 predicted proteins | sample Pumphouse3metaG_FD_119749 | JGI IMG/M metagenome (GOLD analysis project Ga0172377, IMG submission 119749) | Leachate microbial communities from a municipal landfill in Southern Ontario, Canada - Pumphouse #3 metaG | ecosystem: Engineered > Solid waste > Landfill > Unclassified | place: Canada... | reverse complement strand
GCGAGAACTTGGGCTATCGATCATACAGTGCTGGGTATCGCCACAGGAATAACCGGAGCGGTTGGCGGATATCTTGCTGTACGTTTTGGCTTTGATGCCATATTCGTGGCGGCGGGGATAACGTCTTTTATAGCGGCGGTTATAGTTTTTCTTGTTCCGGATATAGTATTTCCTGGCAAGAAATACAAGCCTGTGTTTAAAGGGATTCGCAACCATTCGCCAAAGACTGAAAGATGATTAATGAGGAAATAGCCAAGATATTCCAAGAGATAAGCGAGTATCTTGAGATGGGAGAAGAGCCATTCAAACCAAGGGCTTATTCTCGGGCAGCGCGGATAATAGGAGAATTAGAAAAAGATTTAACTGATATCTACAAAGAGGGTGGCGAAAAGGCGCTAAAGGATCTTCCGGGGATAGGGGGATCAATGGCGGAAAAGATAGAAGAATATATAAAGACAGGAAAGATAAAATATTTTGAAGATTTAAAGAAAAAAGCTCCTATTGATGTATCTTCGCTTACAGCGGTGGAAGGATTGGGGCCAAAAAAAATAAAACAGCTTTACAAAAAGCTAGATATAAAAAATATTGAAGATCTCGAAAAAGCGGCGAAGGATAAAAAAATAAGAGAGCTTGAGGGCTTTGGAGAAAAGACGGAAGAAAATATACTGAAGGGCATAGATTTTTTAAGGCAATCTGGGGGGAGATTTATTCTCGGCTATATTTATCCTTTAGCTCAAGAAATAAAAGAACGCATAAAAAAAAGAAAGGGAGTAAGCAAGGCAAATATAGCCGGTTCTGCGAGAAGAATGAAAGAGACCGTGGGGGATTTAGACGTACTTGCTTTAATGGATAAAGAAGATGAGGCGGCTGATGTAATGGATTATTTCACTTCAATGCCCGAGGTTATAAATGTTTATTCAAAAGGATCGACAAGGTCTTCGGTGAGGTTAAAACAAGGCATAGATATCGATCTTAGAATTTTACCGAAGGAATCATATGGAGCAGGACTTATTTATTTTACGGGGTCTAAAGACCATAATATTGAACTTAGAAAAATAGCTATTAAAAAAGGGTTAAAACTAAACGAGTACGGCCTTTTCAAGCGGGATAAGGCTATTGCCGGAAAAAGCGAACCAGAGGTTTACGAGAGCTTGGGGCTGGATTTTATACCGCCGGAATTAAGAGAAAATACAGGAGAAATAGAAGCTTCTTTAAATGGAGAACTTCCGCATTTAATAGAGGAAAAAGACATATTAGGAGATCTTCAAATACAGACTAAGTGGTCTGACGGAGAAAATTCCATAATGGATTATGCTGAAGCAGCGATAAAGAAGGGCTTGAAATACATATTAATAACTGACCATAGCAAAAGATTAGCTATGATTGGAGGCTTGGATGAAAAAAAGCTTAAAAAGCAGGGAAAAGAAATAGATAAAATAAATAGGATAATAGCCGATAAAGGCATAGATTTTAGGGTTTTAAAAGGTGTTGAGTGCGATATATTGAAGGATGGATCGCTTGATTTAGCGGATGATGCGCTAGCTGAACTTGACATAGTCGGTGTGGCAGTACATTCTTATTTTAATTTACCGGCTGTTTCGCAGACAGAAAGATTAATAAAAGCGATGGAAAATAAGAATGCAGATATTCTTTTCCATCCAACTACTCGGGTAATAAACCAGAGAAAAGCTATTGATCTTGATATAGATGCTGTCATAGAAGCTGCCTACAAAACGGGAACGACATTAGAAGTTGATTCTTTTCCCGATAGGCTTGACTTGAAAGACGAATATATTAGGAAATGCGTGGAGAAGGGCGTAAAAGTTTCTATAGATACGGATGCCCATTCTATTAAGCATCTTGATTACTTAAAATTCGGCGTAGCTCAAGCTAGGAGGGGATGGGTTTCTAAGGAAAGCGTTATTAATGCTTGGCCGGTGGATGAGTGTTTAAGAAAAGTCAGAAAAGTATAAAAAAGATGAAAAAAGAATTTTCAGCGGGACTTATAATTTACCGCAAAACACCGCACGGTCCGCGTTTTTTGCTTTTGTACCATGGCGGGAGATATTGGAATTTTCCCAAAGGCCATATCGAATACAACCAGAAAAGCGTAAAAACCTCTATTGGCGGAGACGAAGAGGTTATTAATGTAAGAGAAACAAGCAAGGAGGCAGCTATAAGAGAAACTTATGAGGAAACAGGCATAGATCCATTAAGGCTTTCTATAAAAAAGAATTTTAGAGCAGTCGAAAAATTCCGTTTTAGGAGAAATAGAGAGCAAATATTTAAGGTAGTTATTTTTTATCTGGCCGAAACAGACCAAAACGAAGTAACTATATCATCCGAGCATGATGGCTTTGGCTGGTTTCAATATAAAGACGCGAGACATATTCTCACGCCTTATAAGGATAGCCAAAGATTGTTGCGAAGCGCTTATGATTATATAAGGCCTAAGAAGAAGACTGTTCCTTTACGGACGAAACAAGTTTCTTCCAAGCTTCAGGATGAGAAGAAGCAATCTCCGCTAACACCTTCCGATCAAGCTTGATATCGGACTTGTTTAAAGAATCGATAAAAGTGCTGTATTTTAAGCCGTCTTCTTTTAGGGCGGCGTTTATTTTTACATTCCAAAGAGTTCTGGCGGTTCTCTTTTTTTCTTTTCTTCCCGTATAAGCGTGCTGCCAAGCGTGAATAAGAGCTTCTTTAGCAGCTCTTTCTTTTGATTTTCTACCCCAACGGAAACCTTTAGTATGCTTTAGGAGACTTTCTCTTTTTTTGTGGGCTGTAGCGCCTCTTTTAACTCTAGTCATTTTTTACAGTTCGGATTGTATACGTTTTCTATCAACTGATGCAACGTTAACGGAATTTCTTTTATCGCGAATAGTTTTAGACCTTTTCTTTGACTTAAAGTGGGCCTGTCCCATTTTTCGGCGAACAAGTTTTCCGGTTTTTGTGGTTTTAATTCTCTTGGAAAAAGTTTTTTTAGACATATTGCTTTATTGCTTGCTTATTTGAACTGTAAAGCCCATTCCTACTGATTTGGGGTCGTTTATGGTGCGGAAATCTTCGGTTATCAGCTCAAGAAATTCGTTAAGCTTGTTTTTGGCCCAGTCGCGATTGGCTTTTTCACGGCCTCGGAGCTTAAGCAGAATCTCTACTTTATAGCCTTCTTTGATAAATTCGTCAATTTGTTTTGCTCTGATAAGAAGATCGTTTCTTCCTGAACCGAGGCCTATACGAATGTGCTTGATATCGTCTTTGGCAGCAGCTTTTGCCTGTTTTTCTTTTTTAAGTTCTTTAGCTTTCTCGTAGCGGAACTTGTCGTAATTCCCAATCTTAGCAACGGGAGGATTAGCCTTAGGCGATATTTCGATAAGATCTAATTCTCTTTCCTCGGCGATTTTTAAGGCTTCTTCCTTGCTAAGCACGCCAATATTTTGGCCTTTTTCATCAATTACGCGGAGTTCACGAGCGAATATCTCGCGGTTTTTCCGAAACATTGGTGTTGGATCGTATCTTTTTATGTAACGCTTTTTTCCTTTGATATAGAAAATATAGTGTTTTTCGGGGGCTTAGTCAATGAAAAACGTTTAAATAAAAGGTTTTCTTTAAAAAAATAAGAAATTAAAAGACCCTCTAGGGGAGGGTCTTAAAGCTAAAGCAAGCTGCGGATGAATTCTGAAGTTTTTTGGGTTTCAAAAAAGTTTATATCTTATCCGGAAAGAAAAAAAGTGAGCTTGCGCTGTGAGCCACGATGCGGCCCCAATATTCACTTCTTAAGTAGCTGACTTAACTTTAATATCCAGGCGGACCGGATACAAGTGGATAACTTTGATAATCGTGGGAAGAGAGTTGTATGAAGCAAATAGGTAATTTTAGCTATTATTGAATATCTATAGGTTTTGGGTTATTTTTTAGTATATGAGATTAAACTTTGCTCTATTAGCTCAAGAAGTGGAGCTAAAGGAAAACGGAGGGGTTGATATTAAGGATCCAATAACTAATTTGTCGGCACCTGCTTTGCCAGCTAGGCATGAAAGGGCGGCGGTAATTATTAATTTTATGCCGGGGGATACAGAGAAGCATAAGCTTGATATTAAAATAACCGGGTCTTATGAAGGAGGCGATTGCGTGAGACCTCATTCCTCTGAAGTTGGTCCGGCAGTTTCAGAAAAAGCTTCTATAGGGCATGTTGCCTATATTGGCGACATATCTTTAGAGAGAGAAGGCGATTACAGAGTTGAGGTGGATGTTGACGGGGAACGATTAGCTACTATTCCTTTTTCCTTGCATTTGGCAGAAAATGGTTATCTAGAAGGAATATGTGAGAAAAAATAGAAATTTATTTTTAAAAAAGAGCGCTTAAGCGCTCTTTTTTGTTAGGCGTTCAACTCCCGCAGGACATATTCATATAATATAAAACTCCTCTTGCGAGGAGTCTTATATATGTGGAGATGGCGGGAGTTCCCTCAACTAAATTTTTCGCCGTCGCTCAAAATTTGTTTCAGGCCGCGCCTCCCTCGATTTTTCTGGCTGAAAAATCTTCAGTCCGGCGTTCAACTCCCGCAGGACATATTCATATAATATAAAACTCCTCTTGCGAGGAGTCTTATATATGTGGAGATGGCGGGAGTTGAACCCGCGTCCGGATTAAAACATAAACAGCTTCTACGAGCGTATCTTAGTTTTGGTTAAACGATGATCCTTTAACTAAGCAAACGTTATCATCGAACCGCGCTCGTTAGTCTTTGCTTTACTTGGAGAGCGCAAGCCAGTAAAGCGCAACCTGAAGTATTATGCCCAAAGGATATTTCAGGCGGAATTATCCAAGGACACCCGTTTCGCGGGAGAGCTTATTGCTCTCAAGCCTGTTTAGGCAAAAGCGAAAGCGGGAACGCGTACTTTATTGTTGGCGTTTATAATTTTGAAACTGTTTAAAGAGAAGTATCAACTCTGCACGCAACTATTTAAGTTTTTAACACGTCGAGGCCTTACATCCCCATACTTTCAATCTACCACAAATAATTACTTTTGGCAAGGAAAATTTCTAATGTTTGGATCTATTTGTTGCAGTATTTGTTCTTGCTTATATTTTTTATATTCAGAAATAGTATAAATAAGAGGCGCGATTAATCCGATAATTGCACTAAAAATTAAGGCGGGTATTTTTAATTGCGGAACAATAAAAAGACCTACAGCTAATACAGTAATGGCAAGAGCAGATGCTTTGGCGTCGAATGAATATATTTTTTTATATAGTTTTTCTCCGCCGTCTCGCCAATAGCTTTTCCACTCTTCTAAATTAAAAAACTTTTTGGGCTTTTCTTGCTTCATATTTTATTTAATTTTTTTACCTACTTCTTTGCTTATATCTCTCTTTTTTATCACTTCTCGCTTGTCTGCCTTGCGGCGGGAGCGGCCAAGGCCTATTTTTACTTTTATCTTACTGCCTTTATTGTGCAGCTCTAAAGGGATAATAGATGTTCTTTCAGAGCTGATGCTTTTTTCTATTTCGGATATTTCTTTTTTATTCAGGAGCAGTTTGCGGGGGCGGGAAGTGTTTGGTTCGCTTATCATATTTTGAGGCTGGTATGGCGGAATATCCATATTAATAAGCCAAACCTCATTGCTTCTTAATATTCCGTATGATCCTGATAAATCTGCTTTGCCTTGCCTTATAGATTTAACTTCCCAGCCAAGCAACTCCAAGCCAGCCTCGAAGGTTTCGCGGATGTCAAAATTGAACTTAGCTTTTCTATTGGTGGAAAAAATTGCCATGGTATGCCTATAATCTTATAAGATAATGATAAAGACGATAACTGATTTAGTAAAAGGGGCAATAGGCGGAGAGCCTATTGTTATGCCTGCGGAAAGGCCTGAATACGGGCATTATTTTACGAATATAGCTTTTTTAACGGCTAAGGAAGCGAGGCAGAATCCCAGAGAAGTTGCTGAAGAAGCGGTAAAAAAGATAAAAGAATTGTCTCCAGAAGGTTTTTTTGAAAAAGTAGAGATTGCCGGTCCCGGGTTTATTAATTTTACACTTTCGCAAGAAACGCTTGCTGGCGAGTTAAAAAAAATATTGAAAGAGGGAGATAAATATGGGCGGGAAGAAAAAAATAATCCGCAAAAAATTCAAGTGGAGTTTATATCAGCCAATCCAACAGGGCCTTTGACGTTTGGCAATGGAAGGGGCGGTCCTTTTGGCGATGTGCTTGCCAATATTTTTGCTTATTTAGGCGACGATGTTACTAAGGAATATTACGTGAATGACGCCGGCGGACAAGTGCTGAAGCTTGGCAAGTCAGTTCTTAAAGAGGATGGGGCTGAATATAAAGGCGAATATATTGAAGATTTAAGAAAGATTATAGATGCGAATAAAAAAGAGGCAAAAGAAGCTGGCGAAGAAGCGGTTAAAGAAGTTTTAAGCTGGCTGAAAAAAACAGTTTCGGAAAATATGGGAATTGATATGGATGTCTGGTTTTCTGAAAAATCACTTTATGAGAATGGGACTGTTGATATGGTGATTGATAAATTGAAAGAAAAAGGGCTGATATATGAAAGGGAAGGAGCTTTGTGGTTCAAATCAACGGAATACGGGGATGACAAGGATAGAGTAGTTGTTAAATCTGATGGCGAAAAAACATATTTTGCCGGAGATATGGCTTATCTTTGGAACAAATTTGCGGAAAGAAAATTCAATAAAGTTATAAATATTTGGGGAGCGGATCATCATGGCGATGTGGCGAGAGTCAAAGGCGCTTTTGAGGCGTTAGATTTGAATGGGGATTTTGAAATTTTACTTCTTCAGTTTGTCCGCTTATTAAAGGAGGGCAAAGAGATGAAGATGTCAAAAAGAAAAGGCGTTTATGTGACAGTGGATGAAGTTATAGAGGAAATAGGCAGGGATGCTTATAGATTTTTATTGCTTATGTATTCGCCTGATTCCCATATTGATTTTGATATGAATGTCGCGAAAGAGAAATCGATGGAAAATCCGGTTTACTATGCGCAATACGCCGGAGTGAGAGCGGGCAATATAATTAAAAAAGCTGATGAGGCCGGAATAGCTATTTCAAGTAATATTAAAGAATTAAATACTCCAGAGGATCTTGCTTTAATGTTTGAAATATTAAGGTTTAAAGATGTTATTCGTATGGCAGGGGAACAAATGAAACCGGAAATGCTTGCGAGATATTCGCTGGATTTATCTAAAAAATTCCACGCTTTTTATGACAAGGAAAGAATAGTGGGAGAGGAATCGAATATTGCCGGACAAAGATTGTCTTTAGTCAAAGCGTCTTACCAGATATTTAAAAATCTTTTTGGCATATTAGGAGTATCTTTGCCGGAAAAAATGTGATGATAATTAGAGCTTAAAATTATGGAAAGCGATTAGGTTGCTAGTGTTTTTAAAACAGGGAGAAGCTTAATTTTCAGACAGTGATTAAGGTTATAAAATGGAAAGCTTAAATTTTTGGAAAAAACTTAGAAAACCGGTTTCGGCTTCGGCTCCAATGGCTGGCGTATCTGATGCGGCTTTTAGAAAAATATTATCTTTGTATGGAAAGCCAGACATAATATGGACGGAAATGGTATCTCTTGCCGGAATTAAGGCAAAAGGGGAAGATTTTTTTAATAATGAAATGATGTTTTCGGAAGAGGAGCGTCCGATTGTGCTCCAATTCTTTGGCTCAAAACCGGAAGAATTTGAGTTGTGCGGAAGATTGGCAAAAGAGAGGGGTTTTAACGGAGTGGATATAAATATGGGCTGTCCGGATAAAGGAGTCGAAAAACAAGGGGCGGGAGCCTGCTTGATGAATAATTTATCCCTGGCAAGAGAGATAATTTGTTCTGCAAAAGAAAAGTCTTTAGGATTGCCGATTTCGATCAAGACTAGGCTGGCATATATAAATAAGAGGGATATGGAAAAGTGGATATTAGCCATATCGGCGGAAAAACCGACGGCAATAACAATTCATGGGCGTACCAGGAGCCAGAGAAGGAGGGGCAATGCTGACTGGGAATTTATAAAAGAAGCATGCAAAATAATAAAATCGGAAAGTCCGGATACCATTGTTATAGGCAATGGCGATATATTATCGAAAAAGCAGGGAGAAGAGCTTGCACGAAAAACAGGAGTAGACGGCTATATGGTCGGGAGAGCGCTAGTCGGAAATCCATGGTTTTTTACGGCTAAAGAAGCATCTAAAAAAGAAAGGCTGACAATAGCTGAAAAGCATTTAGATATCTTCAAAGAGCTCTTCGGTGAAAATGAACCATTTGATCTTCTAAAGAAGCATTTCGCGGGCTATGCGAGTAATTTTGAAGGAGCAAAGGAAATAAGGACGGAGTTAATGGAGGCTAAGACGGCGGAAGAAGCTAAGTTTATATTAAAAAACTTTAATGCGGGATTAAATGAGGCTTAGAAAGGACGACTTGACAAATAATAGTTATGGGTATATATTCATAACATATCAATTTGGAGTACAGGTTGGTATCGAAACAAAGGTCATAAAATAAATATATTATTAAAATGCCTTATTTTAATGGAACTGGTCCTGATGGATACGGTCCTGGAACTGGAAGAGGTCTCGGACCTTGCGGAGCAGGAATGGCTCGCGGCAGAGGTTTTGGAAGGGGAAGAGGGTTCTTTGGAAGAGCTTTCGGATTTGGAAGAAATAATTCCGGAACTGGTTATTCGCTTCAGGATAGAAAAGAATGGCTCAAACAAGAGCTTAGAGCTATAGAGGAAGAGGAAAATACTTCTAACTAGATAGTTTTTGCAGTGACCCGCAATTGCGGGTCACTTGCGTAATAATATAAAAAACAAAATGCCTAGACCGCGAAGACGAAGAAGGATCGGTTTTAATCCTTCTATAAAGATGTTTAAGCCACAGGGAGTTCCAGCAAGGGATCTTGAGGCTGTTTTGCTGTCTGCGGAAGAAGTAGAGGCGGTTAGGCTTAAATATATAAAGGGATTTGATCAAAATCAATGTGCCGAGCAGATGGATATTTCACAAAGCACCTTTCAGAGAATCCTTTATTCGGCGAATCAAAAAATAGCCGATGTTTTAATAAACGGAAAAACGCTTGTGATGGGGGAATAAAAAGGAACAGATAAATTATTTTTTATAAAGCGGGGCCACAAGGATTTGAACCCTGATTAACGGTTTTGGAGACCGTCGTTCTACCATTGAACTATAGCCCCAGGGTCATAGAAATTTAACCAAAAAAGATGATTTTTGCCAAACTGTACGTTTTTTATAGATTAAGTTTTTTGCCTTTATGGTTTAGCGCTTCTTTAATAAATTTTTCTTCGTTTTTATCACTATGTCTAATAGCGTGACAGTTTGCACATAATAATATGCATTTTTCTAGTTCTTTTTTAAGAATAGACCATCTTTTATTTGAAAAATTGCTAATAGTGAAATCTTTTTTATTTGGATTGATGTGGTGAAATTGAAATACAGATTAGTCTTCTTGCCAGCCGCAGTCTTGGCATTTTTCTCCTAATAGTTTAATGGCAGCAGCTTTGGTTTTATATCGCCTTATTTTTGTATTACATGATCCACATCGGGATCTATTGATTCCTTGATAGTCTTTAAAAGTTCTTCCACAAAGTTTGCATGTAGGTATGCCTTAATATAGCATGAATTGTTCTATATATTTGAATATATATTTAATATGATTGCTTGAAAAAATAATAAGCTGTTGTTATTCTTAGCCTATATTTTTGAAAGCCGTGGTAGCTCAATGGTAGAGCGCAGCTCTGAAGAAGCTGGCGTTGGGGGTTCGATTCCCTCCCGCGGCACATAAAATCCGTCTTTATGACGGATTTTCAGATTAGGTAGCAAATGTCTTTTGTCGGTTTTAAAATTGCAATTATTAGTAATAGTTATTATATTTTAGAAGCCTTAAGCGGGCCTCGCTACATTTCACTCGCCCTCGTAGTTCAATGGATAGAACAGCGCACTCCTAACGCGCTGATAGGGGTCCGATTCCTCTCGAGGGCACACAGACGCTTATGTCTGCCCCGATAGTTCAACGGATAGAACAACTCCCTTCTAAGGAGTAAATGAGGGTTCGATTCCTTCTCGGGGTACTGTTTAACAATCGGAGCGTAGTATAGTGGTAGTATACGTGCTTTGGGAGCACGCGGTCCGAGTTCGATTCTCGGCGCTCCGACAAGAATGTTGATTTAGAAGCTTATTCTGAATACAATAGTTCTGGTTTGCATGGTGTCTATGGTGTAGTGGTTAGCACTAGAGTTTGTGGAACTCTCAGCACGGGTTCGAATCCCGTTAGACACCCCTATAAATAAAATACTCCTTGTAAAGGGAGTATTTTATTTATGTATAAATTTAGAACGGGATTCGAATGTTGGAGGGGTCGAAAAACCGTTCTAAATAACTTCTCTTACTTGTGCGAGGGGTTTTTATTTATTCTTCGATTTTTTTATCAAACTCTTTCATTAGGGTTTGATATTTTCTATTGAGTTCATTTATGGAAAGAGCGTCTTCGTTTAATCCTTTTGTGATTTCTGCCATCTCGTCATTAAATTGTTCAGGCGAATAGCTGGTAAATTTGCTTCTTAATATATCAAGAAGAGATTTTAATTTTTCGTTGTAATTTAAGAGCTTGTCTACGAGGGATATTTCTGTTGATATTGCCTGCATTCCCAGGGATTGCGCTTCATCGTCTGGGATTGAAGGAATAGATGCTGCCATTTTTTCGAGCTCGCTTAGCAATTCTATGGTTTTGGTGCGAGCCTTCTCAATGCGTTCTAATTCTTTTATTGTAATATCTAAAGCATTGCCATATCTGCCAGCTTTGTCTTCTTCTTTTATTTTTTCAAGGCTATTTATTGAATTATCAGAAAACTCATTAAGAAAGCTGGCTATTTCAGCTCCGCTTGCCCGAGCTTCGGTAAATTCAGCGGGCATAGTAAATCCTTTTTTTGATATTAATGCTGTTCCCAGGATTATTCCGGGAATTATCAGCATTACTCCGATTAAGGGGAGGATCCATTTTCGAAACATGGGCTTTATATTATGTAATTTCTTTACAACAATCAAATATTCGACTAAATTATACTTTGTATACAGGAGTTTTTAAAAACTCGAATAGTAATGTGTTTCGCCTTTGCGATTTTAAAAAAGCGGGCTTTGCCCGCCGTAGCTCGCTTTGGCGAGCAAAGGCGGGATTAGTATAGTGGCAGTACGCTACCTTGCCAAGGTAATGGCGCCGGTTCGATTCCGGTATCCCGCTCCAGAATAAAATCTACTCGATTAGGTAGGTTTTAAATTTTTAAGATTAATTCACAAATTACCTGCGAGGTGTTTTTTTGTATTTATAAGGCTTAATAAGTGAAATAAAAATCTTAAAGTGGCAACAGGATATTGTAATTTAGTCTGTGGTAAAATTTATGGGTGTTAATTGCGTTTGGGGCTATTTTGCCTATAGCGATACTTATTTTTCTTTCGTCTCTATCTAAGAGGGGTTTTTTATTTTCAGTTGTGATTTCTTTGTTTTTTCTTTTGGCAATAAGTTTTTTTGTTTGGCAGATGCCTGTAATGGTTTTATTAGCAAGCTTACTCAAAGGCTTTTTTTTGGCGTTAGAAATAGCGGGCATAATATTTGGAGCCCTTCTTTTGTTTGGCGTTTTTCGCAGGCTTGGCGGCGGGCAGTCATCAAAAGCTGTTTTTGGCAGGCTGTCTTCTGATTATCGGGTTAAGGCTGTGCTTGTAGCTTGGGCATTTGTCCATTTTATCGAGGGAGTTTCGGGGTTTGGCACGCCGGCGATGATAGCTTCTCCTATATTGGTTTCTATAGGATTTTCGCCTGTTGCTGCGGTTATAATGTCTTTATTGGGTGATTCCGTTCCTGTTATATTCGGAGCGGTCGGCTTGCCGGTTACATACGGACTTGCTTCAGTAGTGGGCTGGCCATTAGCTATGGATGCGGCGGGAATTATTGCCGTATTGAATATCATAATGTCTTTATTGGTTGTTGTAGCTGTCCTGGCCGTAGCCGTGAGAGATAAAAAGGGGACTTTTGGAGACGTAATAAAAAAAATACCTTTTGCGATATTTGCTTCGCTTGCGGTTTCCGTTCCAGCCTTTATTACTTTTAAGCTGTTTGGTCCCGAATTACCTTCTATTGCGGGAGGGATTTTTGGAGTTTTGCTTATATCTTTATGGGCGCTTACGCGATATAAGAAAGAAAATAACAGAAGTATTTCGGTGAAAAAAACCGATATTATTCCTTTTTTACCTTATCTTTTAGCTGTTTTTATTCTTGCTTTAACTAGAATTCCTGCTTTGAAAATTTTTTTAACAGAGGCGGTTAATTGGAATATGCCTTCTATTTTGAATACGCCAATCAGCCATTTATTTTCACCGCTCTATTCTCCTGCTTTGATATTCGTATTGGTAGCGATAATTTTTTG
>Ga0172377_10006040_pt1 | contig 12457 bp, 15 predicted proteins | sample Pumphouse3metaG_FD_119749 | JGI IMG/M metagenome (GOLD analysis project Ga0172377, IMG submission 119749) | Leachate microbial communities from a municipal landfill in Southern Ontario, Canada - Pumphouse #3 metaG | ecosystem: Engineered > Solid waste > Landfill > Unclassified | place: Canada... | reverse complement strand
CTGCTTGTTGTTGACTGCCACTACGAGGTTTCGGAGGGCTTCGAGCCGGGAAGAGGAATAAGCGTTCGCGATACTGACAGCCTCCTTGTCAAACTCGAAAAGACCCGCCCAGTATTGGCCGTCATATTCGTGTCCCTCCCGGAGCCGACCCCTCTTGTCAAGCCACTCCCGGCACTTGTCGGCGTCCCATCCTTCCCCGTGAGGGTCAACGAGGAGGCCCTTCCGCCGCTTCACTTCTTCGAGGAGTTTCTGTGCCGCTTCGAGGGGAGTGTCGCCATTCTTAAGCGGGTGAGCGTGGGATCGGGTGTGAGTGTAAAATCCCGCGCACCATCGCCCCCTCCGAGCACGCCAAACTCCGAAGAAGAACTTGTCGCCGTAGAGGTGCGTTGCCTCGTCGAGAACGTCTCCTACTTCTTCCCAATCGTTTTCCTTTTCTTCACCGTCGCACTGAACAATGCGGAGGGTATCCCCAACGGAAAGACCTTCTCCGAGAAGAGGATAAAGCTCCCCGCCCTTGAGCGTCAGACTGAGGGTCAAGTCCCGAATGGTGGAGTACCCGTAGTCCGAGGTGGTGACAGCTTCGTAGTCAACAACCGTTCCGGTCACGCTTCCCATTTCTCGTCAGCCTCCCGAGGGCTTCTGCTTTCTCGGCGTCGTTCGTCGTTGTCGTTCGAGGACGAAGTCCGACCCCCCCAGCCGTTGCCGTTCGCCGTTGACGTTTCTCACTCTACACGAAGTATGCCCAACGTTGCAAGTCTTCAAACCTCTCACTAATGAGAATATTCGGGACGGACCAGCTTTCTCAACTTCAACGGCCTCCGTGAAGACAACCGACTTTCTAATCTTCACCAAAACCATGCGTAAAAGAAAGTAGGACAAAGAAAAGGTTTACTATCCGAGTCTACGACTCTGATTCTAAGCTGTTTACTATTAAACAGAGCAGGGGTGTATTAAACAACTTAAACGACTGAACGGCTGTACGACAACGACAAGAGTCTTTAAGTACATTAAACGCGCGCGCCTGCGCACATACGCGCGCGCGATCCCTATTATTAGGGGTCTGCCAGAGATACCTCACCGTCATGGTGAAGATTGAGGATACAGAGAAAGTTTGGAGTGGATGTTTAGTCTCGCCGGGAGGTGGGTAAACAGGGTTCGAGTGAGTCGATGGCAGTTCCAGAGAAGTGTCATAAGTTGCCTAAAACACGGTTGTTGCGCATGTGGGAAACATGGGTAATTGACGCAACAAAAGGAGGTTGTTCAGATGGGATACAAGACAGGCGTAAACGAAAGGACAGGTGACAACTACCTCCCAGTTTTGAAGTGGTGGCCCGTAAAAAGCATCGGGCACCTCACCAGTTGCTGCGGGCGCGCCGGGTTTGTGTATGGGTTGGCTCGGCGCGCCAACCCCACTTTACAAAGTCTGTTTGGTCTGGTAGTCTGAAGTCGTCTCGCGGGCTGGCGAGACTTGGTCATGAGCCATAGAAGGCTCGAAAGAGCAACAGCCACAAAACTCGCCGTGTAGGATAAACTGCGAATGATGGCTACCAAGGAAGCAATTCCAATTCTCGACCGGAGCAAATTCGACTTCCTGTGGTTTCTCGCGGGACCACTCACCATCCCTGTCCGGTATGCCCCGAAGGTTGCGACGGAGAAGTACCCCCGCTCGATAGACCACAACCTCGGCTTCCTCTGGAGGTACGTTCTCAAGTGCGAACTCGCCCTCCGGGGCATGGGAGTGGTGGACCCCTACTCCTCCGACGTGGCCGACTTCTTTCATCTTTACGGCTACTCGGAGGGCTACCAGTTGGCGGTCTCGCAATGCGACGGAGTGGTCGCCTGCCTCATGCCCTACCACTGGGATGAGATACCTCGAAACGAGATAAACCTCGCTGTAGCCATCGAGACATTCAAGTACCCGTTCATAGCCTACACGCCGGAGATGAACCTGACGAAGAGAGAGCACGAGACGATGAAGGAAGTGAAACGCTTCCTGTCAATCATCCCCTCCTGCATGAGAATCAAGAGTGCTATCGACAGCGTTGCACGGAAAGGAATCAAGATGCCCACCACCACGAGAGACCTTCATGCGGAAGTGCCGGAGACGGCGATGGTGCAGTGCCCGATTTGTGGCAACACCTACAAGTCTGAACTTGTCTTCGAGTCGGGTCGGAAGCGGCCCAAGGACGAGTGCCCGAAGTGCGGGGTCAAGGAGATTGCAGAGTGAAGCCCATCGAGGAGAGGCTTCGAGACATTGTCGCGGGCAAGCCGCTGCCGGAGAACACTCGCCCGGAGGCGGTAGTTGAGGTTCCCGCAGGGTGGTTGATGGAGGCGGTCGGGACTATTGAGCGGTCTCGACCGGAGAATCAGGGGTGCAAGAAGCGACCATCGAACCTGTGGTACTAAGCTACGCGGGGAGGTCGGTTCGGGGCGTAGTCACTTCTCGGGATTGGAGACTGACCCAGACGATGCGGAAAGCACTCGGGGCACAGGCGCTCTACTACGCACGTAACGCGGCGCTCTCTTACCTGTTCCTACTCGTTGCCCTGCTGTACTTGAACCTGTATCCGCCGTAAATCGGGAGGCACACATGACCCACGGCTCACTGTTCACGGGAGGAGGTGGCCTCGACCTCGGTTTCGAGTTGGCGGGCTTCGCGACGATAGGCCAGTGCGAGAACGACAGGTTTGCCAATGAGGTTCTGGAGCACCACTGGCCGGACGTGCCGAGGCACGAGGACATCAATGACTTCGACGGAAGAGAGTGGGAAGGTGTAGATGTCATTACGGGAGGATTCCCCTGCCAAGATGTGTCAGTTTCTGGACGGCGTGAAGGACTCGCTGGAACGCGCAGCGGTCTCTTCTTTCAGATGTGCAGAGTGGTGGAGGAAGCAAGGCCCAGAGCAGTTATCTGGGAGAATGTTGCCGGATTGCTCAGCCAATCTGACGGAAACGCCATGCGAACAGTCTGCGCAGAGTTGGCCTCCCTCGGGTATTTCGGAGCCTGGAGGTTGCTGGACAGTGCTTTCTTCGGAGTTCCCCAGTCACGGCGGCGGGTGTTTGGAGCCTTCGTTCGAGAGGATTGTGGAGGATGGGCCTGTGGATGCTCGATTCTTTTTGACGCCGGAAGCAGCGGCGGGAGTGTTGGCCCGCCACGCAAAGCGAAGAAACCCATTGCCGACGGTACTGGACGTTGCATTGTGGGTACAGTCTCAAACAAATGGCATAAACAGAGCGGCGGACCTTCAGGGGATGAGAGGTACAACATGACGACAGACCCTCTCGTTCCCGGTTTCAAGTTTGCTCACGAGTGTGTCGAGTGCCCAGATTGCGGAGAGCCGTGGTGCGAGGATTGTGAGATGCACTACGCGGGCTGCCATTGCGTCGGGCCGTCGAACCTCGAAGACTACATCGAAGAGAATAACACTCGGGTTCGCAGGTTGACGCCGGAAGAGTGCGAGAGGGCGCAGGGATTTCCTACAGGGTTCACGGCGATGCTCAGTGACACGCAGAGGTACAAGGTGATTGGCAATGCAGTGGCAGTCCCTGTGGCCTACTGGTTGGCACTCAGGACGAAGATGGCTCTGGAGGCGGGATGACCCACAATCAAAAGTCGGGAGGCACGTCAATGCGTCCCAAGGGGTTCACTCTGATTGAACTGCTCGGTCATGTGAAGTGGTTGAAGGACACGCAGCCGGGGATGTGGACGACCTTATCGGGAGACTGATACCACCGGCACAGGGAAGGCGCAGGGAAGGCAAGTCATGCAGCTAACGCTTGACGGGAATACAGCACTCGACAACAGCATCGACATCCTTCGGGAGTACGAGCCACCGGAGGGTTACTACCTCGCGTTCTCCGGGGGCAAGGACTCTGTAGTGCTGAAGGCTGTCGCCGACCTCGCAGGCGTGAAGTACGACGCGCACTACAACATGACCACGATAGACCCGCCTGAGGTCACGAGATTCATTAAGAAGTTCCATCCTGACGTAGAGTGGCATGTTCCCGAAAAGCCATTCTGGAAGGAGGTTGAAACTCGCGGCCTCCCCGCAAAGAACAGACGTTGGTGTTGCGCGGTATACAAAGAGATAGGAGGCTTCGGAAGAAAGGTTGTAACTGGCATCCGAGGGGAGGAGAGTTGGCAGCGTGCCAAACGCGGAACGTATCAACAGTGTAGGGATGGCAAGAAATGGTTCATTCATCCGTTGATGGCATGGTCGAGTTCCGAGGTTTGGTCATTCATCAGAAGTCGAGAACTGCCCTACTGCTCTCTCTACGATGAGGGTTGGGATAGGATAGGGTGCGTTCTGTGTCCCTACCAGAATAGAAGGCAGGAAAGCTTAGAGCGTTGGCCCGTGTTCTGGCGATTGACGAGACAGGCGCTCGATGTTTACTTTACAAGCAGTGAGGCATGTCAGTCTCGATGGGCCAATGCCGACGAGATGTGGGACTGGTGGTTACACCCAACGCGACCCTACCCGAAGAAGTACGAAGACAGACCCCCCTCTCTTTCGTTCGAGGGTGAGATTGGAGAGGACTAAATAGACGACTAAGTGGCCCCTACCGGGGGCCGTCATGGCGCATGGAGCCGACCTTCTTCGCCGAGGGGTCGGCTCTTTGCGCTGTCCGCATCGTTGACGAATCTTGCCGTTGTAGGTTATAATCCTTCACAGAACAACTCGCGCAGGTTGTGTGTAGGAGATAACCCATGTTTGAGCGGAAGACGGCGTCCGAGTTCAAAGAATATGCAAGTGGCCTTCATGTACCCCGAGACATCGGCTGCCTCTTCGTGCATCACACGGCGGGACTGCGTCGGCACTGGAGCGGAAGGTCCTCCCTCATCGGCATCCACAACTACCACAAGAACGTACGTGGATGGTGGGGTATTGGTTACAACTTCGTTGTAGACTGCAACGAGCCGGACACTATCTGGATGGGCAGGCCCCTTTCCCGAACCGGGGCGCACGCCCTCATCGAGCCGGAGGCTTCCTACCTCGGGCCTCGGTGGGCACGCTACTCAAGTGCCTATCCCAACATTCACGGGATAGGTGTCTGCATCCCCGGAAGCTACAACAAGGACCATGTTAACCCCGAATGTTACAAGACACTTGCGCAGACGGTGGCAATCCTCTGTGAGAGGTTTGGTATTGAGGACACGCACGTCGGCTACCACGAAGAAGTGAAACACACGACCTGCCCCGGCTCCCACTACAACTTCCCAAAGCGTAATGAGTTTGTGCGCATGGTCGAATACTACATGGGCACGGGCTTTGGCAATGCTACGTTCCAGATGAATGACGACGAGCCTGTCCCCGCCCACATCATCGACGGAGTGGCGTTCATCTATCGAAGTGACGCGGTGGCAATCGCGGACAAGTACAATCTCTCAGTGGTGAGAGAATCTTCCGACAACGGCGTGCCCGTTCGGGCGTTCCTGCAAGAGAACTCATTGCCCGACCCCGGCTTTGATCCTGCGCGGAAACTCATCACGGCACACACGCCCGAGCACTGGTCAAACGTGAGGCTCATTATCAACGACGTACATGCGGGCAGGGTGTGGATGATGGGCGGTAATGGAGCCGCCCTTGTGGACGACATCGTGACGTATTCGGGTTGGCCGGAAAGCCAGCTTCCCGTTACGGACGGGGGCTACGTCATGCTGCGCGACCTCGAAGCTGCATATCCAGACAAAGTGGTGTTGAGTACGGAGTATTGGACTCTGCATCGCAAGGTCTACCTTTACCTTGAGGGGGACGACTTCTGTGCTGCGGAGTCTATGGCTTCTGTGGAGATTACTTCTGACCCGAGGGAACACACTTGAGGAGTTGTTCGGGAGAATGGGTTCTTACTTTGACAGCCTGTTTGCGAATAAGATGCAGGTTTTGCTCGGGGCGGTTGCGGCGTTCTTCATCTCTATCTGGGGTATGGCCGGGGCCGAGGGCCAAGAGGTCATCCTGCTTGTAGTAGGGGCCACGATATGCCTCTTTGTGGGGGACATTATTCTCGGTGTTCTCATTGCCATTCGGCAGGGCGTGTTCTCTTCAAAGGGCTTCGGGAGAGCACTTGAAAAGTTGGTGGTCTATGGGCTTGTCGTCACCGGCATGACCTCATTCGGCGTTATAGTGGCCGCCATCCCGTGTGCGACTGGCATCGCAGTGCCTACTGAGATCATCATTGCGAGCGCTCGCGGGTTCTTCATGTGGACCCTCATTCTTATTAGCATGACTGAGTTTATCAGCATCGTGGAGAACTTGAGAACGCTTGGATTTAGTCTGCCGCAACAGGTCTACGACCTCATCGACGAAGTGAATAAGCGCATTGGACGAGCGGTTCCGGGAGTGGAAGTGGATGACTGACGAGGAGATTGCACGAGCACGCAAGGGAAAGACGAAGGCCCGTAGGTTGCAGTGCTACGTGAACGATAAGCTCTACGACTGGTTCTCTGAATTTCGAGAAGCGCACGGCCTGAACGAGAGTCAGGCCGTGAAGTTGTGCCTGCGTCACGTCATGGTGGAGCACAGGATGCAGGACCGTGGGAAAAGACACGCACTCAAGAGTCACGAGATTGACATTGACAAGATTGCTGCGTTGAGAGGGAGTAGGCCCGAAGGGTGAGCGCTGAGGGACTTTCCAAGACGGAGAAGTTCGACCTCGCGTTGCAGGGCGAGGAAGTGCGTCCCGACTGGATTCCCGACCTTGAGTGGCACGGGAAGATGTCGGGGCCGCTTGCGGACTTCTGCACGTCGATGATTGCGGCGGGCCATCCCGACACAGAGATACACGACATCTGTCGGGAGTGGTTCGGGGGACCGGCCACCATCTCTCCAATTCGGAGGCTGCATGATACGCACGCTCCGGTTATTGCCGAGAAGGTGGAGCAGGTCTCTCGGGAGATGGCGAGCATCCCGATAACCCGCAAGGCGTATCGGATGAAGATGCTCAACCGCATGACCATAGAGTTGATGGACAAGTTCTATCAGGAGGTTCCGCACGAGACGCCTGCCAACGTGGAGAAGTTGACGAGGTCGGTTGCCAAGGTTCTCGGCATGGCTCGCGAGGAGATGGAGGGCGACAACGTTCATCTCGAACAGAACAACATCTACATTGAAGCGGTGAACAATGTAAGTCTTGAAGAGTTGAGTGAGCTTCAGGCCGACCTTGTCGGGACCTACGAGAAGATACAGAAGGCACTTGGCCCACAGGACGAAGCGGTTGACGCGGAGTTTGAGGTCGATAACGAGGATGACTGACCTCTCTGATTACATCAGCAAGCGGACGAAGAAAGACCTCTCGCAAGAGGACTTGCTGCGCGAGGGCAACCGCATTGCCGAGGCTATTGAGGCGGTGCAGATACGCAAGGCCCGAGAGGATGTCAATGCGTTCATTGAGTATGTTTTCGAGGTGGAGCAGGGGGCCATTCACAGGGAGTGGCATGACCTGATTGACGACCCCAGTTCTACTCGCACAGTCATCATCGCGCCTCGGAACCACGGGAAGACGACACAGATTTCAGGGCGGTGCTTGTGGGAGGTCGGTCACGACCATGACCTTCGTATCAAGTACGTCATGGGACAGGAAGAGAAGGCCAAGGACATTGTTGACAACATCGGCGACACCATCGAGCACAGCGAGAAGTTGCACCGAGTCTTTCCAGACCTGAAGCCGGGGAACAAGAAGTCGTGGACAAAGAGCAAGTTGTTCGTTGACCGGAAGAAGCGATTCCCGGACGCAACGTTCGAGGCGTCTGGTGTTCTCTCTTCGGCGGTGTCGGGACGTGCGGACAAGATAGTCTTCGACGATATTGTCACGCCGAAGAACGCCATTCTGCAACCGGCCCTTCAGAAGCACGTCAAGTATCAGTACGCAAACGCATGGCTGCCGACGCTTGAGGACTTCTCGCCTATTCTTTACGTAGCTACTCCGTGGACGGACACGGATAAGACCTCGGAGATTATGAAGGCAGATGGGTGGAAGAAGTGGTTCCGTCCGGCCATCGTTGACGGCAAACCCATCTGGCCCGAGAAGTGGACGGTCGAGGCTCTTGAAGAGAAGAAGATTGAACTCGGAGACAGGGCGTACGAGCAGCAGTACATGCTCAAGATGCTCAATGAGGGCGAGAACGTCTTCGAGCGCGAGGGCATCGAGGGTTGCTTGAGAAGTGACCTTTATCCCGGAGAGGGTATCGAGGACGACTGGCCCCGGTACATCGGGGTTGACCTTGCGCGAACCTCGGGTGGCGGGAACTACACCGTCTTCTTCAAGATAGCGGTAGACGAACAGAAGCGTCGGTGGGTTATGGCGGTACGGAGGATGCGTATTCGGGCAGCCGACATCGCCGAGAAGTTGGTCAACTTCTACTACGAGGAAAGCGAGAAGAACGTCTACCCGAAGGTAGTCATGGTAGAGAACAACGCTTTCCAGCAGATTATCATAGAGCAGTTGACGGAGTTGGACGCGAGCATTCCGGTTCAGGGCCACTACACCGGGGCCAAGAAGCATGACCTGAGCATGGGCGTCCCGTCGCTTGCGACACAGATTGACAATCGCGGGTGGGTCATTCCCTACGCGGGAGACCACTCAGAGTTGTTCCATGAGTGTGACATCTGCGCGTGGATAGACGAGATGGTTGCCTACCCAGTTGGAGAACACAACGACACGGTCATGGCTATGTGGTTCGCTGATGCGGCGGCCAAAGGCGGTCGCTTTTCAAAGGAGCACTTCAATTCGTGGTACAACACACCCATGACGGACGCGGCACTCAAGAGGGCCTCTCACCCACGTTCCAGCGTGGAGGGGACTTCAGTCTCCTCGCATGAGGCCAGCCTAAGCCCTTAGAGGGCTACGTTGCGAGCAAATGATATAGGCACTCCGGAAGGTAGTGAGGTAAGATTATGGCACTAGCGGATAGGGTGAAGAAAGCGTGGCAGGCTTTGTTCAGTCCCGAGCCGCCTGCGCGTACCACGGATACGAACACGAACCTGCGGAGAACCTACAAGGGTTACTTCCCGTGGATGCAGATTCGCAACGACCGCAAGGTTGTCGAGGAAGTCATCGAGCGGATGGACGAGGAGGACGAGATTGTCTCGGCGGCCCTCGACGCCATCGCCGACTGTGCTACCACGTTCACGGACCCCGGCGAGGACAGGGAGATTCTTGTCGAGTCAGAGGACAGCAGGGTGCAGGGCGTCCTCGATGACATGTTTGAGCGGACTGGAATCTACTACAAGACGTGGGACATCACCCGCACTACTGTGGAGAAGGGCAACCACTTCTGTCAGGCGGTCATCGGCCCCGACATGAATGTGTCGGCTCTCAAACAGTTCCCGTTCTCCTACCAGATTGTGAAGAACGTGGACGACGGCGGGAACCTGCTTCAAGGCGACCCACGACAGGCCATGAAGAAGGATGAGACAGGCGTCGCCCCTTACGACCAGATAATCCAGCAGAACCTCGTGGCTGCGTTCTACGAGTTTCAGATACTGCACTTCATGTACGGAGCGACGAAGGGCATGGTTTATGCCAAGCCCATTCTCCAGAGCGCGATACGCAACTGGAAGCGACTTCAGGCGGCGGAGGACAGCGTGGCGGTGGCTCGTATTCTGCGGGCCTACAACCAACTCGTTCACCACGTCCCCATGCCAATGGAGATGCCGCAGGACGAGCGCATTGAGAACATCAAGACCTACAAGAAGATGATGCAGCGGCAGGAAGTGGCGGACTGGGACAGCACCAACTCCTATACCAAGTGGGACTCGGTGCCCGACCCGCAATCCGTCGCTACCGACATCTACGTCCCCCGCCTGTTCGACCAGCAGGGCAATGCTATCGACGGCGACGTGAAGAGTATCGGCGGGACGAACCCGCATATCACCAACCTTCAGGACCTTGACCGTTCACTCAATCGTATTCTCTGTGTCCTCAAGGTCCCTGCGAAGATACTCAACTACGACACGGGGCAGCGGCACTTCGTAGACACCGGGGACAAGGAGCGGGATGAGCAGTTTGGCCGGACACTTCGGAGGGTGCAGAAGGCAGTCAAGCAGCCATACTACACTCTCTGCGACCTTGAACTCGCACTCAACGGTATCAACCCCGAGACGGTTGACTACACGCTTATCATGCCTCCGATTGCTGTCCGGGCTGAAGAGAGAGTGGCGCAGATAGAGAACCAGCGGGGGCAGACGGCGAGTTTCTGGCGGTCGGCGGGCGTGCCTAACCCGATGATTTGGGACAAGGTTCTTCGCTTCACGGACGAGGAGATTGAGGCAGCGCAACAGATGCAGGCAGCACGGCAGGCCATGATTGGAGACCTCGAAGATGAAGAAAGTGGCGAAGATACTTCGTTCGGGCAGGAGTAACTCGACCTACTACTTCAGCACCGACCTGCATGAGAGCGTCCGGTCTTCTGTGACTGATTGGGAGGACACGGAGGCGAGTGTGGTGGGCAATCGTCCCGAGGCGGAGGCGTATGAGGTCTGGCTTGTCGGCATCGACGAGGAAGACCTTTCGTGGTCGGAGCCGGAGACCCTCGAAGTCGGCGTCTACCATGAGCCTCCGATGGCGAAGCGGGAGGGTGCCGAGGGCGACTACGTCTACCAGCCCCTCCTCACCGGGAAGCGGATGCAGGTCCACAAGAACGGCGGCGTGGTCAGTGCGTTCGACCACAAGGGCAATCCCCTCTCGGGCAACGTAGAAATCGGAGAGACCACCGCTAATCTTTCATCGGCATTCCTCTCCATTGCCTGCATGGAGGAACCCGAGCGGGCCATCTTCGATGCGGTCATGTTGACTGAGGACTGCTCTCTCGTGCTTACAGACATTCTCGCGTGTGATGACTACGCGGCCCATGAACTTAGCGCGGTGGCCCGCATGGGGCTGCTTGAGGCGTCTACCCCGGAGGCGGAGGGCGTCTCCTGTGTCGAGTGGTCAACCGAGCCTATGGAGGAGAGCATTGCTCGCCCTGCCGACGAGGGGTACTTCTCTGAGTGGATTGTCGTGCCCGAGGGTGCAGGCAGGAATAATGGAGACCGGGCGGGGGCAGGCCCCGATGGCAAGTGCGTGTGTCCCGAGTGTGGCTACGAGGCCGACCATGAAACCGGGCAGGCGTGCAACGAGAGAGAGTGCCCCGAGTGCGGGGCGAAGATGACGAGGAAGGCGGACTGAAGATGCCCTACTCGACACCGCCAGCCTACGTGGACGGTCTTCCCAAAGACGTGCAGAACGCTTGGATGAAGGCATGGAACAACGCCTACTCGTACGCGAAGAAGCACGGGATGGACGACCCGGAGGGTTACGCTTTCTCGGTAGCCAATTCCGTAGCCAACAAGCGGGGGTACACGCGCAAGGACGGCAAGTGGATAAAGCAGTCTGCCGACCACGACAACACCATCCCGGAGACCCTCTCCCTCGACACCCCGGACTACCAGGTCATGGGGGCAACGACGTGGCAACTCGTCACGTTCCACAGCAGACTGCATAAGATGCTCAAGAACAACGAGGACGAGGACGGTCGCGTTGCCAAAATGCACAGCCTCGTTTCGGACCTCCTCAAGATGAGGGGCGTCTCCGTTGGAGATAATTGACAATGCTGAGAACTCTTACTTGCCAATAGAAAACATCTGTGCTAAAATAGTTGTGGGTGAAAACTATGGCTCTGTGCAAGTCTGCTAATACAACCGAGTGCTTGCTTTCAGAACGAGGCATCCCCTACCCTCCTGCCAACGGGGACGTGGGGGCTGTTCGCGAACTGGTGGGGGAGTGCGAAGCATTCTGCGCGCTTGAAGAGGGGGTTCTCTGCCCTTACGCGGAGTGGGCGAAGACGGTTGAGGCGGAGGAGCAGGAGTACGACGCTTCGAGCGCAGAGGCAGAGGTAGCTGAAGCAAAGACGATGTCGGACCTCATGGCGGTAGAGGTGAAGGTGTCTGCCGCAATGGAGAGTGCCGAGGATACGGAGCCGTGGGAGAAGGTCATCGACGAGAGCAGGAAGCGCATGAAGTCCCTTGCGGAGAAGCAGGGGCTTGAAGAGATTACAGATTCATTCACGGACACGCCGGTCGTAACAGAGTCCGAGGACGGACGACTCCTCGTGACTGGAACGTTCGCTCGGGTCAACATTCCCACTGCAAATGGTCGCGTCTATCCGCAGTCGGTATGGGATGCCAACAAAGAGCATATCGAGACTATGCTCACGACCGGGAAACTGGTCGGGCAGGACACGCACCCATTCTTCGGCGGCACCAAACTCTCTGAGATAAACATTGTCTTCAGGAAGATTTGGCAGGATGGCGACCGGATGCGGTACGAGGGAATTATCCCGAACACTCGTTCCGGTGAGGACCTGCAAGAGCTTCTTGACTGTGGAGTAGCAGTTGAGTTGTCAACTCGCGGGTTTGGCTCTATTGAGGAAGGCGAGTGGGACGGAGAAGAGTGCGGCATCATTCAGGACGACTACCGGCTCT
>Ga0172377_10006038_pt1 | contig 12459 bp, 9 predicted proteins | sample Pumphouse3metaG_FD_119749 | JGI IMG/M metagenome (GOLD analysis project Ga0172377, IMG submission 119749) | Leachate microbial communities from a municipal landfill in Southern Ontario, Canada - Pumphouse #3 metaG | ecosystem: Engineered > Solid waste > Landfill > Unclassified | place: Canada... | reverse complement strand
TGAGCTGCTTGAGTTTGTGGAAAAGATTGGTCCTGAGCGAGCTGCCTTGATTAGAGATAGGGCTGCTAAGTATTACGAGTGGATGAAGAAACCTCTAAAGGATATGCTTGATGCAGAGTTAATTTCCAAGGAAGAGTACGATGCACTGGCTTCACACAACTATCGTAAGATTAAACTAGTCGATGCTTTCGATAAAAGGTATGTTACGAAGATAGGTGGGAAGAAGAGGACTGTCTACGACTCAGGCATTGAGGCTCTTGCTAGAGGTAGGAATACAGATATCTTTGAACCCTCCAGCGAGATCATGGCACTTGAAGTATTCAATCGTGCTTATGGTAGGATTATGAATAACCTTGCTAATAAGGAGTTATTGAACCTAGCAAGGACACAACCTAATAATCCATTTGTTAGAATTAAAGAATCGAAGAAAGATAGAATTCCCTCTGGATGGAACCGCATCTTTGTATACGAAGGTGGTGAGCGTAAAGCTATGTACATCTCACCAGAGATGGCTAAAGAATGGATCATAAATAATCCAGAGATGACTTATAAAATGAGCCAGCTATTACGATATGCAAGTGGATCACCTGTACTGAAGACATTTGCTACTGGTATTAACTGGGGATTTGCACTTGCTAATATGCCAAAAGATATTATGCATACTTGGTTTGCTGCTAGGAAGTTTGAAGGTGGAGAATGGAAACCTTTGTATAGTTCGACTGCACCTGTATATGCATTGCAGATGGGGAGAGACCTTGCAGCAGTAGCTCACGATGCTATTACGAGGAAAGGAAGGTATGAGGACTATATTAATGAAGGTGGTGGAATGGAGTTCCTTGTACATCAGGGAAGATTACTACAGCGAGGAAGACATATAGAGAAACCACTGGATAAGTTCTTCGACTTTGCTGGATGGCTAGGTGAGACGTCTGAGGTAATGACTAGGTTGGCGATTAGAGAGAGGGCATTGAGACAGGGTAAGTCGAAGACAGAGGCTGCATTTATAGCTCGTGACTATATGGACTTTGGTCAGGGCGGGACTGTGGCGAAGGCACTGGATAATGGGATACCTTATCTCAATGCCTCGATTCAGGGGACGAGAGGATTGCTTAGAGCGTTTAAAGATAATCCAGTTGCATCTACTTATAAACTTGCACAGTTTGGTGCTGCTGTGACTGGACTCTATGTTGCAATGCAAGCTATGCATCCGAAGTCTTCTGCTGCATTGAAAGGGAATGTAGATAATGAGAACAATATCTGCATTCCGTTAGGTGATAGTTTTGGGTTTGAAGATGAAGAAGGGCAGATTCATTATCCTTATCTTAAAATTCCTCTAGATCCAGGTCAGAAGTTCTTCAAAGTTTTCTTCGAAGCATCTACAGACAAGTGGCTTGGTAATGAAGTTGATGTATATCATGTTACGAAGATGCTAGCTGAGCTGAGCCCAGCTGGAGTTAGCAGCTTACCGCCAACGATTAGTGGAACACTTGGTTACTTTAGTAATAAGGACTTCTGGTTAAATGAAGATATTTGGAGACGGACTGATAAACCATTAGGATGGCCTCAGAGTAAAGAGGAATTTATTCCAGGGAAGACTCCGCAAGCGTTCATAGACTTTGGTGCTGCTACTGGGCTGTCTCCTGAGAGAACCAAATACCTAGTTGAGGAACTAACTACTAATGGCACAGTATGGTCTGCCTTGCTAGGTGAAGGTTATGAAAAGGCCTTCGGTGATATGCCTAAGGTTTATAAAGAAAGGCACCTTGCTGAAGTGCTATCGAAGATGCCTATAGCGAAAAGGTTCATTGGGATCACTCACCCATATTCTAGCAAGGCATCAGGGATTGAGAAGATTGCTGAGAAAGATATGGTGGAGAAGTGGGTGCAGACTAGAGAATTGGATTCGAAAGTTGATGGTTATCTATTCCATGATACTCATTCGAGGATGGAAGTAGTCAAATACATTAATGAGTTTAAAGACCCTGCGGTTAGAGATAGGTTGAAGGAAAGATTCTTATTTGCTGAGAAGACAAAGGATCTTGGGAATAGGAGCTTCTGGCTCCGGCTACAGGGATTGAGTCCGAGAGCCAGAGCCGAAGCTTATGTGAAGGAATATAAAGGTGCGAATGAGGAAAGACGTAGAGAGCTTATGAGCGAGGTTTCGACTGTCAGTGCAGCTGGTGGTGTAATCACTGATGATTTTAAAAAGTATGCGAGTAAGCTCATGTTTGAAGATTAGATTGTTTAATTTTTTAATGATCTGCTAACCTATGAATGATAGTGTCAGCACCAGGACGTTTGGCCATCTTGATTAGATTCATAGTTTCGAGAGTGAATAGGACACGGTCCATCTCAAACTTATCCATCTGTCCTTCGAAGTAACGAGCGAATTGCCAGAGAGGAATGTCAGGAGTTTCGGAATTTTCTATGAAGACTATTGCGTCACTAATGGTTGCACTCAAGTCGCTACGACCAAGACCACGGAAGGTTAGAGGCATCTTTACTTCTACTTCATCCAATAGTGCTGCGGCTCTGGTTACGTCTTCTGCCTCTAACATCATTGAGTTAGAGCGGCTTGCACTGCAGATCATTGCCAACGTCAATAGATGTTTCTTCCTCCGTCCGCAGTATCCATCAAATTTCTTGTCATGAAAAGGTGGACACGCTGCATCGTTTAGTCTCCAGTCAGTATAGATGTCTACGAATTCCTTAGTAAATCCAAAGGTTCCTGACATTAGTGAGATCTGTTCTAGGTCCTGAATTAGGTGTTGTTGTAGAGTAATTTCCTTCTCTGTAACATCTGGGATGATTACAACTTTTTCACGCTTCTCCTCGTATACGAAGATGATCCGAGATGTGAGCCCACCTCCTATTGATTCTATTGGGAGAGATGTTTTGATAGAGTCAGGAGTTGTACCTGCTAAGAGATTAACCCACACTCCGATGATCTCCTCTTTCTTCCTCGATATAGTTTCATAACTCCATCGACTTTGACAGTCGTACCAGTCGCAGAGGGCAGAGATTAACTCAGAGTTGTGATATCCCAAGAAGACAGTGAACTCGGTAGAGAAAATTGTGAGAGAGGAATGATACTGCTGTTCACCTGTCTCCAGGTCGATGTCAGTTAGGTTGGTTTCCTTCATACGACGGATGAGAGCTTGGAGAGATGTAGCTTGGGCACTGATCTTGATTGATTTAACCTGCTCCATGATGTCAGAGGCGTATCTCATAACAGTGCCCTTGCCGGTTGCAGATGGACCGACAAGGACGACGAATAGGTTAGGGTAAAAGGTGAGAGATATTCCTAGCTCAAGTCGAACCTTTCGTTGTAAGGCAGAGGCGACAGTGGAGATTGCAGCCCACTTGCGAAACATACGAGGAGGTTCTGACTGTTCAGTGAGATCGAGGAAGCCATTAATCCAGTCTGGGAGATTTCGAGAGTCAGACATTTAATTTCCTCTTGCATAGAATCCTCCACTTTTTGTGGAATGGGTTTTTAGATAGAGTCGAAAATGACTGGGATTATTTGCTTGCATTCTTCAAGGAGTGGCAACATTAGCTCACGCATCTGCGGGTGAGCAGCGTTAGAAGTGCGAAGTTTGAAGATGTGTTTCCACTCGCGGAAATTTGTAGTTACGACAACTTCAGTTTTGAGAGAGTTAGGTAGAACAGAGCGAGCTTGTTGAGGAGACCATCCTAATGATAGTAATTTTATATAGTTATCTTCTGCTAGCTTCATAGACATACTCCATAGATAATATTCTTCTCTGTCTGCTTTCTTATCATCAAGCCAAGGAGGGATGACGAAAGTTACTCCGCCTTTATAGTTGCAATAACGAGTTGATTCCTGAGAGAATGCACAAAGTCGATGACGAACCAGTTCATGACTAACTCCACGATCACACACGAATCTGACTGTCATAGCAGAATGTTCTAGGACTGATTCGTGACCGAGATGGTTTATTTTTTTAACGAACTCGATTGCAGAATCTTTTGTAAGCTTGTCTTCGGATTTGTAGCAAGTACGTCCTGCCTTCTCAATTAATTCAAGTGGTGTACCAAAGATACCATCTTTATGCATGATGCTGAGAATCTCAAAGCTGGGTTTTACTAATCGCATTGTATATCTCCTCAATTTTATCTGCAAGTTGTTCAAGTGATGAGGGGAACTTGCTGTGTTTAAGTTCGGTCATATGTTCTTTGCACATATCGAGACCAATGGCTATGTCGGCAGGAGTTTTGATTTCTCTGTCGTGCCAGATTAGTGGTGTCTCCAGGGAGTTCTTAATTAGCATTAAAATCTTAGCATGCTCAATCCAGGGAACACTGAGTGGAATCTGGAATACAACAGAGTCATGGACTTGAGCGAGGAGTTCTACGTGCTTGAACAAGTCCTGGTTGTAATAGATGTATTCAAGTCCTTGTTCGTTAATCTTGTCAGCGCATGTGCTTTGTGCGAGGTGAGCGTAGGCCTTACGGTATGTGTCTAGACAGGCACTCTTTGGTACGAAGGGGTAGGATGGTACAACTGGGCCAAGGAACAATCTGTTACGGCCGAACAAGTTCGTTACCATTCTATTTTGTCTAAGCATGTCTTGGATGATTAAGTGGTAGCCGCCTCTGATTTGTGGATAACCTTGGTGGATAGATTCGAGGATATACTTAGCATCGACTTCTCTCATTTCATTCTTAAGAGCAAACGTACGATAGCCGACGTCATAGTTAGTAGCATGGTTTCCTTTCTTACCCCAATACCTTTCACTCTGCCTACCATCACCAAGAGATGATGATCCATCTTCTCCAGATATCTCATCGTAGGGTTTGCCGAAGATAACGGAAGCGGTCAGACGGTGGAGGTCGATACCTTTTTCAAACGCTTCAATTTGCGAGAGGACACCACCGACGTAGGCAACAATCCTGTTTTCGATTTGAGAGAGGTCGATAGAGTATCCAAGATATCCTTTGTCAAATTTAAAGAATCGTAATAAGTCATGTGGCCAATTCTGTTGGTTCGAGTTTCCAGTAACAAATATTGTATCCTTATAGCGGCATAAGAAGTAAGAACTCTCAACTGTCGGACAGTATACATTCCAGTTGTAGTATCTTTCAGTGTACATACTTTCGTGTTGGTAAGTTTTTAATCTAGGCTTAACATTTACGTTGTAGATAAAGCTTGGGTCCCCAAAAGAGTTATCACTAGTGTTGTTTTTAACTTTGGTTATTGTAGCTGATTTATTACATAAGTGAGCGAGTGTAGCTACCCAATCAGCGTTTTGTTTTATTACTGTGTAGTAGATAAAACTATCTCCTCTAATGTAAGAATCCCAGTACTTAATTTCTTCAAGAAGCTTAGACATACAGTCGTTAGTTAGCAGTAGTAACCATGATCCGAATAATTTAGTTCCAGAGCTCATAAGTAAACTTACTATTATCTTTGAGTCCTCAACAGATATGTAGAATCTTCGTGAGTTTGGTTTGCTAGACTGTTCAGTGAATTTTATTGAGTACTTGTTCATTAAGTATAGGAATCTATCTATCTTCCTCTGCTTGCTAAAGGTAAATCTTATGCCATTTCCTTCTATTGACCCATCAGCCTGAGTCATAGCAAGAAGTTCAATAGCTGGTATGTTTAAGAATCCTTCAGAGAAATTACCTGAAATTGGTAAGAACCAGTTACTCTTATGCTGGGCTTTTGAAGCTACTACATCACTTAAGTTTCCTCTCTTTGATAAAGAAGGTATGCGATGATCTGGAGTGTACATAGCTTTATGTGTAGATGAATGAGCCTCTATCATGTTACCAGTGTAGCTGTAGCAGTTCATCTTAACATCTGACCATGAGAGTGTTCCGTCTTTAGACCACTGAATAATTTCTTCAGGGTTGTCATAAAGTTTATACATAGGTTTCCAGCCAGACTTTGTTAGACATTCAGCATCTGGAGGCATACATCCAGTCCCGAAGATAGTTTCACCAGATGACAGGCGGCCAGTATCAGCTCCTACTGGTTTGTAAGAACTCCTCATCCTACCATCAGTGTCCACCTTTCCTATGTTGAGATATGTTGAGATTCGTTTGGAGAGAGAACGTATGTCGAGCATTAGTTGAGCGGCTTCGGAGCCTTTGTAGTCAGATTTACGAGCGAGACGCTTGAGTGCATCGACGTCTATTGTGTCAGTGTATTTGCCATTAGCATTACGTTTACGGTAGGGAGGATGATTGAGGTCTTTGTAGAAGTATTGCATTAGTTGCTGCGGCGAGCTGGTGTTAATGTCTCGGCCGACTACAACTTTGATTCTGTCTTCGAGGATGGCTAGTTCAGATTCCTGCTCCGTCTTATAGTTGAGCATGCCTTCTACATCTACCTTGATCCCACGTTCTGACATATAGATTAGTGGTTTAATTAGCTTACGCTGTCTATGGTATGTTTCCTCATTTTGTTGGTTAGCGAGAGTACGAAGTTGTTTAGGGAGGGCTTCGACTGGGACGATAGAGTCCATTCCGTTATAGTTCCACCACTCCTCCCAAGAGCCAGCTCCCATCTTCATCCATTGCTTGCCGTCTTCTTTGTAGTATGGAATGTCAGTGTACATAGTAGTGACAGCAGCAAGGCCGGCGGGGAAGTCTGGGAAGGAAATCTTCTGTGCAATCTGAGTACAGTGTAGATCACCACGAGGCTCGATGCCGTACTTGTGGAATAAGAACTGCATATCGAAGATGAAGTTAGCACCTACTTTATTGATGCGATCTTCTTGAATTATCTTTGCGATGAGAAGCATGATCTCGTGTTCTTGGTCGAGAGAAAAATAGTCTCCTCTATGATCTCGGAAAGGAATTGAGATGGCGTCGGTAGGAGACCAACCGAAGGAGATGCAGTCAAGTTCTTTGTTAATGACTTCAATGTCGATAGAGATGGTCTGACCTCGTAGGCCAACTTCGTAGCAGTAACTAAGGGCATCACAGGATTCTTTGAATGAAGGTCTAGTGATGATAGAACGGGGAAGTCGGCGGAGTTCAGGAAATTCCGATTCTCGTTTTGCAAGTAAGATGTCTTCGCATATGAGAGGACGATTGAGGAAATTGAACTTAGGTGGAATGAAAGTAGCTGGGTGAAATGTTGGGACCACTTTGAGGCCTTGCACGAGTGTTGATTCGAGTACACTTCCCCTCCACTTTGTTATACCGAGACGGTTGGTTAGAGCAAGGAGTGGGACATTGCCTGTGGCGAGGACTACGTTTGGTTTGAGCTTTCGTAACTCTTCACCAAGTTCATTGATGTACTCCCAGCCTTCCTCACTGATCGTATGCTTACCGCGACTGTCTATGTTAATGTAAGCTTTGAGAGGTTTGTCGAGGTCCTTTATTACGTTAGTTAGCCACAGCTCACGTCGGAATACCTTGGACATTTGAAGGCATTCATCGAGAGCACGACCAATAGGGCCTACGAAAGGTTGAGGAGGACGATGTTTGATCTCGTCAGCGCCAGGTTGTTCGCCAACGATGCAGAGTTTGGCTAGTGGATTGCCACAGCCAGGGACATAGGTTCGTCTCATTGCATTCTCCAGATCGTTTAATAAATTTACTGTCTCATTCCATGCACTTTGACGAGGAAGCTATCTTTGTAAGATTGAGAGAGTTCGAATCCAACTGGTGACATACCAACTTCATTAGCAGCAATGATTCCACTTCCACTTCCAAGGAAGGGGATGAGGACACGAGAACCAGGGAAGGCGAAGGTTTCGTAGATGTCTTTCATTAGTTCGACTGGCCGTTCAGTTGGGTGAGTCTTCTTACTCGAAGGGACAGGAGGGTAATCGAAAATGTTAGTTCGTCCAGGCTTTGCGAGAGCAGGACGTCCTTTCCAAGCATAGAAGAACATTTCATAGCTATTTGCAAGCTTAACGTCAGGATTGAGAGTTTGTCCGCTAGGCTTGGTCCAGATACCGCACATTCTTGTTGTTGTAAATCCTGCATTGCAGAGCTCCTGATAGATGATTTCGAACCAAGGTTCAGGTGCAAACCAGCAGATGAGCCAGCTGTGATCGGCCATTACTCGGTAACATTCTTGGAATAAGGTAGAGAGGAATACTTGGTAGCGGTCAGTTGGTACTTCATTGTAGGAACCTTGGTCATACTGAGATTCACCATCAGATTTCTTCACATCGTTCAAGTCGATGCCATAGGGAGGGTCGATTTCTACTAGATGGAAAATGCCGTCTGGAGTCTTCTTGATCCCTTTGAAGAAGTCACCTACGATGTAGGATTTTGATAATTGAACTAGAGTTGTGTCTGACTTGTTGGCTTCAAGTTTCTGTGCAATAACTTGCTTGACTACAGCTTCATCGATTTTCTTTAGTACCTTGTTAGCATCAGAGGCAGTCTTGCATTTTTCGAATAGTTCAGGCATAGCCTCTCGAGCCTGAGCACGGCGGATGCTAGTGGATACAGTAGCTTTGGTAACCCCACCTATCATCGCAGCAGTATCGTCGAGACCCCAGCCAGTATGACCAGGACCTGGAGCACGCTTGCCGTGGATAGATTGCTGCATCTCAGTGATTTCCGCAGTTAGTTTATCCAACTCCCAGTATTCGAAATCTTTCCTGTAGAAGTTCTCAGCCTTCTCAATGATCTTCATCTCGATGTCGGTGAGATCTTGGTGGAAGATACGGACAGGGATTTGGTCAACTTCATTGCGTTTAAGGATAGTATAGCGTCGTTCTCCAGCGAGGAGAGTGTAGGTACCATCTTGGTTGTCCCTGACAGCAAGCGGGCTGATGAGGCCAACTTCACGCATGTTAGCTTCGATTTCGTCCAGGTTACCCATGTCCTGGCGAGCACGGTCTGAGACAATAACAGATTCAATAGAGATCATGCCAACTATACCGACGTTAATAGACATTAATTACCTCCGATCAATTTTAAGATTTCCGCTGCTTGATCTGCATCGAGGACAGGTATTGCCTTTGAGGCTTTCTTCTTGATCACAGACTTGGGTGGAGTTGAAGGGATTCGACGACTGAGACGGATCTGCCGCAGCATCTCGATGGCCTCATCAGTGGACATTTCACTAATGGATTGGTAGTCTAGATTGGTTAGATCTGCCATAGTTACTCCTCTGAATATTTAGTATCATTTAGAATACTTTCAATCATCTCTGCTAAGCTCTCAGGGATATGAGATTCTCCATCTCTATCCGCCATCAGTAGATATCCGTATAGTTCTTGTAGTACCTCTTTTAGTTTATTTATAACGTCTTCAAGATCGTGTACTATTGACTCGAATAGTTCTATCTTCTCATAATATTCTGAACTTAACTTTTTATGTTTATCATCTAGCTCTTTGTAAGATTCTTCTATATCAGATGTTTCCATGTCTACTCCTTCATAGCCTGCTTCATGGTTGGGAGGATGTCACGAGGTTTGCATTTCCCAGTTATGAGTAGGCCAAGAGATGCACCGCCGTATTCTTCTAATAGATCAAGAACGTCGTCTAGTATGTTAGAGAACACAGCCTTGCGTAAGCCATAGGTGGTTAGAAGACGGTCAGCGCGCTCTTTTTGAGCCTCTGTAATTTCGAAGCTGAATCTCGGGCGGTATTCGTCAGACATGAGATGCTCCAGTTTGTTAATTGTTTAAACGATCTCGACGCCAATTTGTCTCAGGCATGATTGAGGTAGTGATGATACGATCTTTGAATGGTTCGAGGTGCTTGATCAAGTCGATGACGGCTGAGGCAAAGTCATCTGATGGGACATAGCCGAGGTCAAAGAGATGCTGGTGTGCAGGGTTGTAGTAGTGGTCTTCGGCTTCGAGACGAGGATTTTCTATATGTTGGATGCTAGCGCAGATTCCGCAGTGTTCGCGAGCACCCCTGCATACCATATCAGCAAGTTCGTTTACGCTGAAGAGTTGCTCAAATTGGTTGAAGGTGCGGTATTCACCTTCGGAAGGAGGATTCTCTGCGGCGATGGACAGACATTGGATGGAATCCTTCAATGGTAGATAACCGCGAGTCTGATTACCTTTTCCGTAGACAGTGAGAGGAATACCAGCGAGAGCCTGTGCAACGAACCTGTTAATGACAGTCCCGAAGTGCTCGTCGTAGTCGAAGCGGGTGATAAGAGATGGTTCGTCCCAGCTGTTAATGCCGAAGAGGACACCTTGCATAATGTCGGTAGAGCTCAGTCCCCAGTTGCGACAAGCAAACTCGATGTTGATAGTGTCCATTACCTTGGAGACGTGGTAGAAAGAACCAGGCCGGCGAGGGAAGAGGAGGCCCTTCATGGGACAGTAGACACCTTCCATCTTTGGATTTGGGCAGAAGTTAGGAATCACTCCTTCAGGGATATCACAGCTAGGAGTATTACCACTCCAGTAAGGCTTACCATTACGTCTTACAAAGATAATTCCATCCCCTCCTACATTTACACAGTATACCTTTCCTTTGTAAGGAACCCAAGAATCATTAAAGTTATCTTTGCTATTGTTAACATGGGAGTATATTGATTTAGAAATATTAACAGTGTACATAGTACTTTCAGAAGGTATAATCTTATGAGATATAGTAGCCGCCCATCCGCATTTTAATGCTATCTCCTGAATATCGTCTGCTAATCTTTTAGATATAGTTGCATACCTAAATCCTCTATGATGTTTCCATCCATCACCAGCTAAGAGATATCCAAGTAAAGTATTTAGATGTTTTTGATTAAGTTGTTTAATGTCTTGAGGGATAAACTTATCTTTAGATCGCCCAAACCTATTTAACATATAGTTAGCCAAATCTTTTCCAGATAGTATAAATACATCTATATTACCCTCTTTATACTCATGGAATGGGACAGCTAATACATCAGCCATATCCTGCATACATTTTCTTGTCTCATATGATTGAGTATTCTTCTGCTTAATTACTATTCTATAAGGATTTGGTCTATCTTTTCTAACTTCTACTGACCCCTCAGATAAAAACCAACCTAAGAATTTAAGCCATATGCCTGCTGGAATAGTATTACCAAGAATATCAAATGTGTCTATATCTTCACCTTCCCATTTAAGACCTATATCATAGACTCTTGACTTATTTATAATGTTTTCTGCTATTTCCTCTCTCAGACCATAGTAATCTGACCCAGACCTTTTAACAGTGAACATCCTATGATTAGGTGTAACCATCATGTCTAGTCTATTATTCTGGAGACAGTAAAGATCTCCATCAAAATCATACTCATGAATAGAGTTTGGGATTTTAAATACTACATTACGATCATCACTAGTTCTAGTTGCTACTTCCTCAGTCCCTGTAAGTTGATTAAATAGTTTCCAACCAGAGCTAGTTAGTATCTCTGTCTTATCGTCATAGCAGCCGTACTCTCCCATCGTTCCAAGCTTAATCAAGTGAGCTTTAGGGCAGGCAGTAGCCATAGCCCAAAGCAGGTGCAATGTACCGACTACGTTCTCCAACTGGGTTGCACTTGCTGTGTAGGCATCTTTCATTGAGTAAGGTGCAGAAGGTTGTTCGGCTAAGTGGATGATAGTGTCAGGTTCGATATTCTCCAAGGTTTGGAGGAGATAGTTAGGGTTGTCTTCTCCGAGCCATACGGTAGCGTCACCGAGCCAGTTAGGAAATTGTTTGAGGAGTGCGCGGCGATTGATTTTAGATTCGATTGGAGTTAGAGAATCACTGCCAACTTTCTTAACCCTAGCACGGCGTGAGAAGTTATCTATACCAAATACACTATGTCCGCGCTTGAGGAAGTGAAGAGTAAGAGGAAATCCAATATAGCCATCATGACCGAGGATGAGGATCTTCATTTCGCAAAGCTCCTTATTTTAATGTTGCATCGCTGGATCATTTCGAGAGATAGAGCATGGTAAGGTGTGACTTCATCTACTACAATTTCTCTAATCCCTGCATTGATTAGCAAGGCCATGCAGTCTTTGCAGGGGATGATGCAGTTCATGTAGAGAGTTGTTCCAATAGTGTGTGTTCCACACCTTGCTGCATTAGCGATGCAGTTAGCTTCGGCGTGGACAGCTGGGCATTCGAGCAGACCTTCACCACTCTTGTAGCCTTTAGCACGGCGAGGACACTGATCTTTGCAGTGAGGATAGTCACGAGGAGGACCGTTGTAGCCAGTGGAAATTATTGAGTGATCACGGACTAGGATTGCGCCGATCTGACGAGATAGGCAAGGTGATTTTTTGGAGACTGAAACACAGATGTCGTGGAAGTAGCTGTCCCAACGTTTGACTTTTTCTCCGTAGTAGTTAGCATCCATAGTAGTCCTTATTCAAAGTTTTCTACGTCGTAGTTAGATGTATCCAGAATTTGTACAGCTTGACATTTTATATTATTGTGAGAACTGTAGGACATTTTGAGGTTATCTATTGTTGTTATTAGACGAGTCATCTTCATGTTGAAGGTTACCAGACCAATCAGTAGTAGGATAAAGATTATTAG
>Ga0172377_10006037_pt1 | contig 12459 bp, 12 predicted proteins | sample Pumphouse3metaG_FD_119749 | JGI IMG/M metagenome (GOLD analysis project Ga0172377, IMG submission 119749) | Leachate microbial communities from a municipal landfill in Southern Ontario, Canada - Pumphouse #3 metaG | ecosystem: Engineered > Solid waste > Landfill > Unclassified | place: Canada... | reverse complement strand
GGAACCTCCTTGATGAGCTTGCAGTGATCGTCTCGGGCTCGGTCAGTATTGTCCGTCATGACTTTTGGGGGAATAGGACCTTGGTTGCAAAACTGGGAGTTTCAGATATCTTCGCTGAAACGGTCGCCTGCATCTCAGACAAGAGTGTGGCCACTGTGATAACCGATGAAAAGACGGTGGTGCTCTTCCTTGGGATTAAGAAGATTATCACCACTTGCACAACAGCCTGTCCCTTCCACCACAGGATTGTTGAAAACATGGTAAAGTTGCTGGCCCATAAGAATCTAGGCCTGATGCAGAAGATGAATCATATAACAAAAAGAAATACCCGCGAAAAACTACTCTCCTTCCTTTCAGAACAAGCCTTTACCAAGGGGAGTCAGGAGTTTTCCATCCCATTCGATCGTCAGCAACTTGCCGACTATCTCTGCGTTGACCGTAGCGCGATGTCCAGCGAACTGAGCAAGATGAAAAGTGACGGCCTGATCGAGTACAACAAAAACACCTTTATCCTCAAGCATCTTCAGTAGAATCCCTATTTCCTACTCTGGATACCAAAGGCCACCTGAAGTACAATAAGGTATCACACTAGTTTTATTGGAGGGCTTATGAAGCGATTGAGAAATCTTTTCCTGGTCTCCTTTGCGGTCATTCTGATGGCCTTTACCTCTTGTGCGACGGTCCGGCAGACAGCTGCTGAAATTCAGCTGCAGCCTTTGGAAACGAGCGTTGCCATCATTGACAAATATGGCAACCTCACTTTGGATTTGAGCGAATTCTCCCTACTGGCTGCAGGATATGAAGTGGGTGATATCGCAGAGGTCACCATAGGCGGCTTCTCCTACGAGTCTCCCATCGGCACAGCCTATAGCGATGTGGACAAGGGCAACTACATAGTCCGTCTCACCAAGGGCTCTGTTATCCTGGCCATCAACTATGGGGACCTGGCAAAAACCAGCTCCGCAGTAGAAAATGCACCTGTCACGATCACGTTGGAGGAGAAGGGAGGATACCTGCAGGAGTTTGAACTGAGGCACCTGGTACGTACCGATGTGCGCTCCGACTACAGCTCGGATGAGGTGTTCGCGAACTTCCGAATGGTCTCTAACGGCTCGATACAGAAGGGAATGCTCTACCGTTCGGCAAATCCGGTCCTCGATGATGAGCGGGCCCCCTATGTGGCGACACTGACAGAACTTGTCGGCATCAAGACGGTTATCAACCTGGCAGATGACAAAGAGAGCCTCTATGCCAACCTCGATGATGCCCCCTACTACAAGGCATTGGTAGAAGAGGGTTCGGTCATCGCTCTCAACATGGGTGTGACTTTCACCAGCGATGACTTCATCACCAAACTCAGGGAAGGTCTCACCTTCATGGCAAACCGCAATGGTCCCTATCTTGTACACTGCAACGAGGGAAAGGACAGGGCCGGCTTCGTCACTGCCCTGCTCAGTGCTATCATGGGAGCGACAGTAGATGAGATCGTTGAAGACTATATGCTCAGTTATGAAAACTACTATGGAGTGGAGAAGGGCACTGAGAGATATGAGCTTATCAGCAAGATCATCCTCAACCTTTTTGCAGACATCAACGGAGGGAAGAGCGTCACCGACAAAAATGTGAAAAAAGTGGCGGAAACGTATTTGCTGAACAAGGTAAGGCTCTCTCCTACCCAGATTGATGCGATTAAGGACAATCTTTCAGGGAAAAAAATAAAGGTCAGCGGACAAGTCGTGTTCACTTTCTGATTGGTATGATCCAAGTTGGCAGGCTACCGCTCTGGTTGCCTGCCAACCATACATCTTTTGCTTTTCTAGATATTGGGGGGACCTCATGCAAGACCAGTGTATTTTCTGCAAGATAGACAAAAAGAGAATTGTCGATGAGAACTCCCTTTCATTTGCGATCATAGACACCTTTCCTGTTTCAGAGGGACATACCCTCATCATACCCAAACGCCATGAATCGGATTATTTTCTTTTGACAGAAAAGGAGAAGAGGGCATGCAGCGAGCTGCTGCAGCGTGCCCGTCTCCGGATCCTGGCAACAGACCCTTTAGTGGAAGGATTCAATGTAGGCATCAACATAGGGGAGGTGGCGGGCCAGACAATCTTCCACTGCCATATCCACCTCATACCCAGAAGGAAGGGAGACACGGCGAACCCCAGGGGTGGAGTCCGACATGTTATTGCACACAAGGGGAATTACCCTAAGCCCTGATCACTTGCTCCGGAGCTGCGACAATATCCAAAGAGTCACAAATGGTATCCAGGAAAAAGAGACGGAGAACCTGAAGATCAAGCTCATCCTCATAAGGACCAAGATCTTCCCTGGAATCCCTGGTGTACAGAAACCCCCTCAACTCTGAAAAGTTTCCCTTTGTCTGATAGTCATTCTGCAGTTCTTTCAACGAACATCCCAACGTATAGGAAAGGGCGCGCAGATCCTCTTGTTCAAGAGAGACAACCAGAACCAGTTCTCCCTTGTATCTCACCGCCATTGCATAGGGAATGAAGACAAGGTCTTCGCCACTCTTGCAGGCAGGGTTTTTGAGCATAGTGCAGACAACTTCTCCACACTTCCATATTTCGTCAGAGAGAATTCCATCTTTGACATCAGGCAAAGAGTGCCAAATCAGAGAGTCTATCTTCTTAAGTTCCGTAATATCCAATACCATACGATCCTCCGCCTGCAAGACAGCCCGTTCCTAGGGATAATATTGCAGATTTCAGCACTTGACGTGCCTAGAACAAGACTTTATCGTATATCCATGAACAAACCAATACTAATGGCCTTGATAGCCACCCTCGGAACTTGGGGTATGACAGCCTTGGGCGCTTCCCTCGTGTTCTTCTTCAAGACAATCAAAGATCATGTGATGAATTCCATGCTGGGATTTGCCAGCGGTGTCATGATCGCAGCAAGCTTCTGGTCTTTGCTTGCCCCGGCAATTGAGATGGCTGAAGGTGGACCGCTGCCTCCTTTTTTGGTCGCAGCTATCGGCTTTATATTGGGCGGTGCGTTTCTCTGGCTCAGCGACAAGCTCCTCCCCCATGCTCACTTCGGCTCAAAGCCGGGTGAAACTGAAGGCATCCCCTCGCATATGCGCAGAAGCATCCTCTTGGTGCTCTCCATCACCATGCACAATATCCCAGAGGGGCTTGCAGTCGGTGTGGCTTTTGGGGCTGCTGCAGCAACTGGGGATCCAAGCATGTTTTATGGAGCTATAGCCGTTGCAATCGGCATCGGGCTACAGAACTTCCCAGAAGGGGCTGCAGTCTCCATTCCCCTTAGAAGGGAGAATCTGAGCAGGACCAAAAGTTTCATGTATGGCCAGGCCTCAGGCCTGGTGGAGCCCATTGCTGGAGTTTTGGGAGCTCTGCTGGTTACCCAGATGCAGGCAATACTGCCATACGCCCTCGCCTTTGCTGCTGGCGCAATGATCTATGTGGTTGTCGAGGAGCTCATCCCTGCAGCACAAGGCAATCCTGACGACCACAGTGCAACGCACTATGCTACCCTTGGGACGATGATAGGCTTCACTGTCATGATGATGCTGGACGTGGGACTCGGCTGATCATATCCTTTGCAGTAGGTTCTCTATAGTAAGATTACCTAAAGAGGTCACACCCCGAGCCTGAACCTGGGTAGCTATGGCTGCCCCTGCAGTATCTTGTTCATCAAGCTCTATGGTATCCAGACCATAGAGCGCATCTGCAAGATCTTGCACCTTCAGATTCTCCAACGGCTGCATAGGGATAAACATCGTACGCCCATTATTGGTTGGGGTGATGAACTTCAGCTGCATCAGCAACTCCAAAAACCCATTGAGATGAAGATCCGGGATGACCAGGCGGTCCATCATCTCCTTGGTGGTCGTCGACCCTCCCCGATTGCGAAAATTACTACCGATCAGCATCATGATGTTCACCCCTTCACAAAGCTGTAGGGCCGGACTCTGGGGAAGCCCTTTGTACACTTGGGAATCAGGACGGAATTGGTGTACATATGCGAGTTCAATACAGTAAAAGACCACTGCCCAAAACACGTAAAACAATACAAGGATGAGAAACACTATGGCCAAGGATCCGTAAATCACCGAGTATCTTGCCGCCATGCCTGAGAGCAAGAAGAGAAACTTGCTGAACAGCATAAGAAACAAGGTACCGGAAACGGAACCCACCATGGCCGATGAGAAGCGAACCTTCGTGTTAGGCACAAAAAACGTGAGCATGAACAAAATACCCCATAGGGTAAGTATCGGAGCGACCACCCTCACTATCTTGGACCAAAGGGCAACCGATGCGCCAATAAGATTCAGATACCAGGTGTTCACCACCGACTGGATGCTGATATATGCCGCGACGAGCAGACAGGCAACTATGAGAAACGTTACAAAGTTGGCCAGCCGTTTAAGGGAATTCCTGTTGCGTGCAGTACGGTACAAGTGGTTGATGACTATCCAGACCTTGTTTATCAAAAGCACCATCGTAATAAGGAATGAGATAAGTCCTACAACTCCCAGACTTGTCGCATTAACAGTGTAGAGATTGAGCAGGTCCATCAATTGCAGTCCTGCTTCAGGGCCGACGAGGTCTGTCAGCCACTGTCGTAGCAGGTCCACAAGAGGCTCGAGTACACCAAACGCGCTGAAGAAGGTAAAGATGAAAGTCACTGCAGGAACCAGGGCCATCAAGGTGGAGTAAACCATGCTTGATGCCGACTGCATCACATTGTCCCTCAGGGATTTGTTGAAAGCGAGGGACGCAATCTTCACTGCTGCCAGACTCTGCTTTTTTATACTGCCGATAAAATTCATGCGCCTATACCCGTTCCAATATCCATGAGTTGAGGTACTCCATGGTGTTCACTCTGTCAGTCTCGTTGAGAAGCTCATGCCTAGCCCCGTCTACCAGTTTTAGTGTGAGATCCTTTATGCCAGCCTGCTTGTAAAGCTCCTCGACCTTCACCAACCCTTTTCCATAGTTCCCTACCGGGTCCATACTTCCACTTATTATCAAAATGGGCAGGTCATTGTGCAAAAGCATTGCACGTTTGGGGCTGTTGGCAAACTCAATGCCATCCAACATATCCTCAAAGAACTTCGCTGTGCAGACAAAGCCGCAAAGCGGGTCGGCATTATATTTCCTCACCTCTTCCTCATCACGGCTTAGCCATGCAAAGGCGGAGGAGGCATCGGGAATCTTTTTGTTATAGGAACCGAAACTCATCTTATTCAGCTGTGCATCCACAAACTTGGACCCGTGTTTCCTCACATGGGAGCGGGCGATCATTCTGCCAATCTTCCCAAGGATACCCATGGAAGCGCCGGTACCCATCATGATGAGCCCATCATACAAGTCGGGAGCATCTGCAATGAGGGTCCTCACCAAAAAGGATCCCATGCTGTGCCCCATCAGGAAGAAAGGTGTCTTGGGGAATTCCGACACGATGAGGTTGGAGAGCTCCATTGAGTCCTCGGCAACACGCATCCATCCATCTTCCTCTGCAAACCATCCGAGAGTCTCCTCCGCCTTGGTCGCTGTAAGACCGTGACCCCGGTGGTCCTGGGCAAAAACAGCTATGTTTTGTTCGTTGAGGTAGCGGGCAAACCTATCATAACGCTCGCTATATTCAGCCATTCCATGAAGCAAGTGGACCACGGCCCTAACCTGTTCACCTTCTGGAATCCATACATGGTAGTACAGCACATGCGCATCGCTACAGGTCAATTTCCTGATATCAGACATACGCCCCTCCTTACCCTGGATTACTTATATAATTTTACTATCATTCTACCAGCAATATAGCGTACTCACAAGAATATCCGCTTGCAATAGGACAAATTCACAGAGAGAAGCTTTTGTGATAGAATAAGGATATGGAAACAATCATCTTTGCATCAGACTTGCATGGGTCTTTATCAGCACTTACCTCACTCCTTGAAAAGGCAGAGAAGCTTAAAGCCTCACATCTGCTGCTGGGAGGAGATATCTGTCCTCCAGACAACAATCTCTTCAAGATCGCCATGGCAAACAGCCCTGTAGAAATCCTACAGGTCAGAGGAAACTGCGACAATGCATACGACTTCGCAAAAGCCCAGCTTCCTCTTCCTCCCCTTATGCAAAAATTCTTGCTTGCGGAGAGGACTGTCCTCCTCACTCATGGGGACAGGTACCCTTCACCATACGGGCTCGGGTTGAGAAAGGGTGACATTTTCATTTCAGGACACACCCACACACCACAGCTCCATACCGATGCAATGGGAATCATATGTGTCAATCCAGGGTCGACAACCTTTCCCAGAAATATCCTGGGTCCCACCTATGGGGTCATCGACAGCAACAGCATCAGGATACTCTCCCTCAAGGATGATGTCTGCATAACCGAACTGTCGATCTACGATATGCCCCGCAAAGACCAGTAGGCGTGCAAGAGTCGCGCAAGAGGGACCACTTGGGAAGCGGAGTAGTTGCTGGAGGCATCCACCAGGAGCTGCTCAGGCAACGAGCCATATCGCCCACTGCGATTTGTTAACTTGCTGTCAATTTCCTGCTGCAGGCTCCACGCCCTTCTGCCAATTTCCGACATAGCCTGAGGTGTCACCTGGTACCCTTCGGAAAGGGAGGCGAGCTTTGCAAGCTGCTTCCAGGCCTTCCTTGGTCTCAAAAAATGAGGAAACCCACCAATCATCTTTTCATAATAGGGAATTGTAAGCCAGGAACAGAGTCCCAAGGACTCCATCGCATAGCGCAGGTCTTGTGAAAAGACAGCCCAACGGGCGAGCTTTCTCTCATTGCCCCTACGATAGTGGTTTCCATACATCAGTTCAGCAAAGACAAGTGTATCATCTCCAATGGAGGCAAGGATCGCTTGGGACGGCAAACCCCGGTAATCGAAAGGGGGAAGTGCCTGAGTATCAACCATATAGGCGTATTCGGCTCCTCCATACATGCTTACCAACTTGGCAAAAGGCTCTGCAAGCTGCTCCCCAGTACCTTTGCGATAGGCTATCGCATCGATGATCCGTATGTATTGCATCACGGTAAAACTTCCCAGATCAGGCAGGAAAGCGAGGCCGCCTTCACCTCGGGTCTTCCTCGCCCAAGAGAGGATCGATCCGACACTGATTGGGTCCAGACCGTTCTCAGCACAGCGGTGGATCAGAAGTGACACCCGACGGGCATCAAACAACTCCAGGTTGGACCCCAAAGCCATAAGGGAGGAAAAGTCCAATAGGTTCTGTCTGGGTGAGACCGGACTCCCTGCGATAGGGCATCCGGCACATACTGCATCATCACTGCTTTGAAGGGTCGGCTGCTCTTTAGGACAAAGGCCCCAAAGCCTCCCATCAACCCGCATGGAGTAGTTGTCAATGGCGGCCCAGCCATGTCTGTTGGCCTTTTTCAGAAGGGTTGCAGGCCCTTCCTCCTGCATCTCCTTCCCTATCTGAGTCTTTTTCAATGTTGTCAGATAACGTTTGGTACAAAGCCCCAACTCTTTGGTATCGTAGCTCTCCCTTCCACTGGTGATGGCTTGGAATAGGATAAATTTGAGATTTTTCAAGCCGAACACCATACCGACCCCGCCACGGGTGATATTGAGTCCGCTGTACACGACAGAAGCATAGGGAACCTGATGCTCCCCTGCCGGCCCTATGCACAAAAGAGGACGATCGTGAAACTGCTTCTGCAATTCATCGGTAGTCATCTCATGGAAACGCTCTGCATTGGCGAAGCTCACCTTCTGGGTATCGATCTCAAGACTGCAGAGCCTCCTGCTTCGACCGACTATCACCAAAGCAGCATACCCGCAGCCCAGTAATGTCTTGGAGAGCGTATTGCTCCCGCTGCTGACAGCAAGCTTTCCGGTAACCGGGGACCGGGTTACTACCGTAGATGAATCAGCACACAGCATTGAGGTATCACTTGCCGCCCCACTAGCTATGACAACAGGATTCCCTACCTCATACAGATGGCTATCGAGGCTATCGTAGGAGGCATACGTATCCCAAAGAGAGAGCGCAAGAAGTCTTCCCCCCAACAGAGATTTCGCATCTGTTTCCGAGAGGGGAATTTTTTTCCAAGACTCCTGGGAGAGGTCAACAAGAAGGATTGCCCGTTGACGATAGGGGAATGCCATAATCTTCTTTTTTGTCATAAATTTAGGATACCTACTACACTTTATGCTGTCAATTCAGCCAAACCACTTCAGATGGCACAGTATACCATAAAAAACGGCATTCGTTTTGCCCTTGTTATCTGCCCTCTCTTAATCGTATGATATATGTATGAAACAGATAATCGTAACACACAACAACAAACAACTGAGCCTGCAGATGGGATCAACTGTCGAGGAGAGTCTCCTTGCCTTTGGTATCGTACAAGAAACAGATACCCCATCTTATATGAACAACCCGATCGTGGGCGCTCTGGTGAACCATGAGTTGCAATCCTGTTCCACTGCCCTCGTCAGTGACAGCACTCTTGAAGCGGTGCACCTGCACAGTGACATGGGCAAAAGAATGTATCGCCATAGTATCTGCTACCTGCTCTGCTGTGCGGTCTCAATGCTCTATCCCAGCAGAAGGCTTGTCATCGGACACTCTCTTGGTGATGGGTACTACTTCAGCTTTGATGATGATCTTACCCTTCAGAAGAGTGATATCGAGACAATTTCCAATACCATGAAAGCCCTGGTCAACCAGGACCTGCCCATTGAGGAGGTGGTACTTCCCTACAGAGAGGCCGTGGCCTATTTCAAGGAAAATAAATTTGACCAGACAGTGAGTCTCATCTCCACCCACAACGAACCGGTGATCGAGCTCTACCGCCTGCAGGGCTACCTGGACATCTCCTACGAGCCCCTGCTCTGCAAGACTGGTCTCATGCAGGTATGGGAGCTTAAACCCTACCAGGACCGTGGCATGCTGCTAAGGTACCCCAGGTCCCACAATATCGGAGCCTTGGACCCATTTGTAGACAACCCGCTGCTGTTTGCCATCTTCAAAGAGTACAAGGCCTGGGGAAGCATCCTCAACGTCCAGTCACTCGGCCAGCTCAACCAGCTCGGGAACCAAAACACCATAGGTTCATTCATCCGACTGGCAGAAGCCCTTCAACAGAAGAAAATCGCCAACATAGCTGATCAGATCAATATCCACAGCAGCGTAAAGGCGGTCCTTATAGCCGGTCCCTCCTCCTCAGGGAAGACAACCTTTGCCCACAAACTCGCGATCCAATTGCAAGTACTGGGAAAGCGCACTATCAAGATATCACTGGACAATTACTATCATCCTCCCCATCTCGCACCAAAAGACGAGGACAACAAGCCAGATCTGGAAGCCCTGGAGGCAATAGACCTTGCCCACTTCCAGAAGGACCTCGCCGCCCTGATAGCAGGAGAGAGGGTGAACCTTCCCTCATTCGACTTCAAAAGTGCAAACAGGACCTTTTCGAAAGAATCGGTGCAGATGGATAAACGCACGATCCTCATCATCGAAGGAATCCACGGCATGAACCCGAATCTTACCACCTCAATCGACAATGATGCGCTGTTCCGTGTATACATATCGGCCCTCACCCAGCTCAACCTTGATGACCATAACCGTATCAGCACGACAGACAACCGAATGATCCGCAGGATGATCCGGGACAACAGGACTCGCGGAACCGATGCCACGACGACACTGAACATGTGGCCATCCGTAAGGCGAGGAGAGGACAGCTACATCTTCCCTTACCAAAACAATGCGGACATCATGATCAACTCGGCACTCGACTATGAGCTTGGAGTATTGTCACCTTATGCGCAGCCTTTGCTTAAGATGGTGAAGCCTAGTGCGGGTGCGGCCTATGAGACAGCAAGGCGTGTGCTCAAGTTCCTGGAAAATGTCAATCCGATTCCTGACACCCTGGTCCCTGAGGACTCGCTCTTGCGAGAGTTCATAGGAGGGAGTGAGTTTGATGTCATCTGAGAAGATATCACCCCCCTTAGTGGAAATATTTCCATAGTTTGGAATGAGAAAAGAGGCGATCAGGTCGCCTCTTTTCTTGTATGTTCGTGTTGTTTTGTCCTATCAGGTGCTGTAGATGTGCTGGAACTGGTCAAAAAGCTCCGCAACCTCTTCCTTGCAATTTCCACAGACAGTACCAAATTCGGTAATCCTTTCCAGATCTTCCAAACTCTTCGCCTCGCCACTCTTTACCAGATCTTCAATGGCAACATCGGTGACGTTCTTGCATTCACAGATGACCTTGGCTATCTTTCTCTTGTATGGATTGTCACGATTCTGCTTCACCAGATAATCATCAATGGCTGCACGCAAGCCCTTGTCTCCAAGGACAGAGCAGTGGAACTTGTGATCGGGCAGCCCGCCAAGGGCCTCTGTGATCGCTGAGGGAGAGAGGTGGTATGCTTCTTCAAGCCCCATCCCTATGACCATCTCGCTCATCATTGAAGTGCTGGCAATTGCCGATGCACACCCATAGGTAAGCCAACGGAGATCTGCTATCACATCATCCTTTACTTGAATGGCGATCCTCATCTGGTCTCCACAGGCCAGGGACCCGACTTCGCCGACACCGTCAGCCTCAAAATTCTCGTCTTCGACCCAGGTGTTTCTGGGGTTCATAAAATGATCTTTGACTACAGGGGAGTAAACCCACTGGCTCATAAAATTTGTACTCATCGTGTTGACATTCCTCTTAGGCGCTTGATAATAGGTGGCAGCTTCTCCAAAACATGAAGAACCTCATCCTCGGTATTGTACCGGCCAAAACTAAATCTGATCGATCCGTGCGCCAGTTCTATATCCACTCCGGCAGCAAGCAGCACATAGCTGGGTTCAAGGGACCCGCTTGCACAGGCACTACCGGTAGAGACCATAATTCCTTCCATGTCGAGATAGAGCAGGATAGACTCCCCTTCTGCGCTTGGAAACGAAATATCCAAGGTACCAGGAAGACAGTGCTCTTGATTCCCATTCACCACTACGTTGGGAATCCTCTCCTCTATTCCTTTACGAAGCATCTCCCGAAGGTGCCAAAGCCTTGCCCTTTCCGTCTCCAGATCCTGCAAAGCCAGCTCTGCAGCGACCCCAATTCCCACTATTGCAGGAGTATTGTAGGTTCCTGCACGCTTCCCTCCCTCCTGATGCCCACCATGAAAGAAGGCTTCAAAGGGAACTTTCTTCTTGACTGCAAGGACCCCGATACCTTTAGGGCCGTAGAACTTGTGTCCCGAAAGACTCATGTAATCCACTCCCCATGTTTTCATGAGTACAGGGATCTTGCCGATTGCCTGGGTTGCATCCGTATGCATGAAGGCTCCGACGGCATGCGCCATCTTGGTAATCTCTTCTATTGGCTGGATGGTACCTATCTCATTGTTTCCTGTCATGACTGAAACCAAGGCGACATCCTCATCGAGATAGGTGGCAAGCGTCTCAAGCTCCACCCGTCCTGTCTTGTCTACAGGAACCTCATCGATACGATACCCCCTCTTTCTCAGAAACTTTACGGTCTCGGTGATGGAAGGGTGTTCGATGACAGTGGTGACGATACGGTTTTTCTTGGAGCCAAGGTCTATGGCGTCACGAAAAATATTAAAGACGGTATTATTTGCTTCGCTTGCCCCGCTGGTGAAGACAACCTCATCAGGGTTGCATTCGATCAGGGCAGCAATCTTTTCTCTCGACTGTTCAATGGCAAAGGCAGCTTCACGGCCAAAACCGTGCATGCTGGAGGCATTGCCAAAGAGCATATTTGCTTCTGAAATAGCATCAACGACCTCTTGCGCCATAGGCGTGGTCGCATTGTTATCCAGATATATTATCTGTTGTTCCATACATTTGTCCTTTCTGTAAAAATAGTGACAAAACCCTTATAGGGTCAAGCCGCACCACTTAAAAAGCAGCGTGGAGATGTTTGTCAGAATCATCAGGAGGACAGGTCTTGCTATGGATGAACCTAAGCATACGATGGGGAGCAAACCGGATATGGTTAGCCTTAGCCCATTTTGCATATGCGCAACTATCAGGTATGTAGGAGGCGAACATTGCCCGCAGATATGTCATCTTCTTACAACGGTTGCTTTGGGTGAAACGTTCGGCATATACGGTACATTGCTTTGTCTCGGGGTCAAAGAATTCACACCAGGAATCCAAATCTATGACCAACATGCGCCCATACATAGCCTTCTCATGACAGCAGAGGCCGCACTGGGTGCACTTGTTCTCCCAAGTTGAGGTGTTGCAACTGCTACACATGGCGTAGCCCTCCTGAGAGCATTGTCAGCCTGTCCTGAATGTCCAGGTGTATGGGAGGGAGGATGGAGAGCGCAGTAATGCTGACGTAGCCAGCGGAGACAGCCTGGTAATCGGTCTCGACCGTATCACACTTCTGTATTGGGGGTATGCCACCTGTGAGGGAGAAGACAACAGAGCGGCCAGTCTGG
>Ga0172377_10006035_pt1 | contig 12460 bp, 10 predicted proteins | sample Pumphouse3metaG_FD_119749 | JGI IMG/M metagenome (GOLD analysis project Ga0172377, IMG submission 119749) | Leachate microbial communities from a municipal landfill in Southern Ontario, Canada - Pumphouse #3 metaG | ecosystem: Engineered > Solid waste > Landfill > Unclassified | place: Canada... | reverse complement strand
TATCTAGTTTGATTAGTTTAGAGAGTCTAAAGCCAGAGGTATGATAATCAAAAGAAGCATATCCCTTAGAGATACTCTTTAAACGATCATAGAAATCGATTACAATTTCTCCTAGTGGCATCTCATAAAACAGTTCCACACGATTACCCGATATATATTCTTGCTTGATCAACTCTCCACGTTTTCCAAGACATAGGCTCATGATAGGACCGATATAATCGGTCGTTGTAATAACAGAAGCTTTAATCATGGGTTCCTCAACACGGTCAATCAGAGTTGGTTCAGGCATTCCTCCAGGATTATGTACTTCGGTCATCTTTCCATGCTTATCATACACATGATACGACACATTGGGAACGGTAGTAATCACATTCATGTTAAACTCTCGCTCCAAGCGTTCTTGAATAATTTCCATATGCAACAAGCCTAAGAATCCACAACGGAAACCAAAGCCTAAGGCCAATGACGACTCCGGCTGAAAGGTAAGAGACGCATCATTAAGTTGCAACTTTTCTAACGAAGCACGGAAATCTTCAAAATCTTCCGATTCAATAGGATAGAGCCCCGCAAACAACATTGGTTTTACCTCTTCGAAACCAGCAATAGCCTGTTCACAAGGTCTATTTACCTGTATAATTGTATCACCCACTTTCACCTCATTGGAGGTCTTGATTCCGGAGATAATATACCCCACATCTCCGGCAGAAAGCTCTTTATGCGGCACCATTTCCATTCGTAAAACACCAATCTCATCAGCTTCATACTCCTTACCCGTATTATAAAACTTCACCTTATCGCCTTTATGGATTGTTCCATTTTCTATTTTGAAATAGGCAATAATTCCTCTAAAGGAGTTAAATACAGAGTCAAAGATAAGCGCTTGTAAAGGTGCTTCGCTATCGCCCTTAGGGGCAGGTATGCGCTCAATCACAGCCTTTACAATATCCTCTATACCCATACCTGTTTTTCCAGAAGCACGGATTATCTCCTCCCGTTTACAACCAAGAAGTTCAATAATCTCATCTTCCACCTCTTCAGGCATGGCACTACCCATATCACATTTATTGATAACTGGAATAATTTCCAGATCATGTTCAATGGCCATATATAAGTTTGAAATAGTTTGTGCTTGCACACCTTGTGTAGCATCCACAATCAACAGCGCCCCTTCACAAGCCGCTATCGATCGAGATACCTCGTATGAAAAGTCAACATGTCCTGGAGTATCAATCAGGTTGAGGATATAATTCTCGCCATGATACAGTTGTTCCATCTGTATGGCATGACTCTTAATTGTGATTCCTCTTTCTCTCTCAAGGTCCATATCATCGAGCATTTGACCACCAGTCACCTTTATAGTTTTTGTATACTCTAATAATCGATCGGCAAGAGTTGACTTTCCATGATCAATATGTGCTATAATACAAAAATTACGTATTTTTTTCATGTTTATCCTTTTCTTATTTTAGGCGCAAATATACACAAAATAGAGCAATAAAAAAGGCGTTAAACCATAATAAAATGATTTATCGCCTTTATTTAATCTGTGTAGAAGAAACTGCTAAATAAGCTTTATAAAAAACTCTTTTCCTTGCTCCTCAATCGTTATTTTTTCCTCTCTTAACAACCATCCTAGGCCTAAGAAAAGTTCTTTGTCAATTAGTTTTGTTAAACGCTTAACTTGTTTATTGGTTAATCCTTCCGTTCCACTTAAAGCTGTCCAAATTTTACCAGCAATGCTTCCTGCATTTAGTTCCATAACTTTATTTGTTTTATATTACTACTAAAAGATTTTTCGTCATCCGCTTGTATCCGCACAACAAATATACATTCTATATGTTATATAACATATTAAATAGCATATCGGTTAACGATATTTAACCTTAAAAGCTAAAAGTATTACATTTATGTTTCAATTTGAATTCTTCACAACGCAATGGAGCTTTTCATCCCTCTCCTGCTTTAATCCAATTCTACTATTACACTCGCTTTACTACTTTTTACGCAGTAGATGTTCGCTCCAAATGGTAGCCGCCTCTTCTACAATTTTTGGACAAGGACGAACCGCATAATAAGCCTCCGTACGTGCTTCTGGTTTAGATATAACGGGTTCAGCTTGGTCCAACCCAAGTAGTTCTCTACAAACTAAGGAGCCATTACGCTCTTTAAAACGTTCTGCTAACGTCTGCACTAAGGCATAGTTTGCTTCTTTGCTTTCCGCATCCGATCCATTTTGCGCCGATTTTTCTAATCCCGCCAAGATAAACATACCACAAGCAGCACCACATGTTTCGCGCATGCGACCAATACCACCACCAAAAGAGGCAGATATTCCACACGCTTGTTCGTGTGTAAAGCCATACATATCTGCAAAGGCAAGAAACACAGATTGTGCACAGTTATATCCACTGTTAAAATTATCTACTGCATTTTGTATTCTATTTTTCATTTTCTATTGTATATATTACTAAAATTCTATTATCTACTGCTATTTGCTTGCAAAATTACATTCTATAACAACAGAAACAAAACTTTTGTAAAGATAAGTGGCAAAAAAGTAGTTCAGCTTATCTACTAGACTGCGCTTTTGCTCTTTTTTAACAAAAGTTGCACCAATTCATCTTGTAATTGCAGTTGAACCGCCTTCGTATCCAATGTACGTCCCACCTCCTTTTCTAGAGAGGTTACCCCCTTGTCTAAAAAACCACAGGGATGGATATAACTAAAATAGCGTAAATCAGTGGCTACATTAAATGCCAATCCGTGCATCGTAACGAAGTGACTACACTTTACACCAATAGCACAAATCTTTCGTTCTTTGGGTGTATCTATATCTAACCAAACACCCGTGGCTCCCTTTAAGCGAGTAGCAACCACATCAAACTTGGCACAAACACGTATCACCGCCTCCTCTAAAAGATGAATATAGTCTTTTAAGCCAAGATTAAAATGCAGCAAGTCAATAATAGGATAACAAACAATCTGCCCAGGTCCATGATACGTAATATCCCCTCCTCTATCGGTATAAAACAGAGAAGCCCCCATCTCTTGGAGCTGCGTTTCATTTAATAACATATTGGTAGACTTTCCATGTTTACCTAAGGTATACACATGTGGATGCGAACAAAACACAACGGTATCCTCACAAGGAACGCCCGCCTTTTTCTGCTCCATGCAGTGCGCAAATAAATCCTCCTGTTGCTGCCATGCCTGTGCATAGTCTATTTCTGACCAATCTTGTGTAAGAATCATACTATTGGATATTGATTTGTTGTGCCAAGTGTTTTGCTTTTTTCCGAACAGCCAAAAGGTCGCCATCTAACGGTGCATAACAGAGTGTAATTCCCATACGTCGATTGATGCGCGTAAAAGGCTTACCAAAAATGCGTATGTAGCAATTCCCCTCCGCCGTTACCTTCTCTAATCCAGAATAGCAGGGCATAGCAGCACAAGCAATGGGTGATAAGATAGCCGCACTTGCCCCTATTCTATCTAACGTGATAGGTGCAATAGGTAGATGAAGCATAGCATATAGATGGAGTTCAAACTCGCTGAGATGTTGTGTTCCTGCCAAGGTAACCATTCCTGTATCATGTGGACGAGGAGAGAGCTCAGAGAAATAAACCCCTTTTTCGTGACTTAAGAAAAACTCTACTCCCCAAAGCCCGGCACCACCAAGTGCTCTTGTCACCTTCTCCGCCATCTCCTGAGCAGCAAGTAAATGCGAATGAGCTACAGGAGCAGGTTGAAAGCTTTCTTGATAATCACCTCCCTTTTGTACATGTCCAATAGGTGGACAAAAAAGAGTAGGACCATCTTGTTGCGTTACCGTGAGTAGTGTTATCTCACTGTCAAAGCTAATAAATTCCTCTACAATCAGCTCTTTGATATCACCCCTACTGCCATTACAACCATACTCCCAAGCAGGAGCCACATCCTCTTGCGAGCGTACCAACGATTGCCCCTTACCCGAGGATGACATCAACGGTTTTATCACACATGGATAACCAATAGCATCGGCTGCTTCCTGCAGTTCAGCTAGGGAAGTAGCATACTGATAACGAGCAGTCTTCAGTCCTAATTCTTTAGCAGCTAAATCCCGAATAGCCTTTCTATTCATCGTATAGTTTACCGCTTTAGCACTTGGCACAACCTGTATGCCCTGCTCTTCAAATGTATATAGACACTCCGTTCGTATAGCCTCTATCTCTGGAACAATAAGGTCGGGCTGATGTTTGGCAACAGCCGCTGTTAACGCTTTAGCATCTAACATATCAAACACCTCAAAGGCATCTGCCACCTGCATGGCTGGTGCATTTCTATAAGAATCACATGCCACCACGTATAAACCTATTCGTTTAGCAGCAATCACCAACTCTTTTCCCAACTCACCGGAGCCTAATAACAGTATTTTCTTCATTTCATAGCATTTAAAAACGCCTTTCTCTGTTGAAGCAGAAAAAGACGTGATAATTTAATATTGATGTTGTTCGCGTAATAAATCGTTGATTGTTTTTACGGGATTAAAAGTGGCAAGTGGCACCTCTACAAAGATGGTATTCCAATCGCTCATGGCCCCATTCCACAACCCCGGTAGTTCTAAAGCCTTTAAATTTTTCCCATTTTTAGATTTATATGAGATAAACCCAGTAGACCGATCTACATAATCAGGCAAATGAAAAGGTGCCCCCTTGTAGTCGCGTAAGCCGCACACCAAGTCCACAGGATTAAAATGTGTGCCTTGTGTAAACATCTGCTTATCCACTTCGTTACTCCTATCTATCTGTGAGCTCTCTAATATATGTAGTGACACACTACCATCCTTAGCATATACCCAGAATGGTCCACCACCCGGTTCTCCCACATTCTTTACCATTCCACAAACACGGATCGGACGGTTCAACTTTTTTCGAAGAATCGCCACACGTGTTGCCACATCTTGCGTTGGTAAAACCGCATTTCTAACAAATAGCTGGTTCTCTAAGAAGAGGGTCATCTCCTGCAACTCTTTTTCGGTATAGCTCCCCTTATCCAATAGATTAAGGTATTGAAAACACTGTTTTTGAAGTGTCACCAACAGACCAGCCAACACCTGTTTATAGCGCACTGTCTCCTCCTTTAACCGGTCGGGCACCACATTATCAATATTCTTGATAAAGACAACATCTGCAGCAATATCATTTAAGTTTTCTAACAATGCACCATGTCCACCAGGACGGAAGAGCAGTGTATCCTCTATATGGAGTGGTTGATTCTCTAAATCAACAGCAATAGTATCTGTTGTTGGTTTCTGTTCGGAGAAAGAGATTGAAAAATCGATGGAGAAAAGCTTCTTATAACGGTCTATCACCTCTTTAACCTTCTGTTCAAAGAGTGCACGATGTTCGGCAGAAACGGTAAAATGCAGGGTTGCTGTCTGCTCACTGTTTACGGCATAACGGGCAGCCTCTACAAGATGCTCTTCGAGTGAAGTACGTGCTGTTTTGCCATCCGAATGAAATAGCAATAATCCTTTTGGCAATGCACCATAATTTAATCCCTTTTCATCTAATAGATTGCTAACAACCACTCTATATTGCTTCTCTTGCAGGAGTTCTGCAATCGATTTTTTTTCATTTTTCAGACAAACCTCATTCAGCTCCGAAAAGAAAGCAAAATTGGCTATTTTATCAAAAAACTGTAACTCAAAAGAGGTTTTTGGCTCCATTCTGTCTGCATCCAAGAAGGCAAATAGATCCTTAAACATTCTACTTGCAGCCCCAGAAGCAGGAACAAACTTAACAATGGAATGCGAACCAGTGGTATACTTTTTCCAGTTTTCTATGTAACTGTTTTCTTCTGCAACGGAGAAACAGGCAATACCATGTTCTACCGAAGCCGCCGCCTTAAGCTTTAAAAAGGGGAACCCCTCTTCAAAACATTTTAATTGCGCTTTAATCTCTTTCTCAGAAATACCTTTTTTAGCTAAAAGGATTCTATCGTGGTGTGTTAGCATAGTGATTCATTTTTTATGGTATATATCACATTTACTGCAAATGTATAAAAAAACAGGAGTACATCCCCTCTTTTTCGGGAAAAATTGGTACTTTTACATCATAAAACTAAAAAAGATGCGTACAAATTTTTTCACAAAAGAGGAGCAAAAGAGATTTGTGTTTTTATATAAAACCTTACTTCGTCTTACGCATTCCTTTATTTCATATGAAGAACGTAAAAAGATAAAAGCGATTATAATAAGTGCTGTGCAAAAAGATAATTTGCATCGCGACCATTTTCAGCTAAATCCAGTTATTAAAAATATCCAAACAGCCATTCTTATCTGTCAAGAGATGAATATGCGCAAGGCATCGGTCTTGGCCATCCTCCTACACGATTTAGTAAAGTGCAACGACCTCTCCTTAGCTACTATTGAGGAATCCTTTGGAAAAGACACAGCCACCATCATACATGGACTGGTACAGATTGATGTAATCTACGCCAAGAACCCGGTAAGCAACACGGAGAATTTCCGAAACCTACTCCTATCTTTTGCAGAAGATATGCGTGTTATTCTTATTAAGATTGCCGACCGGACCAATATCATGCGGCAAATCAGAGATACCGAAAATATAGAACAGCGCGAACAGGTGGCCAATGAAGCCTCTTTTTTATATGCACCATTAGCACATAAATTAGGACTCTACTCCATCAAATCAGAATTAGAAGACTTGTCACTCAAATATACCGAGAAAGAGGCCTACTACCATATCAAAGAGAAACTCAACGAGCGCAAAAAGGAGCGCGATGCATATATTCAAAACTTCATTGTCCCTATTCGGGAGAAGATAGAAAGTTTAGGTGTTCCCTTCACCATTAAGGGACGCACCAAATCGATTCATTCTATCTATCAGAAGATGAAGAAGCAGAACTGCGATGTAGAGGGCGTATACGATCTATTTGCAATTCGTATCGTGATCAACTCAGAGGAAGAGAAAGAGAAACTCGATTGCTGGCAAGCCTATTCTGTGATTACCGATATGTATCGCCCTAATCCAAAACGATTGCGCGATTGGCTCTCTGTTCCCAAGAGCAATGGCTATGAATCGCTACATATCACCGTGATGGGCCCTATGGGAAAATGGGTAGAAGTACAGATTCGCACCAAACGTATGGACGAGATAGCCGAGCGAGGATTGGCAGCACACTGGCGATATAAAGGCGTAAAGAGTGAAACCAATCTAGATGAGTGGCTTACCTCCGTACGCGAATCGCTTGAGCATAATGAGAGCGACGACTGCAAGTTGATGGACCAGTTTAAGATGGATCTATATGAAGATGAAGTGTTTGTGTTTACCCCAAAAGGAGATCTATTTAAATTGCAGAAAGGCTCTACCGTGCTCGATTTTGCCTTTCTAATCCATAGCAAACTAGGTTCTAAATGTGTAGGCGCTAAAATAAACGGCAAAAATGCTACCATCCGCCAGAAATTAGTGACGGGCGACCAAATAGAGATTTTAACCTCCAACGCACAAGTGCCTAAACAGGGTTGGCTCTCCATTGTAACCACCAGCAAGGCACGTACAAAGATTAGACAAACACTAAAAGAGATAGCCTCTAAACAATCGGAGTTTGCCAAAGAGACCCTTGAGCGTAAGCTCAAGAACCATAAGATAGAGTTCGACGATGCCACCATAACCCGTCTTATCAAGAAGATGGGCTATAAAACACTAACCCACTTCTATCAGGCCATAGCAGAAGGTGTACTCGATATAAATGTGGTCATAGAGAAATACACCTCACTATTAAACAAAGAGGTCGAAGTGCCAGAAGAGGTCAGCAACAGGAGTGCAGAGAGCTTTAATTTGCAGAAAAACGAATCGGAAGATGAATTGATTTTAGATAGCAACCTAAAAGGTATTGACTACTCTTTAGCAAAATGCTGCAACCCTATCTATGGCGATGAAATATTTGGATTTGTCCCCATCAATGGCGGTGTAAAAATCCACCGCAAAAACTGTCCCAACGCCGCAGAGTTGCATAAACGTTTTGGCTATCGTATCATCAAGGCATGCTGGTCGGGACAAACGGGTAAACAATACATCACCTCGCTACATATCATTGGACAAGATGACATCGGCATCCTTACCAACATCACCTCTATTATTAGTAAGGTGAAAGGAATCGACCTACGCAGTATACGTGTAGACTCCAATTCGGGTATGTTCTCTGGTTCACTCTGTATTGGAATGAGCGACTCAAAGAGGCTGACCACCCTCATTAAAAAACTTAAAGAGGTGAAAGGTGTTATTAAAATTATTCGCGAATAAGCCCCACCCAATGAAAGAACCTTTTTCCCTAAAGAAACGATTAAAGAGCTTCTGCTATGCCTTTAATGGCATCCTATTAGTAGTAAAGAAGGAGCACAATGCTTGGATTCATTGCGGATTTATTGTTGCTGTATCCATAGCAGGCTATCTCTTCTCCCTCTCTAAACTAGAGTGGATTATTGTAGTAGCTTGCTTTGGTGCTGTACTAACCATGGAGGCGGTAAACACCGCTTGCGAAAAGATTGTCGATTTTATCTCTCCAACCTATCATCAACAGGCAGGAGAGATAAAAGACATTGCAGCAGGAGCGGTATTAATCACTGCAATAGCAGCTGCCATCATTGGATTACTTATTTTTGTACCCAAAATTTTAAGTGCAACATCTTTTTAAACCCATTTAGAAACGAACCATCAACTCAATTACTAGTTTATCCTTTTCACTAGGGTCAATAAGTAGTGCATCAGCAGCATAAAAATACTTCTCATAATTCAAACGAATATCCGTTTGATAAGCCTCCCCTAAGCTCAAGGTAACACCAGCCGTAACGCGCTGTCTAGCCTCTTGATCTTTCAGCAATTGTCGAGTTACCACATCTCTTAAAAATGATTTACAGTGGTCATCCATCCGGTCATATCGAGCCAATAGCGAAATCTTATGAATTGTCTTTTTTAAAGGAATAGCATATGAAAGTTGTGCATTAAGCGCATTTACATTTGCGAACTGGTTATTTTTATAATGTTTATATAAATATTCGCATTCTATATGTAAGTTATCCAATTGATAATATCCACCCAAATTATACATAAACACCCGTACATCTTGCGGACAAGTGCTCTGCATACCCAACGTGATATTACTCCCACTTGAGGGGAAGATACGTCCTTTAAAAGAGTAACTTAAATCTCTATTCCATTGCTCTTGCGCCTCACTATCCAACCCCTTTCCATTAAACAACCCCGTTTCCAAAACAACGGGTATAAAAGTATCCAATCGATAATTCACCGCAACACCAACATCGCGTACACTCCCCACTTGCTTCGCAATAAAAGAACGATTGGCAAAATATAAAAGATGTGGAGACCGGTGTGCATCTATAGTAAAGGGAACGCGCATCTGTCCAGCTGTAACTTTTAATTGAGGCAGGAGTTCTAAACGTGCATAAGCATCGAGCATACGTTGCTCCCCTTTGTCCGACAGATCCATCTCCGCCTTATAAAAAACAGTGGGTAAGATATGCCCACTTAAACTAAATCGTGCATTTCTCACTTGAAAACGATGTGGATCCTCTTCGCCATTTTGAAACTCATATTTTGCACGTATGGTACCATGTATAGCGGGCATCCATGCAGGAGATGCACTCTCTTTTTTTTGCGCATACAATAGATAAGTTTGAAAACAACAAAGAGCTAGTAGTAAATAAATTTTTCTTTTCATGCTTAAATAGTCCAAATAGTGGTGTAAAATTTTCTACAAAGAAAATTAATTAATTGATAAATAGTCAAGCAAACGCGCGAAACTTGCTCTTTTTTTTATCTATTTAGCAGAAAATAGTAGAATGTATAAAAAAAAATAGACTAACTTTGTCATACAAATATAATATCATACCATTATGAAAAATAAAATACTAGCCGTAGCCCTACTGTTAATCAGCACTTTTTCAGTAGTAGCACAAACGGCCAAAGAAAAAGACCAAGCCGTTATAACCTTTAAGAAAACGACTATTGACCTAGGCACCTTTTCCGAGAAGAGCCCCAAAGTAAGCTGTGTTTTTCACTTTACCAACACAGGAACACACGCCCTAATCATTCACCAAGCCATTGCCTCATGTGGTTGTACCGTACCCACATATACCAAAGAGCCCATTTTACCTGGCAAGACAGGTGAAATAAAAATAAAATACAATGGAAAGGGTAAGATTCCAGGACGTTTTAAAAAATCAATAACCGTTTATACCAATGCTAAACCAAGTTTACAACGACTGTATATAACAGGAACCATGCTAGGTATTGACGATCCAAAATAACTTAAATATTATTTCTATGAAACAGAACAACGAAAACACCACTGGACTCCCCGAAAATGCCTTTCGTCCATTAAAAGCTGGTGAAGTGTACAATCCCCTACTTTCTCCCGATAAGAACTATCCGGAGATTAATTTTTGGTCCGTCACTTGGGGCATCTTAATGGCCATCCTGTTTTCAGCTGCTGCTGCCTACCTCGGTTTAAAAGTAGGACAAGTCTTTGAAGCTGCCATCCCTATTGCTATTATCGCCGTAGGTGTATCGGGTGTTGCCAAACGTAAAAACGCCTTAGCAGAGAATGTGATTATTCAATCGATAGGTGCATGTTCAGGTGTGATAGTAGCAGGTGCTATTTTTACCCTTCCCGCACTCTATATCCTACAAAAGGACCATCCAGAGATGTCTGTAAGCTTTTACCAAGTCTTTTTAAGCTCCCTTTTAGGAGGCGTTTTAGGTATTCTGTTTCTGATTCCTTTTCGTAAATATTTTGTAAGTGACACACATGGTGAATTTCCTTTTCCAGAAGCCACAGCCACCACACAAGTACTTATCTCCGGCGAGAAGGGCGGCAGTCAAGCCAAACCTCTTTTAATAGCCGGTCTTGTAGGTGGACTATACGATTTTATTGTTGCCACCTTTGGTTGGTGGAACGAAAGCTTCACCACCGCCATTGTATCCATCAAAACCAAATTAGTGTTTAAGGTAAACACCGGTGCCGCCGTACTTGGTTTAGGATATATTGTAGGACTGAAATATGCATCCATCATCTGTTTAGGTTCCCTCACCGTATGGTGGCTTATCATACCCGGTATGGACATCTTTTTTGGAGATCAAGTGATCAACAATTGGAATCCCAACATCACCGCCACCATAGGCAGCATGTCGCCAGACATGATTTTTAAGGAGTATGGAAAAAGCGTAGGTATTGGTGGTATTGCTATGGCAGGTATCATTGGTATCATCAAATCGTGGGGCATCATCAAAAGCGCTATCTCACTAGCAGCAAAAGAGATGGGCAAATCCACCTCTAACAAACATTTAAAACGTACCCAACGCGATATCCCTATGAAGATAATCGCTTTTGGCTCCATTATAACCATCCTATTCATTGCACTTTTCTTCTTTTTTGATGTGATGCATGGCAATCTACTACACACCATTGTAGCCATCCTATTAGTAACCGGTATTGCCTTTCTATTTACCACAGTAGCAGCAAATGCTATTGCTATTGTAGGAACCAATCCAGTATCAGGAATGACACTAATGACGCTAATTTTAGCTTCCGTTATCATGGTAGCAGTAGGACTAAAGGGACCAGAAGGAATGGTTGCAGCACTCATCATGGGTGGTGTAGTATGTACCGCATTAGCCATGGCCGGTGGTTTTATTACCGACCTGAAAATTGGATATTGGGTAGGAAGCACACCCATCAAGCAAGAGGGCTGGAAATTTCTAGGAACCGTTGTTTCTGCCGCAACAGTAGGTGTAGTCATCATGATCTTGAATGAGACCTATGGATTTACCGATGGTCAGCTAGCCGCACCACAAGCCAACGCTATGGCAGCTGTTATTGAACCATTGATGAATGGAACCAGCGCTCCATGGTTACTCTATGGCATTGGTGCTGCCATTGCCATTGTTCTAACCCTCTTTAATATTCCCGCATTAGCTTTTGCCTTAGGAATGTTTATCCCATTAGGTCTGAATATCCCCTTAGTAGTAGGTGGTGCAATCAATTGGTATGTAACCCATCAAAGTCAAGACGAGAAACTAAACAACGCACGTGGTGAGAAAGGCACCCTTGTTGCATCCGGATTTATTGCCGGAGGAGCTTTAATGGGTGTGGTTAGTGCAGGAATGCGATTTGGTGGAATCAACTATATCCAACAATCTTGGTTAGACAATCCATGGTCGCAAGTAGTATCCCTTATTTGCTACGCTTGCCTCATCGTATTCTTTATTCGTTTATCCATGAAAATTGTTAAATCTAAGTAAATTCACTCATTTATACAGGAGTAGCCCTATTATTTTAGGGTAAACTCTTGTTATTTCGTGAATTTGATGTAAATTTGCAGTCGCTAATACGGGTTATTAGCATGATTCAAATCATTTATTAAAAATTAAAAAATGGC
>Ga0172377_10006034_pt1 | contig 12460 bp, 10 predicted proteins | sample Pumphouse3metaG_FD_119749 | JGI IMG/M metagenome (GOLD analysis project Ga0172377, IMG submission 119749) | Leachate microbial communities from a municipal landfill in Southern Ontario, Canada - Pumphouse #3 metaG | ecosystem: Engineered > Solid waste > Landfill > Unclassified | place: Canada... | reverse complement strand
TTTTCTCCCTCGCTGTTGCAGAGCTTCCTACTTCTCGATGGACATCAGTGTTTATTTGCAACACAAATCCCTTGGGCCAGTGATTCTCCCGATCACTGGCCTTTTATTTAGGGGAATCTCTTGTTACACTCATCCTATGCATACGATACTCTGTTTCGGTGATTCCAATACGTTCGGTACCAACCCAAGCGGTGGGAGATGGTCCTATGAGGATCGTTGGACCGGCATTCTCTCTGGTCTGCTCGGCCCTTCCTACCGCATCATCGAGGAAGGAATGGGTGGGCGTACCACCGTCTTTGACGACCCCCTTGAACCCAACCGGTGCGGAAAGCAGTTCCTCCCGGTAGCCCTGCAGAGCCACCGGCCCATCGATCTGGTCATCCTCAGTCTGGGAACCAACGACTGCAAGGTTTTCTTCAAAGCCAGTGAGCGAATCATCGCCAAGGCTTTGGAGCAATTGATCGCCCTTATTCGGACCTACCCCTATGGGGAAGGGTACCCCATCCCCAAGGTGCTTGTTGTCTCTCCGATCCACATCGGCCTGGAGATAGAGAAGGCTCCGTTTGTCAGCTATGATGCATCCTCATCCACGTTGAGCAGAAAGCTTGCCCCCGCGATCAGGCAGATGGCAAAAGAGCAGGATGTGCTCTTTCTTGATGCTTCCCAGGTTGCACAACCATCAGAAATCGATCAGCTGCACATGGATAGGGAGGGCCATCTGGCCCTCGCCCATGCACTTTTTCCTATGATCAGCTCCCTGTTCTAGAGATCGAGGACGGCCGCTACCGGCCAATGGTCGGATAGGGCACCCCCTACCGTCATGAATTGCGGACTGGTTGCCAGAACCGGCCGAATAGGTCCTTTGATCATGATCTTGTCGATTGCCTCCACCAGGAAGCGTTCGCTGCTGAGATAGGGGCAGGGGAAGGTGACAGGAGCTGCCAGACCGAGCAAGGTGAACACATCAGAGAATCCTGCTTGCTCGTGGAAGATCCAGCTTGGATGCACCGGGTCATTGAAATCCCCGCAGATGAGCGCAGCATCGTCCGCTGCCAGCTCATTCAGCGCTTTTGCAGCAAGGTGAGCTTCTGCATGACGGTAGCCGATTCCGGTCCGCAGCTCATCTGCATTGAGCTGATGGGTCAGATGCATCGTGCCGATGAATAGCGGTGTTCCTTCTGTGGTACGCACCTTGGTCCAGAACAGTCCACGATGTATTTCCGGCATCTGAAGGTCGACTCTTCCGAATGCGTCCACCTCGAAGCGGTCTTTTCTCAGATAGATGCTGTTCTCACACCGCCAGCCCTCTTCCTCCCCTTCAATACGCACATATCCGTGCAAGGCGTCATCCAGGAATGCCAGGGTCTGTAGCCGTACTTCCTGGAAGCAGTAGACATCGGCAGCATAGGTCTGTACAAATGATGCCACACAGTCCTTGCGCTCTTCCCAGTACTCGGTATTCCAAAGATTCAGACTCACCACACTGATTCGTTGCATTCCTTACTCCTCCAAGTCCTCGGGAAAATCAGTCCTGATCTGCTCATAGGAGCCCAAGGTCAGCACCGTCACCCAGGCGATATCAATGGCATAGTGCCCATGCATCAACTCAGGACGATCAAAATACTCCCACGCAGTATGGTTCAGCTGCTCAGGTTGCCACCCTACGAAGGAGACATCCCTTCCCAGCAGATTCTCCTCGGTTGCAACCAGCTGCCTGCACGCTTGGATCATCAGGTGTGCCTGTTGCCTGAAGAAGGAGTCGCCGGAAAAGGATGCATAGCGGAGGAACTCGTAGGCAATCGCCATCCCATAGAAATCGAGATGATGGTGGGCAACCGATACGCTGGTCATTCCGCGGGTGCAGAACTGTTGCTGTGCAAGCGGACTTTCCGGCGGCAGGTAGGAGTCTCTCTGCCAGATCCATTGCACGATGAACTGTGCACACAAGCGAGCGCTCTCAAGCTGGCGCTTGTCCTTCTCCAAAGTGTAGAGATCGAGGAAGAAGGAGAGCAAGGCGACCCCGGCTTCCTTGTCACAGGAGTCCGCATCAAGCGTATCCCCATAGAACAAGCCCTCGTAGGCAAGTTCGCTGTAAAAGCTGTATGCCTGGTGTACCGCACTGAGCAAATCGTTTCTGAGCGGATCCTCATCGTTGAGGTACGGGATGAGGGCACAGAAGAACGATCCAACGTACGCCCCGTTGGTCCCTTGGATGTCGCCGGGTTTTCCCTTCTCCGTCCACCAGCGACCGAAAGAGCCCGAGGAGAGCTGTGCCTCGCAGTAGAACCGGGCCACCCTGCGGGCAAGCGAGAGGTACGATCCCTCCTCATAGCCAAGATGGTGGAGCGTTCTGGCAAGCAGCACATAGTGCTTCATCGCCTCCCCGTTGCAGCGGCTGTTCACCATCGAGCGGAATTCGGGATGTTCCCCGATACCCAGGTATCCTCCCCAGATGTGGTTGTTCAGGTCATAGTTGTCCTGGAACACCCCTTCGCTGATCTCAGCCTGCAGAAAAAAGTCTGCAATCCGTTTTGCCACCTGTGCAAGCAGCAGCCCATCATCCTGAAGGCCAAACGTACAAGCGAGGTTCTTTCTGGCTTGCTTGAGGCACGCAAGCTTGGGCTGGTAGGAACTCAGGTTTGCCAGTTCGTATGCGCCTTGGAGGCTCTTGACCAGAAAGGAGGCTGCGGTGAAGGCATAGACATCCTGCACCTCATCATTTCCCTCACCCATTGCCAGGTAGGCCAGATCGTTCTCCGTTCTCTTGACCAGGTTGATCAGGCGGGTAAGCTTGTACTCGAACCAGTCCTGCCATGCCGGCATGCGAGGGGACTTTTTCCTGTCCGGCTCCGGGAGAGCGGCCACAAAGGAGCAATACCCTCCCTGGCTGTCACTGGTTTTCTGGTTTGCAAGATAGAAGGTCCGTTCATAGACCAGACCTTCCGCCCCTACCTCCAAGGTGGGAAGACTATCTTGGGACGTGTCGACCAATGATTGCTTGCCACGGTAACTGTAGGGCCATTCACTGCCGGGAATGGAGATGATAAGGCCATGCCGTTCGGCAGCAACCGAGGAAAGGAAGCGCTCTTCCTGCGCCGGCTCGGTGGCACAGCTGAAGAGCTGTTGTCCGTTGGAGAGCTGGGCGCAGCAAGGGATGGCCATCCTGGTTTCCAGAAAGGACCAGCTGGTGCTGCGTTCGGGAGAGGGAAAGCAGCCTTTGCCCTTGAGGTTGTCCTGGTACCAGACTGCTGGGATGAAGAGCGAGTTCTCTTTCTCCCCATCCTGATAGGAGAAGGCTGCCTGCAAGCGATAGGAACCACGTTGCATGATATGCCACTTCCGCTTCAGGATGATCAAATCACCGGCAAGGGTGAAGGAGTCCTCTATGACAGCGATGCCGGGGAACTCGGCTCGCAACTGTGTGCCTTTGATGGTCAAGGCAGCACTTGTGCGTCGCTTTCCCTCGTAGGTGAGCGTGTAGGAGAGGATGCACAGCGAATCGGCTGCGAAAAGCTCAACCTTCTGCTCGGAGAGTTCTTGTAGTATCACGTCCTTATCCTTTCATTCCACTGGTGGCTATTCCTGCAATGATCTTCTTTCTGAAGAAAATGTAGAAAAAGATCTGCGGGATCGAAGCTACCGCCGCCCCTGCCATGATCAGGGAGTATTGGGTTCCATGGGTGCCCTGGAAGTTGGCGATACCCACCGTAATCGTGTACTTGATGGTGTCGTTGATCACGATCAAGGGCCAGAGGAAGTCGTTCCATGCATTGATGAAGGAGAGGATGATCACCGTTGCCATCGCCGACTGTCCCAACGGCAGGATGATCTGCGCAAAGATCCTGTAGCGGGAAGCCCCATCGATGAAGGCTGCTTCCTCCAGGTCGGAGGGGATGCCCTCATAGAACTGCTTGAGGATGAAGATGCCGATGGGCAGGGCAATTCTTGGCAGGTATGCGGCAGCAAGGGTGTTGATCAGGCCGAATGAATTGAACTGCAGGTAGAGGGGAACGATGAGGACCTGGAAAGGAACCATCATGCCGCCCATCACCGCCCAGAAGAGGATGTTTCTTCCTTTGAAGCGGATCTTTGCAAAGGCATAGGCTATGGGAGCGTCGATGATGAGGGTGAGCAGCATTGCCATCAGCGAAACGATGAAGGAGTTGCCCATCCAGTTGACTATGTAGGTCGAGGTGAAAGCCTTGATGTAGTTGGCAAAAGTGGGATGGGATGGCCAGAAGGAGAAGGTCCTGGTGATGACTTCCTCTTCCAGCTTGAGGCTGGTGATCACCATCCACAGGAGGGGGAAGACCCAGATGAGGATGAACAGCAGTTCTATGCAGCGGATGAGCAGCTGTTTCTTGGAGAAGGTGAGCTTTTTCATGCGTTCTCCTTCCTCCCCAGCAGGGTGTACTGGAGAATGCTGACCACCAGGATGATGAGAAAGAGGATGTAGCTCATTGCTGCGCTGTAGCCCATCTTGAAGAACTTGAAACCAGTCTCGTAGATGTACTGTACCAATACGCGTGTGGTGCCATGGGGGCCGCCACCGGTCATGACATAGACTTGTCCAAAGACATTGAAGGAAGCGATGATCTGGAGGATCAGGCAGAGAACGGTGGTGGAACTGACCAAGGGGATGGTGATGTGCCTGACACTCTGGATATACGTGGCTCCGTCGATGGCCGCCGATTCATAGATTTCCTTGGGGATTTGCTTGATGCCTGCACCGAAGAGCACCATGTTGAAGCCTGCCGTCCACCACAAGGTGGTGAGTGCAACCGACCACATGGCCAGCCTCTCGTTGGTAAGCCAGCTGACAGGATTCTGACCGATGTTGATCAGGACCTGGTTGAAGATACCCCAGTCCTTCTGCATCAGCCACGCCCACAGGGTACTGACCACCGTCATGGAAAAGATGTAGGGAAAGAAGAAGACGTTCTCCATGAGTCCCTTCCAGGGGGAGCTGCCGGTGATGGCCAAGGCCATGAGAAAACCGGCAACCAAGAGCGTCGGGGTGGTCATGAGCACAAACTGCAGGGTGTGCCAGAGTGAGGAGTAGAACTTCTCGTCGGAGAAGAGGGTGCGATAGTTGTCCAGCCCGACGAAAGAGGCTGTGGAAAGGATGTCCCACTTGAAGAAGCTGATGTAGAGCCCCGACAGCAGTGGATAGATCATGAAGGCGAGGTAAACCACCAGAAACGGAAGGGAAAAGATGATTCCGTCACGGGTGTCCTTGTTTCCAGGTATCATAGGAGGGCCCTCCATCGAGAGATTCCCCCCTCATACGAGGGGGGAGAAGGAAAAACGCTTAGTACGATGCAATGATATTCTTCACCGTTTGTTCCATATCGGCAAGAGCTGCCTTCGGATTCTGGTTCTTGGTCACTGCGAACTCAAGCTTGTCGCTCAAGGTTCCGTAGATCTCTTCCCAGGCTGCGGTGCGCGGGGTCGGAAGGGCGAAGGCTGCTGCCGCTGCATAGTCTGCACGGTAGGGAAGTGCCTTCATTTCGCTCTTCTGGGCAACACTCTTGCGGGTGGGGATGTGTCCGGCTTTCGCCCACATCTCACCATGGGAGGTCATCCAGTTGATGAAGGTCATCGCTGCCTCAACCCGCTTGGGATCCTGGTTCTTCTGAACGGGAATGGCCAAGGTGTGCGAGCCAGCCCATGCGGCCTCTCCACCCATGATGGCCGGAAGCGGTGCAGCACCGAAATTCAATCCAGCTGTCTGCTCCAGGGTGCCGGTTGCCCAGACTCCGTTGAAGTAGAAGGCTGCTTCCCCAAGCTTGAAGGTGTTCATGGCTGCATCGTAGTCCAGTTCGGTGGGGTTCACCTTGTAGACATGCACCAGATCCTGCAACCACTTCAGGGCTGCTTCACCGTAGGCATTGTTGAAGGCGGGAGCAGTGGCATCGGCATTCAGAAGCGAGCCGCCCTGCTGTGCGATCATTGACATGAAGAGGCGGGCCAGGGTGTAGGCCTTGTACACACCGGTGGTGTTGTCGATGGCCGTGCCCCACTTGCCGGTAGCCTGCTTCACTTTCTGCGATGCTTCGATGAACTCCTGGGCACTCTGGGGCACCTTGGTGATGCCGGCTTTTGCCATCAGGTCCTTGTTGTAGTACATCACGATCGGATGGACATCAAACGGCAGGGAGAAGAGCTTGCCATCGAAGCGGCATGCATCGAGCGGAGCCTGCTGGAAGTCAGCAAGGGTTGTGGCATCAACATAGGAGTCGAGCGCCAGAAGAGAACCGCTGGGAACGTAGTTCAACAGGTTTCCCTGATGGACGACGACCACATCCGGAGCGGTCTTTGCAGCGAGTGCGGTAGTGAGCTTGGTGTAGTAGTTGTCAAACTTCACCATGTCATTCTTCATGACGATCTCACTCTGTGAAGCGTTGAACTCTTTGACCATTGCATCAAAGAACTCGCCGTCTCCGCCGGTGAACAGCGACCAGAAGGTGATCTCGATCGGTCCTTCCGCTTTTGTTTCCGGGGCGGCTTGTGCGAAGAGCATGCCGGATGCCAAGATGGCTGCCAACGCTACCAAAAGAATCTGCTTTTTCATGTGAACCTCCTTATTGGAACACAAGGTAATGGGTTATTCCTAACGAGATGTTTCCCGAAAGACCAATCTCGTGGGGAAATCCTTGGTGCAATACTCCAGATCTGGGTCCTGGATGTGGGACAGCAGGGTCTCCATCGCTACATACCCGAGCCGGTATTTCGGTACATCGACCGTACTGAGGCTGGGCTGCATGAACTGACTCATATAGAGGTTGTCGTAGCCGAACACCTCAATGTCATGCGGGACGGAGAGATTGTTCTCATACAGGCTCTTGAGTACTCCCATGGCGAGCATGTCATTGAAACAGGCTACGGCAGTGAAGCCCAAGCCCCGGTTGAGCGCTTGGTTGGTCAGGTAGTATCCATCCTCGATGTGGCCTGAGGCCTCAACGATGTAATCGGGATCCACCTCGAGAGCATTGTTTGCATACGCTTCCCCGACTCCAGTCAACCGATCGATGGTGTTGCTCACTTTTTTCGGTCCAGCTATGTAGAGGATTTTTCGATGTCCATTGGCAAGCAGATGTTCCAGTACCTTCCTCTGTCCATCTCGGTCGCTGTGAAGAATGCTATGCGAAACAAGACCCTCGAGGCGTCTCCCGGGAAATATGAAAGGGACTTTCAGATTACGATACAGGTCAAGATGTGCACTGCTGTTGTCGAAGACCGGCATCGCAATGATGCCGTCCACTTTGCGGCAGAGGAACATCTTCACCAGATCGGCTTCCTTTTTCACCGATTCCTCGGTACTGGCCAGGAGGATGTGGTAATCGGCTTTGGTGGCAGCTTCCTCGATGCCGCGCACCACTTCACTGAAGAAGGGGTTGGCTGAATCGGCACTGATGATGCCCACCATCTTGGAGTGGTTGGAGCGCATGCTTGCAGCCACCGAGTTGGGGATATACCCCATTTCGTGAGCTTTTTCCTTGATGAGGCGGGTGGTTTCTGCAGAGATTTTCGGGTCTGAGCGCATGGCGCGGGAGACCGTGTTGATGGAGAAACCTGTAACCTGGGCAATATCTTTGAGGAGGATGCTCATGGGTTAAGGTTAACACGCATATGTGCTTTAACAAGGAAAACCCCATGATTAACCCATGATTAATCCATAAAAATTGGGTTAACGTTAACCTAACCCAGCTGTGCATCCACAAAATGCTTGCTTTGCTTCCTGATGTTTCTCAGCTCGCGTTGCTCAGCTTTTTTCCACTCCTTGCGGCTGATGAGGGCCACCTGCTCCACCGGTCTTCCCCCGATGAACTGGATGATGGCACTCTCGGTCTCTTCGGTTCCGGTGGCCTTGGGATAGTTGATGAACCCGTGTACGGTCTTCTTGACTTCCAGATACTTGACCGGGGTGTCGGCTGATGCGAGCGCGTCGGCATAGAGCATGCCGTCGTCGTGCAGGGGATCAAACTCGGCCCCGATGATCAGGGTCTGGGGAAGACGGCTGTGGTCCTTGCCCAAAAGCGGACTGAAGCTGGGACTGAGGATGTCCTTCGGTTCGCGCTGGTAGTTGTTGATGAAGAAGGCCATCTGCTTGTCGGTCAGGGTGGGAGAGTCCTTGTACTTCTCATAGCTGGTGGTGCGCATCCTGCCGTCGGTGACCGGATAGAGCAACACCTGTCCCGCGATGGACGGACCCTTGCGGTCGCGGGCAAGGCGGCTGACCACGGCAGCAAGATTGCCGCCGGCACTGTCCCCGACCAGATAGATGCGATCGGGGTCGGTCTTCCAGTAGCGGCAACCCGCAGCAGCCCAGACGAGCGTGTCATAGCAGTCCTCCACCGCGGTGGGGAACTTGTACTTGGGAGCAAGGCGATAGTCGACCGAGAGCACCGATGCCCCGGTGATGTCAGCAAGGTGGGCGCACAGGAAGTTGTACAGGTCCATGTTGCCCCAGACCCAGCCACCCCCGTGGTAGAAGATGATCAGGGGGGTGAGGTCGCTGATACCCCGGGAACCCTGCTTCTCGAAGTAGTATCCGCTGACCATCCCGTCGGTCACCGGGATGATGAAGGTTTTGGTCACGATATTCCGCGCACTCTTGCCAAGAAGTTTGCGGATGAGCAGGTTGTTGGGAATCGATATATCGTTCAGCTCCTCGATGCGTTTGGGAGTCAGCCCTTCAGGATCGGTAATGGCGATCTTGTTTATCAGGGTGACCAAACGTTTCATCTTGGGAGACAAATCATAGTCAGCCATAGTGGTCACATGGTAGTATATCCCTCAAGACGGCGCAAGTCGCAAAGCTATGCAGTTTTGCATTCCGGATGGGTATGTATGCAGGATGCCTTTCAGGAAATACATCCTGCTTGGCCGTATTTTCTTGAAAAACAAGGAATCAAGGCAGCCCCAGGGAATCCGAGCACCGACATCAGTGTGCATACGGGTTGCATAGAGGCCCGAAATCCGCAGGAAAGTGCGATTCAGAGGCCACCTCCCACAATTGTGCACACCCTTGTGCGTTGCTATACTGAGGTCATGAATGACAACGTGAAAACCCTAGACCGGGATAGATTCGGGTATGACTTTATTGTTGCTCCCTTCCTCGCAGAAGGTGAGGACGAATATGTGCTTCGCAACAAACAGGCAGGGTGTGACAACAGCAGCTTCAGAACCCTGACCAGCTATGAGATCGCCGCATTGGAGGAGAACCTCAATTCCAGTCCTTGCTGGGGTGATGTCCTGGTAAGCGACCCCTTCGACCCTACGCTGATCCGCAACACCGAGTTCTACGGCTTGGTGAGGTTGGGCAGGATGGAAAAGTCCATCGTCTCCTTCCATGACTTCAGTGTCCCGGTAGGGATTTCCAACAGCCGCATTGTCAGCTGCGATATCGGTGACAGCTGTGCGGTCATGGATTGCTCCTACCTCAGCCACTACATCGTAGAGGACCATGTCATCCTCTATCGGCTTGGGGAGATGCAGACCACCAATCATGCAAAGTTCGGAAACGGAACCCTCAAGGATGGTGAGGATGAGGATGTGCGTGTCACCATCGACATCATGAATGAGGCTGGGGGAAGGGCTGTCCGCCCGTTCAACGGCATGCTTACCAGCGATGCCTTCCTGTGGGGAACCTATCGCGATGACACGGCCTTGATGCGCGCCTTCGAGGCCTTGACCGACCGGACGATGGATACCAAGCGAGGCCGCTACGGCTTTGTGGGCAGACAGTCGGTGGTCAAATCCTGCGACACCGTCAAGGATGTCTGGATTGGTCCGGGGTGCTACATCAAGGGTGCGAACAAGCTGAAAAATCTTACCCTGCGTTCCACGATAGAGGAGCCGGTGCAGATCGGGGAAGGGGTGGAGCTGGTCAACGGCATCATCGGCAGCGGATCGCGCGTCTTCTACGGCTGCAAGGCGATCAGGTTCATCATGGGAGACAACTGCAATCTCAAGTATGGTGCGCGCCTGATCCACTCGATACTGGGTGACAACTCCACGGTGAGCTGCTGCGAACTGCTGAGCAACCTTATTTTCGGCGGCCATGAGCAGCACCACAACAACTCCTTTCTGATTGCAAGCCTCATCAAGGGCCAGTCGAATATGGCTGCCGGGGCAAACATCGGCTCGAACCACAACAGCCGCGGCAATGATGGGGAGATGGTGGCAGGCAGAGGGTTCTGGCCTGCACTTTCCAGCACCCTCAAGTACGATTGCAAGTTCGCCAGCTATGTCCTGATCGCCAAGGGTAACTACCCTCATGAGCTGAACATCCCCCTTCCGTTCAGCCTCCTTTCCAGCGATCCCAACGAAGGGCGGCGGGTGGTCATGCCCGCTTACTGGTGGATGTACAACCTCTATGCATTGGAACGCAACAGCTACAAATACCGCAAACGTGACAAGCGCAAGGTCATCCGCCAGCAGATCGAGACGGACTATCTTGCTCCCGATACCGTGAACGAGATCTTTGAGGCCTGCGATCTGCTCTGCCTCTGGGTGGCACAGAACTACAACCGTGCCCATGCGTCTTCCAAGGACGAACAGAACCTCATCCGCCAAGGCAGGGAGCTCCTGCTTGCAAAACCTGCAGAGCTGTACTCGCTGCATGTCTATGCCTGGGGGTTGGAAAACAGCAACGAGCCGGTGGAAATCCTGAAGGTTGTGGAGGCCTACCAGGCCTACCAGGAGATGCTGCTCTACTATGCAGTGAAGACGATTGCTTCTGCCTGCCTGAAGGAGAACGTGAGTGTAGCAACGCTGCAGGAGACAGCGCAGATGGTCATCCATCCTTGGCTCAATGTCGGGGGCCAGCTGGTTCCCCAGTTCCGTGTTGAGGCATTGAAAGATGCGCTCAAGAGCGGGGAGATCACCACCTGGGATGAGGTGCATGCCACCTACGCCTCCTGGTTCACACGGTACGAGCAGGATCGCAGCAGCCATGCTGTGGCAACGCTTTGCCGTGCTCTGGGTGTTGAGCGGTTGCAAGCCGGGATATGGGAGAAGGCGGTTGAGGAAGTGAGCAGGATCCGGATACAGATTGAGACACAGGTATTCAAGACCAAGGAGAAGGATTTCAACAACCGTTTCCGTGAGAGTACCTACCGCAATCTTGCAGAGCGTGATGCCGTGCTGGGAAGCCTGGATGACAATCCCTTCATCCAGGAGTCACACCAGATTACCGTCGAGGTGCTGGAGCAGCTTCGTCGGGTCTCGTTTTCCTGAACACGGTATAGGCGTCATCGCCATTGCCGATCAACGTAAGGATCAGCAGGACAACCGAAGCTGCCTTGATGATGATCTGCCACCGGGTCATTGAGCCCGGGAAAATCGTCAGGAATGCAGGATTGTAGAGCTGCCATCTGGTCACCACAAAGATGAAGTAGACAATGCCCAAGAGGTCTGCCGAAGCGCTCAGGACAAAGAGGGTGGGTGTCCACCTGCCTTTGAACCACTTGAGTGCGGAGACGATGAAGGAGAGGATGGTGGCTGCCATCCATCCGATGATGAAGGGCTGCAGCGCAGAACCGACAAAGAGGGGTACTGCAGCGGCATCCTTGCGGTAGATGGCGATGAGTTCGGGCTTGCTGAGCAGGACGGCAAGCAAGAGGAAGAAGACCGACAGGCCGACCATGTCGGCTATGCTGTCACTCTTCTTGATGATGCGCGTGGGAGCTTCCTCCAAGCTGTGCAGAGCCTTTGCATCCCAACGCTCGGATGTGGCGTTTACCTGATAGTGGTCCATGATCGCAAAGCTGATGGTGACCCAGAGAAAGGCTGAGGCCAATGCGCTGAACAGCGAGCCGATCGGTTTGGCAATCATTGTTCCCAGATTCATGGGAGTGGCGGAGAAAAAGAGGCTGATGAGGGAGATGACCACGGTCACGATGCCCACCACCAGGGAGACCAATTTCAATACCATCCAGTAGAAATCAAAGGTGTCAGGGCCTATGAGATACCGAGCTTTGCCCCGATACTGCTTGGCGAGGTCGGAAGGGGAGCCCAGGTCAAGCAACACCTGCTCGATGTGCTCCTCACTGCCATCCTCCCCAACCATGTCCTGGATATTTGCCTCAAGCTCCCGTGACACGTCAATTCTTTCGGATGCGCTCAGATGGCGCACCGTTTCCGCTACATACCTGCCTATGAGATCACTCATGGTCTTCCTCCGCCAACAGCGCACCAACGCGCTGGTATTGTTCCTGCCACTCCTTGGTCAAGGCACAGAGCAAGGCATTCCCCTTTTCGCTGAGCACATAGAATTTCCTGGGACGGGCCTCGGTTGTATCCCACGTACTGGAGAGCAACTCCTGGGTTTCCAATCGTCTGAGCAAGGGGTAGAGGGTGTTTGCCTCGATCGGGATGTGCTTGTCCGCCAGCAATTGCAGCAGGGAGTATCCATATTGGGGTTGCTTGAGTTGGCTGAGTACACACAATGTCA
>Ga0172377_10006031_pt1 | contig 12463 bp, 23 predicted proteins | sample Pumphouse3metaG_FD_119749 | JGI IMG/M metagenome (GOLD analysis project Ga0172377, IMG submission 119749) | Leachate microbial communities from a municipal landfill in Southern Ontario, Canada - Pumphouse #3 metaG | ecosystem: Engineered > Solid waste > Landfill > Unclassified | place: Canada... | reverse complement strand
TTATATCAGTCTATTATAATTATTCCAAAGGCGATGTGCTTAGTGCCGACTATGCATTGGGATTAGCCATATATTTGATGGTGGCGCATATTGGCATCAGGCAGGAGGAGAAACAATGAATTGCATTTCGATTGTTATTATTGTCCTTATCTGCCTTTCCGTATGGCAAATTATCTGGTCTTTTAAGGAAGACAGGAAATATACTATCAAAAGAAAAGAGTATGAAAAAAGAAACGTCTTACATCGCATTTCCGCAGAAGGGGAAATTGATGCAGAAGCTATTGGCAAGTGGTGTTGGGACTGGTTTCATAGCAAAGACCCCGAATTCATGCCAACGTGGCAAGAGTTTTATGCAGTTGCATATACTGCCGCATTATATTACGAAATCCACCGAAGACAGCAGGAGGAGAAATGAACAAAATAATACTAATACCTCTTCGGGCGGTGCAGATAGCTTTCGGCGGCATTGGCGCCATTTCGCTATCTGTAATTTGCCTACTGAATGAAATGGTCAACCAGTTACAGCGAAATGACGAACTCGACCCGCCGGAGCCGAAGCCACTGCTGGCTGATGCAAAGGTCGGGGATTTGTGTCAGCGTAGAAGCGGTAATTATGTGCAGATACGAGAACACAATCCAGACATCCATGAATCAGACCGTTTTTATTTTACTGACGGTCTTGGTAGTGTAGATGTATCGGGCATGGCTATGGATAGACCAACAAGATTTGACATCATCCACACCGAACCCCTCGCCGAGGTTGGCTCTGCGGAGTGGGCGCTTCAACAAATGAAATTAGGGAATAAGGTAATCTGGCGGGGCGAAAAGATAGGCGATTATGACCCCTGGCCGTTCCACATATATGAGGGCGGGATGATTGGTTACGGGCAGAGCAAGGGGTATATTGGACACATTCCTCAAAATGAATGGCTAATGGTGCAACCCGCATATAAAAAAACAGGCTGGCAACTCTACGAAGAGCCAGCCTTCAAGGTCGGGGATTGGGTGGACTGTGGACGGATTGCCGGACATGGACGAATAGACCAAATAAATGAAGCAGGCAAAATCCATGTCGAAATGACTGATGGCGAACACGCCGAGTGGTTTATGCCCGATGGCAGTAATACTTATTCGTCTAATGCCGCCCCTTATTCAGAATTGCGCATCATCCGCAAGCTCGACCCCTCCGAGGTGATAATCAAGGTCACGCTGGAGGGGACGGTAATGCCGGGAGCCAATGAATCAATGTTCGAGCTGTCCAACCGAGCCGGGGGGTGGAACACCTTGGGCTTTAACGCTATCGACCCCGAAACCGCCGCTCTGGTTCGGGAGTTGCTGAAGGCGCAGGGAGGATCCGAATGAAACACAAAATAACCATGCCGCTCGTATTGTCTGTTGTGAGCATACTTATATCAGTCTATTATAATTATTCCAAAGGCGATGTGCTTAGTGCCGACTATGCATTGGGATTAGCCATATATTTGATGGTGGCGCATATTTGCATCAGGCAGGAGGAGATATGAACATTGGAGATGTCGTGATATGCAAACAAGGTGGAGACAAATGCTTAGTGATAAATACCTTCGGCCTCGAAAGTGTAGTACTAAGAAGCCTTGAGTATACATCCCTGGGTGATTTTGTCGCCCAGATTAGCGCGTTGGAAGTTGTTAAGCCATATAAGCCGTCATGGGACAAGGCTCCGAAATGGGCAAAGTTTCTTGCTATGGATGAGTCAGGGGCATGGAATTGGTATGAGAACCTGCCAACCAAAATGGAAAGCGCATTTGTGCCAAATGGAGGCAAGTGTTTGGCCGACAAATATTCTCGCTATTGGGAGAACTCGCTTGAGGGGAGAAGAAAGGCGCAGGAGGAGAAATGTTAGCGGCTATCATAATCATTGTTATTTATGCAATATCTGTGGCTATTGCATGGGTGTTGGGATACAATAACGCGAAAGAAGAGTATAGTTACGATGCAACAGAAAAGTCTCTAAAACTTATGGATATATATGAAAATCATCTTGACCACAAAGATGCACGCATACATCAATTGCTGGAGACAATACGAGACATGAAATCACCGTGGCATACATTTATTGTCGGAAACGAGAATACATACCCCCCGCCCGGAGATTACATTATATTGCTTAAGTCCGGTTATGCTGGCGTAGATGAGTACATAAACCGGAACTGGTATATGAATGAACCGCAGGACGTAGTAGCGTGGATGCCAGTACCAGAACACAAGAATATGCTCAAGGTTCAGGGAGGTGCAGAATGACGCGAGAGGAATACGATAAAAAGCGTGCTGAGGCGCGGGAAAGGCATACAGGCGACCAATACGGGTATTATGGTGAGATGCTCGATATATGTCTTGACTATATCGCCAGCATCGAAGCCCGGAACGCCGAGCTGGAAAAACTGGCTGTGGTGTGGCATCGCTACCCGGAAGAGAGGCCGACGGTAAACACACATGAAAACTGTAGCCGGGTATTAAAAGACTTTCTCGTGGTTTGCTGCGGCGGAGTAGTGACCATCGGAAATTATGTCACTTACCCGACTACTTTTTGGAATAAGCAAAATGTCACCCACTGGGCCGAACGACCCGCCCCACCGGAGGAATGATGAAGGCCATACCTATCACGATGTATGCCAAGATAGACGATGATACAGTCCATTGTGATGCCACTTGTGAATTTATGAGATGGAATCCAGCCGGCACACTACCCGGATGGAAGCATTACTGCTTTCTCTATGATGTCGCCCTTATGTATGATGACTACGCCAAAAAGTGGTGGAGATGTGAAAATTGTATTGCCAATGAAGGGGCGCTCGAGGTGCAGGACCAGACACAAATAATAAAACAGTAAAGGAGAAATCATGGGAACAAGAGGAATAATCGGGCACAAACTCAACGGCACGCATTATGGCGCATATAACCATTATGACAGTAATCCGGATGGGCTGGGCAAGGAAGCGCTGGAATTCATAGCCAAGGTAAATAAGGACAAAGGATGGGCAACCCTTAAGGAACGAATCGAGGCACTCAAATATGTGAAAGAAAGCGATACGCCTGATGTGGATATAGCGAAGTCAATGGCGCAGAGGTATTCCAATGTCAGCAATGCAGTACGGACCAAGGCTTATGTGGGCATGGATTGGTATAATTTGCTGCGCGACATCCAGGGTGTGGGATATTATGACGAGATATATGCAGGCCGTCTCGGATATTATATCGACAGCATAGACTTTATCCGGGACTCGCTATTCTGCGAATATGCCTATATCATGAACCTGGACGATATGACGCTGGATATGTATTTGGGCTCCCAGACAAAGCGACAGGAGGGGAACCCATTCGCATTTAAACATAACCAGATCATATACGATGAAGACACTCATATATATTATCCCTGCGCCCTTATCGGGACGATGCCACTTGAAGGCATAACGGACGCGGAAAAGGCATCCCAGGAAATGGTGAGCCTGTATGAGGAGATGGAGGGGGCAGAAGAGGATAATGAGAAATGACCGCTGAACAGAAACGCTGGATCGATAACGCAACGTATGACCGGTTGCTGGGCCGATGGAGAAACGCGCCTATCGGTGACTCAATGTTCCAGGGAGATACCGGCGATTACTACAGAAAAGTGATGAACGAAAAAAGGGCCGCCATGACAGCCGAAGAGCATGTCGCCGCATCAAAGAGAATAGGCTGGGGAGGATCCGAATGAAAGGCGTAAAATAGCGGATGAGCCTTATGGGAAAATAACGAAAGGGGAAAAGATGAAGATAACCAAAACACAATACGAAGAGGGCCGAAAGCGCTATATCGAAAACGGCAATGCGCTGGGGTTAACTCAGCTGCAAAATGAGTATATCGCAGCGCTCGAGGCGGAGCTATATGAGCACAGTATCGTAGTCACTCATCACCAGGAGTTTGTCGACCCGGAAAACCTGATAGTCTATGCGGTGTCGCCCAATATGGACGCCTTTATGGCCTGGGAGAACCCCGACGGTACCATAACCAGCATAGATCTGTCATTTACAGACCCTGAACGGGCAGCCGCTTATACCGCTTATGACCGCCAAAACTGGGTGTGGGGTATCGCCTGGAAGGACTGGATGGTGGCCGGAATCATAAATGACGATATTCGGGAAAGGGTGCAACGCAAATTAGCCGGCAAAATCGAGAAGAAGGAAAAATGAAACTCACCGTCATGCCAATTATGAAATGGACTAAGAGAGACCGCGAATACTATGTCCACATCCAGATCGTATACGAGAATGGGCACTTGAACATCCACGGGGTGGAGGGCGCGCTCGCCTCCGTGGACTGCCTCGGAGCCTACGGGCAGATTGACGTGCACCTGAGGCACGAAATACTCGGGGAAGACTATGTGCTCGTGCCGCCCTGGACTGAGGAAATGTTCCGCAAATTGCTCGACCTGTGGGATAAATGGCATCTAAACGATAAACACGCCGGCTGCGAGCATCAACGCGAACTGGGCTGGGAAAAGGATGGCTATGACAAGCACCCCTCGGAGCCCTGCCCTATATGCGGATATGAGTATGGATCCGATTGGCATACTATACCGGTGCCGGCTGACGTCGTTACCTGGCTGTTTACCCTGCCTAGGGCCGCTAAACGCTGCAAATGGCGCAGCTATAGCGGGGACTGAAACGGGCCTGCCGCCAGAGACACTTAACATAAGGATGAGAATATGAGCGCTATCGTAGAACTCGACCGCAGAGTCTATGCCGGAGATCTGGGTAACGATGAAAGTGGCATTATCGCCGTGGCCATTAATTGGTATTACCGGCGTGAATATGCATATGAAGATGAAAAGACGCCCCAATGGATTATGGAAACCTTCAATACCCGCAATAGCTTCCAGGCCTATGCGGAATCCATGGCTAGAGAAGCCAAGTGGAACTGTATCCACAGAAAACATGGCAGATATGGGTCAACACCCATGTCGCCGGGACTGTATCATAAGAAAATGCATAAGGCGTGGATAAAGAGAAAAACCCTGGAGCAGATGGTGGATGAATTTGATATAAAAATAATTATTAGGGATGGAATATCGCTGTCTACCGTTGGAATGGCTAAGTGGGTGAAAACACACTGGGGTAGGCGTGCAGCAGAGAGGTTCGAGATATTGAACCATAACGCTGATGGCGCCATAGGCCCCAACGATCCGATAATCGCGACTCACGACAACATCTATAACGTGCTGCAACTACACAGGGAACTCAGCCAAGGGTACCGGCAATACTTTATTTGCCACATAACCCCACATATCCCGGATGCCTCTAATACCGGTCACCACAAAGTTTAACTGTATTGTAGTGCCGAGATGAGACACAAAATTTATTTTGATCGTGAACAATACCGCGGTGCCGCAGAATGCGATCATCGCGAGGTTAAGGGAACCTGCCCGGAAGTATCAATAACACATCTATGCGCTCGGGCAGAAAAAAATGTCGAACGTCAAAAGACAAGGGGGAACTATGACGAGATACAACGACATAAGCGAGTGGCCCCTATGCCAGGTGCCCTCAGCAATAATCCTTGTTATTATGGTTGGATGTCGATGTCGGTTCGTGGCGCCCCCACTCCTTAACAAACCGGGGCGAAAGCCCCGGCCTTTTTTAAATATCAGCCCGGTGCGTTTAGGGCATAACTGTGTCATAGTATAATGAGAGCGGAACTGCCTTAAAAAGGCAAATCATGTTCTGCCTCAGGGAGTAACCATGTTATATAATGTGGTACTTGATGGTGATGAACTCACCATCGGGTTCGGTGAACCCGCCCAAAACACCGAAATAGTAAGAGAGCTGGCAGCTTCTTTGGCGGCCCTGCCCTTTCCGGGCGGGGAATTGTTAAAAATCTCCGGCCCCGCCAGCCTGCCAGCGGCAATGGCCATATGCCACCACGTGGCCCATCTTTACGGGGCCGTGGCGGTATACGATCCCAAATTGGGGGGATACGTGGTCAGTTTAAGCCACGATCCCCGCTTCCCAATCGGGGATCTGATAAAATGAAGGATAGGGGTCGCCACGCCCCGGCTGCGCCAAGATGTGGTTGGCCGCCGCATGCCAATGGTAAAATGCGGCAGAGTCACTGAAAGGAGGTATCCATGAAAGTGATTCTTTGTGGCCCGCCTCGCAGTGGCAAGTCCTGCCTGCGGGAAGGGCTGAAAAAAGCGATAAGGAGCATTCCTGGGGCTCCTTATTGCTATGTAATAACTGCGTGCCCCGACGGGGAGGGCGCGTGGTTCCAGGAAACAGCGAATGCCGACCCCGAAAGAGCAGCCCAACTCAAGGCCGCCTACAAATCGACATTCACTCCCGAGTTCGTAAAACGGGTAGCGGACTCGGTGAGGGATTGTAAATTACCCCTGACGCTGGTGGATATTGGTGGCATCCCCAGCGCCGAAAACAAAGCGATCTGTGGCAGCGCTACTCACGCCATTATTCTGGCTGGCGACCTTGACCGGTTGCCAGAATGGCGGGAGTTCTGCCGGGAGCTTAAAATCACTGTGATCGCCGAAATACACAGTGATTATTCCGGCGCTGTAGATACCGTCCCTGTCCTGGGGGCGGATGGTGTCTGGCGGGGATCCGTCCACCACCTCGAAAGAGGCGAGGCGGTCGATGCCCGCCCAACAATAAAATCTTTGGCGCAGACATTAGCCGATGTCTGCGCATAACCATTGCGCCCTTCGGGGCGCTTTTTTTTAGATATCAGCCCGGTGCGTTTAGGGCATAACTGTGTCATAGTATAGTATAGGGGCAATGTCTCTATCTGGTTTTATGGTAGCCCATGCTACCGGCAGCGGAGAACGGCTGCAATGAGAGACCAGGGGCATCTGGCGGCCTTGCGCTAGACAAGCCCCGGACACGTAATCCGGGAACCACGCAGCGGGGATAGCCATGACCCCGCATAGGAGGATCAATGGCGAAAAGATACATTCCTTATGAGAGGCTTCAAGATCTGGCCTCATCCCTGTCCCCCTCCGGGCACTACAAGCCCAGCGGCACAATGGGGGTGCACCACTGCACCATCGCCCCCAACCCCGACGGCAGTTTGACTGTCACGGGAAGCAACAAAGGCCGGGTCACCCTGCGCGAGGGCGACACCCTCGGCTACAACTGCGGAGACGTGTGGTGCCTCCGCAAGCCGACCGATGCGCTCGCCATTTTTCGGCAGCGCGACAAAATCAAGGCGGAGTACGGGGCGCTGCCCACCAGCTTTGCTAAGTCCTTCTGGAGCCGCGAGCGAGAGGGATGCGGAGCCGGTGCCCGCACCGAAGAGTACCGGTTCTTTGCCATCTTTCCCGATGGCTCAGAAAGGGAGCTCTCCGCTCATGGGGAACAACCCGAGGTCGACCGTTATGAATGGGTGACTACAAAAGTTTACAACGAACGGTGGGAAGTCCCATCCGGGGCTGTGGCAGTCCTGGAAACATATTATTTGTGTGACCCAACTCGAAAGAGTTATGGGTACACCAAGTTGTGGCTTGGCTCTGCCAGGCGCAATGTTCTCAACGCCTGGGCGCAGATGCGCCTTGGGCAATGAACTACCATGCGCCCTTCGGGGCGCTTTTTTTTAGCTATTGGCAGATTTTGCTTGACAGATGCCAGCCGCCCGCGAAAGTATATTTTATAGTGTGGAGGTGGAAATGAGCAGATGGCGACGGAACAAGAGATGGTTAAAGCGATACTTTAACAAGATCGTGCGAAAGACCGCCATAGGCAGCGGTAATGCCTACCGATGCATATTTGGCAAGATGACGGATAATGTGGGGGACATCTATTGGTGGAAACGCAACAAATACCAGCGAGGAGATGTGAATGGCCATACCAAAGACTAAGCAAGACCTCTTGCGTGCTGCTGCGGATAATGCGCCCAAGCACCGGGGCAAACGGACCCCCAAGCCCTATCAACTGATCGTGACCGTACCGCCGGGCCCCAGCTCGCAGAAACGCTATCGTAGGGAGCTAAAGCAGACCAGGCGCTATCCAACCCTGGACGGAGCTATAGCCGGCTATGCGTCCGGGGCCCTGTGGCGCAGATGCTGGCAGGCCAAGCTCAAGGACTGCCGCCCGTCCGTTGAGCTTGTCAATACGAGAACCGGAGAAGACCTGACTTATAAGCTGCAGGATATCCCGGCTCCGGAGCATTGGTTTATAAGGAATTAAATCACTTGACAAAAACCCAAAGGCAAATCCAATAAACAGAAAGGCAGGTAAATATGAACATCGTGCTTAGTGAACTCAAGGTGACCGAGAGCCAGTCCGTCACCAAAAGGCTCGCCGGATTGATCGGCGAAGAGATCGAGGCCATGGAGACTTATTCGCTCAAGGCCGAGCCCAGCGACCTGGGAGTCTATACCCCCATAACTATCACCCCGGTATCATTCGATTATCTGGGCGGAATAGCCGTCAAAGGCGACGGCGTATCGCAATACGTATTCAACGACAGCAATTTGATCATCGCCAAGACCCTGATCTGCAACGGCCCAACGCCCAAGAACACTGAGGGCACGATCGAGATCACCCCGCTCTATAAGGTGATAGACACCGCCAAGGTGCTGACCGCGGTCCAGGACAGCGTTGATCTCACGCTATGGACGCTGACCGTCGAGGACAAGAACTATCTCTACAGCAGCATCTACGGCACACCCGTAACCGGGAAGCTCAATGTGGTCGGCCGCTCGTTCGTGTTAAGCGCAGGCAGCCGCCTGGCTCAGATCGTTATCGACCAGGTATTGCAGGAAGGCGATGTGCTGGCGGATATGACGTCGGACGAATACAATGCCAGAGTAGCGGAAGAGATCCAGCGCAAGATAGAGTATTTCTTCGGCACCGGATTTGCCACTGCGTCCTACAACACAACTGAGCAGCGCTATCAAATAGTCATGGATACGGCTGGGGCGGTGCATCTCAACATTTCGTCCACATCGACCGAGGATCTCAGTTATTTCGGATTAGTGTCGCCCACCTATAACGTCGGCTCAGATGATTTGACGTATCCCAGGGTCGCGTTTATGACCGGCGGCCTGGTCGACATGGAGGGCTACACCGCCGACATCACCGGCCCAGACACCATAAACGTCATTATCCCGGAAGCGCTGGAAGCGGCCGAAGATGATTTCGTGGGACAGAGCATCCTGCTGGGCGAGCGCGGCACCATTAACTACGAAGTGATCATCTATAAGTAATGTTCACCGAGATCAACATCGACACCAACGACGATCTGACCCAGATAGTCAAGGAGCTGCTGGCCGATCGCGACTTTGCCGACTTGAACGATAACTTCGTCAGTATCGGCATCTTCATCTATCACAACAACAAGCCCACGGAGGTGCCGGGCCGGATCCAGATAGCGACTGAGGTGGAGAAAAAGATGGGCTATGACCTGATCATCTACCTTAACTCGCATTGGGTGACCTATGCCAGCCGCGTGGACATCGAGTCCTACGTATATCAGCAGTTGCTCTCGGTCACGCCTATGGTCGTGGGCAAGGAAAACACCCCGGTCATCAAGCTGGACAAGGAGAAAGGCATAGTTGTGTGCCCGGAGACCGTGCGGCGCTATGGCAGGGGCATCTCATGGTATAACGAACTATACCGGGATCGCACCGGAAGGAATCATGATGACTGACAAAAAAGAGAGAAAGGCGCGGAAACCGCTTAAGCCCAAGCAAATCCTGAGAAAACTGGCCGAAGAAGAGGCGATAGAGCAGGAAAAGGATGTCATGTATAAGTATGGTGTCGGCGAAGACGAGCTGGAAGGCGCGGAGCATATATGAGGCTGTTTGAGGCGTTTCTGCAGGAGCCGACCGAGAAGAATCCGACGCTCACGGCGATAGCGCCTGCCACGGCCATGAGGCAAGAGGCTTATCTGCGGCACGTGGTAGTGCTCAAGATCGGTGAGGGCATGGCGCTGCCGATACGCTACAATACCCCCGCCCTGATCCTCAACACCGAGAGCATGAACATCCTGCTAGGCTACTTCGACCCTGCGGATAAACACAAGCATGTCAAGAAGACCATAGCTGACGGGGATATGTTCCTCACCTGCGGCTCGACCCGGGGATTACGCACCGCGGAGGATGGCTCGATCGAGCTGGTCAATATGTTCCGCAAGGAAGACGGGGAGATCGTCATTACCCCAATAGTATCCTATAACAAGGACAATGAGCTCAAGATCGGGCTGGAGAAGCTGGTGATCGATATGCTGGGCGCCAATGCGGGCGGGAACATCGCCTGGACCCAGGATAAGACTCTCGGCTTTAACACGTTCGTCACTAACTACAAGACCAGCAATAAAGACATCGGCCCCCGCGTATACAGCGTAATAGAGGGCACGCCATCCGGGCCCAGTATCAAGTATGTCTGGGACGTAACGCCAAGCCCGGTAGGCGGGGTAATGCCGGATCTCATCGAAACGGGGCTGCCTCAGAACGTTAAGGTGAAGATGGGCGGCGGCACACCGTTCACGTTTACCTATAATCTCGGTCCTGCGGCACAGCTGGAAATATCCATCGATCCTACCGGCGCGCTTACCATCCAGAACAAGATCAACCAGGCCATGATAGCCATTGATACCGCAGGCGCGGTAACGGCCCAGGGCACCGCAGGACTGGGGAAGGTGGAGATGAGCCCCGCGGGCAAGGTATCCATCAGCGGCGTGACCGGAGTATCCATAGACGGGACGGCGGGATTATCGCTTAAGGGAGCCGGGGGACAGGTGCTGTCGGAGATTCTGGCTAATGTGATCCAGAACCTTATGGCGCATACGCATGTGACGGCCATGGGCCCGTCCGGGCCGCCTCTGCCGCCTGCCGTAGTGCAACTGCCGATACAGCTGGGCCTGGCCAAGGCGTTCAAGGGCGGAGCATAGCGTGACCGCTCACGCCTATTTGACAACGGAATATGCCGCTGACTTTAAAGCGGAGATGGAGCAACTCAACGAAAAGGCGGCTGAGCCAGACTTCGACATCGGCAAGATGCCCCTGGAGATGGCAACTATATATGCCAAACTCTATATCAAGGCAGTAGGCATGGGCAGCAACCCGACTACCGGCGCTGTGGTCAAGAGTCGATACCTGGCGCTGGACGCGCCTAACGCGCAGGCATTCAAAAACAGGATAAAGCAAGGGCTGGAAGAGGCATATGCCGACACAAGCAAGGATGGGCATGTCGCCAAGGCGGCGCTGGAGACGGCCATGGCGGAGGCGTATCCGCTGTTCTGGCAGGGCGTGGCCCTGGACTGTGCCTATCGGGGTTTGCCAGCCGGGCATGTGGATATGGTGCCTATAGCCGATATAGTCCATCCCGGCCGATTATCCGTCTCAATAAACAACACACCGCCTAAACTGAAGCCGGGCGAAACCATAGATGCGACCCGTGCGGCGCAAATGCAGGCATCCTTTTATGCCACGATAACGAACTCTATCAAGGCGCATTTGGATACGATCATCATACGCTGCCCCGCGGTTATGCTGCCCCCGCCGTATCGCGTATATTCACTGACCACATCCGGAATACAATAGGAGGTATATATGCCCAGTCCACAAGCAGTCAACGAATTGGCCGGCACTCTTACAAATATATTCAATGATGGCCTGCCGGAAACAGACACCAGCTTGCCGCAGGAAACACAAAACGCCATAAACGACGCAATGGCAAGCATACGGGATAAGAACGAGGCCATGGCGCAGCAGATGGCGGCGGCGATCAATACGTTCATTAAAAAGTCTACCGTGAAGGTCTCTATCCAGTGGCAAGAGTTAAGGGGGCACATAATGCAGAACATAGATGCCTATACGCTCCTGACCCACAGCAAAATAGAGCAGGCGCAAACACAAGTAACGGAAACGATCTATGTCGAAGGCCTGCCGCAGGAAATCCAAACGTGGCCAATAATACACCTGGCCAGCGGCTTAACTACCGACATATATACAGATTTCCCCATAACCATCGAGTCACCGAACGCCATAGAATAAGGCGAAGACTCGCAATTCTTGCATGGGCGCGAACAAACCGCAAACGCAAAAAGACTTTACTGGGTATTGTATGCTTTGCGGCCGGAAGATCCGGGATGGCTGTGCTTATCATATGCGTTATTGCAGCAAGGAATGTTGCGAGGTGGACGAATTGCTTAAAGAGGATGAAGCGTTCTACCGCAGCGAAATAGAAAAAAAAGATTGACAGAATATGCGTATCAAGGATGCTAAAAGTATGAGTAACAAGAATAGTTCCGGCTATTACGAATATCGGGTAGTCCGGAAACACGACGTCTTAGTCGACAAGGCTGCCGATGGGGCCTGTAAGACCCTGTATTTGCTTTATGAGTGCCATCATGGCGCTGATGGCAAGATAACCGATATGTGCCTGCTTAACGATATGACGGCATACAGCCGGGCCGATGCCACGGATTTCCTGCTGCG
>Ga0172377_10006027_pt1 | contig 12467 bp, 9 predicted proteins | sample Pumphouse3metaG_FD_119749 | JGI IMG/M metagenome (GOLD analysis project Ga0172377, IMG submission 119749) | Leachate microbial communities from a municipal landfill in Southern Ontario, Canada - Pumphouse #3 metaG | ecosystem: Engineered > Solid waste > Landfill > Unclassified | place: Canada... | reverse complement strand
GGAAACCCGCATCACCATCGGCCTATAACCGCCCTGAATCCACCAACTGCTTCTGCTTTGCTATATAGAGGGGTTTCATGCGCTTGTAGGCCTCAAGGCGCACCGGCTTGAAGAGGAATGCAAAGCCCATGACCAGGTTGAACAGCTGATTGCCCAGCCTGCGCTGGGGAAAGTCATACAGCTTCCGCTGCTTGTAGAAGCGGTGATCGTCACGAACCACCCCGCGCATCCCGTAGATGAGGTCGCGGAAGATCTTCATGCCCCCGATTCCCAGGAAGTTCGCTCCCTTCTGGAAATGAGCGCGGGCACTCCTGTCCAACCGAAGGGCTGTCTCAGCGATGATCTTGCCAAGCTGCTCATCATGGCACCCATCATCACTGATGACGCCAGCCGAATTCTCCCTTCCCACCATATCCTTGCCCTCCAGGAATTGGCGGACATAGGGAAGCTGGTCCAGAGGACCGGAAACCAGATAGCAGGTATGCTTGCCCATCATGCTGGTGCGGTGTCCATTGGAGAAGGTACGGTCAAGAAAGAGCTTCCACACAGGTTTGAGGTACCTGCCTTCAAGATTCATGGCATGCACCAGGACATCGCAGGAGTTGACCAGGTTCTGATAAAACTCCTGGAAGCCATCCTTTCGGTCACACTCACCGACCAGCTCACAGCGGAGGCACCCTTGGCAGGCCCCTTCATAGGGAAACGTATTGATGTCGACCACCTCCACCTGGTTGGGATAGGAAGCGAGAAAAACCTTGATCATCGCAGACAGGTTTCCCTCCCCACCCACCTCATCGGTGAGCAATACGGTACGAAGGTCCCCACGCTTTTCACCCTGGGATGCGGATGGTTGGGGTTTGAAGGGAACAAAGTCTTCTACGAGATCCTTGCTCTGTCGGATAACGGGAAGACGATGAAGGCAGGTATGATGGAACTCCTCCATGAAGTATCGCATGCTTTGGCGGTATGCACTGTCCAGGAGGTCCTTGTCATCCACGCTCAGCCCTTCCATGAAATGCATCCCGAGGTCCTCACAGATGGCCTGCAGCCAGTGCTGGGCAAGATGGTCGTAGTAGTGGAAACAGCTCATGATGCTCGTTGCATACTTGCCGGCGAAGACAGAAGCCCTTCCCGCTTGCTTGATGAGTTCCAGAAACCGGAGCAACTGGTAGGGTACCAGCATGGTATAGACAGGAGTTGCCCAGAGCACTGCATCACACGCATCAAGCCGGTCCAGGGATGCTTGGAACCATGGGATGTCATAGGCATTGTCTGTGAGTTCTTCCCCCACATCCAGCACATCCCAAACAATGTCACTCTCATGCATCATCATATACCGTGCATACTGCAGGGTAAGACTGTATTCACCTTTTGGACTTGCGTTGATGACGACCATCTTCGTGGGTTGGGACAAACTGACCTCCTCTCCATTGCATTCAGCCTACGTCCAGCAACGCGTCCAGTCAACAAGAAATCACACCACCAGCCCTTCGTCCCCTACCAAGGAAAACCATTCAGGAAAGTGGATTGTCACAGGACGCCAGCTAGTGACAAAGCGGGACTTCTCCGCTATAAAGAAACTGGATAAAGGTGAAGAACGCCTTCATAGTCGCCCCGCTTGGTCAACGCTTGAGGATGCCTGATGAGTTTTTTCTCCCCTATGTTCGCTTGGAAACACCGGCTCTTCTTGGTACTCGTCATCTTGGTGAGCCTTGCGGTAGTGTTTCCTGCCATCTATGCGGTCAGGAGAGCCAAACAGGTCATGATTGAGGAGACCCAGGCGAAGGCTCTGGATATTGCCGGCACTATCTCCGCCTTCCTGACCAACGATATTGAACGGTATCGCATGCTCTCCCAGACTGCGGACCTCGTCAGCGGGACTGCGGAGTACCGGTACTACGAACAGATGACCTCCATCTTCCGTTCGATCAAGGACTCCAGTGATGCCGCTTTCATCTTCACCACCAAGTACATCGATGAGCAGACCGATGCCTATGTCCTGGATGGAGAGGATCCGAAGAGTGACTTGTTCTCACCCTTCGGAAGCATCGATACTATGAACCCCACCGAACTGTACACATTCCAGACTGGCTTGAGAGCAGTCAGCGATTTGGAGGATGACCCGAACTGGGGCGCCTACATCACTGCCTATGCCCCGATCAAGGATTGGCGTGACCACACCATCGTCGGAGTGGTGGGAGTCGATTACTCAGCAGACTACTTGCAGCTTCGCCATCAGCGGATCACCATCATCCTTATCTTTGGGTTTGCTTTTTTCATATTCGTCATCACGCTCTCCCTGTACACCATCATCCTGAGTATCTACAATCGGGCAAATATCGACGAACTCACCCAGTTGGGAAACAAGCGATCATTCAACCGTACACTCGCTGATATTGCCTCTGAGGCAAAAAAACACAGAAACTCATTCTCCTTGCTGATGCTGGATGTCGACCAATTCAAGGCGATCAACGACAGCCATGGGCACCTGACCGGAGACAAGGTTCTCAAGCATATTGCCAAAACCCTGCAACTGGGACTTGCTTGGCCCAAAGGCTGTTTCCGCTATGGCGGAGACGAGTTTGCCATCATACTTCCCGCCTGTGACCTCCAACAAGCGTATAAGGTCAAGCAAGAGTTGCAGGAAGAAGTGAAGGCTATCAACCTCGAAGAACTTGAGGGAAAACCACTCTCGATCAGCATCGGAGTTGCCGAGGGTAGGGATGACATTGACCTTGAGGAATTGGTAAGCTGTGCGGACAAGGCGCTCTACGAGCAGAAACGAACTCATTGAACCAAGGAATTGCCGTGAACTTACCATCCATACTCTTTCTCACCCACACCCACTTTCATCCCGACCAAGAGGAGATGCAGCAGCTTCTCGCCTCCTATCCCCAGATCAAGGTAACCACCCTGCGGGGCGCGACCTACACCAGGGAACAATTGGAACAAGCACACATCATCGTGGGCTTTCCCAAACCGGAGGATCTGATCCATGCCACAAGCCTGCGGTGGCTCCACACCCCCAGTGCAGGAGTCACGCAGTATGCCGACAAGGCACTCTATGCACGTGAAGATGTACTTCTGACCAACAGCGTGGGCACCTACGGAAAGCAGATAGCTGACCATGTCATCGGCATGATCATCGCCTTCAACCACAACTTTCTCACCTACCACAAGCAGATGGAGCAGAAACTGTGGAAGAACTACTTCCCCACCCATGACATCTGGGAGAGCACCCTCCTGATCGTAGGCCTTGGGGATATCGGGACCAACCTGGCAAAACGGGCCAAAGCCCATGGCATGCGGGTTGTGGCTGTCAAGCGTACTGCAACCGAGAAACCTGCCTTCGTCGACATTCTGGGGACCATCGACGAATTGGACACGCTGCTCGGCCAGGCGGACTACCTTGCCCTCTGCCCCGCCTACACCAAGGAAACCGAGCACCTGATCGATGCGAAGAGACTTTCCCTTCTCAAGAGCTCGGCTTACCTGATCAATGTGGGCAGGGGGGCCTTGGTGGATGAAGAGGCCCTCACCGAGGCATTGGAAACCAAGCAACTGGCAGGAGCGGGCCTCGATGTCACCCAGCTGGAGCCGCTTCCTCCCGAAAGCAAGCTGTGGAGTCTGGACAACGTGTTCATCACCCCCCATGCAAGCGGTCTCTCCCCCAGTGACCCGCATCAGGTGTTTTCCCTCTTCCTGACCAACCTGGAGAGGTATCTCAACGGAAAACAGATGCAGAATATCGTGGATTTCCAGAGAAATTATTAAGCAATTTTCAATCCCTATAAAAATACTTTTGTTTTGTATTTCTTGGAGAATCTGCACCTTATGTTGCTTTACTTGCCTACCTACCGATGGTAGGCTGTAGCTATGCAAGGGGGTGGGCACTGTGGCGGTTATTCTGGCTATCGACGATTCCTTGACTGATCTTACCATGATCGAGTACATACTCTCCTCACACCAGGTCTTGGTTGCCCGTGATGGACAGGAAGGGCTGAGCATGCTGAAAGAGCATCCTGAGACCGATCTCATCCTGCTTGACCTGCGGATGCCGGTGATGGATGGGTTTGCCTTCCTGGACAAGATGGGCCCTCTTGGCATAGAGATTCCCGTAATCATCCTGACCAACAGCGAAGAGGTGGACAAGGAGATTCTGGGTCTGGACAAAGGGGCCATGGACTTCATCCGCAAGCCGCTGAACTTCCAGGCGCTGCAGAAACGCATCGAGGTGCAGTTGCGTCTCAAACAGGCAACCGAGCAAATCCGGCAGCACAACCGCATGCTTGAGGAGCAGGTGCAACAACGGACGGCTGAGATCCGCAAGACCAATGAGATTACCATCAATGCGTTGGTGCGGCTGTTGGAAATCCGCAATGTCGAATCCAGCGACCACTCCCGCCGCACCAAGGTCATGATGCAGCTGCTCTGTGAGGAGCTCCAGAAGCATCCCAAGGATGGATACCAATTATCGGAAAAGGACATCCAGGAGTTGGTCGATACTGCTCCCCTGCACGATATCGGCAAGGTCGGCATCCCTGACAACATCCTGCTCAAACCCGACAGGCTCGAACAGGCCGAGATTGTCATCATGCGCGAGCATGTGCTCAAAGGGGTGGAAGCCCTCGACTACAGCATCGAGACCAGTGATGCAAAGATCAGCTTCATTGAAACGGCACGGGAGCTCATTGCCAGCCATCATGAGTGGTTTGACGGTTCAGGCTATCCCAACGGACTTGACCATGACAAGATTCCTCTCTCCGGCCGCTTGATGGCTGTCATCGATGTCTATGATGCCTTGACCAGCAAACGGGTATACAAGGAGGCAATGAGCCACCAAAAAGCCATAGAGGTGATGCGCAGTGAGGCAGAGCGCCATTTCGACCCGGTCATCTTCCAAGCGTTCCTCAAAATTTCCAATGCAATACAAGAAGCATTGAACAAGGACTGAGAGGTATCCATGAGAGCATTGAAACGCTTCTTGCTGTTCTTGCTCCTGATGCTCTCGTTATCATGCATGCTGGGCGCAGCAACAGGAGCACCGCAATTCACAGAAGAGGAGCAGGCATTCCTGGCCGAGCATCCGGTCATCCGCATCGGCATTGACCCAAAGTTTGTTCCCTTTGAGTTTCTTGATGAGCAGGGTCAGCACTCCGGCATCGCAGCCGACTTTCTGGACCTCATCAGCAAGAGGACTGGACTGAGCTTCGTCCACGACCCGGGCCTTGGCTGGGTGGACGCGGTACAGAAGGCACGCAATAGGGAAATAGACCTGCTGCCGGCAGTCGGGTATACCGATCAACGCGCACAGTTTCTGACCTATGAGGAACCCTACCTCCACTTCCAGCGCTCGATTGTGGTGCAGAAGTCCAACACCTCCTTTTCCCGGTTCTCAGACCTCTTTGGAAGGCAGGTTGCCGTCCAGAAGGACAGCAGTCACGAAGGGTTTCTCACCAGCTACCCAGAAATTGACCAGCGTCTGTATGATACTGTCGAGGAGGCCCTGCTTGCAGTGAATCGTGCTGAGGAAGTGGCCTTTGTCGGAAACGAGGCAACCAGCATCTACCTCAGCCGAAAACTGGGATTGACTGAACTGAGATTCATCCCCATCACCGAAGGGGGCATCCAAAACCTCCATATGGCAGTTCGCAGCGACTGGCCTCTGCTTGTTTCCATCCTGCAAAAAGCCCTGGATTCCATCACTGAGGCTGAAGAGGCCCAGATCCTCTCCCGTTGGATCCGGTATGAATCCAAGGTGGACTACTCCCCCTACATCAGGATCGCCGGCTCGCTCCTGATCATTCTCTTCCTGGGGTTCAGCCTCTCCTCGTTCTGGATCGTGCGTCTTCGCATGGCGATCAAGGAGAAGGATATCGCCCAGCGCCAAGCCCAGGCAGCCGATCAGGAGAAAAGCAGGTTCCTCGCACGCATATCACACGAAATACGCACCCCACTCAACGGGATACGCGGGATGAGTTATCTGTTGGAGAAAACAGAGCTTGATGCAAACCAACGGCGGTATGTGAAAAGCATCGGAGCGACAACCCAGACGATGCAGACCATCATCAATGACATTCTTGAATTCTCACGACTCAGCGAAGATAGGATTGTGCTCGAGCGCGTACCCTTCTCGCTTGATGATGTATTGGAGAACTGCATCTCCATCGTCTCCTACCTCATACGGCAAAAAGGACTTACTTTTTCCATCAATGAGGAAGGTCCAATCCCCCATCACTTCCTTGGGGACCCCACCCGAATCGCCCAAATCCTTATCAACTTGCTGAACAATGCAGTCAAGTTCACCGAGGAAGGCTCGGTGGAGCTGATCATCTCCAGCACCCAACAAACGGATGGGGAGTGCTCCCTCTCCTTCGCCGTGAAGGACAGCGGCATCGGGATGAGTGAAGAGCAGTTGGGAACCATTTTCCAACCCTTCATACAAGCCAATGAGACGATAAACCGGAGGTTCGGAGGTTCAGGGCTGGGCCTGTCCATCGTCAAAGGACTGGTGGAGAAGATGGGAGGCCGATTGGAAGTGACCAGCATCCTGCACAAAGGGAGCACCTTCACCGCAACCATTCCCCTCAGCATAGACAAACAGGGCTCTGAAGCCGACCAGCAGAAGAGAAAGGCCATCGATTTCGCACGCCTCAAGGCCCTGCTTGTCTTGCATGACCGTCATCTGGAGGAGCGCATCAGTGTCCTGTTTGGTGAATACCATCTCACCTTCGAGGGGGTCACCTCAACAAAGCTTGCCGCCAAGATCTTGGAACAAGACCACACCTTCGACCTGGTGGTGGTCGAACACCAGCTCCACAGCGAGGATCATCAGAGCTTCTATACCATGCTCAAGGCCCAAGGGCAAACCCAGACGAAGCTGCTGGTTTTCGTCCATGAGGACAGGCAAGCAGAGGAAGAGGTGGTTGCCGATCTCATCCTTCCCCTGCCGGTAATCAACTCCGTGATCCTCAATGGTCTCTTGCAACTCTTCGGCAGAGGTTCGGCAGGCAAGATCGGGCAACCATCCCAAGAGGCGACTCCGCCGTCCCAACACTATTTGATACTGGTGGTGGAGGACAACCCAACAAACCAGATCATTGCAAAAGAGTTGCTTGAGCAGGCCGGCAACCAGGTGCTGCTCGCTTCCAATGGCAAAGAGGGGTACGAGACCTTCCTCAAGGAGGAGGAAAGGATACACCTGATCCTGATGGACCTGCATATGGATGTGATGGATGGGTATGAGTCGAGTACTCTCATCAGGGGCAAGAACACCAAGGTCCCGATCATCGTCACCTCAGCTGACCTGATGAATTCGGTAAGAGAACGGTGCGAGAGCATCGGGATAACCGAACTGATAGGAAAGCCGTACAACCCGGAGGAGTTGCTGAATGCGGTGCATCGTCTTGCCGCAACCTATTCGCCGAGCCAGGAGAGCCTTGAAAAGCTTAATGTATCGATCGGAGTGAGGAATGTGGGGGGAAACAAGGACCTGTACGCCAAAGTACTCACCTCATTCATCCAAGAGACTGAAGTGTTGCTCAGCGAGTTGGAATCTGAGCACGATCGTACGCTCATTGCTGAGCTTGCGCACAAGGGCAAAGGAAGCTGCGGCGCCGTTGGGGCGTTGGAAGCCCAGAAACTCTGCAAGCACGTGCAAATGATGGCTGAGAATGCTGAGGCGGAGCTCGACAAGCAACTGCTCCTTGCCTTGCAGGAGCAGCTGAGACAAGTCATCAACGAGGCAAAACAGTACAGCTCACAAGCGTGAGGCAAGAAACAGATCCGTAAGCTGAACAATCTTGTCAACATTGGTTTGGTAGAGGAAGTGTGTACCTTCGAGTACCTTGTACTGTGCATGCCCCCCTATCCGTTCCAGATGCTGCAGCTGATACTCAATGGGGGTGACAGGAAGCATCGGGTTGGGCTTTTCATAGGTATCGGATGCGATGAGCTTGAGATACGGCACCTGAGGGGGGAACGGCACACGCATGACCTCTTCGATGGACTCGGAAACATTGCCCATCTGGGCAAGCAAGGTCCTGTTGACGGAGAACCCGGCAAACACCAGCATGTCTTGGATCTCCTGGGTTGTGTACCCCAAGGAACCGATTGCATCAGCGTTGGTGACCAAGGGGCCGAGCAGGCTGGTGAGACCCAGATCCTGTTGAACCCTGGCGATCGGCAGCAAGGCCTTTGCAAATGCGGGCATCGGAGCAGAGAGTGCTGTTGAGGTACCGTCCAAGCTGATGATCGCCTCGACCTCCTCAGGATGCAAGCTGGCATACAGTTCGCTGTAGGCGCTGGAAATGGAGTGGCCCATCAACACGTAGGGACCACGAAAGCCTGCAGTTGCAAGGGCTGTGCGGATCTCTTCCACATAGTTGGCACTGCTTCTCGGTCGCTCGGTGGTGGAGCTGAACCCCACCCCGAAGTACTCCACCACCACAACGGTGTACTTCTCGCCCAAGGCGCGCATCAAGGGGCCGAAATCTGCACTGGGCAGTCCCACTCCCATGCCTGGCAACAGGACGATGGTCTTCTCCCCCTCTCCCACAGAGTACAGGTGCATGGAACCGTCAAAAACCTCGACCAGCTCTCCGCATGGCTCGATGTTCTCAAAGCGCTGGCGGAAATAGGTGGCATGCACCATCGAGGAGATGAGCAACACCAAGACAAAGGCGGTGAACACCCAAAGCAAAATCCTCAGAACCTATTTTCCTCGCCTACGCATACCATACTCCCTAGCATTTTGTTAGGGAAAGTATAGAAGAGAATCTGCAGTCTGCCTAGAAATGAGTGGTATTATGTTTGGATTTTGGAACAAACACTGGGCTGGATTGCTCCAGCCCATCAGAGAACTTTCCGTTGCAGCTTACTTGTCAGCTGCCGTTTCGGGATTTCGGGTATTCCAGTCAGACCAGGCAGGGGTTGCCCAGTTCTTGGCGACACGCAGGGCCTTCTTGTCTGCAGGATCTCCGGTTATCTTCACGGTGGCTTCATTCATTGCCCAGCGATCATCGGTTGTGCCGGCAATCCCTTCGCGCCACTGGCCTTCCACGTAGTAGCGGCCGAAGGTCGCCATCTCGGCGTTCTTCAGGGTGAGCTTCACCGGTTGGGCAAGCGCAAACTCCTGCTTCACGTGGTAGGGATAGTTCTCAAACGGACCGTAGGAGGCAACTTCCCCGTCTTTGGATTTCGAGTAATCGATGTAGACATGGTAGAAACCCTTGAGGGTGTACTCCCCGGCAGGTACATTCTCAGCAAAGTAGAAGGAGTCGAGGCGGCTCTCTGCATCAAAGTTCTTGAATGGAACAACATTGCCGTTTGCATCCACCACCCAGGGCGCCCAGCCCGTTGCATTGGTGTTGGACATGGACACCGAGGACCCATCGGCCTGGAGCATGCCTACCTCCACTACCAACATGGATGATTGGGGAGAGAGCGGATTGGTTGCCAACGGGAAGAATGAGGCGAGGGACATACAGCCGGTGAGCAACAATACGACAGCCAAGGACAGGGTGAACACTCGTAGTTTTCTCATAGGACCTCCAGAATTGGTATCTTCATCTCCATGGTAGGGGCACTGTCATGATACGTCAACATTCATCACCCCAAGCCATGTGCATCTTTCTGCAAAGAAGACACGCTTGATTGCTGAACAAACGTATTGCCATTATGCAGGTTTTTCATATAGATTGTTATCTATATGACATGAAGGAGTACCCAATGAAGCGCACATCAATGGATATGGCATTCTTCGAACGCAATCTTTCTGTGTGGGTCCTCGCCTGCATGGCAGTCGGGGTGCTGATCGGACTGAAGCTGCCGCAGATACCTGCTTGGCTCTCCACCTTCGAATATGCCAATGTATCGATCCCTGTTGCCATCCTGATCTGGCTGATGATCTACCCGATGATGCTCAAGGTGGACTTTGAGAGCGTGAGAGAGGTAGGGAGAAACCCGAAAGGTCTGGTGGTGACGTGGGTCACCAACTGGCTCATCAAGCCCTTCACCATGTACCTGATCGCATCTTTTTTCTTCATGGTAGTTTTTCGGCCGTTCATCGGGCAAGAACTCTCTAGAGCATACCTGGCAGGAGCAGTTCTGCTGGGAGCCGCCCCCTGTACGGCCATGGTCTTCGTCTGGAGCCATCTGACGAAAGGAAACCCAGCCTACACCCTGGTGCAGGTTGCCACCAACGACCTGATCATTCTCGTCCTCTTCATACCCATCGTTGCCCTGCTTCTGGGTATCAGCGGGATCAGCATCCCGTGGATGACATTGGCTCTCTCGGTCGTGCTGTTCGTAGTCATCCCCTTGGCAGCCGGCTGGCTCAGCAGGACCATGATCACGAAGAAACATGGTCTGGCATACTTTGAGCAGCAGTACATACCGCGCTTCAAGCATGTGACAATCATCGGCCTTTTGCTGACGCTGATCATCATCTTCTCCTTCCAAGGCCAAACCATCGTGGATAATCCGGTGCACATCCTTCTGATCGCAATTCCCTTGGTATTGCAGACTGTACTCATCTTTTTTGTGGCATACCTGTGGGCAAAGGCTTGGAAACTGCCCCACAATGTGGCAGCCCCTGCAGGGCTCATCGGTGCGTCCAACTTCTTTGAACTGGCAGTTGCTGTGGCCATATCGGTCTTCGGCCTGCAGTCCGGGGCAACCTTGGCCACCGTGGTGGGCGTATTGGTTGAGGTTCCGGTCATGCTCGCACTGGTCAATGTAGCAAACAGGACAAGAGGTTGGTTTCCAGCCTAGAGATCCATCAGGTCATCAAGATGATCGAGCAGGACGGTCAACCTTTCCAGGATATCCGCTTGACCAATCCCCTGCACCACAGCCTGTACATCCTGTGCGAAATTGCAGGGTAGTTGGCTGCAGGTGTGGGTTGCCCACGCAACAAGGCGCTTCTCCCCTGGATGGGTCTGCCGGTTGAGGGCGAACAGTACGTCAAAGTAGCTCGCCAGCAGGGCACTGCTTCGGTGTGCCACGCTGATCAGGTCATTGCGCTCGAGGGCGTGTTCAATTTGCTCATAATAGGAGGCGGTAAGCTTGCTTCGCAGCTGGGGGTGATTCTTGGCAATGATAGCCTGGACCAAGGCTGTGGGATAGGGGCTGGAGAGTCGCTCCTGCAAGTCGGCAAACCGATGATACGGGTCGAAGAGAATCTTGCTCGTCTTGAGATTGTGGATGAATGCGGTGGTGTAACCCACCTGGGCCTGGCAGTCGATCCAGACCCGCCTGACCTCATCCTCAGCCCAGGAGAGGGAGCGGTAGGTGAGATCGGCATACGTGCCGTCCTTGAGCAGCAGCTCATCCCCCTCGCCGAAAAAGTCGTTGCCCACCTCTGCCTTTGCGGCGTATCGCCCGGCTATCTCTCTTCGGATCTCAAGCGATAGCGTTTTTTCTGCATAGAGGTAGAGATCCCAGTCAGAGAGCGTATCGCTGCCCAACCCCGTCCTCGATCCTGCGAGCACCAGTGCATCGAGGCCCTTCTGGGCTTTCAACTCTTCAATCAGCGCTTGTATCATGGGTGCCATCATGCCAAAAACAGAGAGAAAAGGAAAGGTCAGCTGCTTCCATAGAGCTTTGAGAGCAACTCATACCGCCCACTGACTTCACACTTTGTATAGATTGCTCGGTTGTGGTTTGCAACCGTCTTGGGGGAAAGTGAGAGCTGGGCACCAATTTCCTTGTCACTCAATCCTTTGGCAATGAGCAGCAGCACTTCTGTCTCTCGGTGGGAGAGTTCTTTTTGGCGTGCAAACTGACGTACGGCAAACGAGTCGGATTTCCTCTCGGGATTTTCCATCTCCTCCAGTACCGCTGCCAGTCCGTTGCGAACATGCTCGATCCGTGAACCAAGGAGCTCCTTGTCATGACTGAGCACAGATTCGATGATGGCAAGCAACACTTCGGGTCGGAAGGGTTTGGTAAGGTAGCGAATCGCTCCCTCGCGCAGCGAATCAATCTTCTCCTCCACCGAATCCCGGGCTGTGAGGAAAATGAGGGGGATGGGAGCCTCCTTGAAGCGTATCTTCACTTCTTTGAGGAACGCATGACCGTCCATCCTTGGCATCATCACATCACAGATGATCAGGTCCACATGCTCGTCCTTCAGAAGAGCAAGGCCTTCGGAGGCATCCTCGGCGAGCAGCACACGATAGTGCTGGGCAAGGATGGAATGGATATACCATCTGAGGTCTGCATGGTCTTCCACCACGAGCACGGTCGGAAGATCTGTAGCCCCGTCCTGCGCATCTATATGGAGATGGGAAAAGTCGGAGAGGAAGAGCGGGGCAAGCGTGGCACTTGAAGATTGGTCCTCCGCATGCAGGACCTCCACCAAGGAGGGGGGGAAGACCAGGGTGAAGGTGCTTCCTTTCCCCTCACAGCTTTCCAGCAACACCTCTCCTCCGTACCCTCGCATGATATGCCGGACCAAGGGCAGT
>Ga0172377_10006026_pt1 | contig 12476 bp, 13 predicted proteins | sample Pumphouse3metaG_FD_119749 | JGI IMG/M metagenome (GOLD analysis project Ga0172377, IMG submission 119749) | Leachate microbial communities from a municipal landfill in Southern Ontario, Canada - Pumphouse #3 metaG | ecosystem: Engineered > Solid waste > Landfill > Unclassified | place: Canada... | reverse complement strand
AGAAAAAAAGCTGATACTGAAACTCTAAAAGTTAAAGAAGAAAAAGAGAAAGCTTTAGCTGAATTCAAAGAAATTGAAAGCAAAAAAGCTATTTCTGAGGAACTAAGAAAAAAAGCTGATACTAAAACTCTAAAAGTTAAAGAAGAAAAAGAGAAAGCACTTTCAAAAGAATTACATAATTTAAACAATTTAGATAATTTTGAAAATTTACTTATAAAAGTAGATTCAGCTAAAAATATTATGTTTTTAAAGGGCAAAAATAGTGATGGCGAAATTACTGATATAAAAACATACAAAGTTTCAACTGCAAAAACAACCGTAAAAAAACCTTTGGGAGTGGGATATATCACCTCAATATCATTAAACCCTCAATGGAATCCAACAAATAAAACCTTAAAAGCTTTTAAAGAAAAAGGAATTAATTTACCGTCTATTGTTCCTTTTGGAGATAAACTAAATTATATGGGTGCTGCAAAAATAAATCTTAGTCATAAGGTTGATGGACAAGAAGTTTATAGAATTCATGGTACTTTAAGTGAAAATACTATTGGTACAAATGAATCAAGTGGATGTATTAGGATGAAAAATAAAGAGATTGTTGAACTAGCAACTTTACTTGAAAAATTTAGTAAAACTAAAAACTATAATAATATTAGTGTGATTTTAGAATGAAAGGTAATAACTGTAATTCTGCACTGACATGCAATTGATATTGATTTTATATAAAACTACCTCTTATAGAGAAAGGATAGATAAAAATTTTATCTATCCTAAAATTATTTAGATTTTTTCTCTTTATCTTTATCTTTAAAATTTAAGTAATACTCAATTTCAGATGGAGTTAAAATCTTGATTGTATTTGTACTTCCTGGCATTCCAACTGGATAACCAACAGTTGCTACATATAAACCATTTCTATTTAATAATCCCATTTCATCAAGAGCTTTTAGCATTCTTTGGAACATTTTAGATGCTTGTGCTTCTTTGATTGTTCCTATTGGTTCAACTCCCCAAATAGCTGTTAGAGAATTTAAAACTTTTTTCTTATGTGTAAATGTAAAAATAGGAGTTCTTGGTCTATATCTTGACATCTTTTGTGCAGATCTTCCTGAACTTGTAATTGCTAAAATTCCATTTGCTTTTAAATCATCTGCAAGTTTTGTAACCGTTGCTTGAATAACATCAAATTCATCTAAATATGGGAATTTGTACTGTTTATCAAAGTTATAAATATCTTCTGTTTTTGCAATGATATTGTGCATTGTATCAACTACATTTATTGGGTCTTCTCCAACAGCACTCTCTTCACTTAGCATTACAACATCAGTTCCATCTAAAACTGCATTTGCAACGTCTGAGATTTCAGCTCTTGTTGCTCTTTCATTTTGAGTCATTGATAAAAGCATTTGAGTTGCTGTGATTACTGGAATTCCTTTTAAATTTGCTTTTTTAATAAGCATTTTTTGAATTGTAGGAACATCATAATAAGGAACTTCAATTCCTAAATCTCCCCTTGCAACCATAATTCCATCACTAGCTTCTATAATTTCATCTATATTTTCAACTGCATCAAATTTCTCAATTTTTGCAATTAATTTACCTTTGTATCCATTTAGAAGATTTCTAGCTTTTCTCATATCTTTTGCATTTTGTACAAATGAAATAGCAAAATAATCAACCTCGTTTTCAACTCCCCAAGCAATATCAATTTCATCTTTTTTTGTAATTACATCAATATCAATTACAGTATTTGGAAAATTTACACCTTTTCTTGAAGAAAGAATTCCATGATTTTCAATTTTTGCTTTTACTTCATTTCCAATTGCAATAACTTTTGCTCTAATAGTTCCATCATATAAATATATGTATTCATCAATTTTAACTTTGTCTAAAATATCTGGATAATTAATTGATACCACATACTCTTTATCTGCTTTTTTATATCCAAGCATATCATCTTTTAAAAATGTAATTACATCATCTCTGTATAGTTCAAAAGGTTCTTTTAAATCCCCAATTCTTACTTTTGGTCCAGAAATATCTTGTAAAATTCCAACCGTTTTATTTAAGTTTTTCATTGCTGTTCTAATATTATTTAATGTCTCTAAATGATATTCATGACTTCCGTGTGAAAAGTTTAATCTAAACATATTTGCACCGGCTTTTATAAGTCCTTCAATCATCTCCACGCTATGGCTTGCTGGGCCTAAAGTTGCTAATATTTTTGTTCTTTTTTCCATAGTTTCTCCTTTTTGAGTAATATTAATTATAACATACAATTATTACAAGTCAAGTAACTTTTCTATCTAACAATTATTTCACAATAAAGATGATAAAATCAACAATCTAAAATAAAATATTTAAAGGTTTTATATGAAATTTATTAATTTAAAAACAATTATCTCTTCAATTGCCATCGCTTCATTAATTAGTGGTTGTGCTCAAAAATCAGGAAATGAAACTTATGATAATAATCAAAATGCAATAATTGGTACAACGATAGGAGCACTTGCAGGTATTGTTCTTGGAAATAATATTGGTGGTGGAAATAAAGGAAGAAACAAAGTAATTGGTGCAGTTGCAGGTGCAGCAATTGGTGGAGCAGTTGGTTATAATATGGATAATCAAGCAAAAGAAGTTGCACAAAGTTTAAATACAAATGTAAATAATAGTCCAACGGCTGCCTTAGATCCAAATCAAGATTTAATAGTTTCAAATACTGATAACTATGTAAAAATCATGTTTAGAGATGATATGATGTTTGAAACAAACTCAGAAAATCCAACTTATGCTGCTGGAACTAAAATAGCAAAAATTACAACTGTTTTACAAAAATATCCAAATACTTTAGTTCAAGTTGTAGGTCATACAGATAGTAGAGGAAGCCATGCTTATAACTTAACATTATCTGATAAAAGAGCTACAAATGTTGGGAATATCATAAATAACACAGGTGTTCAAAATCAAATCTTCTCAAAAGGTTGTTCTTTTGATAAACCAATTGCACCAAACACAAGTGATGCAAATATGGGATTAAATAGAAGAGTTGAAGTTTATTTATATCCAAATCAACAATCTGTAATCGATGTTTGTAGATAAAAAGAGAAATCTTTTTATTTACAACACTTTTGATACAATCTTTTTATGATTAAATTTAATGACTACTTTAATGATTGGCTTTATGGTCAAGATGCTTATTATTCAAACTACAAACAAATAGGAAAAGATGGGGATTTTTTTACTTCTGTTTCAACTTCATCTTTTTTTGGTGGCTCAATTGCTAAAAAAATAATTGCTTCTATTGAAGAGGGATTTTTACCAAATAATACAACTATTTTAGAAATTGGCGCACATCATGGATATTTATTAGCTGATATTATTCAGTTTATTTATACTTTAAAACCTCAACTTTTAGAGACTCTAAATTTTGCAATAGTTGAAAGATTTAAAAATCTTCAAGAACAACAAAAAAAATATCTGAATGAATCTTTTGGAGATACTATAAAATTAAAACATTATGATGATATAAATGAAGTAACACTAGAAAATGCTTATATTCTTGCAAATGAAATTTTTGATGCTTTTTCTTGTGATTTAGTTTATACAAATAAAGAAAATATTTTACAACAAGCTTTTGTACAAAACCACAAAATCGAATTTATCAATTGTATTGATGAGAATATTATAAATCACTGCAAGAAATATCATATAACAAAAGGTGAAATCTCTCTTTCATACAAAGATTTTGTAAATACTTTATGTAAAAATATAAAAAGTTTTGAATTTCTAACTTTTGATTATGGAGATAGATTTCCAAGAAATGATTTTAGTGCAAGAGTTTATGAAAAACACACTGTTTATCCTATTTTTGAAGATAATTTACCCTTAGAAAAACTATTTAAAAACTCAGATATTACCTATGATGTTCATTTTAATTATTTAAGTGATTGTTTTAAAAACAATAATATCACAAATATAAAATTTAATACCCAACTAAAATCTTTAGTAGAATTTGGAATTTTAGATCTACTGGAAATATTAAAAGCAAATGTTGATGAAAAGTCTTATTTAAAAGAAACTCAAAATGTAAAAGTATTACTTGAACCAATAGGGATGGGTGATAGATTTAAAACTCTGAATATTAGGAAATAAGTTAACTCTTTGTATAATCTTTTTTTATAAAAATATCAAAAGGTATGAAATGACACTTATAATAAATGGTGAAATAAAAGAGTTTTCAGATGATTCAACACTTCAAAATATTATTACAAATTTACAAATAGAAAATAAAGTAATGGCAGCAGCTGTTAATATGAATATCGTAAAAAAAGATGATTGGAATAATTTTATTCCAAAAAAAGACGACAAAATCGAACTTCTTCAATTTGTTGGTGGTGGATGATTTTTTATGAGTAAACAAAAAGGTGACTTTGCCGAAAAAAAAGCTATCTCTTTTTTACAAGATTTAGATTTCAAAATTATTGAACAAAATTTTTACGCAAAAAAACTAGGTGAAATTGATATTATTGCTACAAAAAACTCTACTTATCACTTCTGTGAAGTAAAATCTGCAACTGATTATGAAACTGCTATAAATAACCTTACAAATTCAAAACTTTCTAAAATAAAAAGAAGCGTTGATTATTATATTCAAACTAAAAAATTAGATATTTCATATTGTATAGATGCGATTATTGTAACAGATGAGACTATTGATTTTATTGAAAATATAACAATTTAGCAGAAATAGAAGTAAGAGATGAAGGTCGCATTAAACATCTCTTACTTTTATTGACTTGTATAAAAATTAGTATGAGAAATTATAACAACTCATAGTAGCAATAATCTAGCAAGTAATATAAATTATAAAATTTAATTTTTTATTAGCACTTTTTAGTTATCATACACAAATACTCATGGAGAAATAATTGTACTCAAAAGAACTAGAATCTATTAAAAAATCAAATCGTTTTAGAACAAGAGAACTATTTGATGATAATTTAATTGATTTAGCCTCAAATGATTATTTAGGACTTTCTACAAATAAAACTCTTTTCCAAAATGCCTATGAAACTGTTCTAAAAGAAAATTATCATTCACCAAAAGCCTCAATGTTAGTAAATGGATATAGTAGAATTCATAAAAAATTTGAAGATAAATTATGTGAAGTAAATGGTTTTGAAGCTGGTGTTGTTGTAGGTTCAGGATTTTTAGCAAATATCTCTATGATTGAAGCACTTTGTAGAAAAAATGATACTTTATTTATAGATGTTGAGTATCATGCAAGCGGAATCTTAGCTACTAAACTTTTAAGACCAGAGCAAGTTATTGTTTTTAAACACAATGATTTTAAAGATTTAGAAGAAAAAATTTCTAAAAATACAAGAACAGGAAGAAATATCATTGCTATTGAAGGTGTTTATTCTATGGGCGGAGATTTGGCTCCATTGGAAATATTTAAAATCGCTGATAATTATAAATCAATTTTAATAGTTGATGAAGCCCATAGTTTTGGAGTTATTGGAGATAATCTTTTGGGTATTTTTGATTATTACAAAATAAAACCAAATAAATATCATGTTAAAATGGGAACTTTAGGAAAAGCTTATGGATCTTACGGAGCTTATATTTTAGCTTCTAAACAAATCATAGATTTTTTAACAAATAGAGCAAAACCTATAATATACTCAACTGCTCCATCACTTTTTGATACTGCACTTGCAAATGAGTCTTTGGATTTTATTATTAAAAACAAACAACTACTTAAAGAAAAAATTGAAAAGAATTTAACTATAATCAAAAATATATTGGGTTTAAAATCCCAAAGTTTAATTATTCCTATATTGATAGGTGATAATAAACTAGTAAAAAAAATACAAGAGAATTTAAAACAAAATGGTTTTTTAGTTGGTGCAATCAGGCAACCAACAGTAAAAGATGCAATTATTAGATTAATTGCAAAAATAGATATAAATGAAGATGATTTAACAAAAGTGTGCAACTTATTAAAGGATTCAAATGTTAATAAATGATTTAATAAAAGGAAATAAGAAATTTAGAGAAGCTAGTTTTCCTAAATATGAGGGTAATTTAAAAGATTTAGTTGAAAAAGGACAAAAACCTGAGATTCTTTTTGTTGGGTGTAGTGATAGTAGAGTTACTCCTGACTTAATGCTTGACACAAAACCTGGAGATATGTTTATTTTAAGAAATGTTGGAAATTTTGTTCCTCCTTATAGTCCTGATGATGATTACCACGGAAGTTCTGCTGTAATTGAATATGCTGTTTCTATTTTACATGTTAAACATATTATTATTTGTGGTCACTCTCATTGTGGTGCTTGTAAAAGTCTATATCAAGATATTGGAAATGCTCCTGAATTAGTTCATGTTAAAAAATGGCTAGAACTTGGGAAAAGAGCAAAAGAATATACACTTCTTGCAATTCAAGACAAATCTGATAAAGAAAAACTTTATAGAGCGACAGAGAGAATTTCAATTGTACATCAAATGGAAAATCTTTTAACATTTCCAGAAGTTGAAAGAAAAGTAAAAAGTGGTGAATTACAAATTCATGGTTGGTATTATCGAATTGAAGATGGAACAATTGAATATTATGACGGGGAAGAGTGTTCGTTCAAACCACTAAAGGAGAATTAAGATGAATACACATCAAGTAAGAAAACTTCCTAAAAAGACTGTCATTATTATTAGTATTCTTATTGCTATTGCTTTTATAATATTTTATGTAATAAAGGATTTAAAAGAAAAAAGAATAACTGAAGTTCTTGCCACAATTGGATATACGAATATAAAACAACTAAAAGTTATAAATAAATTAGAAGTAGAAGATAGTGAAACTAGATATAAAAGTAGTGTTTACAAAGTTATTTTTTATGATAATGATTTAAATCAAAGTTGTATAGGTTTTATTCATCAAGAAAGAAACCAACAATATACAAAAGATTTTAACTGTAAATAGGAAAGATATGAATATTATTGAAAAATTAGAAAAACAAGATAGATTAAATTATGAAGATGCAATTAAATTATATGATTTAGATTTATTCACACTTGCGTCATACGCAAATAAAATAAGAACAGATAAACATGGTAAAAAAACCTATTTTAATATTAATAGACATATAAACCCAACAAATGTTTGTAAAGATGTTTGTCAATTCTGTGCATATAGTGCAAGTAGAAAAAATCCAGATCAATGGACGATGACACATGATGAGATTTTAGAAATAGTAAAAAACTCTTCTAAAAATGATATTAAAGAAGTTCATATTGTATCAGCTCATAATCCTCATACTGGATTACAATGGTACATGGATGTGTTTAGAAAAATAAAAGAAAACTTTCCAGCTATTCATGTAAAAGCATTAACAGCTGCTGAAATTCACTTTTTAAGTACTGAGTATAATTTATCTTATCAAGAAATCATAGATATGATGATTAAACATGGAGTTGATTCAATGCCAGGTGGTGGTGCTGAGATTTTCGATGAAAAAGTGAGAAAAAAAATATGTGGTGGAAAAGTTACATCAGAACAATGGATAGAAATTCATAGACTTTGGCATATAGCTGGTAAAAAAAGTAATGCTACAATGCTATTTGGTCATGTAGAAGATAGAAATCATAGAATTGACCATATGATTAGATTAAGAGATTTACAAGACATTACAGGTGGTTTTAATGCCTTTATTCCTTTGGTTTATCAAACTGAGAATAATTACTTAAAAGTAAAAGAGCCATTAACTGGACAAGAAATTTTAAAAACTTATGCGATTGCAAGAATTTTACTTGATAATATTCCAAATATAAAAGCATATTGGGCAACTTCAACAGTAAAATTAGCTTTAATTGCTCAGGAATATGGGGCAAATGATGTTGATGGAACTATTGAAAAAGAATCTATTCAAAGTGCAGCAGGTGCTACTAGTGCAAATGGTATAGCTCAGTTAGAGTTTGTTGATTTGATAAAAAATTCTGGTTTTATACCAGTTGAGAGAGACTCAATTTATAATGAAATAAAAACTTGGTAATTTCCAAGTTTTTATTTTGTTTCTTCTTTTTCTTCGTCTTTAACTTCTTCTTTTGAATCATTATATTGATTAAATACTAAAACAAATTCGATTTCAATCCCTGCTTCTGTTTTTAACATACTAATTGGATAAGCGATATGAATTGAATATAATTCATTATTTAATACATCAATCATATCAAAAAATTCTCTTGGATCTTTTACTAAAATATTTACAGAATATACAAATCTTGTAATTGTACTATTACTAGCTGTTGTGTTAAACTTGATTATTGAATCAATTGGCATTAAAATTTTTAATTGTTCAGTCACTCTATCCAAAGCCATAAACTCATCTGTTAAATATTCTTTATCATAAGTTTTGTAAGTTTTATTTAATTCAATTTCATTTCGGGCAAGAACTACACCATCAATATTAACCTTTTTATCACTTGATGTTGTAGAATAAACAACATCTTTATATAATTTATTTAGATTAGGTTTTAATGCCGTTGCAAAAATTACTTCATTTAAAAAATTACCTTTTAATTCTAAAATATTTTTCTCTATTTTTAATTCATTTAAATATACTTCATTTGGAATTGAGTCAAATATTGATTTTACTCTTTGTTCTATTTGATCATTTAAAGCTAAATGATCTGGTAATTCAAGTATCTCTTCAATTTTTTGAATATCTAAAGTTTTTGAAGAAGTTGTTTCACTTTTAAATAAATTATTAAAATCTACTTTTAAATATACTTGATAAGCTAAAAATGCAACTACTAAAATAAATAAAAAGATATATAAATTAGTATAATTTCTTTTCTTTTTCTTTTTTCTAGGTTTTATAAAACTTTTCTTTAAATGTTTATCTCTTGATAATTCAAAAAGCTCTTCATCAATATTTATTGGATGGTAATCTACTTTTAACAGTAAATCTTCACCTAATTGTTCAATTTGTTCTTGTGATAATTGTTTTGAAACATAAAGTAATGTAACTTTTTCAACGAAAACATTATTCTTTTTTTCATAAAATGTATTTAAAGTATTATGAATAATTTCATTTAATTCTAAATAATAAATTTCATCAAAAAGCTTTTGTCCATCAATATCATCTTCGTAAAAGTGTGTTTTTTTAATAGTATCAAAACAAGCCAAATCCAAAATGGTATTATGTACAATAACTCCAGCAGCATCTAAAATAACGATAAAAGCTTTACTATTGAATAAGAATACAATAATTTCGCTTCTTGATATATTTTTTTCTATATGAAGATTTATTAAATGAAAAGCTGAATAAATATAATCTATTCCTGTTTTTACAAAATAATTTTTTGTCTCAAATAGTGTTGTTTTTAAAACTGCAATATCAAATTCATTATTAAATTTTGCTATTTCACAATCTTTTAATTTTGAAGATATTGCCTTAGGAACAAGCTTTGTTGTGTCATTTAATAGTAATGTAGAAATATATGTACTATCAATTTCATGCTGTGAAAAATTTAGTTTTTGAGCTATGTCAAAAGGTAATAAATCATTATCAACTAAGAAAACAGAATTATTAACATCAATAATCTCTTCATTATTCAATTTTTTATAATCAAGTTTTAATTGAGTATCATATTTCACAGCATTAATATATAAAGACTCTTTAGTAAACATATATTTCCTATCTAATTTCTTTTAAAGTACAGTATTTAATAACATTTTATTTTTAATAAAATCTCGCGCTTCTTCAAATTTTAAATTACTAATATCATAAGGTTCAGACATATAAAAATCAATTCTTCCAAAGAATTTTGGTAAAACAAATTTATCCCAAGAATTAAATTGCCAATAAGATTTAGGTTTTGCACTTAAGACAATGATTCTAGCACCACTTTTTTGAGCAATTGCAATTACACCATCAGCAATAGTATGCCGAGGACCTCTTGGACCATCAGGAGTTATTGCAATATCAACTCCTGATTTAATTTCTCTAATTGTACTAATTAATGCTTTAGTAGCACCTTTAGATGAAGAACCTCGAATTGAGCCTCCTCCAAATAAAGAGTAGATTTTAGAAATAATCTCACCATCTTTACTTTGACTTATTAATGTTTTTATAACACCATTTGGTCTATTTTTAAAATAATTCATTGGCTGACAAACTAAATCACCATGCCATGCAACAAAAATAAAAGCTTCATCATCTTTTAATTTAGGATGATGAAAAACTTTTTTATTTGTACTATATATTAATCTTATCATTAAATATAATACATAAGGTAATATATTAAATTTAAAATAATTCTTCATTAAAGAACTACTTCGCCTTTTAATGAAGTTCTTGAAGCATCCATAATTTTTATATCTACAAATTTACCTAAAAGATCATCACTTCCTTTTGTAAATACTTGTAAAAGATTATCTGTAAATCCACAAACTTCACCATTTGGTTTTAAAGATTCAATTAGAACATTCATTGTTTGACCAATATATGTATCCATTTTTTTTTCTAAATGTCTTTTATGAAGTTCAATTAATTCAATTAATCTTGCGCTTCCAATTTCATCATCTATTTCTAAATGTGCCATATTTAAAGCTTCAGTTCCTGGTCTTGGAGAGTATTTAAAATTGAAAATTTGATCAAATTCAACTTGATTTACAACATCTAAACTATCTTCAAAATCTTCTCTTGTTTCACCTGGAAATGCAACAATAATATCAGTTGTAATTCTAAGATTTGGAACAAGAGTTCTCAATTTAGAAGCTCTATTTAAGAACCACTCTTTAGTGTAACCTCTTTTCATAGCTCTTAAAATTTCAGTTGATCCACTCTGTAAAGGCATATGAATGCATTTTGAAATTTTTGGATTTTTTGCAAATTCTTCAATAAATGCATCATCCATATGTAAAGGATGTGGAGATGTAAATCTAATTCTTTCTAAACCTTCAATTTTTGAAACATCTTCTAAAAGGTTTGTAAAAGTGTATTTTGCTCTTCCATCAGAAAAATTTCTTCCATAAGAGTTAACATTTTGTCCCAAAAGAGTAACTTCAACAGCACCCAAAACAACAGATTTTCGTACCTGTTCTACTATCATTTCAGGTGGGATTGAAATTTCTTCTCCCCTTGTGCTTGGAACTATACAATATGTACATTTTTTATCACAACCAACTGAGATATTTACACTTGCTCTATATTGATTTGTTTTTGCAGTTGAAAACTCATACATAGACTCATCATTATCAATAGAAATTTCTACAGAACCCTTAACATCAACAACATCTTTGATTTTTGAAATATTTCTAGCACCTAATACAAAATCCACATAAGGCGCTCTTTTAATAATATCTTCACCTAAATGTGATGCAGTACATCCACAAACACCAATTTTTGCACCTTTTTTTTTCTTTTTATTAAACTGACCAATTTCAGAAAAAAGTTTAGAAACAGGTTTTTCTCTAACAGAACAAGTATTTATGATAATCAAATCAGCTTCTTCCATATTTTGAGTTGTAGTGTAACCTTTGTGTTTTTCAAGTTCTGCTTGAATATGTTGGCTGTCTGTGTCATTCATTTGACAGCCTATTGTTTGTATAAATAGTTTTTTATTTTGACTCATATTTTTTTTACTTAAATATCTAAATATTAAAGTGCATGAACCTCATACATATACTCATCATCAGCTAACCCATATTTAACTTCTCTAAAATAAACATTAGAACCATCTTTTTCTAAAGCATCAACTAACGCCATCATATCTTTATGAGAATTATCTCTATCAAAATAAAAAATTTTTTGACCATCTTTCTTTAAATCTTCTTTGATTTTATCTAATTGCACTTTTTTTGGTTTTTCATTTAACTCATTTCTTGCAAATAATAATTCCATTTATTAAGCCTTTTTCTTTTTTAATTAATTATATATTCTATCCCAAAATTACTTTAATTTCTATAAAAGGGTATTTTAGATATACTAATAACCTATACTACATTGGAAATCAAAACAATCATTTCAATGTCAACAAATAAAAGGTTATTAATGGATAAAATAATAGATATTTTAGATTCAATTGCATATGAAAAAGGTCTCAAAATTGATGATGTTGAAAATGCACTTAAAGAGGCGTTAATTAAGACAGCCCAAAAAATGGTAGATGAAACATTAACTTTTGATGCAAATATTGATAGAGCTAATAAAAAACTTAAGTTATTTCAAAAAATCGAAGTTGTATCAGAAGATGATGAAAGATTGAATGCAAACGCAGTTAATAAATACGGTGAAGCACTTAATTATGAAAATTTTATTACTCTTGAAGAAGCAAACGTGATTGACCCAGATTTAGAAATTGGTGACTTTATGAACTATGATTTAGAGTTCGAAAACATGGGAAGAAATGCGGCTACAATTTTACATAGTAATTTTGAATACAGGCTTCAAAGATTTATTGAAGAAAATATT
>Ga0172377_10006025_pt1 | contig 12476 bp, 8 predicted proteins | sample Pumphouse3metaG_FD_119749 | JGI IMG/M metagenome (GOLD analysis project Ga0172377, IMG submission 119749) | Leachate microbial communities from a municipal landfill in Southern Ontario, Canada - Pumphouse #3 metaG | ecosystem: Engineered > Solid waste > Landfill > Unclassified | place: Canada... | reverse complement strand
GGCGTGGACCTGATGGAACAGCAGCGCGCCCACAAGGATAATCTCGAGATCGCTGAGCTGCAGCTGAAAAATGCCCAAACCCGCCTGAAGCTGACCAGCGAACTGGTCGCCAAAGGCCTGAAGGCGGCCAGCAATCTGGAGGATGAGCGCCTGAAGGAGCAGCTGGCCAAAGTTAGTCTCAGCAGTCTGCAAAATAAGGATTTCAGCATCTATGAGGAATTGCTCAAGCGCGACCGGCAAAAGTACGACCAGGAGATCGATGCCCTGGCCAATGAGTTGCGCGCCCTGGAGGACGCGGTGCGCCGTGTCGAGGCCCGCCTGCAGACTAGGCTTATCCGTGCGCCCATTGCCGGCATTGTGGTGCGCTACGAGTTTGTGGTCGGTGAGCTGCTGACCCCGAACAGCGTTATCTACGAGATATTCGGCGGTGACAAGCAGGTGCTGAAGCTGCGCATCAGCGAGCGCCATGCCATGAAAATCGGCGTGGGGCAGAGATACCGCGCCCGTCTTTCCTCATATCAGGGACTGCTGCGGCAATATTTCCGCGGCGAGGTCGAGTATCTGCGCAATGTGATCCAGGGGGACGGCAAGAGCAACTATCGCATGGCCTACTGCAGCTTCGATCCCGGAGAGCGCAGTATCCCGCCAGGCACTACCGCAGAGGCGCGTATCTACTATGGCAAGTCCAACCTCTGGCTTTTCCTGCTGAATCTGGACTGGTGAGCCACAGAGACAGAGGCGGCGAAGGAGGAGAGGACACGAAGGCACAGTGCTCAAGTTTCGCACCTTTGCATAATAATATTCACTCATCATGCAAATCACTCCTGGCAATTCGGCATTAGGCAATCTGCGCAAGATACTGGTTTTCATGTGGCCGCATCGGCGTCATCTTATTGGCCTGATGCTATTGACTGCCTGCCTGGCGGTGCTGGCGGTTTTTCCGCCTCTGATCACCAAGACGCTAATCGACCGGGTTTTCACCCGCGGCGAGGTCTCGGTCTTCTTTTTATTTGGCGCGCTGATGGTATTGCTGCCCACTATGAGTCACCTGCTTTCACTTTATCAGCAGGTGCTCACAGTCTGGCTGGGGCAGCGTTTTGTCTTCGATGTGCGTTTCAAGCTATACCAGCATATGCTGCGCCTTTCGCTGCGTTTTTTCAACAAGCACAGCGTCGGCAAGCTGGTGAACCGTCTGATGGGGGACAGCGGCACGGTGCAGCAGATGCTCACCGGTCAGAGCATGACGGTGCTTTCCGACTTGATTGTGGCCTCCTGCGCGATTTTAGCCACATTCTTGATTAGCTGGCGCATGGCCAGCCTGCTGTTGCTTATCATGTTCTTTTTTGTGGCCAACTTCAAGTTGAACCGCAAGCGCATTGTCGATGCCAGCCGCGCCATGCGCAAGTCATACGACCGCCTCTCCGGCGGCGTGCAAAACCGCCTGGTGGCTAATTTGGCGGTGAAGACTTTCGGGGCGGAGGGGCGCGAAAACCTGGTCTTCTCCGGACAGAGCGAGGAAACCATTTTTTACGGCAAGGAGCAGGGCGTGGCCGGCAATACCTTCTCGATGAATGTCGCTATGATCCGCGCGCTGGGCGACTCCATTCTCTACTTTATCGGCTGCGCCATGGTTTTACAGGGCAACCTGAGCTACGGCGAGGTGGTGGCCTTCTGCGCTTACGGCACGCAGTTGCTCTGGCCGGCGGTGCGCTTCTCCCAGTTGGCCAATCAGCTCCAGCAGGTATCCATAGCCACCGAGCGCTTATTCGAGATTTTTGACGAGGAGCCGGAGATCAAGAATCATCCCGAAGCGGTTTTTCTGCCTCGCCTTAGCGGCAAGGTGGATTTTCAGGATGTCCGTTTTCACTACGAGGCCGGCAAGGAGGTCATCAAGGGTTTTAGCCTGCAAGTCAAGCCTGGCGACCGCATAGCCCTGATTGGGCCTACCGGCTGCGGTAAAAGCACTATCTTGAACCTGATTATACGATACTATGATATTACCGGCGGGCGTTTAAGTCTCGATGATGTGCCCATAGACAAATTGGACCTGCGTCAGCTGCGTCGCCAATTCGGCATAGTGCTGCAAGAATCGCATCTCTTCTCAACCAGCATCAGGGAAAATATCCGCTACAGCCGACCCGGGGCCAGCGAGGAAGAGATCATCGAGGCGGCCAAGACCGCAGAGATACACGATTTCATCATGACTTTGCCGGAGGGCTATGACACCGCCGTGGGCGACTTCGGCGTCGAACTGTCGGTGGGGCAAAAACAGCGCATCAACATAGCCAGGGCGGTTTGCGCCAAACCGGCAATACTGATCATGGACGAGGCAACCAGCTCCCTGGACAGTGATTCCGAGCAGGCCATCCAAAAAGCCATGGAGAAAGTGCTCTCCGGGCGCACCAGCTTCGTGGTGGCCCACCGCCTGAGCACGATTAAAAACTCCAGCAAGATCATCCTGCTGGACCAGGGGCATATCCAGGAGCAGGGCACACATGAGGAGCTGATGGCCATGCCCCGAGGACGCTATCGCGAGCTCTACACCAAGCACATGGGCTCCGGGGTCATCGAGGAATAGCGCCAGCCGCGTCACCGCGTCCAAAAAGGTAAACGAGGGGATTTTTGGCGCCCTTCGTGTGTCTTCGTGTCCAATTGTCTTTTTGGATACAGTTCAGCTTAGGCAGTGCAGAAAACCACGCGTTACTTTTATATTAATGTCTAGAAAGCAAGAACATTTTCGCGGCTACCCGTATCGTCCTCCCTTGCTGCGTCCCGACTTTGGCGGCAAGGACTGGCCGCTATATTTTCGTTTCATCAAACAGTATGCCTGGCCATTCCGTTATTCTTTGTTGGTCTGCATGCTGCTGGTGGCGATCAACTCGAACTATGTCTACGTCACTTCGTATTTGTCGCGTCTGGTGGTTGACAATATCCTGGTCATCGGCAGCGAGCGTGTCGAGGATAGCGAGCCGGTAAAACACAGCATTACGGCTCCGGACCGCGATTTGGGTCGTCCGCCCTCGCGACCGGTGGTCAGCATGGGTGAGAAAATAGACCGGGGTTTGAGTGCTGCGCAGCGTCCTCCCGAGGCCGGTCGCAGGCTTTTTCTGCTGGCCATTTTCTATATACTGACGCAGTTTTTCTTCAATACGATTGGTCGTTTGGCGTCTCGCCGCCACATTATTGTGGCTCAGGGGATCATGGGCAGTCTGCGCGAGGACATGCACAGGAAGGTGATGGATTTGTCGATGAGCTATCACCAGGCCATGAGTCCCGGGCGTCTTTTATCGCGCATTTTGTCTGATGTCGAGGCGGTTCAGCTTGAGATGATGGCTTTGATGATCAGCGGCACGCACTGCTGCTCGATGATTATTGTGGGCAGTCTGATTCTTTTTATCGCTGATTGGCGCATGGCTTGCATCGCTTTGATGATCATGCCTTTATACAGCTGGATGTATCGCAGCAGGCGACCACAGATACGGCATTATCATCAAGAGCTGCGCCATACCAACGCCTGCCTCTACGGCTTGGTTTCCCAGAAGATCGACGCCGTGAAGGCGATCCAGTCTTATGCCCGCGAACCTGGCGAGGAGCTGGCCTTCCACCGCCTGGTGGCCTGTTTTTTTCGCGACGCCTTGAAAGTGCAGGTCATCAGTTCGGTTCTGAGCTGTCAGGCCGGCATTTTGGCGCACTTGTGCAACTGCAGCATTTTTCTGTTTGGCGGCTGGCTGGTTTTGCATGGTCAGATGAGCCTGGGCAAGATGATCTTTGTTCAGTCTGCCACGGTCACCTTGTTTCAGCCGGTGCTTGAGTTCACCCAGCTTAACTTTGTCTTGCAGCGCATGCGCATTTCGCTTTTGCGGGTGGCCGGCGTGCTTGACCGCAAGGTTGAAATTGTTGAGGACCCTAATTCGGAGCTTTTTCCCATTCCGCTGCGCCAGGGGGTCGAGGTGCGCAACCTGGCCTTCACTTACCCTAGCAGCAAGATGCAGCGCGAGGTGGACGAGGGCGGCGAGGCTCAGCTTCTGGCGCCCGAGCCGGTGTTGCATGACATCAGCTTCCAGGTGCCCGCCGGCACCTGGCTCTGTATCATGGGGGCCAGCGGCAGCGGCAAAACCACTTTGCTGCATCTCTTGGCCAGGCTGTATGAACCCAGCCGGGGAGAAATCCTTATCGACGGCGTCAATCTGCAGAAGATCAAGCTGCAGTCGCTGCGCCAGGCCATGGGCGTGGTGCCCCAGGAGGCGCAGATATTTAGCGGCAGCATGAAGGAAAATATCTGCTACGGCTTCCCCGAGGCCAGCAACGAGCAGATCATGGCAGCCGCCAAGGCGGCACAGATGCATGACTTTATCCTGGAGATGAAAACCCAGTATGAGACCATTATCGGACAAAAAGGGGCCAGCCTGTCAGGAGGACAGAGACAACGCCTGTCGCTGGCCAGAGCACTGCTGAGCAACCCGGAATTGCTTATCCTGGACGACTGCACCTCCGCTCTCGACGCCAATACCGAACGCAAAATACAGGAGACCCTCGAGCAGACTCTGCAGGGCAAGACCGCCATCATGGTCTCCCAGCGCGTCTCCATGGCTATGCGCTGCCACAAAATCCTGGTGCTGGAAGACGGCCATGTCAAAGAATTCGGCTCGCATCGCGAGCTTTTGCAAAATAACGGCTTCTACGCCAAACTACATTTCCAACAAACCGAATAAAACCCTCGTGCCAAACAGTTTTTGGACACTAAGGCACACTAAAGCCTATAGAATGGAAGCCGCAAAGCATAAAATATTCTGCATTGACGCCAATATTCTGCCTGTATTGTTTTCTGGTCATGGCGGATGCTGAGCGGGGTCTTGGCCAGACGAAGAAAAAGTCCGGATTTATCATTTACGATTCGGACAATTGTCCGAATCGTAATAACGCAAATTTTTGACAGAATGCGTGGGAGGGGTACGAGGTCGGAGCGCCGGCTTCCAGCCGGCATGCCACCGCATCCGCCTTCAAAATACAAATAATGCTGTGGATTGCATAGGTGCCTAGGCTTGCTGGTGGTTGTTTTTAGTTTCTGGCTTGTTTTTATCTTAGTTGGTTGTATGCCGGCAAGGATGCCGGCGCTCCGACCTCAACACCTAAAAATAGAAATAATGCTGTGTATTGCGTACGTGTCTAGGTTTGCTTACTGGTGGTTGGTTTTAGTTTTTGGCTTGTTTTTATCTTAGTTGGTTGTATGCCGGCAAGGATGCCGGCGCTCCGACCTCAGCACCTTAAACACAAATAATGCTGTGGATTGCGTAGGTGCCTAGGCTTGCTTGCTTGTGGTTGGCTTTAGTTTCTAGTTTGTTTTATCTTGTTTTGGTTGTCATTCACATCGGTCGCATCGTCGCATTTTGTTCACTTGTGTGCCTTCGTGTCCTCCCCCTTCGTGTGTCTTAGTGGTTCAATGGCTTTTTGGACGGGCCTAAGGCACACCAAGGCTTATAGGATGGAAGCCGCCAAGTATAAAATATTCTGCTTTGACGTTAATCTTCTGCCTGTATTGTTTCCTGGTCATGGCGGATGCTGAGCGGGGTCTTGGCCTGGCGAACGTAGGGATTCTTTTTCGCTTTCGAAAAATCGTATTCCTTGCGCATGTTATTTTCTTCTGCTGTAGCTCGTTGTTTCATTTTTCCTTGCCTTTCGTGCTGAAAAGATAAGAATTTGTCATTTATAGCTGCCAGGCTGGGATGCAGCGCACGTTTTCCTGCAGCCGGCGCAGGTCCGGGCACAGGCTTACCAGTGCTCCCATGCCCTGGGGCTGCTGAAAAATCTCGAGGCGCTCAAAGGCCTTGACATCCTTGGTTTTGGGGGTTCCCGCTTTTTTGAACTCAATCGGGTACAATATGCCGTTTTGCTGTATAATCAGGTCTATCTCGCGCTCATCCTTGTCGCGGTAATAGCTCAGGTCTGCGCTTATGCCGGCATTGCAGTAGCTTTTCAGGATTTCTGTGAAGCACCAGGTTTCAAAGAAGTGTCCTGCTGCGGCTCCGTTCATCAAGGCCTCAGGGCTGTTCCAGGCGCAGAGATATGCGGCCAAACCGCAGTCAAGCATATAAAGCTTGGGGGTTGAAATCATTTGGCGGTTGCGGTTTTTCAGATGCGGATACAACAGCCTTACCAGGCCGGAGGCAGCCAGGATCGAGAGCCAGCTTTTGGCCGTGGGCTGGCTGATGTCGGAATCCCGCGCCAGGCTGGAGTAATTCAACATTTGTCCGGTTCTGGCCGCGACCGCGCGCAAAAAGCTGTAGAAGCGGTTTTCATCGGCCACCTGTGTCAAGGCTCTGACATCACGGGACAGATAGGTTTGCACATAGGACTGATAAAAGCGCTGCCAGTATTTCTCCGGATGTTCAGCGACATGCAGTTCAGGAAATGAGCCTAGCCAGATACGGCGAAACATGTCAAGCGGGCTGGGCTGGGGCAGTTCAGCGTTGAATTCCTGCTCCGGCAGGAAAGGCTCTGAGTCCCGCCCGTCCATTTCAGCGGCTGAGAGACCATGCATATTAAAGATGCCTATGCGTCCGGCCAGAGACTCGGAAACCCCTTTCATGACAGCAAACTGCTGCGAGCCGGTCAGCCAGTACATCCCCCGGCTTTTCTGCGGCTCACGAAAACGGGCCTCGTCTATGGCCAGTTTGATGTAGGAAAGCAGTTCCGGGGCATATTGTATTTCGTCGATAATCACCGGAGCAGGATTGTTGGCCAGGAAAAGCCGCGGGTCTTCGCGAGCCTGCAGGCGCTGGTCCAGCGGGTCCAAAGAAACAAAGCCGCGCTCGGGTTCGGCGATTTTGCGTAAAAAAGTGCTTTTGCCCACTTGGCGGGCGCCGGTCACCAGCAAAGCAGGAAAAAATGCGCCGGCCTCCTCGAAGGCAGCGCGTAAATTACGCCTGATATACATAGCCGTCTCCACTGATTAAAAATCCTCCTTTAATATATACGGCGAAATATATTTTGTGAAGTGAACTTCACTTCGGTGTGCGGCTATGTACAAGCGTTTTTGCGTTTGAAAAATCGTATTTCCTCGCGTATTATTTTCTCATTAAAGATCCATTAGCCCTGACTTCAAGCAGGCTTTAATGTGTCTTAGTGTCCACAGGATATTTTTCCGGCGGGCTGTCAAGCACCAGGCTGTGGAATTCGCGAAACTGCTGCCAGGTGCAGATTTTGGTTGCCAGGTCTCTGAGGTTGCGGCGATAACCGCGCCCTACCAGGTAGCTTTGCACTATCTTGCGTCCCAGGATCATGCCTTTTCTTTCGCCGTAGAGCTGGCGCATGCCGTCCAGGTGTTCGAGCATGGTCTGGCATACTTCTTTATGTTTGGGCAAATATGGCTGTCCCTGGGTCAATTCATGAAAGAGCCAGGGGTTGCCTATGGCTCCGCGCGCGATCATAATGCGGCGGCAGCTGCTGTCTTTGGCGAGCTGCAAGGCCTGCTCTGCGTTGAATACGCCGCCGTTGGCGCAGACCGGGATGCGCAGGCTCTCAGAGACGGCACGAATAATATGTGCGGCCACCGGGCCGGAGTATATTTTCTCGGTCAGGCGTCCGTGTATGGTGATGGCGTCTATGCCCAGGCTTTGCAAGGCCAGGCAGAACTCGACAGTGGGCGTCGGATCACTTTCCGAGAGTATACGGGTTTTCACGCTGAGCGGTCGCGGGCTGCTGTCACGGATGATTTTAAGGCATTCCAGGGCATTTTCCTGGTATTGCATCATGGCGGCGCCGGCTTTGCGGCGCAGCACCTTGCGCACCGGGCAGCCCATATTGAAGTCAATGGCGTCAAAATGCATTTGCGCCAGCAAGGCAGCCGCCTTTTTGATGTCCTCTGCTATGCTGCCGAGCAACTGCACGGCTAAATAAGGCTCATCCTCGCCGCGACATAATATCTGGCTGGCATCGGGGTTGGCGTAGACCAAGGCCCCGGCATCAATCAGGGCGGTATGGGCATAATGCAGGCCGAAACGCCGGCACATACGACGGAAAGGCAGATCGCTGTAGCCGGCCATCGGAGCCAGGCTATACTGTAGAGCAGGGGCTGACAAGAGGCAAGGGTTCCCAGAAACAAGACGAAGGCATTTGCAGAAATTCTAATTTCAGACGAAGACGACTTGGTGTGTCTTAGTGTATCTTAGTGTGTCTTCGTGTCCAAAATCCTACCCGTCCAGCATTTTGGAGGGGGGGGCTATGTCCCCCCCTCTCTGCTCTGCATTGAATTACTGCTTGAATACGGCTTGAGCGTGTTCGGCCACCGACTCGGCTGTGAAGCCATACTCGATTGCCAGGCGCTCGTAGGGTCCGGAGGCTCCGAAATGGTTGATGCCCAGCATCAGGCCCTTGCGCCCCACGTAGCGTTCCCAGCCCTGGGTGGAGCCGGCCTCGATGGCAAGACGCTGACAGCAGCTAGACGGCAGCACCGATTCCTGGTACTCCTCGCTCTGCTGTTCAAATAGCTCCCAGCTCGGCATGGAGACCACGCGCACGCGGCGCCCGGCTCGGCGCAATATCTCGGCGCCGCCCAGGGCGCATTCCAGTTCCGAGCCGCTGCCTATAAGGATCATCTCAAAGTCCTCGTCGCTGGAGACCACGTAGGCTCCCTTGGCCAACTCCATTTTGGCGACCACATCGGGGGGCAGGTTCGGCACATTTTGCCTGGTTAGGCAGATGACCACCGGGCCATTGGCCTGCAAGGCCTGCGCCCAGGCCTGCGCCACCTCGTAGGAGTCGGCCGGTCGTATGACGGTCAGGCCGGGGATGCCGCGGAACATGGCGAGCTGTTCGATGGGCTGATGTGTAGGGCCGTCTTCGCCCACGAAGATAGAATCATGCGTAAAGACGTAGATAACATGCAGCTTCTGCAAGGCTGCCAGGCGCAGTGCCGGCTTCATATAGTCGGCAAAGACCATGAAGGTGGAGCAAAACGGCAGGCTGTTTCCATTCAGTGCCAGGCCGTTGCAGACGAAGCCCATGCCCAGCTCGCGAACGCCGAAACGCAGGTTGCGTCCTGAACGGTTGGCCGGCGAGAAGTCGCCCAGCCCTTCCAGGTAGGTCTTGGTGCTCGGGTTCAAGTCGGCCGAGCCGCCAGTCAGAGCTGGCACCAGGGCGGCGGCTCTTTGCATGATGACGCCGCCGGAGTTGCGCGTGGCAGTGGGTTTTTCCGGCACGGCGGCAAGCAGCTCCTCGAGAATATTGGCGGATACCTGGCGCTGCAGCAAGGCTTCGAGCAGAGCGATTTTTTCAGCGCCGGCCTCGGACTTGAACTTGTCAAAGGCGGCATTCCAAGCGGCGGCGGCCTGCTCTTTGGCGGCGGCTTTTTGCTGGCAAAGCTGGCGCACTTCTTCGGGCACGAAGAAGCTCTGTTCCGGGTTGAAGCCCAGAGCCTTCTTGGTTGCGGCCAATTCATCGGCACCCAGGGGCGCACCATGTGAGGCACTGCTGCCGGCCAGCTTGGGTGAGCCGTAGCCTATGGTGGTTTTGCCGATGATGATGCTGGGCTTGTCCTTACAGGCCTGGGCCAGGGTCAGGGCGGCGCGGATTTCCGGCACGCACTGTCCATTGATGCGCAGCACATTCCAGCCATAGGCGGCAAAACGCGCGCCTACATCCTCGCTCATGGCGATTTCAGTGCCGCCCTCGATGGTGATGCTGTTGTCGTCATAGAAAAGGATGAGGTTGTTCAGCTTTTGATGTCCGGCTATGGCGCAGGCCTCATGTGAGGTGCCTTCCATCATGCAGCCGTCGCCGCTGAGGACATAGACTTTTTGGTCGAAAAGCTTGCAGTCTTCCATTCTGGCGGCAAACTGCTTTAAGCCTATGGCCATGCCTACGGCGGAGGCCAGACCGCTGGCCAAGGGACCAGTGGTGATGTCGACGCCGGCAGTGTGCCCATACTCCGGATGCCCAGGTGTGCGGCTGCCCCACTGACGGAACTGCTCAAGGTCCTCAAGCTCCAGACCCAGCCCAAAGAGGTGCAGCAGCGAATACAGCAGCATCGAGCCATGCCCGGCGGAGAGCACGAAGCGGTCGCGCCCCAGCCAGTCCGGACACTTGGGGTCGAAGCGCAGGAAGTCATGCCAAAGCGTGAAGGCGAAATCGGCGCAGCCCATAGGCATGCCGGGATGCCCGGAGTTGGCCTTCTGCACACCGTCGGCGGAGAGCAGGCGCACGCAGTCTATGGCTTTTTTAAAGGTCGTTTTGGCTTGGCATGAACTCATGTTTTTCTCCTTGAATCAACTTGTTGCAAAGATATTGGCAGTTGCCTTGAATTTATTCTGATGCTGGCTGCCGCTGGGAATTTGGACAGTAGACCCCGTACAATAAGGGGGAAGCATAGTAGCGCCTCTACGAGGCGCTGCTTTTGAGGGGTGTCTCTACCCCAGGCTAAAGCCTGGGGTTAAGCATGGTTATGCGCCTACGGCGCAAGTAGATGCGTAGTTTTGTGATCTCTTGCATTAAGGACAAAACGGCTTGTTTTGCGGCAAAATTCAACAGATGATTCTGATTTTGCCAGTAATATTGACACTGATTTAGTTAACCACAAAAGCAAAATTTCCCTGGAAAATGCAGTTTTTGGCAGAAATTCTAATTTTTCTCAGCGATTAAGTCTATTTGGTGCCCCGAAGGGGCAACCTAATGTAGCCCAGGGTAAGCGAGGCTCCGCAGGAGCCGAGCGCCACCCTGGGTAAAAGCCCCCCCCGAATCCGGCGCCCTGTAGGGGCGCCACAAACGGCCTTTCTGCGTTATGACCTTTTTGGACAGGGTCTAAGACACACTAAGGGGCACGAAGGCACACGAAGTTTTTGAGCTTTGTTTTAGGGTTTGAGTCCGGCGCGCAGGTAGGCGTGTATAAACTGGTCTATGTCGCCGTCCAGCACGGCGGACACATTACAGAATTCGATGTCGGTGCGCAGGTCTTTGACCAGCTGATAAGGCTGCAGGACATAGGAGCGTATCTGGTTGCCCCAGGCGTTGTCGCCCTTGGCAGAAGACTCGGCGGCATGGGCGGCGCGGCGCTTCTCCTCCTCGCGCTCATATAGCCTGGCCTTGAGGATGCGCATGGCGGTGGCCTTGTTTTTGTGCTGCGAGCGTTCGTTCTGGCAGGTCACTACGATGCCGCTTTCCAGGTGAGTGAGGCGCACGGCGCTGTCAGTGCGGTTGACGTGCTGTCCGCCGGCGCCGCTGGCCCTGTAGGTGTCTATGCGCAGGTCGCCGTCATTGATGACAATGTCAATGTCGTCATCGACCTCGGGTAGCACATCGACGGAGCAAAACGAGGTGTGCCGGCGCTTGTTGGAGTCGAAAGGGGAGATGCGCACCAGGCGATGCACGCCTTTTTCGGCTTTCAGGTAGCCATAGGCGAAGTCTCCGCTAATGGTCAACGTGACGTATTTGACGCCGGCCTCGTCTCCGGGCTGCAAGTCAGCGGTTTCATAGCTGTAGCCCTGCTCGTCCAGCCAACGGCTGTACATGCGCAGCAGTATGCCGCACCAGTCGCAGGACTCGGTGCCGCCGGCTCCGGCGTGTATGGTCAGGATGGCGTTGTTCTTGTCCATCTTGCCGGAGAGGAAGCTGACCAGCTCGAGGCGCTCAAGCTCCTGCTTCAGTGCCGGCCAGGTTTCTGCGGCCTCGGCATACAGGGGGGAATCATCGCCCTCCAGCTCGGCAAGCTCGGCCAATACCTGAAAGTCCTCGAGTTGCGCGGAGAAGGCGCGGTAAGGCCCGAGCACGTTTTTCAGTGCCTGTACTTCGGCGACCACTGCCTGAGAGGACTCGCGGCTGTCCCAGAAGTCGGCACGCCCCATGCGGGCCTCGAGCAGCTCTAGTTTTTCGCTTTTGAGGGCGACGTCAAAGATACCCCCTTAAGTGATCCAGACGCTGCGCTGCCTCAGTCACTTTGCTTTGTAGTTCTTCTTTAGTCATAAATATGCCTCTTGATGTAAAACCATTAATATAATGCCAAACGCCAGGAAACCAGGCGAGACCTGAAGACAGACAAGGGGGGAGGACACTAAGACACACGAAGCTACACTAAAGGCTAGCTAGTGCAGGGCTTAAAAAAGATCGCTATGCGAGCCAGTACGCATCAGTTCTAAGACCAGGATATTTTTGTGTATGCCATAAATTAGAAGCCAGTCCGGCATGATATGGCATTCTCTGGCTCCCTTGTAATTACCGACAAGCGCATGGTCGCAGTATTCTTTTGGCAAGGGCAAACCGTTGCCAAGCATCTCAATCACTTTGTACAATCTGTCAAGGTCAAGATTACGTTTTTTGACAATCTTGAAATCTTTTTTGAACCGCGATGTGAACTTGACTTCATATTTCATGCATTCAGCGCCTTGATAAGAGCTTGCATATCCCGGTATCCCTTGACTTTAGGGTCATGGGCAATGCGTTCCGCATCGGCGATTGCGGCCAGGGTTTCAGGATTGGGCATAGGGTCT
>Ga0172377_10006024_pt1 | contig 12477 bp, 9 predicted proteins | sample Pumphouse3metaG_FD_119749 | JGI IMG/M metagenome (GOLD analysis project Ga0172377, IMG submission 119749) | Leachate microbial communities from a municipal landfill in Southern Ontario, Canada - Pumphouse #3 metaG | ecosystem: Engineered > Solid waste > Landfill > Unclassified | place: Canada... | reverse complement strand
TTATAAAAATAATTTGATGAAAAGAGATCAGTTAGTTTTTGATGTTATTGCTAAGGAACGCCAGCGTCAGGTAAATGGACTGGAATTGATTGCCTCAGAAAATTTTGTCAGTGATCAGGTATTGGAAGCCATGGGATCTGTCATGACCAACAAATATGCTGAAGGCTATCCGGGACACAGATATTACGGAGGTTGTCAGTTTGTTGATCAAACCGAACAACTGGCTATTGACCGCCTTAAGAAACTTTTTGATGTTGAATATGCAAACGTTCAGCCACATTCAGGAGCTCAGGCTAATGCTGCTGTTTTGAGTGCTATAATGAAACCCGGAGATACTTTTCTGGGACTGGATCTTTCGCACGGAGGACACCTTTCTCACGGGTCTTTAGTTAATTCTTCAGGTATTCTTTATAATCCAATTGCATATCATACTAAAAAAGAAACCGGAAGGGTTGATTATGATGAAATGGAAGAACTTGCATTGAAATATCAACCAAAAATGATTATTGGTGGAGCTTCAGCATATTCACGTGAATGGGATTATGCACGAATGAGAGAAATTGCAGATAAAGTTGGTGCTATGTTAATGATTGATATGGCTCATACTGCAGGACTTATTGCTGCAGGATTACTAAAAAATCCTACAAAATACGCACATATCGTAACATCTACAACACATAAAACACTTCGTGGACCAAGAGGTGGTATTATTCTTTTAGGAAAAGATTTTGAAAACACTCTTGGAATAAAGACTCCTAAAGGAAAAACGAAGATGATGTCAGCAGTGCTTAATTCTTCTGTATTCCCCGGACAACAGGGAGGACCTCTGGAACATGTTATTGCTTCCAAAGCTGTTGCTTTTGGTGAAGCCCTGGATCCTTCATTCAAGGTTTATCAGACACAGGTAAGAGATAATGCTGCTGCAATGGCAAAAGCATTTATGGATAAAGGTTATAAAATTATTTCAGGTGGAACAGATAATCATAGTATGCTGATTGACCTGCGTACAAAATTCCCTGATTTGACAGGTAAAGTAGCAGAAAATTCACTTGTTCTTGCTGATATTACCATTAACAAAAATATGGTACCTTTTGATACACGTTCTCCTTTCAAAACTTCAGGATTAAGAGTCGGTACTCCTGCAATTACCACCAGAGGTTTAAAAGAATCTGATATGAGTATTATTGTTGATTTTATTGATGAAGTACTTGAAGATCCTGAAAATGAAAAAATAATTGCTTCAGTTAAAGCAAAGGTAAATGACATGATGGGAAACAGACCATTATTTGCATGGTAAAATGATATAAATTTTAGAATAATTAAAAATCTTTTTATAAAGAATAAAAGGTTGTTAGGTTTCGTGGTAACTTTATAACCTTTTATTTTTATATTTATTATATAAGAAAAGGTCAAAGGAGACAAAAATTAAAGACCCGAAATTTAATATATCCAAAATATTACTTTAAAGGAGATTATTTTTCCATGGGATATTCCATTCGCACATGATAGATATTGGTCAGCTTTTCAGTCAATGTTTCTTTTGTCAGCTGAATATCCCGGAGTGTAAGATCAGACTCATTCAGTTGTCCTTCTTCCAGTTTTTGCTGTATCATATTATTTATAAGTTCTTTAAGACTTTCGCGTGTCTTTTCTTTAAGGGATCTGGCAGCTGCTTCAATTCCGTCAATCATCATAACTACAGCTGTTTCTTTACTTCTGGGAAGAGGTCCCGGATAAGAAAAATCGTCAGAATATTTTGCTGCTTCTTCAGGATTTTCGTTTTTGAAAAGAGTATAAAAATATTTTACATGGCTTGTGCCGTGATGAGTACGTATAAATTCTATCAGTGCATCAGGCAACTTATTCTTTTTTGCCATCTTAACTCCTTGTGTTACATGATCAATAATCATCTGTGCACATTTTCGGTAGTCCATATCGTTATGTGTATTTATTATCGAAGATTGATTCTCAACGAAAAAATCAGGCTTATACATTTTGCCGATATCATGGTAAAGTCCTCCTGCATATGATAAAAACGGATTTCCACCTATGCGGTGAATTACTTCTTCTGAGAGACTGGCTACCTGCAGTGAGTGTTGAAAAGTACCCGGAGCTTCTTCTGATAGTTTTCTTAGAAGAGGTAAGTTTGTATTTGACAATTCAATTAATGTAATATCTGATACAAAAGTGAAAAGTTTTTCGAAGATATATAAAAGAGGGTAGACCAGTAAAAGAAGAATAGCATTACCAACAAACCACTGAAGATCTTCCCATTGAATCGTACTGATGTTTCCTTCTTTGATTAATGATAATGTAAAGAATGTCACCAGATAGCTTAAAAACACCCAAAAAACGGTAAATACAAGATGAGACCTGCTGTTCATTTTATGAAGACTAAAAACGGCGACAATTCCTGCTATAAAATTCTGAAAAATAAATTCGTAGTTATTGGGTGCAAAATATCCTATTAACAGACAGGATACGAATGTTGTAAAAATGGCTGTTCTGGAATCAAAAAATATTCTAAGAAACATTGGCATAAGGGCAAGGGGCAGAACATAAATATTTATGTTGTCATGATGAATAATAAATCTGGAAATTAAAACCATAAGAATCAGCATTAATAAAATAAAGCTTAGATGTTTTTTATTCCGAATGACATCTTTCCTATATATATTAAGATAAAAAAATAAGGAAAGAAGACAACAGATTATAAAAAACAATTTCCCGGTAATCACCAGATAATGATTAAAATTTTTACCGGCCTTGTCCTTGTAATTATGCTTAAGTGAATTTAGCATCAAAAATTTTTCCGGAGTTACAATATCTCCTTTAAAAATAATACGTTCACCTGACTGAACCATCCCTTTAGTTAAGGAAACAGAGGAGATTATCTTATTAAATTCCTGTTTGTTAAATGTTTCATCGTAAGTTAAATTAGCCTGGATATAATCAATCGGAGAAATTTTAGAAATAAAGGGATTGTTTTTACCTAAAAAAGTCTTTATGGTGTCTGATAAACACTGATATGCTGTTTTCAGAGAATGTATTTTATTTACGGACTGACTACTTACTGTTTTCCCATTTATCAGAAAAATTTCTTTTTTGCCCTTAAGTAAAGGATAAACATCAGGAGATTGTTCAACGATTCCCAAATTGTATAAATTAGAAAGACAGGAAATAATTATATTCTGAATAGAATCAGAAATAATATTTCCATTTTTGCTGACCTGTGATATTTTATACCGTAATCCTTTTAACTGTTTGTCTCTAACCAGCGAATCTTCTGTAAAGTAGGGAATAAATTCTTTCCTGACGGAATCTTTTTCTATTTTTACGTCCTCTTCAGCTTTTTGAATTGCAAAATCAAATGGAGCAATTAATGTTTCATGTCTCCATGGTGTATTTTTCTGAAATTCGTATTTAAAACGTATTTCACCGGGAATAGTCAGATAAAGAATGACAGCAGCAATAACAAATATAAATATTGCATAAATAATGGAATAATAACCTGGCTTATGATTAATATTGTTTTTCATATATTTTATATGGATAATTTTATTGAAACTTAAATGTTTTCCTCTTTATTATTTATTTTTTTTGTAAAAATTAAAAAAAAGTAACCGGATCGTTAGTTTTTTGTTTTTAATGTAGACAAAAAGTATTACGATTCTTATCTTTGTTTTAATAAATAAAAATAACAAAATCTTTTTTAAAAACGACTAAATGTTTTTAATCAGGCAATTATTTTGTTTCTAAATATTAAAAAAATGGATTACGGAATTTCCGGGCTAAGTATTATTCCTGTTCGAAAGGAGCCTTCCGAAAAAAGTGAGATGATTTCTCAGATACTTTTTGGTGAGTATTTTGAAATAAAGGAAGAATTCGTAGGCTGGTGTCGGATTATTTCCGGATATGACGGATATGAAGGATGGATAGATCAGAAAATGATTACTATTATTACTTCAAGAACATACAAAAAAATAAAGAAATCTTCTGTAGCTGTCAGTACGGATATCGTTAATCTTGTTTCTTCAAATAAATGTCATAATGTAATAATACCTGCCGGAAGTACTTTGCCTTGCTGGAGGCCATACAAACATGAATTTTCAATTAATAAAGAAATTTATAAAATGGATGGTAATATACATTACCGTCAGCCAAAAAATATTCGCAGATTTATTATTCAGCAGTCTCTTATGTATATTAATTCTCCTTATTTATGGGGAGGACGTTCCCCCTTAGGTATTGATTGTTCAGGCTTCTCGCAGATTGTTTATAAAATGGCTGGAATCATTATTCCACGTGATGCATCCCAGCAGGTTCATCTTGGCACTGCCCTGAGTTTTGTCGATGAAGCAAGTCCCGGCGATCTTGCATTTTTTGATAATGAAAAAGGAGATATCGTGCATGTAGGAATTCTCTGGAAGGAAAATAAAATTATTCATTCTTCAGGGCAGGTAAGAATTGACAATATCGATGAGTTTGGTATATTTAATGTTGATAAACAGGCTTATACTCATAAGCTTAGGGTTATGAAAAGAATAATAGAAAACTAACTTGTATATAAAGTCAACTACTTCGTTATGCTTGTCCTGAAAACAGTCATTTACTGAAGTAAACTCCTTTATTTTCAGAACTTCGCAAGCCTTGTATTTGACTTTATATTACAAGTTAAAAGTTGATTGACAGATAATAAATAAGAAAAGATTATAAATACGCTTTTCCTGAAAACAGTCATTTACTAATTAATATGTATAGTTATAAATATCCCAGGGCATCGATCACAGTAGATGCCGTAATTTTTCAAAAAATAACAAATAAAATACTTCTTATCCGCAGAGGTATAGATCCTTATGCGGGTAAATGGGCATTACCCGGTGGTTTCGTTGAAGAAAACGAGTTGCTTTCTGTTGCCTGCAAAAGAGAACTTAAAGAAGAAACAGGTTTGTCGATTAAGCATTTAAGACAATTAAAAGCCTATGACAAAATTGACAGGGATCCCAGAGGCAGAACCATATCTATAGCTTTTTACGGTTTTACGGACGAAGAAAATTCACAGGTAAAAGGAGGAGATGACGCCGCTTTTGCAAAATGGTTCCCGATAAATTTACTTCCCTCTCTGGCCTTTGATCATGACTTAATTATCCGTGATTTTATTTTACTGATAAAACAGAGTCTAAAGAATTGATTTTTTTGCAGGAATCGAATTTCTTAGTATTTCATATGATGACGATCCACAATTAAACAGCAAATCGACAATACTTAAATTAGGATAAAAGGGATATTTATCTTCGTATACCTGAGAGTATGGATATGCTTTAAATAACGGATCAGGAGCGGCTTTTTGCAACTTTGGATGTATTGCCTCCCTCATGTTTAAACAATTATCGGGAATGCCTTCGAACGTTTCGGTTAACTGTATATCTGTTTTAATTTCCAAAAGATCAAGAATTACTTCCAGTAATTTCATGTTAAAATCCAGAAGGAAAGTGGTCTTTTTCTGATATATTTGCTTAAAGTCATACTTTAAAATATCGAAATAAGGAGAAGAACTATAGGCTGTTACCATAGAATTCCAGTGAAGAGAACGCCAGTTCTCGATATACGATATTTTCAAATCCTTTATATTCTTTTTTTTATCTTCTCCCTGAACCGGAATGATCAGAGTTTCGAGTCCGTTTCCGGATTCTATAATTGTTCTGTTCCGATAGGTCTGCTTTAAAAAATGCTCCTGAGTTTCAATCCTGACTTTATTATAAGTCAGAAATTTAGACATATACTGAACAGGCGGAAGATAGGCAGTGCTAAGAAGAATTTCAGATTCGTAAGTCATTCTCCTTATTCGTTAAATATTTTTTCTGTTGTTTTGCCTGTAATTTCCATATCAGGTCCTTTATCTGTTTCGTTTTTAGAGTCTTCAATTTTTTCAGACAAAGAAGATATCTTCTTTGTCTGTTCCCTGATCTTTGATTTTAATTTCCATATTTTGGGTGCATACAGAAGAATGGCAATTATAATTCCGCAAGTCAGAAAAATAAGTAATGTCAGTACAAGAGAAACATCTTCAACCTTCCAGAAAAGAAAAGTCAGACTAATAAGGACAGTGTTCTGTATTGTAAAAATAACAAGAACAAGAGCCAGCAATAAGATTAAAATAATTGCGATTGACATAACATTTAAATTTTACGAAAATTATTAAATTTTGTCTTTTATCTCTACTTAATTGTTTTTAAAAATCTGTTCCAGCGTATATTTAACGGGAAATGTTTGTCTTTATCAAGAGAAAGCCATATAAGTACTGCTTTTCCAACTACATGATCCTCCGGAACAAAACCCCAGTATCTTGAATCAGCAGAATTGTGACGATTATCTCCCATCATCCAGTAATAATCCATAGCGAACGTATAATCTTTGGCTATTTTACCGTCTATATAAATGGTGTTTCCCTCAGTTTTTAGATCGTGATCCTCATAAACATCAATCAGTCTTTCGTAAAGAGGTAAATTTTTAACGGTAAGATGAATTGTAACTCCTTTTTTAGGAATAACAATTGGTCCTAAATTATCCACATTCCATGGGAAATTTTCATTAAAAGGAAATATATTTTTGTCCCAGTTTCCGGTATCTATGTTCACTCTTGTTACTGATGTTACGTTTTTGAAAGATTTTATCTTTTTAAGCTTTTCATCTGTAAGAGGAAATAGAAATTGGGAATTGTTAAATTCTCTCTGATCACTTTTTGAAATTCCTATATCGCTTAAAATTAAAGGATTAATAGGAGTTCCGTTTGTAGTGACAATATAATTATACTGCACTCCGGGGAATTGTTTCTGGGGCTTGTCATTGACAAATACCTGTCCATCTTTTATCTGAAGTTTATCTCCTGCAATTCCAATACATCTTTTAATATAATTTTCTTCCTTATCTACAGGACGACTGATTATTTCTCCAAAGTCTTTTTTGTCATTCAAGACCTGTTGCCGTCCGTAATTACGCACAAAGTTGTAATAGCTCTGTGTTGGCATATTTGTGGCAACAGTATCTCCTTCAGGAAAATTGAATACAACAATGTCATTGTTTTTGACTTTTCCAAAACCTGCAATTCTTTTATATGGATACTCAGGATGCTTTAGATAAGAAGGCGTATGCTTTGTAAGTGGCAGGGTGTTATGAACAAACGGAAAAGAAATGGGAGTGTTCGGCATTCTTGGCCCGTAGCTTACTTTACTTACAAACAGATAATCTCCAACCAGCATGGATTTTTCCATAGAGGAAGTAGGAATTGTATAAGCTTCTATCAGCAGCATACGAATAAGACTTGCCGCAATCACTGCAAAAATAATAGCATCAACCCATTCAGCGGTTTTGGTCTGCTTTCCGTTTGGAGGATTTTTTTTCTTCCAGAAAGCCCAGTGTACTTTTTTTGTAATATATATGTCAAAAACTATAATAAGCCCAGGGAACCACCAGTATGATTCAATCCAAACTACAACGAGGCTGTAAAATAAAGCGACAATAAAAAATTTGAACCATTTGTTGCAAAGTAATTTTGTCATTTATTCAAGATTTAAAAGATCGTTCATATTCAAAAATCCTTTCTTTCCGAAACTGAATTCGGCAGCTAGTACTGCTCCCATGGCAAAACCTTCGCGGCTTTTTGCACTATGCTCGATAAAGATATGATCTGTTTTAGAATCATATAAAACGCGGTGAATTCCGGGAACCTGACCTTCACGTATTGCATTGATTTTTATCTGATCTGAAGATTTTGGTTCATCAAGAGTCCATGAACTCTTTGTTGGAAGAACTTTTATAATATCTTCAGCCAGAGAAATAGCCGTTCCGCTTGGAGCATCTTTTTTTTGTATATGATGAACTTCCTCCATGCTAACATCATATTCCGGACGTTGAGACATTAAAGAAGCCAGTTTTCTGTTTAATGCAAAAAATATGTTTACGCCAAGACTGTAATTGGAAGAATAGAAGAAAGTTCCGTCATGTTTTTTCATATCACTAATCACTTCTTCCTTTCGTTCAAGCCATCCTGTGGTACCGCCTACAACCGGAATTCCGGCTTCAAAACATTTTTTATAATTTAAAACAGCTGATTTAGGTGTCGAAAATTCAATTGCGATGTCTGCTTTTTTCAAATTTTCTATAGTCAGATCATTCTGGTTATTTATATCGATTTTTAAAACAATTTCATGTTTCCTTTCAATGGCAATCCTTTCAATAATTTTGCCCATCTTCCCGTATCCTAAAAGAGCTATTTTCATATGGTTTTTTATTTTTATCTGTAATTGTATATTCAGTTGGTAATGTCTGTCTTTTGACATTGGACCTTTAACTTTATTTTTACAAAGATAAAAAATACAATATAAAACGGTGCTTTTTCGTTAAGTACTATTTCTTTTTTAATAAAATTTAAATTTTTTTCGACGAAAAATTTCCTAATACCGGATATAGATGATTAATATCATCGTTTGCAACAAATATTAATATGCGGATTTCTTATTTATAAAAATTGGCAGGTCGTTTCCTTTTTACTATTTTCACTCGATAATTAGCGCATAAAAATAAAATATGAACAGGGAAAAAATAATGGTGGTTACCGATCTTGACGGAACTCTTTTAAAAAATGATAAAACTATAAGTGAAACGGACATAGACACATTGATCTTGTTAAAAGAGGATCGTATAATAAGGGTAGCTGCTACAGGAAGAAATATAAAAAAAATAGAAGAGGTCATAAATGATATTTCACTATTCGATTATTTTATTTTCTCTTCAGGTGCAGGAGTATTGAACTGTAACAGCGGAAAAATAGAGTATGTACAAGACCTTTCTAAAAAGACAACTAACATATTGATACAGTTTTTTATAAAAAAGCAGACAGCGTTTTTCCTTTTTCAAGCTATCCCACAAAATCATTTGTTCTGGTGTTATAAGAAAGGAAAAAGAAATCCCGAATATGACAGTTATTGTGAACATAACAATGGACGTATGGAAAATTTACCTGATACAGAGATGATAGATACTACTGCATGTCAGTTCCTGGTCATTTTAAGAACAGCAGATGAATTTTTTAAGCTAAAAAAAGATATAGAAAAAAAATTTGACGATTTTAAAATTATAAGGGCATCATCTCCTTATGAAACAGGATACACATGGATGGAAATTTTTAATAAAAAAGTATCCAAAGGTAATGCCGTTAAATTCTTGTGTGAAAATAAAAAGATAAATCCTCTTAATACAATAGGTGTCGGAAATGATTATAATGATATCGATTTTTTGGATTTTACCGGTCATTCCTATATGACGAAAAATTGTCCTGATGAGTTAAAAGGAAAATACAAATCTGCTCCGACAAATGATGAGAATGCATTTACTTATTGCATAAATGATACCTATGGGAAAAATATGTAAAAGAATTTAAAACCCTGATTCATCAAAAGTTTTTTAAATGATTATAAAATTTAGATGATTAATGTTTATAAGTCCTAAAAATTAATGAATAATATAAATCTTTAAATATGAAATACAGAATTTTCCTTTCATTTTTACTTTTGCTGACGACATCCCTTGTCAGTGCACAGTCTGATATAGATTTAAGTAAGGATTTGCCAATGGATCCACAGGTTACAAAAGGAGTACTTGATAATGGAATGACCTATTATGTCAGACAAAATTCTATTCCCAAAAATCGTGCATTTATTTATCTTGTAGTTCGTGCAGGTTCTATGGATGAAGATGATGATCAGCAGGGGCTGGCTCATTTTTGTGAGCATATGGCTTTTAACGGTACAAAAAACTTTCCGAAAAATTCTCTGGTAAATTGTTTGCAGAAAATGGGAATGGAATTCGGTGCTGAAATAAATGCCTATACTTCTTTTGATGAGACTGTTTATAAGCTGACAATTCCTCTTGATAAAAAAGAATCCGTTGAAGATGGATGGCAGATAATTTATGACTGGGCATGTCAGATAACTGATTCTGACGAAGAACTAAATAAAGAGAGGGGTGTTATTCATGAAGAATGGAGAAGTGGAAAGGATGCCGGTGAAAGAATGAAACAAAAATGGCTACCTGTTTTATTAAAAAACAGTAAATATGCCAAACGTCTTCCAATCGGGAATATAGCTATAGTAGATTCATGTCCTCCTGAAAATCTTCGTCGTTTCCGTCGTGACTGGTATCGTCCCGATCTGGAAGCCATAATTGCTGTCGGAGATTTCAATAAAGAAGAGGTAGTAAATAAAATAAAAGAAAAATTTTCAAAAATTTCTTCTCCTGCAAATGAACGTAAAAAACAATATTATGATATACCCATACTAAAAGGAACCTATATATCTGTTGTTACCGATAAAGAAGCAACGACATCAAATATCCAGATAGTATATAAACATCGTATGAAAATCAGTAAAACATTGGGTGATTACCGTGAAATGCTGAAACAAAATCTTTATAACGCCATGATAAGCCAGAGACTCAGCGAACTTACACAATCAAAAAAGCCTCCGTTTCTTTATGGTTTCTCGGGTTATGAAAATTTTATAGGTCCTCTTGACAGTTATATATCTTATGCTGTTTGTGCTAATGGGAAAATTGAATCAGGATTTAAGACAATAGTCGGAGAAAATGAAAGGGTTAAAAATCATGGATTTACTATGTCAGAATTGGAAAGAACTAAAAAATCCATGATGGCTGGTATAGAGAATGCTTATCGTGAGAAAGATAACGGGGATTCAAAAAATTATGTAGAAGAATGTAAAAGAAATTTTTTAATGGATAAAGAACCGATGCCGGGCATTGAAAACGAATATAACTATTTTAAAAATATGTTACCGGGAATTACACTGGAAGAAATAAATAGTTTTGGTGACAAATGGATAACCGATGATGACAAGACAATTATTGTTACGGCTCCTGAAAATGACAGTATAAAAATTCCTTCTAAAGACGATATTTTAGGCTGGTATGATGAAGTTAAAAAAGAAAATTTGACTGCTTACCATGATGAAACAATAAATAAACCTTTAGTTGAAGATACAATTGTTCCCGGAAAAGTAGTAAAGGGAAAATATATTAAAAATATAGATGCCACAGAATGGACTCTTTCAAATGGAGCAACGGTAGTGATAAAAAATACTAATTTCAAGAAAAATGAAGTCCTCTTTACCTCCTATAGTTTAGGAGGTAAATCTGTTTATGATCAGAATATGGATATCTCAGCAGATCTGACAGCATCAGTAATTGAAAACAGCGGAATAGGATCCTTCGATTACAATTCACTCAATAAGCTGCTTGCTGATAAAGAAATTTCTGTGAGTCCTTATCTGGAGTATCTTACAGAAGGTATTTCCGGTAGTTCACAGGTAAAAGACCTGGAGACAATGTTTCAGTTAACCTATCTTTATTTTACAGATATTCGTGTAGATTCTCTTGCTTATCTTTCTTTTATGAGCCGAATTAAAGGGGCTCTTGAAAACAAAAGGAATTCTCCTGAGGCCATTTTTGGAGATACACTTGGAGCTGTTTCTGTTAATTATCATCCGCGTCAGCGTCCTCTTTCCACCGATATATTAAAGGAAGCAGATTTTAAGGATATACAAAAAATAGCAATAGATCGTTTTTCTGATGCGTCTGATTTCAAATTTTTCTTCGTCGGAAATATTGATTTAAAAACATTTAAACCATTGGTTGAAAAATATATAGGTGGAATACCTTCTTCATATAGAAATGAAAAATGGAGGGATCTGCATATAAAAGCACCTGAAGGTGTTCTTCAGAAGAATGTTTTCGCAGGTAAAAGTTCCAAAAGTATCAGTTATATAGATTTCCATGGTGATTTTAAATATAAACTAAAGAATGCAATTACAATAGATCTAATTGACAATATATTAACAGACAGATTGCTGAAAGATATAAGAGAAAAATCCAGTGAAGTCTATTCTATTTATGCTGACGGTTCAGTATCTAAGTTTCCTGAATCTGAATATCATATTAGTGTGATTTATGGCTCCGGCCCTGAAAATGTAGAAAAAATTCAAAATCAGGTCTTCGACCAGATTAAAAATTTGCAACAGATTAAACCAACGAAAGACGAACTTTCAAAAGCTGAGAAGAATCTGCTTCGCAAAAGGGAAACAAGCATACGGGATAACAGTTTCTGGCTTAGCTATCTAAAAAATGGATTCCTGTATAATGACGGATGTTTTAAATCTGTGAACAGATATCAGAAGGAAATAGGCCGTTTTTCAGGCAGTGATATAAGGAATGGTGCAAATGAATATTTCGATTTTAACAATTATTATACAATCAGCTTAAAGCCGGCTGACGCGCGATAGAGAAGGTTAACCGTCAACTAATATTTTTTATTCTTTTTATGATTAAACTATTTAATTAAAGTAATGTCTATATGTTGTCTTTTGAAGATTGAAAGATTAAAGATTAAAAATTAGAGATTAAAAATTA
>Ga0172377_10006023_pt1 | contig 12477 bp, 12 predicted proteins | sample Pumphouse3metaG_FD_119749 | JGI IMG/M metagenome (GOLD analysis project Ga0172377, IMG submission 119749) | Leachate microbial communities from a municipal landfill in Southern Ontario, Canada - Pumphouse #3 metaG | ecosystem: Engineered > Solid waste > Landfill > Unclassified | place: Canada... | reverse complement strand
CATACGGGTTCCCATTGCAATTCATTAGCCCAATAAAAAGGAAGCCTGTATAATCTATATTCTCTTTTTTCAACCCTTTTATTGTTGGGACTATAACTCTCTCTTCTACCTTTTTCATAAAGGCAGGGTTTGCAAATGGTACTGGCGATACTGCTCCCATGCCACCTGTGTTTAGCCCAATATCTCCTTCTCCTACTCTTTTATAATCTTTTGCTTCTGGTAAAATCATATAGTTGTCTCTGTCTATTAGAACAAATGCAGATAGCTCTATACCATTGAGATGCTCTTCTATTACCACCCTATTGCCAGCTTCTCCGAATTTGCCATTAAGCATTTGAGAAAGTTCTTTTTTGGCCTCTTCTAAATCATCTATAATAAGAACCCCTTTCCCAGCTGCAAGTCCATCGGCCTTAAGTACATAGGGCGAGTCAGTAGTTTCTAAATAGTTGTATCCTTCTTGGATAGAGTTTAGATCGAAAGAGTTGTATTTAGCTGTTGGGATATTATGTTTTATCATAAAAGATTTTGCAAAATTTTTACTCCCTTCGAGCATTGCTCCGCGAGAGTTGGGCCCTATAAAAATCAGATTTTTTAGTTGGTTCTCTTTAAGGAGAAAATCTTGGAGCCCATTTACCAGAGGCTCTTCGGGCCCCACTACAACCAAATCTATTTTATTCTCTAGTATCGATTGTTTTATTGCTTGAAAGTCTTTTATATCTATAGCTAGGTTTTGAGCAATTTGTGAAGTGCCTGGGTTGCCGGGCGCACAAAAAAGTTTCCCAAGCAATTTACTCTTAGAAATTTTCCACGCTATTGCATGTTCTCTCCCGCCTGCTCCGATAATAAGTACTCTTCTCATTTTTTTGGGCAAAAATAGCAATAATAAATTAACTTTGTAAGCTATTAGAGATAACCATGAACTATTTAAAATCAATATTAATAATCATTTTGTTGTATACCTCTTCTTGTACGGGTAACTTAATCCCACAAGAGGAGATGTCTCAAATTATTGCCGATATATATAGAGCAGATCGTTATGTTAGTTCTGAATATATGATGGTGCTAGGGTCTGATACAACAAAGGTTTATGAGGCCATTTTTAGTAACTATGGTTATTCATCTAAAAACTTTGTTAACACAATAGAGCACTATCTCTCTAGACCATCAAAGTTAAAATCTATCTATTCTGGTGCAAAAGATATTATTGCAGAGGAATATAATACTGTAACTAATATTATTAGAAGAACAGAGAGGTTAGATTCAATTTCGGCATTATACCAAAAACTTATAGAAAATAGAGATTCTGTTATGATGTTGTTGCCACATGAGAGAGCCTTGAGATGGGTGATGGAGCCTTTGGTTTTCCCTCGTTGGAGCTTTTCATATAGTGATTCTATAAGAAATTTGTATGAAACTCCTCAAATGGATATTTGGTGGCAAAACAATTTTAAAAAAGATACTACAACTTTAAAATTCACTATTATAGATGAGAAAAATAGCCGCACAGTACCTGTTCCCCTTAAATTCCATAAAGCCTATCTCGAAAGGGCTTGTTATCCTGAATGATAGTGGAGAGGTACTAGATGTAAGAGAGCTGGAAGAGGAAGAAGAGAGCACTGAGTTTTATAATGGGATTCTTGTTCCTGGGTTTGTGAATTCTCATTGCCATATAGAGCTTTCTCATTTACAGGGGGCATTCCAAAGAGGGTCTGGAATGGCTGGTTTTATTAAGCAGATAAATATGCTTAGAGAGAGTGTTTCAAAAGAGGAGCGAGTTGCTGCTTTAGAGAGAGAGATGTTGCAGCTTTATAGCGCTGGTGTAAGTGCAATGGCAGATATTAGCAACTGTGCAGAGAGTTTTGAGACCAAGTCTCGCTCAAAAATTTATAGTAGAACTTTTCTTGAGGTGTTTGGTTCTGAGCCTGCAGATGCATTAGAAATAATGGAGGGGGTAAATGCTTTGGCGGCTGTTGCAGCTAGCTATGGGATAGATGCTGCTCCTACACCACACTCCTGTTATACTATGAGTCCACAGCTGTTAGAGCAATCTAGTGCCAAAGCTTTAGAGGCGGGGTGGCTCTCTTATCATAACCAAGAGAGCTGGGAAGAAGAGGAGCTTATTATGCATGGTGCAGGCCCTTTGGCACAAAGTTACAAGAGTCGCTCTTTGAGCACGCCACCTATAAAAGGGACTCCTGCTTTACTCTACTTTTTAGAGAGGCTTGCAAGTGTTGGAGGGGTTAAGGAGCAAAAGATACTTTTAGTTCATAATACTTTTACCAACGAAAAGAGTGTAAAGGCGGCAAAAAAGGCAATAGAAAATTTATATTGGGCAATTTGTCCTTTGTCTAATTTGTTTATTCATAATACTTTACCTCCTTTGAGTCTATTAATGAGAGAGCAGGTTTCAATAACTTTGGGTACAGACTCTCTCTCTTCTAATGATCTCTTATCTATGGTAGAGGAGATAAAATGTATTCATAAATACTTTCCTACTATAGAGTTAAAAGATATTTTGGAGTGGAGTTCATACAATGGAGCAAAATTCCTTGGAAAAAATGATACTCTGGGCTCCTTTGAAAAAGGGAAAAAGCCAGGAGTGGTTTTAATAGATAACATAGATTGGCAAAAGATGCAGCTTACAGAGCAGAGCAAATCTGTGAGATTGGTTTAATTTACGTTGTATTAATACTAATAGATTTACATTTAGTTAATTGCTTATAGATAATTCTCTTTAGCTGTTTGTTCTTTAGCTGTTTGTATTAAGAGAGAGGAATTATTAACTTAGATTTTAAAATGTTCATAAATGTCTACAATATTATTTAATGAAATAGTTTTTGGCCCTATCAAGAGTAGAAGGCTTGGAGTTTCACTGGGTGTAAATCTTTTACCTTTACATGGCAAATTATGTAATTTCGATTGTGTTTACTGCGAATGTGGTTTTAATAAAGATGGTAAAGAAGATAAGAAATTGCCAACAGTGCAAGAGGTGAGAGATGCTTTAATATTAAAGTTAAGAGATCACGATCTTACAATTGGCAAAATTGATACAATAACTTTTTCTGGTAACGGAGAGCCCACTTTGCATCCAAGTTTCCCCGAAATCATAGAGATTGCTTTGGAGTTAAGAGATAAATATGCAATAGAGGCTAAGGTATCTGTTTTAACTAATGGGTCTGGCATTGGCAAACCTCTTATAGCGCAGGCGTTATTAAAAATAGATAATGCTATTATAAAAATTGACTCGGCCTTCCATAAAACTGTTACTCTTATTGACAGGCCTTTGTACAACTATTCTTTGGAGAAACTCATAGGTGATTTAGAGATATTTAAAGGAAAGTTTGTGTTGCAAACAATGTTTTTAAGAGGCGAGATAGATGGTGAGGTTATTGACAATACTACTCCTCAAGAGATAAGTGCTTGGTATGGTGTTGTAGAGAGAGTAAAACCAAGAGAGATAATGATTTATACAATTGATAGGGAAACTCCTTTGGCTGGGTTGCAAAAAGTATCTGTAAAGAAGATGGAAGAGATTGCTGGCCCTTTGAGAGCAAAAGGGTATAAAATTTCTATTAGTGGCTAAAATTGGTTGAGTATGAGATTACTAATTCAGAGAGTTTCCCAGGCATCTGTTATCTCTAATGGTGTATTAACGGGAAAGATAGATGATGGGTTACTTCTTTTTGCAGGATTCGAAGAGAGTGACAATGAGAAAGATATTGAGTACGCTGTGAAAAAGGTAATCAATTTACGAATATTTGACGATGGGCAGGGTGTTATGAATCTCTCACTTTTAAGTACGGGTGGAGATATTTTACTGGTTAGTCAATTTACTCTGCATGCTTCTACCAAAAAAGGAAATAGGCCCTCTTACATAAAGGCAGCACCTCCACAAATAGCTATCCCTCTGTATGATTCGTTTAAAGAGGAGTTAGAGAGAGGGTTAAACAAGCAGGTGCAAACAGGTATTTTTGGAGCAAATATGAAGGTTTCTCTTTTGAATGATGGCCCTGTTACTATTTGGATAGATACTAAAGAGAAATAAAATATAGATTTATGGAAAATATCAATAATATATTAGACGAAGCGGCTGGGAGAGAGAGGGCAAATATGGCTCCAGAGGTTTATGCTAAATGCCTCTCTTGTATAGATCTTACATCTTTAAACAGTACAGATACTATTGCAAAGATTACTTCTATGACAAATAAGGTGAACTCTTTTAAAACCACCTTCCCTGCATATCCTCAGGTGGCTGCTATATGTGTTTACCCCAATTTTGCATCAACTGTACGAGAGAACTTAAAAGATAAAGATGTACAAATTGCTGTTGTGGGCGGTGTTTTCCCAAGTTCTCAAAGCTTTTTAGAAGTTAAGGTTGCCGAGTGTAAGATGGCAGTAGAGCAGGGGGCAAACGAGGTAGATGTAGTGTTGGCTCTAAACCACTTTTTAGCAGGTCAAAACGAGCTTGCTGCAAGAGAGATATCAGAGATTAAAAAAGCAATTGGCGCTGCCCATTTAAAAGTTATTCTAGAGAGTGGCTCCATAAATGAGCCGGGACAAATTTACAAAGCCTCTATGTTGGCAATGGAGGCCGGGGCCCATTTTATTAAAACTTCTACAGGAAAAACCGAACCTGCTGCAACTCCAGAGGCTGCGGTTGTTATGTGTATTGCAATTTTAGATTACTTCAATAAAACTGGCCGCAAAGTAGGGTTTAAGCCTGCCGGCGGCATCTCTACTCCAGAAGATGTTGTTAAATATTTTTCAATTGTTCAAACAATTTTGGGTGACCAATGGTTACATAAGAAGCTATTTCGTATTGGAGCTAGCCGTTTAGCTAATAGCTTGCTCTCACTATTAGAAAATAGAGATGTAAGCTATTTTTAGAGACTAAAATTGAATTTTAAATATTTTTTATGAGAAAAACATTATTACTTTTAGCTGCTATTATTATTACAAGCGGTGCTTTTGCGCAAGACTACACCAAGGCGATAGGGCTTAGAATAGGGTCTAGTATTGGTGCCAGTTACAAACAATTTTTACAGCCTACTCATGCAATTGAGGGTATCTTAGATTTGGACATTATAGATAAAGACCAAATGAAGATAAAGGTTACTGGTATCTATCAATTCCATTTTGATGTAAATGTAGATGGTCTATCTCTCTTTGCTGGTCCAGGTGCTTCTGCAGGAATTTATATTGGAGATAGCAGTGGCTTTTTAATGGCAATAGATGGTATGGCAGGTATTGAGTATAAATTTATGAATGCACCTATAGTGCTTTCATTTGATTGGAATCCTAAAGTGCAAATAATTACCAATGCAGGTTTTAAACCAGATAATTTTGGACTAACAGTTAGATATACATTATAAACTGGGCATATTAGTTATTAAAAATAGAAATAGATTATGATTAAAAATTACATTCAAGAGAACAAAGATCGTTTTCTTTCAGAACTTTTTGAGTTATTAAGGATTCCATCTGTTAGTTCTATGGCAGAGCACAAGGCAGATATGCAAAAAGCTGCCGATAAATATGTAGAAGCTCTGCTAGCAGCCGGGTGCGACACAGCTAAAGTATACCCTACAAAAGGCCATCCAGTAGTATTTGCAGAGAAAATTATTGACAAAGCAAAGCCAACTATTTTGGTATATGCACACTACGATGTCCAACCAGCAGATCCTCTAGATTTATGGAAAACACCGCCTTTTGAGCCAGAAATTAGAGATGGGGCCATTTATGCAAGAGGAGCCAATGACGACAAAGGCCAAGGTTATATGCACGTAAAAGCTTTTGAATATTTAGTTAAGAATAATCAGCTGCCTTGTAATGTAAAGTTTCTTATAGATGGAGAAGAGGAGATAGGTTCTCCAAGTCTTCCGGAGTGGGCTCAAGCTAATAAAGAGCTGCTTGCTTGTGACGATATTTTAGTGTCGGACACCACTATGATAGATGAGAAAATTCCTTCTATTAATGTTGGTATGAGAGGTTTGGCATATTTAGAGGTAGAAGTTACTGGGCCAGATAAAGATTTGCATTCGGGCCATTATGGTGGGGCAATTGCAAACCCAATTAATGTTCTTGCCAGCATGATAGACAAGCTTATAGACAACAAAGGCCGTGTTACAGTTAAAGGTTTCTACGACAATGTTGTTGAGCTTACTAAAGAAGAGCGGGAGATGCTTGGGAATGCTCCGTTTAATGAGCAGGAGTTTATGGACCTTATAGGCATAGATGCTGTTACTGGAGAAGAGGGTTATACTACTATGGAGAGAACTGGTATTCGCCCATGTTTAGATGTAAACGGTATTTGGGGTGGTTATATTGGAGAAGGAGCTAAAACGGTCCTTCCATCTAAAGCACATGCAAAAATCTCTATGAGAATTGTGCCAAATCAAGACCATAGGCAAATTGCTAAACTTTTTGAAGAGCACTTTTTATCACTTGCTCCTAAAGGGGTTAAGGTTAAGGTAACTCCACATCATGGTGGGCAAGGTTTTCTCTGTCCAATCTCTTCTAAGGTCTATAAAGCGGCAGCAAGAGCAATTGGAGAGGTTTATGGTATAGAGCCTGTTCCTAGCCGAGGTGGTGGTAGTATTCCTGTTTTAGCTGAGCTACAACAACTATTAGATGCCAACCCACTTCTTATGGGATTTGGTTTAGAGAGAGATGTTATTCACTCACCAAACGAGAGCTATCTATTGAGTCAATTCTTTAAAGGGATTGAGTCAATTGTACTCTTCTATAAATATTATACAGAGTAGAGGTATTTAGATTACTTCTCAACTCAATTTTAAAAGAGGCTGCCTAAAAAGTGGGTAGTCTCTTTTTTTATTAAATGTTTACTAAAAAGCTTTCTATTTAACACAGCTCTCAATTGCATCGGAATTGTAGTTATGCATTATGCTATTTAGGGGTAAAATACTTTACAAAATGTAAAGTATTACTTTCGGTTTTTAAAAATCAGAAGAGGAGTGTTTAAAATCTTAAAAAATTTACAATTCTCTAAATGTGCTATTATAGTTTCATTACAGCACATCTTATTATACATAAATTAGAAAAAGATGTAATTATTTGTATAAGTGGCATATTTTATGTTATTTGTAGCATTTAAGAATCACTTGAATTTACCTAACTTCAGTAAAATTTTCAAAACAACAACAACAATGGAAAATAAAATTAAATCGCTAGAAAAAGAGTTCTATACTACTCCAGATATAGAGGTAATAGAAATTGAGACCGAACAGAACGTACTGCAAAGTGGAAGTCCTGACAACGCACCTAATATGGACCGTCATCGTTATTAACGTCTGGTTATTTTTTCACCTAATTTTAATTTAACAGCAATTATGAGAAAAATAGTATTATACTGGGCAGCGATTATTTTAGTACTGTTCTTGGGTGCATGTGAACGAGAGGCACTTTCTCCAGAGAGTGAATCAGAGACTAAGCCCCAAATAGAACGTAAAATAACAATCACAGCATCTGTTCCTAGAGATGATGACCCTACTACCAAAGTTAGTTTGGAAGAGACGGATGCAGAAATTATACTTAAATGGCAGGTAGGTGACGTCCTTAATTTTGCCTTTGTGAAAGAGGGAACTAAAGCAAAAAACTCGGTTACTCTTACAGCTGGTGATATAACTAACGGAGGAAAAAGAGCAACATTCGCTATAACTATACCTAGTGGATTTTCACCTGGGACTTTCGATCTTTATGGTGTTTACGGTGGAGGTGGGATAGATATTACGGGTACTAACCCTGTAGCTAAATTACCTACAAATGCAGGCAATGCCACTTCACTTGCAGGAGATGAGACTACTAGCATACAAAAAAGAAAAGATGTAATGCTCTATTTTGCCTCTAAAGCGTTTGACCCAGATAGCCCACAGCCAGTTACATTTAAACACCTAGGTTCTCTCTTTAGCATCACTTTAAAAAACAGTGGTAGCGCAAGTTTAGATAACTTGTATGAAGCGCGACTTGCAGGAATTAATCATGATAATAATTTAAATTGGGCCTATAACTCTCGTGCTGGAGGTAAGAGTTTTAATTTAGTAACTGGAAAGTTTCTAGAAACAGCAGGTGCTGGTGAATATCTCTCTTTTAGAGCAAAAGAAAATAACTTGCCAATAGATGCAAAAATTACCTTTTGGGGTTGGTATCCACCTTTGCCAGAAGAGGAAGGATGGAGTAAGACAAATATTTGGCCAGAACTAAAGTTGGAACTGAGAGATGTAGCTGAAACTCTTCCTTACACGAGTGTTAATAGCAAGCCAGCAAGGAGCACTCGATTAGTTGCCGGCAATAATTACTACTTCTATGCAGTATGGGATGGTTCATCTCTAAATTTTACTGATGAGTCATTTACTCCTCCATTGGGGGATGATGTATATTTTGTTGCTGAGTCGAGTTCTTTGAGTGCAATGCTTAATCAAACGCAGAAGGACTCTATTACAACAATGATAATAACGGGAACATTAAAAGCGACAGACTTTGATTTACTTAAATCTGGAATACCGAAATTAAAGTATTTAGATTTGAAAGATGTTACATGCGTAGATAATAAAATGCCAGAAAATGCACTTGGAGGTAACAATATTAATCACCTTTTAACTACAATTATTTTACCTAAGAGTATCAAAACTATTGGAAATAAAGCATTTCATGGTTGTTCTAAGTTGACATCTTTGACTTTTCCTGCTGGGCTGGAGACGATTGAAAAAGAAGCATTTTATGGTTGTACTGGTTTTACATCTTTAACTCTTAACGAAGGATTGGAAACGATTGGAGAATCTGCATTTAGAAATTGTAGCGAAATTTCTGGAACTGTTATTTTTCCAATAAGTCTTGAATCTATAGGAATATATGGGTTTAATGGATGTACTAAAGTGACTGCTTTTAGATTTCCTCATGCCACACTTTTTCCGTATTCAGAAAAAATGCTGTACAAAGATACTTGGAGCAACGTAGGTAACGTTGCTGTGCAGGTGTCAACATTATTAGTTGATGATTACAAAGCAGCTCAAGGTTGGAGTGCCCATGCTAGTTATATTGTGGCAATACCAGCTCCTTAATTTTTAGTGACAAAAGAAAACTCTCTCAAAGCTTTTAAAAGCTTTGAGAGAGTTTTCTTTGTTTGTACTTTTGCATTATGAGCCAGAAACTTATTTATGAGATAGCGGGGCATCAATTGTTGATTAATACTCCCAATGCGGGAGTCACAGTTGGGCTAATTCCATCTTTTGCCCCTTTTAGAGTTAATAGTGAAGGAGAGGGCAATGTGCTTTTCCAACTTTGGGGTAGTAGAGAGGTTGCTATTCCTAGTAGAGCTCCAGACGATACAATGGAGGTAGATGGGGCCACCTTTGAATTGTTTCATGTTAAAGGGAGTGTTACTGTCTTAATGAGAGAGAATAAGGCCCAGGCCAAGACAAACAGCAAGAGCGACAATAAGAGCGACAGCATTACCGTCAAAAACAGTGATAATAAGTGCATTAACAAGAGCAACAATAAGAGAGAGCACTGCTTTAGTATTAGTGCAGATAGAAGAACTGTGATTACAGATATTACTCTTGTAGAGCCCTATGAGAGCCAATTTCTAGCCTACTTTCTTAGGGCTGCATTTGGAATGGCTGGGGCACACCACAATACTATTAAGATGCATGCTTCGGTAATTGAAAGGGAGGGCAAGGCGCTTGTTTTTATGGGCAAAAGCGGAACAGGCAAAAGCACACATAGCCGCCTATGGCAAGAGTTTGTACCGGGTTGCCAACTTTTAAATGACGATGAGCCGATTGTGCGTCTGTTAAACGACGGCTCTGTAATGGTTTATGGGGCACCTTGGAGTGGGAGCACTCCTTGTTATAAAAACGCTTCTGCACAGGTTGCTGCTTTTGTACGTCTCTACCAGAGTCCAGAGAACAAGTTGTCTAAATTAAAAGGGGTGCATTCGTTTGCTTCGCTTTTTGAGTCGGTTGCCATTTTACGATCGGACCAAGAGAATCGTGAATTAATAAGTACAACTATTGGCCATATTTTGGAGCAGGTGCCGGTTTATAGGTTAGACAATAGACCCAACCGCGAGGCAGTGGCACTTACAGAAACGCTAATGGCTTAAATTGATTAAAGTAACAGTATGCTGCTACCAATTATTTGAACAGTTGATTAATGGCAAGAATAAATAATAGCACAATTGGAATAATAACATCAGATTATATAAAACTTAAATAATGAAACTTAAAGAGAACTTAACTATTCGCAAAATTGGAGATGACTATATGATGGTCTCTCATAGCGGGACTGAGTTAGATTACACTCGTGTAATTGGGTTGAACCACTCTGCAGCATTTCTTGTGCAGCAGGTTCAGCAAAATGAGTTTACCAAACAGGAGTGGGTTAATATGCTAGTAGATAAATACAATGTAGAGAGAGAAGTAGCAGAGAGAGATGTAGAAGCATTAATAGATAAACTTAACAAAGAGAAGTTGATAGATGAATAAACAAGCCTTACACCCGCTCTTTTTGAATCTTTTGAGCGCGGTTATTTGGGACAAACCAGCAAATGCTGCTCTATTTAAAGGGATAGATGCCGAGTCTTGGAATGCTGTTATAAATATGGCTAGGCGCCAGAGTGTGAGTGCTTTAATTGCAGACAAGGCTCTCTCACTCCCCAAAGAGAGTTTAGCGCCCAAAGAGCAGAACCTCCAATTTATGATTCAGATAGAGCAGACCAAGGCGCTTAACCTTAAGATGGTTAAAGTTTTATCTGGTTTAATGCAAGAATATAAAGAGGCGGGTTTCCCATTTTGCCTGCTTAAAGGGTTGGGCAATGGGGTAAATTACCCTTTACCACTACTTAGGAACCCAGGAGATTTAGATCTTTTTCTTTACCGCAAAGGAGATTATGAGAGATCTAAGGAGTGGTTTACTAGTAAAGGAGAGGAGATTGAAGATGGTATTACTCTCCATTATAAGTTTAGCAGAGAGGGTATCCATATTGAAAATCACCGGCGCATTAGCTATTTCGATAATAAAAGATATGACAAGCTCTTTAAAGAGTGGGAAGAGAAGTTAATTGAGAAAGAGAATTTTACCACTGTAGAGATAGAGGGTTTAACTGTAAAGCAGCTACCAGTAGAGATGAATGCCTTCTTTATTTTCCAACATCTGTTCCGCCACTTTATTCATTCTGGAGTGGGTTTTCGCCAATTTTGCGATTGGGTGCTTTTTCTCTCTAAATATAGAGAAGAGATAGATGCTGTTTCATTTACGGCAATAGCTAAATCGTATGCTTTACTTTACCCCATGCAGGTTTTTGCTCGCGTTGCCGTAAAATACCTAGATGCTTCTGAAACTCTTTTCCCTTTTGAGATGATTCCAGATGGGCCACATGTAAATTGGGTAATAGAAGATATATTGGAGAGTGGCAATTTTGGCTTTCATAGACCAGGAAAAAAGAGGCCCAAAGAGAAATTACGTGGTATGTGGTTTTCTTATAAAACAATCATTCGTAGGTCTAGAAAATTTGGTGTAATTTCACCTGAGCATAGCAGGATATTGCCTGTTGTAAGATTAATTAATCGCTTGAAAATAGGGCTAAAATGAGACAGGCTGTTCAATTCTTGAGATATACTTCCAAAGGCTTTCGAACTCGAATAGCAATGGTTGTGCTCATTGGATTGGTAGAGGTTGTTTTTTCATTGGCTTTTGTGTGGTATTCAAAAATTATTATTGATATTGCTATTGGAGACCGCCAAGGTGAGCTACTCTACTACTCTGTTTTTTTGGTGGTTTTGGCAATCCTTCAGATTCTATTTCGTTTGCTAGATATTCGTTTACGTAGAATGACGGAGGTGCGAATGGGAAATTCTATTCGTTACAATGTGTTCTCGCACCTTCTTTATACTCGCTGGCAGGAGTTATCTTCTATGCATAGTGGAGATATGATCACACGCATTATCAAAGATACAGACGATGTTATTAGTGTTATTGTTACTGCATTACCTTTGGCAATGGTTGCTGTAACACAGTTTATTGGGGCTATGGCTATTTTATATCTCTTAGACCCTATGCTTGCTTTGATATTGGGTGTAGGTATGCCTCTGCTTGCACTACTTAGCAAAATGTACTATACCCATATGCGAAAATATACACTGGAGGTAAAGGAGAGCGAAAGTATGATTACTTCTATGGTGGGAGAGAGCCTGCTCAACCAGGTTGTGATTCGTACTTTTGAGCGACAGGAGAATGAGCTTAACAGGTTAGATAAGCTGCAGTCTAGGCTCAAACAGAGTGTACACAAAAGGACTAATGTCTCCATTTTTGCCAATCTTATGATGGGGATTACTTTTAATGGTGGCTATCTCACTGCTTTTTTATGGAGTGGATATGGGCTGGCAAGCAAGAGAGTGACATTTGGTATGGTAACTGCCTATTTGCAATTAGTAAACAGAATTCAAAGACCTCTATTTGAGT
>Ga0172377_10006022_pt1 | contig 12480 bp, 10 predicted proteins | sample Pumphouse3metaG_FD_119749 | JGI IMG/M metagenome (GOLD analysis project Ga0172377, IMG submission 119749) | Leachate microbial communities from a municipal landfill in Southern Ontario, Canada - Pumphouse #3 metaG | ecosystem: Engineered > Solid waste > Landfill > Unclassified | place: Canada... | reverse complement strand
TTTAAAGGGGATCCAGCTTCAGCAATGTTAGAAGTTTTAGACCCAGAGCAAAACATTCATTTTGAAGATCATTATATTGATTATCCATTTGATTTATCAGATGTATTTTTCCTTGGAACAGCAAATGATTTAAGAAATATACCAAGACCATTAATAGATAGAATGGAGATAGTTTCAATTTCTTCATACACTGAATTTGAAAAATTAAATATAGCTAAAAAATATATAGTAAAGAATCTTCAAAAAGAAAATGGGTTGGAAAAAATAAAAATTAATATTTCAGATAAAGTTATATTAAAAATAATAAATGAATATACAAGAGAAGCAGGAGTTAGAAATTTAAAAAGAGAAATTAATAATTTATTTAGAAAATTAGCTAGAAAAGTTATTAATGAAAAAGTATCTAAAATAAGTGTTACAGTTACAAATTTAGAAAAATATTTAGGGAAACCTAAGTTTAGATCAGAAAAACAAAAGGAAAAGAAAAGTAAAGTTGGTATTGTCAATGGACTTGCTTGGACATCAGTTGGTGGAGTAACTTTAGAAGTTCAAGGTGTATTAATTCCTGGAAAAGGAAATATAACATTAACAGGTACACTTGGAGATGTAATGAAAGAATCTGCACAAGTTGCATTTACCTATATTAAATCTAATTTTGAAAAATATAATATAAAAGCTGAAGATTTTATACAAAAGAAAAATATTCATCTTCATTTTCCAGAAGGGGCGACTCCAAAAGATGGTCCTTCTGCAGGAATAACAATAGTAACAGCTATTTTATCAGTTCTTACAGGTAGAGAAATAAGACAAGATGTTGCAATGACAGGGGAAGTAACAATAACAGGAGAAGTTCTTGCTATTGGTGGAGTTAAAGAAAAAGTTATAGGGGCTCATAGAGCTGGAATAAGAGAAGTTATTCTTCCTGATGATAATAGAGTTGATGTTGATGAAATACCTCTAGAAGTTTTGAAAGAAATGAAAATTAATTTTGCAAAAACTTATGATGATGTGGAAAAAATTGTTTTCAAAAGCAATTAATTAATAAAAAGTTAGGAGATATTATGCAAATAAAACAGGCAGATTTTGTAAAATCAGCAGTTTATGATAAGGATTATCCAGAAGAATTAGGTGGAATGGAATTTGCCTTTGTTGGGAGATCCAATGTTGGGAAATCATCTTTAATAAATAGTATAACAGGAAGAAAAAAATTAGCTAGAACAAGTAAAACTCCAGGTAGAACACAACTTATTAATTATTTTGTAATGAATAATGAATTTTATTTTGTTGATTTACCAGGGTATGGCTTTGCAAAAGTACCTAAAGCAGTTAAAGCTGAATGGGGAACAACAATGGAAAGATACTTATCTAGTCCTAGGAAAAAATTAGTGTTTGTTCTTTTGGATATTAGAAGAGTCCCAAGTGGGGAAGATTTAGATATGTTAAATTGGTTGGAACATTTCGAAACACCTTTTAAAATTATTTTCACAAAAATGGATAAGGTTTCAAATAATGTTAAAAGTAAGTGTTTAAAAGCTATTAAAACAAAATTAGAATTTGATCATGATGATGTATTTTTTCACTCTTCACTAAAAAATTCAGGGAAACAGGAAATACTAGATTATGTTGGAAAAGTAGTTGATAAATATAGAGTAGAAAACAATTAAAATTTGGAGGTAGGAGTAATGAAAGAATTAGAAAAGGTATATTCTCCTAAAGAAATAGAAAAGAAATGGTATAAAATTTGGGAGGATTCTAAATATTTTGCAGCAACTATGGATGAAAAAAAGAATAATTATTCTATAATGATTCCACCACCAAATGTAACAGGAATACTACATATGGGGCATATTTTAAATAATAGTATTCAAGATACATTAATAAGATTTAAGAGAATGTCAGAATATAATACTTTATGGATGCCTGGAATGGACCATGCTGGAATTGCCACACAAAATAAAGTTGAAAGAAAGCTAGCAGATGAAGGATTAACAAAGGAAGATTTAGGAAGAGAAAAGTTTATAGAAGAAACATGGAAATGGAAAGAAAAACATGGAGGTATAATAACTTCTCAACTTAGAAAAATAGGAGCTTCTCTTGATTGGGATAGAGAAAGATTTACTATGGATGAAGGACTTTCAGAATCTGTAAAGGACATATTTATAAAACTGTACAATGACGACTTAATTTATCAAGGGGAATATATGGTAAATTGGTGTCCAAGATGTGGAACTGCAATTGCAGATGACGAAGTTGAGTTTGAAGATATAGATGGAGGATTCTGGTATATTAATTATTCAGTTAAAGGAACAGATGAAAAATTAACAATAGCAACAACAAGGCCTGAAACAATGTTAGGCGACGTAGCTATTGCAGTTCATCCAGATGATGAAAGATATAAACATTTAATAGGTAAAAAAGCAATACTTCCATTGGTTGGTAGAGAAATAGAAATAGTTGCAGACTCATATGTAGATATGGAATTTGGAACAGGAGCTTTAAAAATAACTCCAGCTCATGATCCTAATGACTTTGCAATTGGAGAAAGATTTAATCTTCCAGTTATAAATGTATTTACAAAGGATGCAAAAATAGTTGAAGGATATAAATATTCAGGAATGGATAGATTTGAAGCTAGAGATAAAATAGTTGAAGATTTAAAAGCAGAGGGATATTTAATAAAATTTGAAGCTAGATCTCATAATGTAGGGACATGTTATAGATGTAAAACTGTAATAGAACCTAGAGTATCTAAACAATGGTTTGTAAAAATGAAACCTCTTGCAGAAAAGGCATTGGAAGTAGTTAGAAATGGCGAAGTAAAAATAATGCCAAAAAGATGGGAAAAAGTATATTATAACTGGCTTGATAATATAAGAGATTGGTGTATTTCAAGACAAATTTGGTGGGGACATAGAATACCAGCTTGGTATGGACCAGATAAAAAAATGTTTGTTGCTCATGATGAAGCTGAAGCATACAAACAAGCTAAAGAATTTTATGGTAAAGATGTAGAATTAGAACAAGAAACAGATGTTTTGGATACTTGGTTCTCATCAGCACTTTGGCCATTTTCAACTTTAGGTTGGCCAAATAAAACTAAAGAATTAGAATTGTTTTATCCAACTTCTACCCTAGTAACAGGAGCAGATATTTTATTCTTCTGGGTAGCTAGAATGATAATGTTTGGAGAGTATACTCAAGGGGATATTCCATTCCATAATGTATATCTTCATGGAATAGTAAGAGACGATTTAGGTAGAAAAATGTCAAAATCTTTGGGAAATTCTCCTAATCCACTTGATTTAATAGATAAGTATGGAGCAGATGCAATTAGATTTACAATGCTATATAACACATCTCAAGGTCAAGATGTTCATTTCTCTGAAAAATTAATAGAAATGGGAAGAAATTTCTCCAATAAAATTTGGAATGTTTCAAGATTTGTTATAATGAATTTAGAAGGTTTTGATGTAACTAAAGTTAAAGCAGAAGAATTAAAATATGAACTTGTGGATAAATGGATATTCTCAAGACTAAACGCAACAGCTAAAGAGGTTGCAGATAAATTAGATAAATTTCAATTGGATGAAGCTGCAAAATCTGTTTATGAATTTTTAAGAGGAGATTTTTGTGATTGGTATGTTGAATTAGCAAAAATTAGATTATATAATTCAGATGACAAGGATCAAAAAATTACAGCTCAATATGTTTTATGGTCTATTTTAGAAGCAGGAATGAGATTATTACATCCATTTATGCCATTTATAACAGAGGAAATTTGGCAAAAAATAAAAACTAACGGAGAAACAATAATGTTAGAAAAATATCCAGTTTCCAATGATTCTCAAGTAAATAAAGATGTGGAAAAATCTTTTGCCTATATTCAAGGAATAGTATCATCTCTTAGAAATATTAGAGCAGAGGCTTCAATATCTCCAGCAAAATTAGCTAAAGTTGTTATTAAAACATCAGATGATAATGAACTTAAAACAATAGAAGATAATTATATGTTTATAACAAAATTATGTAATTTAGAAGAACTTAATTATGGAAAAGAAATAGAAAAACCAACACAAAGTGGATTTAGAGTAAATATGAATTCAGAGGTTTATATGATTCTTACAGGTCTTTTAGATGTTGAAAGCGAAATTAAGAAATTAGAATCTCATTTGTCAAAAGTAGAAAAGGAATTAGAAAAGATAAATAAGAAACTATCTAATGAAAAATTCTTAGCAAAAGCTCCAGAAAATATTTTAGAAAGAGATAGAAGAATTCAAAGGGAATATCAAGATAAATTTAACAAACTTTCTGAAAATATAAAAGAATTAAAAAATAACTAATAGACTTAATTATAAAAATAAATACATTTAATCCTTCAGTTTTTAACTGAAGGATTTTTTATTAGATATATAAAAAAATAAAGGTGCTAATATTTAAAAATACTAGCACCTAATATTATAGAAGAAAATTGAAAGTTGTATTAATTATTTTTTTTACTAGAAAAGAATAAACTAACTACAAAAACAATTACACATGGAACTAGCCATGAGAAACCATTTTTTGCAAGAGGAATGTATTCAATCATTTTAGAAAGACTAGATATATGGAAAGTACTTCCTAAAACCTCTAAAGTAGCAATAATTAAAGCTGTATAAGATACTGCTTTAAAAACAGTTTTATTTGTAATTCCAAACATGTTTAATAAAATTAAAACAATAGTTATTGGATAAAGAATAACTAAAACAGGAATTGATAATTTTATAATAAAATCAACTCCTCCAATTGCTATTAAAGCTGAAAAAATACAAGTGAAAATAGCAATTCCTCTATAAGAAAATGGAGTTATTCTTTCAAACCAATCACTTACAAGGGCAACAAGTCCAACTGAAGTAGTAAGACAAGCTACAGATACACAAACACCAAAGGCTAATTTACCAAGTGATCCCAGAGTGATTTCAGCTATATAAAGAGCAGAACTTGTAGTAGCAGCACCACTTTCAACTCCACTAACTCTAGAACCAAGATACATTAAAGATAAGTAGATAAGTCCAAGACCTAAAGCAGCAATAATACCAGCACCACTTAAATAAGATCTTTGTTCATGTGGATCTTTAATTCCTTTTCCCTCTAATCCTTTAACAATAACAACCCCAAATATAACAGAAGCAAGAGCATCCATAGTTTGATATCCTTGAACAAATCCATATGAAAATACTTTTTCTGCTTTTGAAACAATAGGAGTTCCAATATTTGTAGTTAATCCAATGATAGTAATTGAAGCTAAAATAATTAAAATTATAGGAGTAAGAAACTTCCCAATAATATCTGTAATTTTAGATTCCTTTAAAACAAGAGAAAGAGTAATACCAAAGAACGCAATTGATGTGATAATTGAAATCATAAAATGATTGGCGTTTGGTAACATTGGTAAAACTCCCATTTCAATTGTAGTAGATCCTGTTCTAGGAATTGCAAATAATGGACCAATTACCAAAATAAGAACAGAATAATATAAAGTATTAAACTTAGGTGAAATAATTTTAGCAAAATTCTCAACTTCTCCAACCTTAGTAAATGCAAGAACTCCCAAAAGCGGAAGTCCAACTCCAGTAATTAAAAAACCAAATCCAGCTAAAAGCCAGTTAGATCCCATATTAACACCAACAGATGGTGGAAATATAAGATTCCCAGCTCCAAAAAACATTGCAAACAGTGCAAAACCAAGCACTAAAACCTCTTTTTTCTTATTCATACATACATCCCCCTTTAAACATTGAAAACAAAAAACAACCTAATTATAAGCAATTAGGTTGTTGATAACTTAATTATATTTTCTTAAAAATCACTTTAAATTATACAAATTCATAGAGAAGATTTGATTTATACAAAAATTTATGTTTTAAGAAACCTAATATACTTTTATTCATATTAAAAAACCTGTTACATATGACTAATATTAAGAATAATAATACAGTTATTTGTATCAGCAAAACATTTATTATGAACAATTTAAGTTTATTATTAAACATAAATATTTCTCCTTCAAAAAATTATAATAATATAATTTTATCAGATATTGAGTTTTATGTCAATAAATAAATCATAAAGTTAGTGATCAAGAAAATAAAATCTTTCACTGAAATTAAAATATATTAACCTTTTAAAATCAACATATTTGGCTAATATGTTTTAATAAATAAAATTTATACTAAAAAAAAAGTTGACATAAATTAAAATTTTAGTTAGAATAATTGTCATAAGTAAAAAATATGCTATAAAATTAGAATACATATACTAAAAAAACAAACAATTTACAAAATTTTACTTTTAAAAAATTGTTTTAAATAAAATTTAATATAAAACAGGGGGATTATGATGACAGAAAAGAAAGAAAAAAGGGGAGAATGGAGTTCAACCTTAGGATTTATTTTAGCAGCAGCAGGGTCAGCTGTAGGATTGGGGAATTTATGGAAATTTCCATATTTAGCTGGTAAAAATGGTGGAGGAGCTTACTTATTTGTATATTTAATTTTTGTTGGACTTATTGGTTTTACAATGATATTAGCTGAAATGGCAATAGGTAGAAATGGGCATTCAGATGCCTTAGGTGCATTTAGAAAAGTTAGTGAAAATTGGAAATATTTAGGATTATTACAAATTTTCATTAGTTTTCTAATTTTATCTTATTACAGTGTTATTGGTGGATGGGTTTTGAAATATGTTTTTTCATTCTTAAGTGGTGGAATTTCAGGGGATAAAGCAACATACTTCACTAATTATATCAGTAGTACAAATGGCCCAATAATATTTCATTTATTCTTTATGATAGCTACAGCAGCAATAGTTTTCAAAGGAGTTTCAAGCGGAATTGAAAAGGCAAGTAAATTTATGATGCCAGCATTATTTGGATTGTTAATTTTAATTTGTATACGTTCAGTAACTTTACCAGGTGCAGGTGCAGGAATTGAGTTTTTCTTAAAACCAGATTTTTCTAAACTTAATGGTTCAGTTGTATTAGATGCACTAAGTCAAGTTTTCTATTCATTAAGTTTAGCAATGGGTATAACAGTAACATATGGTAGTTATTTAAGAAAAGAAGATAATTTATTAGGAAATGCAATAAAAGTACCAATTTTAGATACAATAGTTGCTATATTAGCAGGTTTTGCAATTTTACCAGCAGTATTTGCACTAGGATTTAAACCAGGTGCAGGACCAGGATTAATGTTTATCACATTACCAGCAGTATTTGAACAAATGGCTTTTGGAAAATTATTTGGATTGATGTTCTTTGTATTAGTTTTATTTGCAGCATTAACATCTTCAATTTCTCTTTTAGAAGTTAGTACATCTTTACTTGTGGACCAATTTAAAATAAAAAGACAAAAAGCAGTTATAATTTTAACAGCAGCTTTATTTTTATTAGGTGTTCCTTCTTCTTTATCAATGGGGGCTTGGGCAGATCTAAGAATCTTTTTCGGAATGAATTTCTTTGACTTTTTATGTTACTTAACTGATAATATTTTTCTACCAATTAGTGGACTTTTAACTTGTGTATTCATAGGTTATGTTTGGAAAAAAGAAGATCTTTATAAACAAATTACAAATGATGGAACTATTAAATTTAAAATGTTTAAGGTTTGGTTTGGAATGTTAAAATATGTAGCCCCTATAATTTTAGTGGTAATATTACTAAAATCATTGGGAATTATAAACGTTTAAAAAGATATTAAAAAGCTTATAAAAAAAGAGGTGAGCCTTATTAATAAGGCTCACCTCTTTCTTATTTTATTATCTATCTTCTGGGAAGAATTTGTTTAATATAACTCCAACTAGAGCTGCTATTGCAAGACCAGATAAAGAAACAGTTCTCCAAATTGTGATGTTATTTATTCCAATACCAAGCACAAGAATAAGAGAAGCAATGATTAAATTTCTAGATATTGAAAAATCCACTTTGTATTCAATAAGAGTTCTCATTCCAACAGAAGCAATCATTCCAAATAGAATAACAGATATACCACCCATAACAGGAGTAGGTATAGTTTGTAAAATAACACCAAATTTTCCAATAAAGGAAAGTACAATTGCATAGCAAGCTGCGATTCTTAAAATAGCAGGGTCATACACTTTAGTTACTGCTAAAACACCAGTATTCTCACCATAAGTTGTATTTGCAGGACCTCCTAATAATCCAGCTACTACAGTAGCCATTCCATCTCCAAGTAAAGTTCTTGAAATACCGGGATTAGCAAAGAAATCTTTTCCAACGACTGCTCCATTTGTAGTGATATCTCCAATGTGTTCGATGAATACAACAAAGGCAATAGGTGCAATTGCAAGTATACTAGTTAAACTAAATTTTGGTACAGTGGTAAGTGAAGTCCAAGCTTCTGGAGAAAAACCAATCCAACTAGCTTCTCTTATTGGAGTAAAATCAACCATTCCAAGGACCATAGCAACTAGATATCCAATAACTACAGATAGAAGGATAGGTACTAACTTAAAGAAAGATTTTCCTAATAAAGATACAAGTACCATGCAAATAACAACAGTTCCAGATACAATTAGACTTTTAGTATCAAATATTCCATTTGAATATCCTGCCATTGAAAGAGCAGTGGGACTAAGTCTTAATCCTATAACAACTATAGTAGGTCCAACAACTATTGGGGGAAAGAAAGATTTTACTTTTTCTACACCAAAAATTCTAACAAGTTGACTAACTAAAACATACACAAGACCTGCAGCAATAACTCCACCTTTAACTTCAGCTATTCCATTTTCCCTTAAAACAAGAGAAATAGCTCCAATAAATGCAAAGGAAGATCCTAGAAATACAGGAACAATTTTCTTAGTACATGCATGAAAGATTAAAGTTCCAATACCTGCTGACAAAAGAGCAACTGAAGGATTTAATCCAGTAAGGAAAGGTACAAGTACAGTAGCTCCAAACATAGCTAAGATATGTTGAAGTCCCAGGATTAGTTTCCCTTTAGTGTTAATTTCATTCATTCATTAACCTCCATTAATATATTAAATTTATTTGATAATTTTAAAATAAATAAGCTTACTTATTTTTGGGCAAAAAAAATTTGAGAATTTTCACAAACTTTTTTAAATTTTTACGTATTTTTACTATTCTATCACATTAGAAAATAGAAAGTCAAATAGTTTTATTATAAATTTTCAATAATTCCAATAAGTTTTCCATTTGAAAAAGTAATATGAGCATTTGACTTTGTAATAACATTACTATTACAAATAGAATCTCCCCTAGATAATAAAAAATTATTTAAAGGATATTTAAAGCCGCTTAAGGTTAAATTATGAACAGTATCTGTCATAGGAATAAAAGAAACAGTTTTATTAATTTCATTTATAATATTAAAATTTGGAGTAACTCTAAAAATTTTTTCAGTGTCACTTAAAAAAATAATGTTGTTATATTTAAATAATAAATTTAAATTAGTTAAAAAATGGTCAGTTCTACCTCCTAGTCCACCTAGAATAATAATTTCATCATAATCTCTATTTGATATGTCTGAAATTAATAACTCACCATCAGTTAAATCTTTTTCAGGATTAAATTTATTAATAATACAATTTAAACTTCTAGCTTTATCAATTAAATTTTTATTACAAGAATCTAGATCTCCCCATATTTCAAGTGGTTTTAAATTTAACTCTAGTGCAAACTTGACTCCTCCATCTGCACAAAAAATATTTTTCTCATTTTTTAAGATTTCTTTATAGAAATTTTTAGTAGTATCCATACTGCCGTTTAAGAAAATAAATGCTTTGTTTTTCATAAAAATCCTTTCATAATTAATTCTAATCGTCGTCTAAGTCAGTATTTACTTCTATAAAAATAGGAAGATGATCAGAAATATATTTTCTACAATATTCATAGTTACCATTTGTATAATCAATGGTACCGCTTATATTATTATACTCCTTTGTATATTTTTTTGAAACAAAAATATTATCATACTGATTGGCTAATTTTTTTGTTCCAATAGTTGTTTTTAAATTAGGGGAAATACAGTTTATTACATTATCTCTGTGAGAAAGTAAAGATTTAAATCCTTCATTTCTAACAGATAAATTAAAGTCTCCTCCAATTAATATATCATTTTCTTTTTTATCTAAGTTTTGAAAATATTCATATACTTTAGGTAGAGCTTCAGCTTCAGCAACTCTAAAACTTTTACGTTTTCCATATATAGAATGTAATAAAATAAAAGTAAAATCAAAATTATTTATTTTAAAATCTGCCCCGTAAGGCTCTCTAATAAAATCGTTATTTTTATCTTTAAAATAACCTCTAGATTTTATAAATTTCACTTTATTAATTTTATATACATAAGCATAATATTCCTTATATTTTCTAGTTCCAACAGGATAAGAAGCTATATGATAATTCCATTTTTCCTTTGAAATTTTATTCATATTATCAACTAATTTTGCAACTCCATTTTTATTTAAAACTTCAATTAAACCAATTATATCAAACTCAGAAACTATGCTAGCTAATTCAGTATAATTTTTTTGATTTTGTCCTAGTCTTAAAACATTAAATGAAGATATATAAGCAGTATTATCCTTTTGAGAGTAAGGGCTATCATTAGAAAATGAAATAAAATATATTGAAATAAAAATAGTTAAAAATATTGATTTCATAAATTACCTCGATTATTAGTTAAAATAAAAGGCAGAAATATTCTGCCCTTTAGAGTTTATAAATAGTTTTCTGGAAACATAATTTTTTCAACACCTTCAATAATAATATGAAGGATCATCATATGAATTTCTTGGATTCTATCAGAAGTTTCTCCAGGAATAATGAATTCATAATCGCAAATTCCCTTTAATTGTCCACCATCTTTTCCAAGAAGAGCAACAGTTTTCATACCTATTTCTTTAGCTGCTTTTATAGCTTTAATAACGTTGTCTGAATTTCCACTAGTTGAAATTCCAATTAACATATCATTTTCTTTTCCAAAGGCTTCAACTCCTTTAGAAAAAATAGAATCAAATCCATAATCATTTCCAACACAAGTTATATGAGAAGAATCAGATATTGAAATAGCAGGTAATGCTCTTCTTTCTTTTCTAAATCTACCTGTAAATTCCTCTGCAAAATGCATTGCATCACAGTTACTTCCACCATTTCCACAAATCATAACTTTATTTCCACAAGTGAAAATATTAGCTAATTCAATGGCAATTTTTTCTGTCATTTTATTGTTTTCTTCTTCTTTTATAAAGTTAATAAGTAGTTCTAATTCATCTTTATATGATTTTATTAAATTCATAGTTTATCCTTTCTGCTATTTAGCCGTTAATTTTATAATGTGACATAAAATTTAAAAACTTAATTATGGGAGTAAGATTAGCCTTATCCTTAGTTATAACTAATTGATATCCATCTTTAATTTCTTCTAATTCTTCTACTATTTTAAAGGTTCCATTTAAAATTTCTTTAGAAACTGAATAATAAGGTAAAATAACATTTGCAATGTCTTTTTTTACCATACCCTTAATTACTTCTAAACTTCCTAAAACTGAAATTTTATGTTCAAATATAAAATTATATTTATCTTCTAAATAATTGATGGCTTTAGAATTGTTAGGAACGTTAGTTCTAGTAATAAGAGGATATTCAGAGATGTTTTCAATTGAAATATCCTTGTTTGAAGTTATTAAAACATATGGAACTTTTTCAACAGTAATAACATCTAGGTTAGGATCAATAATATGCTCTTCATCAACTAAAGCGATATCCAGTTCCCCCTCTTTTAATTCTTTTAAAAGAATAACTTTATCTGATATTTTAATTTCATATTCAATTTCATTATGAGAATGACCAAATTCTTCCATTAATCTAGGTAAAAGTGGATCTCCTATTATAGAAGTAGAACCAATTATAATTTTAGCTTTACCTAATTTAATAATTCTGTTAATTTCTTTTTCTGTTCTTTGAACTTTATTAAAAATATCTTCAGCCATTTTATACAGAGCTTCCCCAGTATAGGTAAGTCTTATTTTTTTAGAACTTCTATCAAACAATTTAGTATTTAAAATTTCTTCAAATTTTTTTACTTGAATAGAAACAGCTGATTGATTAATAAATAATCTATTTGCTGCTTTAGTGAAACTTTTTTCTTTAGCTACTTCATAAAAAATTTTCAAATAATGTAAATCCATAAATTCCTCCTTAATCGAGAGCATATACTCTAAGATTTAAATATATTCTATCATATAAAGTATATATTTCATATATAAAATAAAAAATATTTTAAAAAAGAAAATTAATTTGTTATAATCTGAATATAAAGAAAATTAATACAAAGGAGACTAATATGGATAAAGTAATGAATAGAGAAATGATAGATAAAAAATACAAATGGAAACTAGAGGATATCTATGAAAATTGGGAAAAATGGGATGAAGATATTAGTAAATTAAAGGAAGATA
>Ga0172377_10006021_pt1 | contig 12480 bp, 9 predicted proteins | sample Pumphouse3metaG_FD_119749 | JGI IMG/M metagenome (GOLD analysis project Ga0172377, IMG submission 119749) | Leachate microbial communities from a municipal landfill in Southern Ontario, Canada - Pumphouse #3 metaG | ecosystem: Engineered > Solid waste > Landfill > Unclassified | place: Canada... | reverse complement strand
TTTTCTTATCAGATTATTATAGTAAAGTTTATCGTAAATAGGGAACCGCCACGTGCGGAACCGCATGCGTGGTGGTGTGAGAGGTCGAAATGGGAATTAATCCCATTTCTCCTACTCGATTAATCTATTTTGTGCCTTTTATGCATTTATACGGGGCTCCAGAATATTAAACTTTATTTTCTTATTTTTCTTATCAAAACCTACAGACACAGTTCCTCCGTTAGGTACATGAGTCTTTATAATTAACTCCGCCATATCATCTTCAAGATAGTTTTGAATAGCACGTCTCAGAGGACGGGCACCGAATTGAGAATCGTATCCTTTATCGGCGATGAAATCTTTTGCCGCATTAGATATTCTTAATTTGAAATTCAAAGCTTCAACTCTTTCATACAATTTTTTTAATTCAATATCTATAATTTTGTGAATATCATCTTTTGAAAGTGTATTAAACATAACCACATCATCAACACGATTCAGAAATTCCGGAGCAAATGCTTTTTTCAGTGCTTTTCCTACAATATATTTAGCACGTTCATTTTTACTCTCAACTGAATTGCTGTGAGAATTAAAACCAATACCGGCACCAAATTCTTTTAACTGACGGGAACCGATGTTCGAAGTCATAATAATAATGGTGTTTTTAAAATCTACACTTCTGCCAAGGCTATCGGTAAGGCATCCTTCATCTAGTACCTGAAGTAAAAGATGAAATACATCCGGATGAGCTTTTTCTATTTCATCCAGCAAAACTACTGAATATGGTTTGCGACGAACTTTTTCTGTAAGTTGTCCGCCTTCCTCGTATCCCACATATCCCGGAGGAGCACCCACTAGACGTGAAACTGAGAATTTTTCAATATATTCACTCATGTCTATGCGTACCAAAGAATCGTATCTGGCAAAAAGATACCTGGCGAGAACTTTGGCAAGTTGAGTCTTTCCAACTCCGGTAGGACCAAGGAATATAAATGAGCCTATTGGTCTGTTAGGATCTTTCAGTCCGGCACGGTTTCGTTGTATAGCCTTAACAACTTTTCCGATAGCTTCATCTTGTCCTACGATAGACTCTTTTAGACTATTCCCCATTTCAATAAGTCTTTTCCCTTCTGCCTGTGCAATTCGCTGAACAGGAACACCTGACATCATGGCAATAACTTCTGCCACTTTTTCATCATTAACAATTTCCCGATGACTTGTCAGGTCTTTTTCCCATACTTTCTTTTCGTTGTCCAAAAGATGCATAAGAGTTTGTTCTTTATCCCGGTGCTGCGCAGCAAGTTCAAAATTCTGACTTTTTACCGCCTTAATTTTCTTTTCACGGATAATTTCAACCTTTTTTTCCATTTTTAAAATATGTTCCGGCACATTAATGTTGGAAATATGAACTCTGGAACCTGCTTCATCTAAAGCATCTATGGCTTTATCCGGAAGGAAACGATCAGTAATATAACGATCAGTAAGCTTAACACATGCTTTAATGGCCTCAGGTGTATAGGTTACATTATGATGCTCTTCATATTTTCCTTTTATATTATTAAGAATTTCAATAGTTTCCTTTACATTCGTTGGTTCAACTATTACCTTCTGAAAGCGTCTTTCAAGAGCACCATCCTTTTCGATATGTTGCCTGTATTCATCTAATGTAGTAGCTCCTATACACTGAATATTTCCGCGTGCCAGAGCCGGTTTTAGCATATTGGCAGCATCGAGAGATCCCGTTGCTCCGCCTGCACCTACAATAGTATGAATTTCATCTATAAAAAGGATTACATTATTTACTTTAGAAAGCTCATTTAGAACGGCTTTCATACGTTCTTCAAATTGTCCGCGATATTTTGTACCGGCAACAAGAGAGGCAACATCGAGGCTTACAACACGTTTATCAAAAAGTATTCTTGATACTTTTCTCTGAACAATACGAATGGCAAGTCCTTCAGCAATAGCTGATTTACCGACGCCAGGTTCCCCTATCAATATAGGATTATTTTTCTTTCGTCTTGAAAGAATCTGTGCAATTCTTTCTATTTCCTTATCTCTGCCAACAATAGGATCCAATTTGTTGTCCGTTGCTGCCTGAGTAATGTCAATCCCAAAATTATCCAGAACAGGAGTACCTGTTTTACTGGTGATTATCGTTTTTTTAGAAGAACTGAATGATCCTCCCTTTAAAAATTGATTGTCATCATCTTCGTCATCCGGATTCCCGAAATCATCTCTGTCTTCAGCATCTTTTATTTGCTCTGATTGCCCGGATTCTTCCATCTGGGACTTAAGTAAATAGTAGTTCAAATGAAAATTGTTTAATATTTTAGCTATTTTGCTATTCTTATTTCTCAAAATAGCCAGTAATAAATGTCCTGTATTTATAGTACTGCTTTTCATTGCCCTGGCTTCAAGATAAACCAGCTTCAATGTTTTTTCTGTTTCTTTTAATAACTGTACAGAAGATTGTGGATCAATGATATGATTAGTGCGAACAGCTTTTTCTACAGATGTTTTAATTTCGTTCAAATTTATTCCCAGATTTACGAGGATATCAATGGCTATGCCTTGTCCTTCTCTAAGAATCCCCAAAAAAACATGTTCTAATCCTATCTGATCATTCCCCAGACGTATAGCCTCCTCCCGACTATAAGAAAGAACGTCCTTTATCCTTGATGAAAATTGAGAATCCATAACTTTTATATTTTTTGATAATATCAATTTCTTACTTCACAAAAATTATTCCAATAGAAGAATTCACTATTATTTTTATGAATGTATTTTAAATTTACAAAGTTACAACATAAATAAAGAATCTTTTCAGTAAAATAGTTTATTTTGTTAACACAAGCATGTTAAAACTAAACTTAGAAATATGAATTATGAATAAAAATAACATAAAATCTAATGGAATAAACAGTGTTTAATAAAGTTAAATAACTAAACTGAAAAAGGATCTTAATAGCTTTTAATAGTAGTATTTTTTATATCTTTGTCATGATTTAAAAAAATTAAAAAAAATAAAAAAACATATAGGGCATATGGCTGAAGGAGAAAGAATAATAAAGGTCAACATCGAAGAACAAATGAAATCGGCCTACATTGACTATTCTATGTCGGTAATTGTGGCAAGAGCATTGCCGGATGTCAGGGACGGTTTAAAACCTGTGCACCGCAGGGTTTTGTTCGGAATGTATGAATTAGGTGTGCTTTCAAACAAAACTTATAAAAAATCTGCCAGAATAGTAGGAGAGGTGCTGGGTAAATTTCATCCGCATGGTGATAGTTCTGTTTATTTTGCGATGGTTCGTATGGCTCAGTCATGGGTATTAAGGTATCCGCAGATTGACGGACAGGGTAACTTCGGGTCTATTGACGGTGACAGTCCTGCTGCCATGCGTTATACAGAAGCAAGAATGGCTAAGATTGCCGATATGATGATGGCTGATCTTGACAAAGACACAGTCGATTTTCAGCCGAACTTTGATGAGACACTGAAAGAACCAACTGTTTTACCTACAAGAATTCCTTATTTATTGGTAAACGGAGCTTCAGGTATTGCAGTCGGTATGGCTACAAATATGCCTCCTCACAATCTTACAGATACAATTGATGCTATCGTTGCCTACATTGATAATCCGGAAATTGAAATCACAGATCTCATAAAAATTATTAAGGCTCCGGATTTTCCTACAGGAGGGATTATTTATGGAACCAAAGGTGTAATCGAAGCCTTTGAAACGGGTAGGGGACGTATTGTAATGAGAGGCAAATGCCATATTGAACCTCATGGAAATGGACGCGAAAGGATCATCGTTACCGAAATTCCTTATATGGTTAATAAGGCAGAGCTGATTGTTAAAATTGCAGACCTTGTAAATAATAAAAAGATTACAGGAATTTCCAATGTTAATGATGAGTCTGACCGTGACGGAATGCGTATTGTGATTGATCTTAAGAAAGATGAAGTTTCTAATGTAATATTAAATCAATTATACAAAGAGACATCTCTTCAGTCTTCGTTCAGCGTAAATAACATTGCACTTGTAAACGGTCGTCCACAGCTACTGAATCTTCAGCAACTTATTCATTACTTTGTTGAACACCGTCACGAAGTAGTTACACGCCGTACACAATATGAGTTGGATCAGGCAGAAAAAAGAGCTCACATATTAGAAGGATTAATTATTGCCAGTGATAACATTGACGAAGTTATTGCCTTAATTAAGGCATCCCAAAATGCCGATGAAGCCAAGAACGGTCTGATGGAAAAATTTGAGCTTGATGAAATTCAGGCAAAAGCCATTGTTGAGATGCGTTTACGTCAGCTAACAGGATTGGAACAAGACAAATTGCATGATGAGTATAAATCGCTTGAAGAATTTATTACAAAATGTAAAGAAATTCTGGCAAGCAAAGAACTCAGGATGAAAATTGTCAGGGATGAATTAATTGAAGTAAAAAACATATACGGAGATAAAAGAAAAACAGAAATTGTCCAAAATACAGAAGAATTCAATCCTGAAGATTTCTATGCAGACGATGACATGGTTATTACCATTTCACACTTGGGATATATAAAACGTACTCCTTTATCAGAATACAGAACACAGGCCAGAGGTGGTGTTGGATCAAGAGGAAGTCAAACAAGAGATGAAGATTTCTTGGAGCATATCCTTATTGCATCAATGCATAATACATTGTTATTATTTACCGAAAAGGGAAAATGTTTCTGGAGAAAAGTATATGAAATTCCTGAAGGGACTAAAGTGTCAAAAGGAAGAGCTATTCAGAACCTTCTTAACATATCATCTGATGACCAGGTACTCGCATATATAAAAGTACCATCACTTGACGATCCTGAATTTACAGAGAATCATTTTATTGTTTTCTGTACAAAAAAAGGTATAATTAAAAAGACAACACTTGAAGCATATTCACGTCCTCGTCAGAATGGTATTAATGCCATTACAATCCGTGAAGATGATCGTCTGATGAATGCTCTACTTACAAATGGTAATCACGAAATAATGATCGCTGTAAAATCAGGAAAAGCAATTCGTTTCCCTGAAAATATCATCAGAGCAATGGGAAGAACAGCTTCAGGAGTTAAAGGAATTAACCTCGGCACCATCAATAATGAAGTCGTCGGTATGATTTCTGTAGAGAATGAATCAGAAGATGTTCTTGTTGTTTCAGAAAATGGTTATGGGAAACGCTCCAGTATAGGTGATTACAGAATTACAAACAGAGGCGGTAAAGGAGTTAAAACAATTAATATTACCGATAAAACCGGGAAATTGATTACTCTTAAGAGCGTAAATGATTCTGATGACCTGATGATCATAACCTCCAAAGGAATTATCATCAGAATGGCAATTTCACAGTTAAGAATTATGGGACGTGCTACTCAGGGGGTAAAACTGATCAATCTGAAAGATGATGATACAATAGCTTCTATAGCCCGTGTTCCAAAAGAAGAAGATACGGAAAATGAAAATGTGAATGATAAAGAAGAGGTTGATTCATCTGCAGAAGGTTCAGAATCTAAAGAAAAAGATTCTTTAAATTCGTCGGAACAAGAAATTGATGAAAATCAAAAAGATATAAATTCTGAAGAGATTTCATAAAAAGAATAAAATAATTTGTTCTAAATTTGGAAAAAATTAAATTTGTTAAACACAATATTAAAACAATTAAAAAGATCATGAGAAAAATAATTTTACTTTTTGCCATCTTCTCATTAATAGGAGTTTCGGCATTTGCACAAAAAGGGAAAGTTATAAGTGCCCGTTCTCTAAAAGATTCAGGAGACTTAGAAAAAGCACTTGAAACTATCAATATGACTATTGATAAAAATAATGAAAAATCAGAAAAATCAATAGGATGGCCAACAACATGGCAGGTTCGTGGAGACATCTATCGTGCAATTTATGCGTCTAAAAATGCTAATATTAAAAAATTAGCAAAAAATCCATTACAAACAGCCTTCGATTCTTATAAAAAGGCAATGGAACTGGACAAAAAAAATAAATTGAAAAATACCATGAAAATCAATTTAACTATGATGAATACTGAATTTATAAACCAGGCAGTAGCAGATTTTAATAATAACCAATTTACTGAAGCGCTATCTTGTTTTAAAAACATCCTGGAAATTGACGAATTACCTATAATGCAGGAAAAGGACAAACCCGCTGCTATTGATACTACGATAATATTTAATGCCGGTCTTGCTGCTTATAATGCAAAAAATTACGATGAAGCTATCAAGTATTATGGAGATGCTGCTAAATATGGTTATAAAGGAAGCAAAACATACGAACTTATAGCACAATGCTATTTGAATAAAAATGATACTTTAAAAACAATTGACGTTTTGCACGAAGGATTTGAAAAATATCCGGATAGTAATTCTATATTAATTACAATGATTAATATCTATCTAACAACAAATAAGATAGATGATGCCATAAAATATCTTGATATCGCTATTAAACAAGATCCTAAAAATGCATCTTTTTATTTTGCCCGTGGTTCTTTATATGACAAAACAAAACAGTCTGATCTTGCCATAGAAGCATATTCAAAAGCTGTGGAATTAGATCCTAAATTTTATAATGCATATTATAACTTGGGAGCTATTTATTATAACGAAGGTGTAGAACAGGTAGCTATAGCTAATGCAGTACCAAACAACGAGCCTAAGAAATATGAGATTGAAAAGAAAAAGGCAGATGATAAATTCAAAGAAGCAATTCCATTTATGGAAAAAGCATCTGAGATCACTCCAAAAGAACCTGAATCTATAACGACTCTGAAAAGCTCTTTAGAATCTCTGAAAACTTTATATTACCGTTTGAAAATGATGGACAAGTTGGATGAAGTAAATAAGAAAATAGAAGACCTTAAATAATAAAGTAATAAATTAAAAGGGATAATCTCCCTTTTAATTTATTCTATTCTATTTAACATAATATAAACTATAAGACAATTTAATTAAAATAAAAATGAAGATTTTTGGACAGATTAAAAAAAGTTTTAAGTCAAGTTTAGTTCAACATAATCGCTTGTATTTTTTTAAATTTAACCTTCTTCTAAAGTCGAAATAACCATGAATACTTGCACCAAGGAATAATAGTTTATGACGGGGTATTTTATTATTTTAATACTTACTTTTGATGATAGCTTTATGTGTTTAATATTTTTTATACTTTTGATGTTTCGGGATTGTAACAAACCCTTAATATAAAAAAGAATTATGGCAAAAGTTATTTTATTAAGTTGTAGTCCGAACAAAAACGGCAATACCATGCAGGTATTAGAAAAAATGGCCGAAGCAATTAGAGGTAAAGGTCTTCAGGCCGAAGTATTATCTCTGTCAGGTTTAAATTTAGCCGATTCTATGAGTCCTGCTGAACTTAAAAAGGAAGACGGATTCGATAAGATTGTAGCTAAAATAAAAGACTCAGAAGGCTTTATAGTAGGCTCTCCTGTATATTGGGGAACTATGCGAGCCGAAACAATGGTTGCACTGCAACGTTTAGCTATGGCATCTGCAGCCGATAATAATTTCTTACATGGGAAAGTTGGCGGACCGGTTGCTATTGCCCGCAGAGGCGGAACAACTTCCTCTATACAGGAAGCTCTTATGTTTTATCTATATCATGATATGATAATTGTAGGTTCAACATACTGGAATATGGTATTTGGCAAAGCTCCTGGTGAAGCATTAAAAGATGAAGAAGGAATGCGAACAGTTATCCATTTTGCCGAAAATGTAGCAAATATTATAAACAGGTTAAGTAAATAGACCACATATAAAATCTATATAATTCTGACCATTTTAAAAAGCTTAATCATATTTTCCGGATTTTTATTGGAGCGAAGGTCTGCTTCAAGTTTATCAGTATTATCCGGAAATATAATGATACATTTTTCGAGAATATCCTTAAATTCTTTTTCTGCCTGACCTTCTGGTAATAATCCTTTCTTAATACATTTTGAATAATAATCGGAAATTCTCTTTACTGAATAATATAAATCAGGTTTTTTTATCTGAATAGAAGGAAGATCGCGTCCATAAGAAGGAATTGTATCTGTATATATATCAAAAAACTGACTCAATTTCAAATTAAGATCCTGGCTAAAATATTTATTGAATGAACATTGCGTTTTTATAACAGGCGTTATTGGATGACTATTGAATATATAACCGTCTTGACACCATGATAATTCGGAAAATAAAAAAATAAGAAATAATGTATAAGATATTTTCATTTCTTTTAAATTTATCCTATAAAGTTAATATAACTTTCTTCATTGGTCTATACAAAAAGATATTTTTTTTGAATACCGATAAAGCCAGCTAATATTATGATAAATTAACCTTCTGCATCATAAGAGTATCAGGTTTTTCAGGAATTAATGAATTAATTGGATAATATTTAAAAAGATCCTTATATGTCCATGATGATTTTGTTTTATACTGGATTCTACTCATAAGCCTGTTGACATAAGAAGAAAGATGAGAGCCTTTCCAAGAACTGGTATTGGAAAGAAAAACCCAGGTAAGACCATCGTTCTGCTTTTTTATCATAGCAAAAGTCCCTGCCATACTTCCGGTACGGTACCAGTCGTTTCCGAAAACCGTTTTCCATCCGAGAGGTCCCATTGTACATGATTTATCTGTATTAGTCATTTCCTTAATCGCGTCAGGAGAAAGAATATCCTCAATTCCGTCCTGCCCGTCAATGAGACATACAAGCCTTGCTAATTCTACAGCAGAACAAACCCATCCACCAGCGGATCCAAGTAATTCAACTGGATCACCTCCGTAAGACCTTTTTACGTACCTGCCTGAACCATTAAATTCCAATACAGGCATACTGTTTGATTGTTCAAAATAATTAACTTCATTATCAAATTTTTCCTCTTTATAACTATGTCCTATGTGCATATCATTAATTCCGTTAGGAATCAGGATACTCCTTCGGATATAATTTTCAAAATTTTTTCCTGTTATTTTCTGTACTACATCAGCAAGAAACATATATCCCATATTGGAATAACTGTACCTTGTTCCAGGGGGATAGGTTAATCTTCTTGATGCTATATATTTATAATAAGATTTCATAGTAGCAGGAGGCTTATCTCCAGCTATTTTAGCTATATCTAAAGGATTAAATGCCTGATCTCCATATCTACTTGACCATCCGCCCGTGTGTGAAAGAATATTTCTTACAGTAATTTTATATAAATTTTTATCCTTAACATTATTAAATACAGAATCATTAAGAATGCCATCAGGCCCGAATACTTTATCTTCCAGAGATAACTTGTGCTCATCCACAAGAGTCATAATTCCTACGGCAGTGATTAATTTAGAAACACTGGCAACACGAAATATATTTCCAGGAACAACAGGATCCTGATTCTCATTTGAGATGCCAAAACCATGGGCATATACCAGACGATCATCTTTAACAATAGCCAGAGATGTTCCTTTTAGTTCCCATTTACGCATAAAATAATTTACATTCTGTTCTATATAGGCGGAATATGGAAATTCTGAAATTTTATTAGAGACTCTATCGTTTATACCATTTAATATAAGTTTGTAATATGGGGTAACAACAGGGCTTCCTTCAAAACTACTGGAATTAAAAATTAAAATAAAAAAAAGAATTAATATAAAATTTTTTGAATACTTCATTTACAAATGTTAATTTATATGTTTAATATTGTAAACTATTACTGAGTTCCAATATGTTACAAATGTTATTTTGATTCATGTAATTCTCAATCCCCTTAATTATTTTTAGAGGAACTGCAGGTTCAACAAATAATGCTGTTCCTATTTCAACAGCTGAGGCTCCTGCTATAATAAATTCAAGAGCATCAGATGCATTCATAATGCCACCAAGACCAATAACAGGAATTTTCACTGCATGACTTACCTGCCATACCATTCTTAAAGCAATTGGTTTAATCGCAGGACCGCTTAAACCTCCTGTAATAGTAGAAAGAAACGGTTTTCTGGTATTTATATTAATTGCCATTCCTACAAAGGTATTAACCAGTGAAACAGCATCAGCACCACCTCTTTCTACAGCCTTTCCAATTTCTGTAATATCCGTGACATTAGGTGTTAGCTTTACTATAAGTGCTTTTTTATATACCCGTCTTACAGCAGATACAACTTTTTCTGCTAATTGGGGATCAACACCAAAAGACATTCCTCCATTTTTTACGTTAGGACAACTAATGTTTAATTCTATTGCAGGTATTTTATCAAGTTCATTAATTTTTTCGGCTACCTTTACGTATTCATCAATAGTTGAGCCATTTACATTAACAATAAAAGAGGTATTTATATTTTTTATTCTCTGATATGTGTTCTCTATAAAATAGTCAACTCCTTTGTTCTGAAGACCCACAGCATTAAGCATTCCCGATGGAGTTTCCATCATTCTGGGATAATCATTCCCTTCGCGTGGGGCTAGTGTTGTTCCTTTTACTATAATTCCTCCCAGTTTCGAAATATCCATGAAATCAGATAACTCTTCTCCAAATCCAGAAGTTCCGGATGCTGTTATAACCGGATTTTTGAGTGTCAGATTTTTTATTTTTACATTTAAATCTACCATGTTAGTTCTTTTGCGTTAAAAACAGGACCATCTTTACATACACAACGGTTTCCGGTGGTTGTTTTCTCCACACAGCAGAGACATATACCAATACCACATGCCATTTTTGATTCAAGAGATACTTCACAAAAGATGTTTCTTTTAAGTGCTTCTTTTACAATTGCTTTCATCATAGGAGAAGGTCCGCAGGTGTATATTTTATCGTATTCAGAAAGATGATCCGTAAATTCAGGTACATTTGTAACAAAGCCTTTTGTTCCCATACTACCATCTTCAGTAGCAAAATAGAAATTACCAAATAATTTATAATTTTCAACTGAAATATGTTCCCCCCGGTCTTTTGCCCCTATTATAACAGATACATTTTCTGAAGGTATACCTGACATCTTAGCCAGAAATAAAAGGGGGGCAACACCAACGCCACCGCCAACTAAAAGTATATTATCATTCTTATCAGGCAGGGAAAACCCCTTACCAAGAGGATATATAACATCAATTTTTTCTCCAGGTTTACATGTGGTAAGGACTTTGGATCCCTTACCAAGTATCTTTATAAGAAGAGATATAGTTCTTTTTTCTTTGTTTATATCAAATACAGAAAAAGGACGACGAAGTAAAACTCCCGCCTTTTTTATCTTAATATTAACGAATTGTCCGGGAAATATTTCAGAAAGATCCCTTTCTGCTTGAAGAACAAGACGGTAATTATCATGATTCAGAGGTTTATTTTCCAATAATAATAATTCTTCGTTGTATTTCTTCATCCATTATTTTTTTATTATATTAAATATTAACCTGTTATAACACTTTTATTTTTTTTCATAAAAGTCCAAAAAAAACAATGCCATTACAGGTATCAGGATTTTTCATTTACAAATATAATAAGAAATATAAAAGTATATATACTGTGAAGAAATAATAATAATAATAAAAAGAATAATTCTGTTTGTAGTTAATAAAGAAGATAAACAAATAAAGATATTGTAAATTATTGTAACTCAGATATCAAATTACAGAAAACAAACATTATTAATTCATATTTTTTAATTTGGTCTGTAAGTCTTACATGTATTATCAGAATAAAAAACAACAATCTGTTCTACAGAGCGAGCTTTCTCTTTTTTTTCTGAAACAGAATAATCAGTTTCAGCCGCTCTTTTTTCTGTCACGTGAGAAAACTTATTCATTATGTCCTCATCCTGGTTCCTTTTTTCTTTTTCCGGCAAAGGATTTTTGGACCTTCCAGGCAGAGGACTCACTATATCTTCAGTATTTTGAAACAGTGAAGATTGTTTTAAAGCAGAGGATTCAGACTTTTCAATCATTTCCCCTTCACCTGTAAGTAACCACTTTGCATTTATATCAGGAAAAGACTCAAGAATTTTTGTAATAAACTGGAGACCCGGTTTATTTCTTTCATGAAGGACATGAGTTATATTGGATCGTTGTATCCCTATAGTATCGGCAAACTCTGATGCACTGAAACCATGAAGGGCCATAATTTTTTGTATTCGCTTATTCACAGAAGTAATTTTTAAATAGTACAAATGTAATCAAACAAAACAACTTTCGCAAGTTACTTTTGTAAATTAATATATACAATTTTGAATTTACAAAATCCAATAAAAATATAATAGGTCAATATAGTAATATATTTATTTAAACAAAAAGAATATAAAATAAATATAAATTACTGGTAATGATGATTTTATAAATACAAATCACTGATCTTTACCCTTATTTTAGGATATACTTTGATTTTTATTAAATTAATACTTTATATTATATTGTTTTAATTCCTGATTTTAAATACTATATGAGTGTATAATATGAGTTATAACATAAT
>Ga0172377_10006020_pt1 | contig 12481 bp, 10 predicted proteins | sample Pumphouse3metaG_FD_119749 | JGI IMG/M metagenome (GOLD analysis project Ga0172377, IMG submission 119749) | Leachate microbial communities from a municipal landfill in Southern Ontario, Canada - Pumphouse #3 metaG | ecosystem: Engineered > Solid waste > Landfill > Unclassified | place: Canada... | reverse complement strand
GTCGGTCAGATGACTGCCGCGATTATCAAACTCTGTTTCGAAAAAATGATCGAACGCCGTGAAGATATTTGCGATCCAGATGCACTTCCCGTGTTTTTGTGGGGTGACGAATGCCAGTTTTTTGCACTGGAATACGACCAGAAATTTCAGACTACCGCCCGTTCATCCCGAACCCTTACGGTTTATGCCACGCAGAATCTCGACAATTTGTATGATGGTTACGGCAAGGAAAAAGCGAACTCGCTCCTGGGTAATCTGGGAACAAAAATTTTCTGTCAGAACGGAGACCATACCACCAATAAATGGGCCGCCGACAGTATCGGCCAGGAAGTCCTGCGCCGCCGCAGCCGGAATATTGGCGACAGCAAATCCGGCAGCTTGAAAGGTGATTACAACAAGTCGGATAATTATTCCGAGGGCTGGTCCGAGCAAAAAGACTACAAAGTTGATATCGTTCAGTTTACCACGCTTCAGACCGGGGGACCACGGGGACAATGCCGGGTCGGTTATATTTACTGGCAGTCAGGGCGTGTACTCAAAAATGGCGATGTTTTTGTCCGGGGCGCGATTGATCAGAAATGCCATCGGATTTGCGGTGCACGCCTGGAACGGCATTGCCCTGCCGTTCCAAAAGTCGGCAACAAAGATACCGGCAGTCCTTTTCGCTTTTATTGGTATGACTGGCTTATATTCGCTGTTTTCATGCTTAGTTCAACGCTTGTCGCGTTTGGATTATATCTTATCTATTCCGAACAGGATTGTTTTTTGCTGGCTGTTCCTGAAATCGGGATCATTACGTCAGCTACCATTCTTATCTGGTTCGCGGGATTTGCACTTGACGCCTTTTGGGCTTCACTTGCCGTTTTGCTGGAAATTTTGTGGTATGTAATCCGGAAAAAGCCACGCCATAAACATAAAGTTATCAACCGGGTTCCATTGACTGTAATAACCTGGCTGTATCTCGGATTTTCATTGGCGCTTGCAATTTATTTACAGAACTCCATCTATGAGCAAAGGTCATTGCTGCCGGCAATCGGAGTATGGCTGGCCGCAAGTATTGCTCATCGGCTGTTCAAAAGCGCCGGAGGCAGGAAAGTTCCTGTCGATTGATCAGAAAAATATTATTTCCTCCGTTTCCGCGGCAATTGTTTCGTATTGATCTTCTCGTTTTTTAAGTCGATGTACTTTCGGGTAATTCCTGTATATTTGTGATCGAAATATCTGGTGAGCTGATGAATGGACCAGGCTCCATTTACTAGATGATGATAACCGAAGCTTTTACGCAAGGTAACGGCGGAAACTTCATCGGCTCCTTCTATTTTCGCGTCCCTGGCTGCTTCTTTAAAGATATACCCAATAGACGACATTGCGAACGGCTGAATTTTTTCCCCGACATTAACCGCATGACTCTGAAATATGTAAACGTCTTCCGGATATTTTTCCCGAAGTTGATTCAGAATTTCCAGACTTCTATTACTGAAAAATATTTTACGGCTCTCCCCGGCTAATTCACAGTAAATTTCAAAATAAGGTTCGATTTTTTTTATTTCCGATCCGGTTTCTTCCAGTTTTATATCTGTCCATTTCAAATTCAAGAGAAATTGCGGGCTAATTCCGGTATCCAAGCCTACCACGTAAAAGGCATATACCGGAAGCGGGGCTGTTTCTTTAAGATTTTTCCCCCAGAGAACCAGGTCAGTCATGTTTTTTATCGGTTTTATGAATTTTTTCATGGCAACCTCCAGTTCATTTTAATTTTGTTATTTTTCTATTAATTAATAGCGCGGAATGTTCATTTAATGAACATATTCCGCGTTCCCCGTAAAGTCTTTTTAATAACTGTTCGAATAAATGTCTATCCAGCTCCTTTTGCTTGAAATTTAAGAAATACCTGGTGATATTTACGAATGGACTGTCTTGATACTCCGGGTGCCGCGTAAGCGCATAATAATTCTTCATCAGTTACCGGTACCGGATGAGCACTGCAGAAATCCTCGCGAGCTTTGGAACGGGCCGTCTGGTCACACAAACCTTCAGATAAATATTTCCGGTAATATGAATTATATTCCCGCCCCCATTCGATGCTTCGGCTTGTGTGATGGTCAATTCTGCGAATGTGCTGCCTCAAATGCATTTGTGCATATTCCAATGGCTTTTTTACTTCGAAAAGCTGTAATTTTCCAGTGCCGAGAAGTTTCATCCATTCTATGGCAAGACAATACAATTGCATTATGCTTTGTTCACTCGGATAATCCAGAAGTTCGATAAGACGGCGAATCATATTATGTACAATATGGATTTTTTCGGAAACGGTTTCCGGAGGCACGGGAAGTTGTTTTATTACTGTAAGGACTTTTTTTGCATCCTGGGAAGAAAGCGGAGTATTGTTGACGATAAATAAACGCGGATTATCTCCCTGTTTAATTAGAAGGGCTATATTATTAAGATAGTTGGCAATGTCCTTTGTCGGATGCGCCCTCGATGGATAATACAACTCTACGATAAGGTGAATCTGATATGCGACAAAATTGCGGGCGGTGCTAAGAGTTATAATGGATAAAGGAAGTTCCATATCATTCGGAAAGATACAAAAAGACTGGCGGTTATGCAACACAAGGGGTTGTTCCCGTGCTATACATAGTAATTCCGACCAGTCTGTTGATGTTACCATTGTATTTCCATTAATTAAGTTACCTTTTATATAATATCACATTTTTTCTCGATTGGCAATCTTTTTCGCTAAAAAAATTGATTGAACAGGAAATACAATGGTTGAAAATGTAAAAAATATACGTCGTTATAGATTGTTAGGATATCGTTTGCTTTTCTGGATAAATTCCTGAAGGCTTTTGACCGTAATCCGTGACGTTCGATGTCCGAGTTTTACTAATTCCAATTCTCCCTTGTTGATGTGTTCATAGACTGTCTTGACCGTAATCTTGAGAATTCGGGCAGTTTCCTGCAAGGTCAACAAATCCTGAATCTCGACCGGTGGTTTCACCTGTTGATTGATACTTTTCAAATAATCGAGTTCTTCGTTCGAAATTACGCCGCATTCGGCCAGCGGACCAGCGAATTTCACCAATGTTTTGACAGTTTTTTCTTTTAGCATAATGCCTCCTTTTTGTTGGTTAGGAATTTCATTATACTTTGTAATACTTTGCGAAACAAGAATATTTGAATATAAAGGCGTTTGGATAACGTTATTGGACACCTTTAGCTAGTCGTGATCAGTTTCCGTTCTGGAATATCCTGACAACTCTCGTTTGTTTCAATCGTCAATTCGTTGCTTGCAAGTTTATCAATGATGACATTCAACTGGAGAATCTGTATTTCCGTAGCGGTATGTACAAATTGAATGATTCGATCCCGCAACACATCCGAGGTGTTTTTCGGAGTTTGCGGGGAAATACCGTCTTTGGAAATCAACCCGCGCATAAGTGCTATTCCTTGCTTTCTGGCTATTCGGTCAGCGTGACTTTGATAATGCTTAGTCATTGCCGGCGTCAAATGCCCCACGATACTTTGCACAATTGGCAACGGAACTCCACGGATTCCTGCGTAATAACAAAAACAATGGCGAAGTGAATGAAAATCTTTAACGCTTTGTTTACGTTTCCGTCCTGGAATGATGCGACATTTTTCGATTCCAAGTGATTTGATGTAGCTCAAAATTCGATTGTTCAGAGGGTGTGACTTTCCTAAATACATTTCTGCCGCTTCTGGAATTACATATTCTTCATTGCCGGATATGAGCCATTGGTCTTGAAGAAAATCGGCCAATTCATATTCAATTGGAATATGAACTAAAGCTTTCGTTTTGCGGGTAAGCCGATGAATTTCTTTCCCGAAAAAAATGGGAATATCGTCTGAATTTCTTTGATCAATTTCGATATCATTCCAACACAGAGTCGCAACATCCCCCAACCGCAATCCTGTACAAATACCAATAGTAAACAGAGCTTTCATTAAAGGCGGTGGATTTTTGAAAATCAATGACAATTCTTCATCAGAAAAAATTTCGCGGGCAACTGGTTCAATTTTGAGTGGCTTAATATGAAAAAACGGATTTTCTTCTATTGTATAGCCTAGGTCGGTAGAAAGAAATGTGAAAACAGCTTTACAAGCTGACTGATAACGATTCAAAGTGGTATTACTCAATGGTCCGCCATATTGGTACTTTTTGAATGGTTTTCGTCTGGGAGCAGTTTCTTTGTTATAGCGTATCATAACGTCATAACGACCGTTTTTTCTTATATAAGCGATATAGGCTTCCGCATGTATTCGATCAACTTGATCCAACGTTTTAAGTTCGAATTGATCCTGAAGGAATGCGACGAAATCTTCCCAATACCGTCTGGATACTGTCAGAACTTTTTGTGATGCGATTCGTGTATGTGGTTTTTGCAAATGAAGATCGAAAGCGTCTTCAAGCGTGATGGTAAGTCGTGCTTTCAGTTTTTTTAGCTTGGCACGTTTTTCCAGATATTCTTCTCGTGTTTCAATTTCCTGGATTTTTTGCTGGCGTTCCAGAAAGTTTTTAGCTGCCGCACGAGCTTCACGTTCTTCTGTTATTTTTTTCCCGGATGCGGTTTTCAAAGTTATACTGCATCTTTTATGATTGGCATCCCGGTATTGAAGATAGAACGTGTCTTTAACCTTATAAATATGACCTGAACCTTTTTTACGTCTTGTTACTTTTCTGACTGACATGATCGAATCCTCTCAAGTTTGCTTTTTGTGTTTTCCGTCATCATATTAGAATATGACGGAAAACACAATGAAAAAGCACTTGAAAAGTGAGCCGATAATACTATATGTTATCTTCGAAAAACAGAAATGTTTTGAGGCCTTTTATAAAGACTTTAAATTATGGTATATCCATAAATTACGGTTTGAAAAAATGTAAAAAATAAGCTCAAATTTAGTTATGTCTATTTATGTCAATTATGCAACATAACAGTGTGAAATTCTTCCAAAGCCTGCGTGAAGATACTTTTTTGACATTCTTGAATATGCTATTGGATAATGCGGGTTTTGTTGATATAATATATTTATAATAAACAGGTTATAATAGGTAATTACGATACTTTCTCGCTTTATAGGGTAGCTATGATCGCGATCACTACGAGAAGTTCGACAAGTGTGAAAATTTTTTCAACTTGCCCGCTTGCTTCATTTACTTTTTTCATGACACCCTCCTGCTGCTGTGTACAATTTTATTCAAAGGTTCGCGTTTTTTACCACTGAATATCACCTGCAACTAAAACGCTGGATAAATAATTTATCCGATAACATTATTATAAACCTGCTGGATTTGTTAATCAAGAGGTGAAAATTACTTAAAAACGAGATCATGTGCGAAAAAACGAGATTATAAGCAAAGTTCTGAAATCAAAAGGTTTTTCGTAGTTTCAGCATGCTTTTTTTGGGAGAAGCGCCGGTTAATTTTTTGAATGAAGCTGAAAACGCGGCTTCATTCCGGAATCCGAGATGCCAGGCAATTTCTTTCAGCAGCATATCCGTTTCCGCCATTAATTTCATTGCCGCGTCTATTCTTTTCTTAGCGCGGTATTCATAGGGTGTGAGCTGATATTGTCTAAAAAAGAGCAGACGCAGATGATCAGGAGTGTAGTTACAGGCTTCACTTAATTCCCTGAGGGATTTTTCGAAATGAAGATCGGAATCAATCAGGTCTTTAAGCTGTGCGGCCGGAGATGAATGCGGAAGCGAACGGTCCCTGTCAAGCAAGTAACGAAAGACACCGGCAATTCCCAGTTTCGCCCGCAAATAATTTGCCGGTACAGGGTTATTCATGGCGTCCATGATCAGGCGGAATTCATTCTGCCAGCCGAAAACCTGCTCTTCGGGTACCGGCAGGATTATCGGCAGCAATATCTTTCTGCCGTCTGTCATCATTTCCGCATGGTTAGGAAATTCAGTGGACTGCCGGAGGTCGAGTCCCTCCAGAATAACATGCCAGTTTTCCCGTTTTTCAGTAAATTGGGTTACATAGGGAGTTCCTTTTAAACCTAAAACAAACATGGGGCCTGGATTATACTCTTCAAAATCATAAATTTTCCGGTATTTGACTCCGGATACTGAAAAGTTAATTGTGGTATTCCGGCACCGGCCTTGTAAATAACATGAATTTGAATGCAATCCAATATATTTTATCCTGAAGTTTAAAATGATTAAAGTCTCCTCCAGTGTAATGTTTCATGATGTTTTTAGTAGTCGCAAGAGCAACCTTGCTCCGCGATCTTTGCGCCCAACCCGGCTAACAAGTCCAAGCAGGCGGAAGCCGCGGTCGCGGAGCAGGCTGCTCCTGCGACTACTTTTTCGCAGACAATATACCGGCGTATTTCATTTTTAATTCTTCATTCTTCATTTTTAATTCTTCAGTGGGCCGTATGTCGGTTCCTTTTCGTCTTTTCTCAAATCAGGACTGCGGTCAGCGGGAACGCGGTAGCTTTCCATTATCGCGGGAGTTGATTTTTTGAGCTTATCAATATCAAAAACAATCTTGGTTTTGTTCTTCAGGTGAAACACAATAAAGCCTTTGCTGGTATTTTCAACGATTGAGATCAGTTCCTTCAGATCTTTGATCTTTTTGCCGTTGACTTCCTCAACAATAAGGGCTCCCTGGTCCTGATAGCCGACATTCACCTCCGCGGCAAGCACCCTGGATAAAACGACAATTTGCTGCAAGTCCTTGCTGACTTTACCATTAATAACTTCATAAACCAGATCTATCGGGCCGTTGTACCATTGGCGGTATTCATCCAAATGGTTGATCGAGAGCGGCACGAACAACAGCCCGCCGATAAAATAATAGGTCGGGAGCTGGTCGAACACCCGGTTAGGCACCAGGCGTTTATAACGGCGCAGTTTGTAGTCGAAGGCGATTTTTTTGCCGTCGCGCAGAATGGTGAATTTACAATTATCGCCGATATATTTACGCCAGACCAGATAGCCGAAATAAATTACTTCGTCTTCACGGAATTTGACGGTTGCATCGTTATCGAGCTTCACCCCGTCGATTGCCATGATAACGTCATCAACCTTGAACTCCCCGCTTTTTTCGACTTCCGGTGGCAGCGAACGGATAATAATACCGGTTTGTTCCTGCCCCATTTTCGCCCATTTCCGGAGATCCGGATTTTCCATCACATTAAAGGCGAACGGAACATGCGGGAAACCGTCGAATTTTTTATCTTCGACATCTCTCAGGAAATGTTTTATTACCGGTACCGGAATCATATAACCGATGTTCTGGGACTGCGAAAGTCCCTGAAAAGCGATACCCACAACGTCATTATCGTGCAATACCGGGCCGCCGCTGTTGCCGGGATTTATTGCCGCGTCAATCTGTACCGCCAGGAGACGGCGTCCGCTGTGGGTATAAGTTATGGGTTCGATACGGGAAATAATGCCTTTCGTCACTGAAATGTTGTCGCCGCCGACCGGATATCCCATCACGGTAACGGAGGTTTGCAGCTCCGGCAGATCTCCCAGGTCAAGAGCTTCCAACCCGTTAAAAAACTCCGGGTCCTCAACGCCCAGGATAGCCATATCACATTCATGACCAACCACTTCCAGTGTAGCGACATATTTCTTCTGGACTCCCGGCTTTCTAACCATAATGAATGTCTGGTTAGCGACGATATGGGCGTTGGTCAAGATACGGTTGCCGGAAATCACAAAGCCGGAACCGGTTGATGAACGCTGCGGATAATTCTGCCACGGCTGGTTATAATTCGGCCGGCTGCGCACCGCGAAAATTTTAATAATGGAGTTCTTGAATTTGCGGATTTTGCTCTTTTTTTCAGCGATACTCATATTGTCCGTAATTTTGGGAGCCGGGGCCGCCGGGACGGGAGTTTCTTGCGGCTTCAGGGGCGGCTGGGCACTGACTGTCACGGCAAACAACGCCGCAATCAATAATAAATTTTTCACAGTTTCACCTTTCTGGTTTGTCTTTTTCCGTATTCTGTTTTTCAGGGACAACGGTTTTTATTTCAACCACCGGCAGTTTCCAGCCGTGGACCAGTTTCTGGGTTCCTGTAATACAAACGGTTTTTCCCCGCCAGACATTGAGAGAAGCGTTCCTGCAATGCAGATATGCCGCGGTTCTGATATCCGCCCGGTTGTTTATATTAATAAGGGCGTGAGTTACATAAACGGCTCCGGGTTTCAGCGGGACGATCTGTCCTTTCAGGTCTATTTCCCGTTCAGAGCCCTTGATAAAGGGCAGGATAAAAGCGGGTTTGGCGTCCTTATCCTTGAGGAAGCCGGCGAAATCCCCGGTTTCCTGATCGATCAGAACCAGGTTTCGCTTAACCTGTGAAGCCTGCAACTCCTTAAGTTCATAATCATTGACGGTCACAAAGCGGCTGCTTACCCATGCCTTCAAATCAACCGGCGGTTTTATTTTGAACCAGCCGTTATGGTTTTTGCCTTTGATTATTTCAAGCTCCACTCCGGCCGGTTCCATCCGGTATTCTTTATATTCATTGCCGGGACCTGCGCGGAGATTTGCTTCCCGGCGGGTTCGCGAATTGAACATCAGGTGACCGGCCACCCATACAGAACTGTCGGACGGAGCGGTGATCTCATACCAGTCATCGACTTTACGGAAAATTTTTACGGAGTCGCCGTTTTTCAAGTTGGAAACGATGAAATATTGTTTACCGGGTTTGACGCGTACATTCAGTTCGCCTTTGACGTTTACGGTTCCGGTAATGAATTTCTCAGGATCGGCAAAACCGGAAAATGCTGCGAAAATCAATATTAAGACGAAATATCTGCTCATAATTCTGCCATGATAATTAACATATTAAATCATTGTAACTAATATCAGGCTTCTTAGCATTTTTTCAAACCGTGCAAAGCAAAATTATAATAAAGAAATCACCGGCGTCGCATAAAACGTTGTTAATATCGCAAACAATACGGGAAAGGCAGGTTAACTTTTAAATTTTAAATTGATCTTGAGTATTTGCTTTTAAGTATTTTGGATATAAATTGTCTTTTTGGTTATGTAATATCAGTAAGATTTTAATATAAGCAAACGGGAATCGTAAAATGTCTGTAGAAATACTGGTCGGCACACAGTGGGGTGACGAAGGAAAAGGTAAGTTAATAGACGTATTGACGCGTGATATCGATATGGTTGTGCGCTTCCAAGGCGGCAATAACGCAGGCCATACCGTCGAAATCGGAAAAGAAAAATACGTTCTGCACCTTGTGCCGTCCGGAATTTTCCGTCCCGGCGTCGCTTGCGTCATCGGCAACGGTCTGGTAGTGGATCCGGTATCCCTGATGGAGGAAATGCAGCAGTTGGCCGAACGGGGCCTGGATATCTCGGTTATAGAACTAAGCTCCAAGTCACAGCTTATTTTCCAATACCATAAGGAAATGGACTCGATCCGGGAAAACCAGTGTTCGGGCGACAAAAAAATCGGCACCACCAAGCGCGGAATCGGTCCGGCTTACGCAGACAAGGCCGGCCGGGTCGGCATTCGCGGCTCCGAACTGACGAATTTACCAAAATTTGAAAAACTTTTCCGCGAACAGGCCGCCGCTTATAATAAGCTTTTCGGGGAAGCTGGAGTCAAGGAACTCAATATCGACGCGGAATGGCTGAGAGTTAAAACCGCCGCCGAATACCTCGCGCCTTTTGTAAAAGATACCGTTTTGAGCGTCAACCGCGCTATTAAAGCCGGGAAAAGGATTTTATGCGAAGGCGCGCAGGGAATGTGGCTGGACATCGATCACGGCACTTATCCCTATGTGACCAGCAGCAATACAACCGCCGGAGGCGCCTGTACCGGAGCCGGTATAGCTCCCAGGCACATCGGCACCGTATGGGGCGTAATAAAAGCCTACACCACCCGTGTCGGAGAAGGCCCCTTCCCTACTGAACTTTTTGACCAGGCCGGTGAAGATCTGCGCCAGGCCGGAGGAGAATTCGGAGCTACGACCGGACGTCCGCGGCGCTGCGGCTGGTTTGACGCGGTCGCTTCCGCTTATTCCTGCATGGTGAACGGCGTCGACAAACTCGCCGTTACCAAACTGGACGTACTTGATGACCTCAGCGAAATAAAAATTTGTACGGCTTATGAAATCGACGGTAAAACCACCGCCGACATGCCGGTTTCGGCGGATGTCCTGGCAAAAGTCAAACCAATTTACGAAACCATGCCGGGCTGGAAATGTTCAACCGCGGAAGTGCGCAAGTGGGATGATCTTCCGAAAAACGCCCAAAAATACCTAAAACGCATGGCGGAACTGGTTGATTCCGAAATCGCCATTATCTCGGTCGGCCCCAAACGCGAACAGACTTTCAGTGTGTAACCCAGAAAACAACCATGACCGCTTCGAACCGGGTAAAGCAACTATCTGCCTGGTTAATTACAAAACCGAGGAATTGACCCGGCTTTGCCTGCGAAGCATACGCAAATACACCCGTTACCCATACGAAGTTATCGTTATAGACAACGGTTCCGCCGACGCTTCGCTGGAATACCTCAAAAGCCTTGACTGGATTACTCTCATCGAGCGTTCCCCTGAAGAAATGACCAGAACCGGCTCATGGGCGCAGGGAACCGCTCTCGACCTGGGACTGGCCGCATGCCGAACCGAATTTTTCCTGGCAATGCATTCAGACGCCATTGTCCATAAAGAAAACTGGCTGACGGAACTGGTCGCCGAATGCGGCCCCGGCATTGCCTGCGCCGGGAGCGGCAAACTCGATTTGAAACCGCGCTGGGAAATCCTGCTGAAAAAACTCACTGACTTCAAAGAATGGGCAAGATACCGCAAGGGAACCGCTAAACCGTTCTACATTCGGGCGATCTGCGCCGTCTACCGCACTGAAATCCTGCGCCGGGAAAAACTGAGCTTTTTCGATCCCGACAAGGAACTGACCTGCGCCCAGGAAATTTATCACAAACTGGAATCAGCCGGCTATCAAATGAACGTCATTTCACCATGGAAAATGGCTAAATACATTTATCATCTCGCCCACGCCACAATGGTTTTCAATCCGGAATTCACCGTCCGCAAAAGAACCGAAAAAAAGTGTAAAAAACAGTTGGAAAAAATACTTAAGTCTCCTACAGTAAAAGCAATCAGCAGCGATCATTCCCTGGATAAATAACTCCGGACGCTTTGACGCTTTAAACGGTACCTGAGACAATGGCATTTTTACATAAAAAAAAGAATAACAACAGTTTTTTCAGAAAATCACGCAATTATCTGAAAGGCTATGATTATATCCAGATTTTCGCGGTCACGGCGCTCCTGACCGTTGGCGTTATTTTTATCTATTCCACAGGCAGGCAGGTCGGAACCGCGACCGCCCTGTACGCCTGGATCAGACAGATCCAGTGGATTGTCGTAAGTTTCGGAATATGGGCGCTTTTCGCCGCAATGGATTACCGTACGCTCAAACCGCTGACCGTTGCCTTCTATTTCGTCTCAATCCTGCTGTTGGCGGCGGTGCTGATATTCGGTCCAAAAATCAACGGCGCGCAACGCTGGCTTATTCTCAAACCGTCCGGTTTGCGGCTGCAGCCGTCGGAAATAACCAAATTGAGTCTTATTCTCTTTCTGAGCGCAATACTTTCGGCCCGCGAATTCAACATCAACAAGTTTAAGAATATGTGCCTCATCGGTATTTCCGTACTGTTGCCCTTCCTGTTGATAGCGATAGAACCGGACTTGGGAAGTTCTCTCATATTGCTGCCTTTAAGCGCCATGATCATTTTCGCGGCAGGACTTCGCTGGCGGTATATCATCATCGCGGTATCTTTTCTTGCGGTCGTCATGACGGCTGAAATACTCAATGAAGTTTATGGAATATATCCGCTCCTGAAAAACTACCAGAAAGAACGTGTTTTGACCTTTCTCGACCCGGAAAGGGACTTGAACGACCGCGGTTATAACCAGCATCAGGCTAAATTGGCAGTAGGCTCCGGCGGCATGTACGGCAAGGGAATCGGCCAGGGTACTCAAAACACTCTCGGCTATCTGCCGCAATCGGTATCAAACAATGATTTTATTTTTTCGGTAATTGCTGAAGAAACCGGCTTTCTGGGGTGTTCGGCACTGATTCTGCTTTACCTTATGTTATTCTATTCGATGTTGAGAACGGCGTTTTTAACGCCGGATCATTTCGGACGTTATATCGCGGTCGGAATGACCGGGATATTCCTGGCGCATTCCTTCATCAACATGGGAATGAGCGCCGGGCTGACGCCGGTAACCGGTTTATCCCTGCCTTTCGTCAGCTACGGCGGTTCGTTCATACTCTCGGCAATGTGCGGGCTGGGAATCTGCCAGAGCATATATCGCCACCGGCATAATAACTACAACTAGTGTCTAGTTGCATGTGAAATTTAATAGAAAGTAGTGCCAGGAGCAGCCTTGCTCCGGCATCCAAAATCAATGATTTCAGTGAAATCTATGGCTGTTT
>Ga0172377_10006019_pt1 | contig 12482 bp, 11 predicted proteins | sample Pumphouse3metaG_FD_119749 | JGI IMG/M metagenome (GOLD analysis project Ga0172377, IMG submission 119749) | Leachate microbial communities from a municipal landfill in Southern Ontario, Canada - Pumphouse #3 metaG | ecosystem: Engineered > Solid waste > Landfill > Unclassified | place: Canada... | reverse complement strand
GAGACCAACAGGTGGAAGAACGGGCGTTGTCCGGCGAAATCGGGGATCTGGACCAGCATCAGGACCAACAGCAGGTTTCCCACCCCAAGCAGGGGCGCGGTGAGCCAGGGGGGCGTCTTCCACGCCTGAAGAATCAAAAGAAAGGCGAACAGGACGGACAGCAGGACGAAACGGGGCTTTCCTTTGAGAAGGGGGAAGAGCGCCGCCGGAGCCAACGCGATGATCACCTGCCAGGCGGGGAGTGTGGGCACCAGAGCGTCAACGCACCCGATGGTGAGCGACAGCAGGGAGAAGGCGAAGAAGGTGATCAAAAGGGATCCCATGGCTGGAAAGTATACACCAACCCATCTGGTTGGGGCAGGGGCCGGCCGCTTCTTGCAGGAGGCGCGTCTGTCCGCTACAGTAGAGCCATGACGATCACCTATATCCATCACAGCAGTTTTTCCGTCGAAGCGGTGAATTGCACCATCCTGTTCGACTATGTGAAGGGTCCGCTCCCTGAATTCCGGACGGACAAGCCGATCTACGTGCTGTGCAGCCATCGGCACAGCGACCACTATTCCGACCGGATCTTCCGGCTGAGCGACCAGTACGATGAGGTGTACTACCTCCTGTCGTACGACATCGACAACAACAAACGGGTGCCCCCTCGGCTGCGGAAAGTGACGACGTTCATCCATCCGGGACAGGAACTCACCTTGGCCCGGTTCTCGCTTCGCGCCTTGGAGAGCACCGACGAAGGGGTGGCGTTCATCTGCAAGGTAGGGGGAAAGACGGTCTACCATGCCGGAGATCTCAACGATTGGTACTGGATTGGGGAGGATGAAGAGGAGAACAAGGCGATGCAGCGCGCCTACCGCAAGGAGGTGGAGAAGATGGATCCCCATTTCAACATCGCGTTCCTTCCCGTTGATCCCCGTCTGGAGACGACGTACAGCCTGGGAGTGAAGGAACTGCTTTCCCATACGACGGTGGATCATCTGTTTCCGATGCATTTCTGGGATGATTATTCGGTCTGTTCCAAACTGGAACAGGAGCTTGGCCGGCCGGTGGAGCAGATCACCCGCAAAGGCCAGCGGTTCGAGATTGATTGAGAGGAGAGCCTATGTATTTTCATTTCGCCCACAACAACTTCAATGTGATGGATCTGGATCGTTCCTTGAGGTTTTACAAGGAAGCGCTCGGGTTGACCGAGGTGCGGCGCAAGGTGGCGCCGGATGGGTCGTACATCATCGTTTACCTGGGGGATGGACACTCCGTCCACCAACTGGAACTGACCTGGCTTCGTGACTGGGGCAAGGACCACTACGACTTGGGGGATGACGAGTTCCACCTGGCCTTCACCACCGATGACATGGAGGCGGCCCACAAGAAGCACAAGGAGATGGGATGCATCTGCTTCGAGAATCCCGCCATGGGCATCTACTTCATCAGCGATCCGGACGAGTACTGGATCGAGATCGTGCCGGAGAAGAAGTGACGTGAGACTGGTGACGGAGCGGTTGGAACTCCGCCATTGGCGGGTGGAAGACGCACAGGATTTGTATCAGGCGGCACGCAACCCCCACATCGGTCCGATGGCGGGGTGGAACCCCCACCAGAGCGTCCAGGAAAGTGAGGAGATCATCCGTACGGTGCTCTCCAAGCCGGAGACTTGGGCGGTGACGCTGAAGGGCTGTGGGGCGTTGATCGGGTGCGCCAGCATCATGACGCTTCCGGAAGGGTCTGCGCCGATGGGCCCTGGAGAAGGGGAGATCGGGTACTGGATCTCTGAACCGTACTGGAACGTGGGCTTCGCCACGGAGGTGGCGTGCGCATTGATCCGTCGGGCGTTCGTCGATCTTGGCTATTCCGGTCTGTGGTGCGTCTGCCTTGCGGAGAACGCTCCGTCCCGCCGGGTCCAGGAAAAATGCGGCTTCCTGTTCCATCATGCGCGAGAAGTTGTCCGGCCGATCATCGGGGATACGAGGGTCGACCGGTTTTCCTTTCTCTCCGCTGAGGATTGGAAACAACAATCTGTTTTCTGACCGGCAATTCGTCGGGAAATGAGCGAATTTACATGGTAGTGTATTCGTTTCTCGTGATGTTTTCACGAAAAACGAGTGATTCATCAACCGGAAATCTTGACAGAATCTGGGGGAACATCAACGATGAGGGGGTAGAGCGCAGGGGTAGTGGGAAAAGAAAGTGAACGTTCCGTCGTGGTTGGTCATCAATGGGTATTCCTTCGTGTTTTTGGTCATGCTCGTCCTGTTTACGGTGAAGAACCGGGAAAACAAAACGCGCCAACAACGGCTGTTCCGTTTCATTCTGCTGTTTTTGATGGTGTTGCTGGTCAGTGATACCCTCAGCCGCCTGCCCATTACCGGTCCGGTCTCCCGCTTCGTGGTCATTGCCGGCAATTTCCTGATTTTCCTGCTGGATCCCTTGATGATCTTCGTGTGGACATTGTACGCCGGCACGTGGTGTGGGGTTGACCTGACCCACAAGCGCCATTGGTTCATTCCGTTCTGGATCTTCTGCACCCTCAATGAAGTGATGACGGTCATGACGCTCTGGACGGGATCTTTGTTCTGGTTTGATGCTGCTGGTGTGTATCATCGTGGCCCGCTGTTCCTGGCCCGGGCCATCCTGATGCTCCTCGGTTTGATTTACCTTGAGGTGTTCGTCATCGCCAACCGGTTCGCCGTGGAGGGACGGTATTCCCGGTTCTTCTTCTCCCTTCCCTTGATTCCATTGGTAGGCGGCGTGCTCCAGACGGTGTTCTATGGATTGTCGCTGGGGTATGCGGGTGCGACCGTCGCGCTCCTGGTCGTTCATGTATTCGCCCAGAACCAGGACATCAACATCGATTACCTTACCGGAGCGGACAACCGCAGACGGTTGGATTTCACCATCAAGGAGAAGGTCAAGGCGCATACGATGTTCTCCGCCATCATGCTGGACATCGACCATTTCAAGGCGATCAACGACACCTACGGGCACGGCATGGGGGACATCGCGCTGCAGGATACCGTCACGTTGCTCCACAGGAGTGTTCCCAGGGATGCGATGATCGCCCGGTACGGCGGGGACGAATTCTGTGTGGTGCTGGATATCCGGGACAAGGAAAAACTGGATCTTGTGGTGGAGGAGATCGGCAGGCAATTGGACGCGTACAACGCCAAGCATCCCCATCCGTTCCACCTGGGCTTCAGCATTGGTTGTGATGTGTTTGATCCGTACGATAAGATGGATGCCGAGGAATTCCAGCGTCACATCGATGTGCTGATGTACCAGCGCAAACTGTTGTCCCATAGCCAGCAGTAACGACAGAGGTTCTTGTGCCATGGTTGGCCAGGATGGTACAATCATCGGGAAAGGAAGCCAGGGAATGTCCAAATTGCTTGATGCGCTCCGGGCTTGGGGCGCTGATGTGGATGGGGGTATGGAGCGGATCTATGCCGATGAAGAGTTCTATACCAAGTGTCTGAAACTGGTGTGGAACGATACGCATTTCACCGCCCTGGACCACGCGATGGCTGCAAAGAATTATCAGGATGCGTTCACCGAAGCCCATACGCTGAAAGGGGTGACGGGAAATCTGTCGTTGACTCCGTTGTATAAGACGCTTTCCGACCTTACCGAGAAACTCCGGACCAAACTCACCTCTGGGGTGGAGCCGCTGTACGAACGGGTACGGGAGCAGGAGGCGGTGTTCTTTCAGATCATGAAGGACAATGAGCAGCGGTGAATTTGGCGCAGATGCCATCGATGAGCGGACGGCTGGCAAGCCGCTCGATCCATGACTTCGGCATGCCTGAGCGGTGGTAGGCAATGCCTGCCAGCCCGCCAGCCACCGACGCGGTGGTGTCGGTGTCGTCCCCAAGGTTGACCGCCGTAAGGATGCATTCCTGATAGGACCGGGTGTTGTACAGACACCACAACGACGCTTCCAGCGTGTCGATCACATAGCCGCTGCTGTGGATTTCCTTCACCAGGGTGGTGGGGAACGAAGGGGAGAACAAGCGTTGGAAATGGGGGAATTCCGGTTTTCCTTCCACAAGCGTCCGTGCTTTTTCCAATCCGGAATCCAATGCCGTGTTCAGATCCTTGCCGTCCAGCAGCTGGAGCGCGATGGTGATGTAGATGCAACAGGCGAGCTTGCTGCGCGGGTGGGCGTGGGTCAATGACGAGATGTCTCCGGTGATCTCCATCGCCTGCCCGTAGGTGATGTGCTTGGTCTGGATGAAGAACGCGATGGGCAGGATGCGCATCAACGAACCGTTGCCGTTGTTGTACTCATCCGTTCCCCCGCACTGCAGCACGGGGATGTCCCGGATATACCGGTCGATCGCCTCGTCGGTGGTCATGCCGATGTCAAACAGCTTCCCATACGGGGTGTACATGCCCAGTTCTTCCCAGCTGCGGAACTTGTCCATGATGTCCAGATAGTTCAGGCCGGAGGCCAGACTGTCCAGGAGGCAAAGCGAAAGCGAGGTGTCGTCCGACCAGGTTCCGGGCTTCTGGTAGTGGGTCCCATACCCGGTCATGTCAGTGACGGGGTTTTTGGAAAGCTCTTCTCTGGTCTTGAATTCCGCCGGCACTCCGATGGCGTCGCCGATAGCCAGCCCGTACATGCCGTCATACACCGTATCACTTTGCATGCAGACATCATACCAAGATAGAACGGAAAGAAAAAGGGTCTTGTTGAAAAACATTTTCCACACGACTTCAAAAAGATTGATGTACAATGTTTGATCTAACATCCGCTTGCATGTGGTATGGTATTATGTATAATAACAGCAACGGATGGGAACGCGTTTCAAGAAAGGACTTGGGAGATGGCCAGGGAGAGACAGACCGTACTGATCGTCGATGACGAAGAGGTGAACAGAGAGATTCTGCGGCATGTTTTATCGGAGAGTTTTGACGTCTTGGATGCCGAAAACGGCAAGGTCGCTCTGGAAGTTCTGAAAGCTCATGCCGAGGATATTTCGATGATCATTCTGGACCTGGTCATGCCGGTGATGGACGGACTGGGGTTCCTCGAGGTGTACCACAAGATGCCCGAATGGGAGAACATCCCCGTGCTGGTGGCCACCGCGCAGAACGACAGCGATGTTGGCCGGAGATGTTTTGACCTGGGTGCCTGGGACTTCATCAGCAAGCCGTATGATCTTCCTATCCTGAAACTGCGCATCAGTTCGGCCTACGCCCGCAGCCAGCTTGGCTTGATGAAATCGCTTGAGGAAGCCAACAAACGGTTGGAGTACACCAACCAGCATGACTTGCTCACCGGGCTTCCCAACCGCCAGAAATTCATGGCGGATTGCCGCAAGATGTTTGCCGAGCATCCGGATGACCGCTTTGTGATGATCCGCTTTGATGTGGAGAACTTCCGGTTGATCAACTTGATGTTCAGCATGGAGAGCGGCAATACGTTCCTGAAGTACGTTGCCAACCAGCTGGTGGAGTTCGGCAAGAGCAGGGAGTTGTTCTGCTGCGCCCACTTTCATGCGGACATCTTCGTCGCCTGCGGAAAGTGCGCGCGGGAAGGGTTGGTCATCGCGGCGATCGAGCTGTTCAAACGGAAACTGAAAAGCTATTCCATTGATTTCAACATCCGTCCGATCTTCGGCATCTACATGATCAACGATGCGAGGATCGCCGATCCGGATGACATCTACGACAAAGTCAGCCTTGCGTCTCGGCAGTGCAAACGCAACCACCTGTACGATAAGAACTATGAGTTCTACGTGGAACCGCTACGCGAAAAACTGAAGAAAATCCAGGAGTATGTCAACATCTTTCCCCGTGCATTGGAAGAGGGGCAGTTCAAAGTCTACCTCCAGCCGAAATACGAACTGGTCTCCAATACCATCTCGGGCAGCGAAGCGTTGGTCCGGTGGATCAATGACCAGGGGGAGATGATCAGTCCGGGTGAGTTCATCCCCGCATTCGAGCAGAACGGGTTCATCCTGAAGCTGGATTATTTCATGTGGGAGCAGGTCTGCAAGCTGCTCAGCCATTGGCTGAAGGAGGGCAAGCGCCCCAAGCCGATCTCCGTCAACATCTCCCGGATGGATGTGTACAACCCGGAGCTGGTCAGCCAGATCATCGAGCTGGTGGACCGGTACCAGGTTCCGCCTGAGTTGTTCCAGCTGGAACTGACGGAAAGCGCCTACGCGGAGAACCAGGAGTTGATCATCCGGACGATGGGACGCCTGCAGGAGCATGGGTTCACCATCCTGATGGACGATTTCGGCAGCGGGTATTCTTCGTTGAACGTGCTGAAGGACCTGCCCATCGACATTCTGAAGATCGACCTGAAGTTCTTGGAGAAAAGCAGCGATCCGGGAAAAGCCCGGTTCATTTTGGATTCCATCATCCGCATGAGCAGGGGCATGTCCGTTCCGGTCATCGCCGAAGGGGTTGAGGATGAACGCCAGGCGCGGTTTCTCCGAAGCATCGGGTGCGAATACGCCCAAGGCTATTTCTTTGCTCGTCCGATGCCGGTCGCGGAGTTTGAGAAGTTGGCGTTCCCCTCCCAAGAGCAGGAGAATTCCACAAGGCAACGGATGGTTTCCTCTCTGGGGGAGGATTCCACCTGGCGGGTGCTCTCCTCCAAGTTCCAGCGGTATTTCGCCTCCTGCAACAGTGCCATGGCGCTGTATACCTATGACGGCGAGCAGTTCTGCTTCCTGCAGTCCAACCGTGTGCTTGATGAATTGTTCGGCGTAAAGGGTGGGCAGATGGCGTTCACGGAAGACCCCATGAGCATCATCTCTTCCATTTCCCAGGCGGATGTGGAGGACGTGCTCTCCAAACTCTCACCGACCAATCCGTTGGCCCAGTGCGAGATTCTGTGTAATCTTCCGGAGGGCAAGGACATCTGGCTGACCCTGCAGCTGATGTTCATCAGCCAGATCGGCAACCAGAAGGTGCTCCTCGGCATGGCGGATGACATCACCAACCGCAAGATCGTTTTGGAGCAGATGGGTGAGTTCCGGACGGAAACGAACGTCACCATCCGCAAGAACGGTGTCATTTTGCTCATCGAGCCGGATCGCAGTGTCGTGGGACGTGTCCGGAATGCCCTTTCGGCGAATTACGTGGTCTTTGATGTGGCAAGCGGTGGCAGCGGCCTGCGGTTCCTCAGTGAATCGTTCGAGCCGGTGGACGCCATTCTTCTGGATTGTGGAGCGCCGGGCATCAGTTGCTCCGCCTTCGTCCTGCATATCCGTTCTTCGTCCGTCTCGCGTATCCCGGTGATCGTCATCAATGGAGCAGGTGTCCCCGGAGCGGATGGATACCTTGACTCGTCCTTCAGTCCGGAAGCGTTGCTTACCCTTTTGAAAAAGGTGATCCCGCAGAACCGCGTCAGCGATTGATCGGTTTCCCGATGCTTTGGTAGGTGAGGATCTCCTGTTCCATTCGTTCAGGCCATTCGGAGATGGGGATGGTATCCTCCACCTCCGTCTCTTCGCTGTCCAGATTGACCACTCGAATATCCACTTTGGTGGGGTCATCCGTATTGAAATAAACACTCATGGCATAGTTCGGCGTGAGATAAAAGGAACATCCGTCGGCATCTTCCATGATGACGAAGTGCTTGACGGACAGCGAATCGGACACCGGAACCGGGTCGTCGCTCTTTTCTAGGACGGGCAGATATCCGATGAAGTCCTTCCCGCTGAAGATACGGAAATCAAGGGTGGTTGGCATATGGGGGAACAGCGTGGTGAGAAACTGCCGAACAATCCTTACCATGATACACAAACCTCCTTGGTCAATGCTTCTGGTTATACTGTATACAGGCTTTCGGCAGGATGCAATAAAAAAAAGCCTCCATTGCTGGAGGCCCTTCACAAGAACAGGAAATTGGTTTATTTGGTCGGGTTCTTCACCGGGTATTTGGTCAGCATTGCCGCCAATTCCTTGACGTACCGCCCTTTCGGGTAGGCGCGAAGGTAGGTGTAGATGCTGTTCTTGTAGTACGAGTTGATGGCGGCGATACGCTCATCAGCCTGGGCGACCAACGCGCTGGTGTCCACGGCGGAACCATACATTCCCTGCACGGAAGCCAGGAGCCCTTTGTAGTACTGCAACGTATCCACACTGTAGGTGCTGTCGATCAACGTCTGTGCCGTCTTGGTGGCGTATGCGAACAGGTTCGCCTTCACCGTGGCATCTCCACTGGAGATGATCTTGGTGGCGACTTCCTGGGCTTTTGCCAAGGCCTGCTGGGTCAGTTTCCCATCGGGATCATTGGCCGGAACTTCAAGAGCGGCGATGATCTGGTTGATCTCATCCACAGAAGTCTGCTCGGAGACGGAAGCGATCCGTTCGGCCAACGTGGGGGCTTTTGCCGGAGCTTTCGCTTCCGGCATGGTGCCGCTGACGGTGATCACCGTTTTGGACGAGGTTTCCGCTTTGGGCGTGGCGGCAGGTTGTTTTGTCTCAACAACCGCTACGGGCGCCGTGGATTTGTCCGGAGTGGCTTGTGGTTTTGTTTCTGGTTGCGCAGTGGTTGCCTGAGGTGTCGGAATCTGGCTGACCTGCTCCGGTTTGGTAGCGCATGAAGCGAACAATGTGATGGCGCACAGCGCGATCATCAATGGTACACGAATCTTTTTCATGAATAATATCTCCCTCTAATGGACGATGCACTCCTATGGTACCAAGAGAAGGACGGATGGGCAAGTGAGAGGATGCGGATTGTCTCCATTGCAATCTCACCATGGTTCTGGTACGCTTTTTCCAGAGGCTGGGGTTGCAGTCTTGGAACCAAAGAAGGAGGAGCCGTCGGTCGGCGACGGCGTACAAAGCCATGAAGAACAGAAACGCGTTTGTGGTGCTCTGCGTAATTGCCTTGATTCTGGCCGGATGCACGACGACGAAGGTCAAACGGCTCAGTGAAAACACCAAGATGGATCTTTCCGGCAGATGGAATGACACGGACATCCAGTTGATCAGCAATTCAATGATCCAGGATTGTCTGAAAGGGAGCTGGATCAAGGCGAAGACGAAGAGCGGCGGCAAGCCGGTGGTGATCATCGGGGTGGTGGAGAACCGTTCCAGCGAACATATTGACACGACGATCATCAGCAAAAAGCTGGAGGCGGCGTTGGTGAACAGTGGAAAGGTTTTGACGGTCAACGATTTCGAAAACCGTGACCTGCTAGTCTCTGAACGGGAATACCAGGAGGAAAACGCCACCAAGAAGACGGCCAAGGTTTCCGGCAAGGAGACCGGTGCCGACTACATGCTCCTCGGATCGGTGAAAACCAACCTGGACCAGGAAGGGAAGAAATCGGTCAGAACCTACTATGTCAGCCTGGAACTGGTCAACATTGAAACGGGCGTCAAGGTGTGGATGAACGAGGATTCGATCAAGAAATACATCGAGCGGGATGCCTATCGGTTCTGATGAGCATACCACGGACCCTGCTCATCGCGCTCTGTGCGCTTCTTCTTTTCGGGTGCGCCTCAACCGTCTCGTTGGGGAGTGTGGAGCATCCGCTTTCCCAAGGCCGGTATGATGAGGCCGTCACGGCATTGGAGGCGAACAGCAAACAGCTGGAAAGCGCCCAGGGTCCGATCGTGCTGGCGTTGGACCAGGGAATGGTCTTCCATTATGCCCGGCAGTTTGACCTCTCCAACCGCCATCTGGACAACGCGGAGGGTTTGATCACCGATGCCTTCACCAAAAGCATCACCGAAGGTGTCGCCACCTATCTGGTCAATGACAACGCCAGGACCTATCCGGGAGAGGATTTCGAGGATATCTACAGTAATGTATTCAAATCGTTGAACTATCAGATGCTGGGAAAGACGGAAGACGCCATGGTGGAAATCCGTCGGGCGACGGAAAAACAACAGGTGCTCCGGGACAAGTATGAGAAGCTGTCCGCCAAGACGGCACAGGCGGCAAAAAACAACCAGGTGGATGGCCTGTCCGGAGATCTGGTCAGCATTGAGTTCAGTCACAGCGCGTTGGCCGATTACCTGGGGATGCTGTACTCCCGCAGGCTCGGCGCCACCGCCGACCTTTCCTATTTCCACGGACAAGTCACGTCGGCATTCTCCAGTCAGCCGCATCTATATCCTTTTTCCGTCCCCTCCCGATTGGACGAGGAACTGTCTGTTCCTTCCGGCAAGGCCCGGGTCAACGTCATTGCATTCTCCGGTCTGGAACCATACAAACAGGAAGTGTCCCAATACCTGCCGGTTTCCCGGTCCGGGTGGATGAAGATCGCCCTGCCGGAAATGGAAGGTCGGCAGAGCATGATCTCCCGGGTGGACGTCTCCATCGGGGATGAGCGGTTTACGCTGGATCTTCTGGAAGACCTGTCAGCCGTGGCGAAGCAGACGTTCGCCCTTCGTCTCCAGGACATCACCAACCGGACGTTGATCCGCGCAACGATGAAGGCGGTCGGTACGTCGGTCATTGATGTCGTAGGGCATGGGATCGCGCAATCGGCATCGGAGAACGATCGCCAGGGGTGGGGGCTTCTCGCCGATCTTGCCACGTTGTTCTCCTCGGTGTTTTCCGTCGCCAGCGAACAGGCCGATCTCCGGATGTCCCATTTCTTTCCCGCCATGGCGCGGGTCGGCGGCATCAACGTCGAACCCGGGGTGTATGACGTGACGGTGGAGTTCAAGGATGCCTCCGGCTTCGTGGTCGGCCGGGTGATTTACAAGGACTACCATGTCAAGGAAGGAGGGCTCAACCTGGTGGAGGCCGTCTGCCTTCGGTAGGTGGTTTCACTTGATTCTCCTCCTCTGATGCTATACGGTGAACAAGGGGGGGAAAAAAGAGAAATGCATCAGATTGTGATCCGAAAAGCGAAAGGTGAGGATGCTCCGGCAATGCTGGAATTCCTTACCGTGATCGGTTCGGAGACGGATAATCTGACCTTTGGAAAGGAAGGTCCGAGAACCACCTTGGAACAAGAACGTACCTGGTTGTTCCGCAGCAACAGCTTGCGGGGTTGCTTTTTCCTTGCCATGGAAGACCAAACGATCATGGGAACCATCCAGCTTACTGCGGGAACCAGAGATCGGACCCGTCATGTTGCGGAGATGGCGATCGCCGTACGGAAGGAATGCTGGGGTCATGGGGTGGCGACGGCCCTGTTCCAGCGAGCCATGGAATGGGCGGATCGACGGGGCGTGACCAAGGTGAATCTCCTGGTGCGGGCTGACAACGAACGGGCAAAAGGATTCTATGCAAAGTGCGGCTTCGTCAAGGAAGGAGTCAACCAGCGGATGTTCCGGATGAATGGTGCATACATAGACGGGGAGTACTGGGGATTGCTCCGCAATTGAAAAGGGACAGCTTCCGCTGTCCCCTGTGGTTGGAGGCTATCAGAATCGAACTGACGACCTTCTGCATGCCATGCAGACGCTCTAGCCAACTGAGCTAAGCCCCCATGCAACAGTAGGTACTCTATCAGATAACGCCAAAAACTTTCAAGAGGTTTGTACCGCGGAAATTGGGGAAGCTTCAATTGAGTCTTGCTGGGGTCTCTGCTATGATGGATGCATCGTTACGGCAGGGAGGTTGCTATGGAGTTGGTGAAGAAACTGAAGGATGTGCTTTCTTCAGTGTTGCCAATTGTCGTGGTTGTCGTGATCTGCCATCTGTTCGTCACCCCGCTTCCTCCGGGATACTTCGGAAACTTTCTGCTGGGATCGTTGTATGTGATCCTCGGCCTGACGTTGTTTTTGCTCGGTGTGGACATCAGCATCGTGCCGGTCGGACAGGTGATCGGCTCCAAAGTGATGGAAAAACGCAGCGCGTTGCTTCTGGTTGTGGTGGGGTTTGTCGTCGGGTTCGTCATCACCTATGCGGAACCGAACGCGCTGGTCCTCGCTTCCCAGGTTTCGCTGGTAAACCAAGCGATCCAGGCCAGAAAACTGCTTTTGATGCTCTCCTTGGGTGTCGGCGTGTACATCGCGTTGGCCTTCGCCCGCCTGGTGCTCCATATCCCCTTGAAATACGTCCTTTTGGTCAGTTATGTGGTGGTCTTCGTCCTGGCGTTCCTCAATCCGGAGACGATGGTCTCCATTGGGTTTGACAGCGGAGGGTCCGCCACCGGGCCGATGGCCGTCCCGTTCATCATGGCGCTGGGCATCGGCGCCGCGCGGGTGCAGTCGGGGAGCACGGAGATGGATAATTTCGGATTCGTCGGCATGCAGTCCATCGGCGCCATCATTGCGGTGTTGGTCATGGGATTGCTGGTTCCCCAAGGCTCATCCGCCACGGTGGTTCCTTCGTATCCCTCAGGACACTTCCTTTCCATGGCAGGCGCCCAGTTCCAGTCCGTCGCCTCCTCAATGCTTCCGTTGGTGGCGGTGGTGCTGTTCTTCCAGTTCACCCTGCTTCGCATGCCTCGCATCCAGATGACCCGGGTGTTCGTCGGTATGGTGTACTGCTTTGTCGGCATGTCGGTGTTTTTGTTGGGGGCGAACAGCGGCTTCATGCCGGTCGCCTT